>ERZ777306.3946-NODE-3946-length-14421-cov-4.372686_pt1 | contig 14421 bp, 15 predicted proteins | sample MGYA00374966_ERZ777306 | MGnify/ENA primary metagenome ERZ777306 (study PRJEB29329, sample SAMN06343882) | mouse gut metagenome | isolation source: Mouse cecum | place: Austria: Vienna | collected 2014-11-15 ...
TGTCTCCTCAACGTCGCCGAACTCGTCGTTTATGGCCGTGCCGAAAATCTTCATCGTCGGCGAGAGCGTCATGTAGGCGTTGACCAGCGGGGGAATGTTGATGCCGTGGCGGCGTATCTCGCTGTTCAGAGTCAGGTAGTCGTCGTGGAAGTTGTCGCTGCTGAGGATTTCGGCGAAACGCCGGGTGTCGGGCCGCGTCGCGAGCGGATGGAACGGACGGGCCAGGTTGTCGGGGTCTGGGAAGTGCTTGTTGAGGAAGTAAAGCAGCAGGTCGCGGCACTCGCGCTCGTAGCTGGGATACATCGTGAATTTCCCGAAAAGGTACTTTATCTCGGGATGCAGCACCGTCAGCGCCCCGAGGCCGTCCCAAAGGTTGTCGAGGGCGAATATCGCCTTTGCCCCGGCCCGGCTTGACTGGTATTCGAGCCTCACGAAGGAGCGTCCTAACTCGATTGTCCGCGGAAGCATCTCCTTTATGAAGCGCTCTGAGAAGTCGAACATATGCGAGGTCGCGATGCGGGGCGAGCCGTCGGGATTGATGCGGATGTCCTTGCCGAGGATGAACCGGTAGCCGCCGGTGATGATTTTCTCCTGCGGGTCCCACACCACGAGCTGCCTGCAAGGCGGGTCCATAAGGTCGTATTGGTCGATGTCGCACTCCTTGCCGGTACCGCCGCCGGCGGTGCGGAAGGCGATTTCGCGGAGACGTCCTATCTCGCGCATTACCTCGGGCGCCTCCCGTCCGTCGAAAACGTATATCTCGTTGCCCCCCTTGTTGGTGCGTCGCAGGAAACGGCCTTCCGTCATCTCTTTTTCGATAATCCGGGTGTCAACGGGGGGTATGATCGGTTCTGCCATGGGTGTTGGTGATGAGTGGTTCAGGGATTGTTTGGAACTGGGGCTTCGACAGAGTCCTGGCCGAGCAGGTAGGCCATGGACCGGATTGAGTTGGCCGACCCCTGCGCGTCTTTCCCCCCCGCGACCGAGTTCCATGGAAGCCTCGCTCCGATTGTTACGGTGAATTTGCTGCCTCGCGCTTTGAATACCTCCTGGGGCAGGTAGATCATTTCGAGGTTGAATGGTACGCGCAACAGTTTGCGGGCGCGGGCTACTTTGTAGAAGTGGGGAGAGTTCTGGCCGCTGAAATGCAGGGGTATGATGTCGCGGTGGTGCTGGATGCTCTTGTTGACGAACATTTTGTGCCATTGCAGGTCGGCTACCTCGGTGCCGTGCTTGCCCATGTACGACGTTCTGCGCATCCGCGAGCAAAGCCCGGCGGGAAATATTATCACCGGATTGTTGCCGGCCAACGCCTCCTCGATCGCCCCGGCCGCGCGGCGCGACTGCGCGCCGTGCTTGTTGATAGGGAGGAATACGTCATTGAGCGGTTTCACGGCCATGAGCAGGTCGTTGACGATGAACCATACCTGGCCGCCGTAATGCTGCTGGATAAGGTCGATCAGCGCCATTCCGTCGAGACCTCCGAGGGGGTGGTTCGAGACGAAGATAACCCTGCGGTCCTCTCTCGCGGGCAGACGCTCGGCGTGCTTTATGTCAACCGATATGCCGAGCGACCCGAGTACCCCGCGGCAGAATTCCGCCCCGGTGAGCCCGTGGTTCTCTTCAAGCAGCCGGTTCATGTCGTCCTGGCATATGACGCGCTCCAGCCATCGCACGAGACTCTTGGGAATCAGGCGCGACAGCCGCGGCATACGCGAGCGGAGAACCTCGGCTACATCGATTTTAAGGCTGTTTTCAGCTAACATATGGCAAAATTACGAATTTTTGCTGTAACAGCGATGTAATTACCCGCTTAATTGCTACTTTCGCGGAAATATCCCAGATTATTTACGCAGCGTATGAGCATAGCCGACAAAGCAGCATCGTGGACCGGGGCGTTAGGCGCTTCGGTGAAGTCGCTGGTCAAGATCGCGTTGCAGACTCAGAACTGCCGCATACCCCGCGCCGGCGCATGTCCCGGTCAGGAGCTGGTCGTGCTGGGCAACGGCCCCTCGCTGCGGGCGGCGCTCGACAATGATGCCGGCAAATTGCGCCGCCACAGGCTGATGGCTGTGAATTTTTTTGGTAACACTCCCGAGTTCCAAGAGTTAAGGCCTGAATTTTATGTGCTGGCCGACCCTCATTTCTTCCGAAATCCCGATGATGCCAACGTGGCGAGGCTGATGGATAGTCTCTCTGCCGCCGAATGGCCTATGACCTTGTTCGTCCCGGCGGCAGCCAAGGTGCCTGAAAGGCTCGCGGCCGCAGCCAATGTAGTCCTAAGAAGGTACAACTGCGTCGGTGTCGAGGGTTTCGGATGGCTCGAGCGGGCGGCCTTCCGCGCTCGAAGAGGCATGCCTCGGCCCCGCAATGTGTTGATTCCATCCATAATGCTCGGCCTTTGGATGGGTTTCCGCCGCATATACCTCCTCGGGGCTGACCATTCATGGCTCGGAAGCCTCGCAGTTGACGATGAGAACCGTGTGGCGACGGTACAGCCACATTTCTACAAGGACGACGAAAAGGAGCTTTCGCGCATCAAGGCCGAATACATCCGAAAGCCTCTGCACGAGGTGCTCCGCGGGTTCTACCTGGCGTTCAAGTCGTACCACGCGATTGTGCCTTATGCCAGGTCGCTCGGGGCCAAGGTCTACAACGCCACCCCAGGCTCCTTTATCGACGCGTTCGAGCGCGCTCCTCTCCCTGACGAATAGATTCTCAGTCCATCACCCTGTCTACCTCATACGCGGTTAACCATCAACAGCCTATGTCCGACACCTATCATACACTCGCGTCTCCCGCGGAAGCGTCGCTGACAGAAAAGCGCAGCCGCTTCCTGAGCTTCGCCATTCCGGTGACGACCGCCGGGGAGGCCCGGGACGCGGTCAAGCGGTTTTCAAAGGAATATTTCGACGCTCGCCACGTCTGCTGGGCATATATGCTGGGAGCAGACCGCCTCGACTTCCTTAGCAACGACAATGGTGAGCCTTCGGGAACCGCCGGCAAGCCTATCCTGGGGCAGATAAACTCGTTAAATCTCACCGACTTGCTGATAGTGGTGGTGCGATATTTCGGCGGGATAAAGCTCGGCACACCCGGTTTGATCGCCGCATACCGCAAGGCGGCGCGCCTGGCGATCGAGGCGGGAGAGATAATCGAGTGCCACAAGAAAGAGACAATCAGCTTCATCTTCCCATATCTCGCGATGAACGACGTCATGAAGGTGGTGAAGAACCCCGAGGTAGCGGTTCTGTCCCAGCAGTTCGACAACTCCTGCGCTATGACCCTCTCCATCCGTTCCGATTCCGCTGCCTCCCTCGCCGCCCGCCTTGCCGCCATCTCCGGCGTCTCACTCCTCTAACATCTTGATGGCACGCAATGGTTATGAATAATCATATTAACAGATTATAGATATGACAAAACTAATTGTGAAGAATACCGAAGTTAATGTGGTAAGGATCAAAGGCGAAGACTATATTTGTCTGACAGATATGTTGCGTGCCAAAGACGGGGATTTTTTTATCACTGACTGGTTGCGAAATCGCAACACTCTTGAATATATCGGTATCTGGGAAAAGGTATATAATCCCGACTTTAATTATGGCGAATTCGCCATAATTAAAGGCCAGGCCGGTCTTAACAGCTTCAAAATAAGTGTCAAAGAATTTGTGGCACGAACGAATGCGATAAGTGTTCAGGCCAAGGCTGGTCGTTACGGTGGCACATACGCTCATAAGGATGTCGCTTTTGAATTTGCGATGTGGATTAGCCCGGAATTCAAGATTTATATCGTCAAGGAATTTCAGCGGCTTAAAACAGAGGAACAGAGGTTGCTGGGTTGGTCGGCCAAGCGCGAGCTGTCTAAAATCAACTATCGAATACATACCGATGCGATAAAGCAGAATCTGATCCCAGTGGAGGTTACGCCGGCGCAAGCCAATTTGATTTATGCCAACTAGGCTGATGTGCTGAACGTGGCGATGTTCGGTGTGACAGCAAAGCAATGGCGCGAAGCCAATCCCGACGTTAAAGGCAATATACGCGATTATGCCTCTATCAACGAGCTTATATGCCTGTCGAATATGGAAAATCTGAATGCTGTTTTTATCGAACAGGGCATATCGCAGAGCGAGCGACTGATAAAACTAAACCAAATAGCCATTCATCAAATGAATGTGTTGGAGAGTGGCGATAGCGATAAGAAACTTCTGAAATAAAGAGGGGCTATCTGTGCCGTTTTTGTGTCTCACTCCGCTGATTGGGCGGGGAGGTCTGCGCGGGAGAAGTAGTTGGTAGAGATGATGAGGTCGGCGATGGTGTAGGCTTCCTTGGCGCGGGCGACCTCCTCGGGGGTGGCTTGCGAGGCGTCGCCGACGATTTCGCCGGCGGGAGTAACGGCGAATGGCTTTTTGGCGGGGTCGAGGATGCTGCGGCCCATACCGCGCCAGGGGTAGTCGTAAAGCCCGGCGAGGTCGAGGAGGGTGGGGTACATGTCGATCTGGCCGAGAACCCCGTCGTATTTCAGTCCGACGGAGGAGTTAAGCGCTATCAGCGGGGTGAACTGGCCGGCCGACATAAAGGAGGCGATTTCCGGATCCTTTATCCATTCGGCGCGGTCCGCGCCTATACCTTCGTGGTCGCCGGTGATCACGATCATGGTGTTGGCGAACTTGGGATTGCTCCTTACGCGGTCAACGAACGTGCCTATGGCGCGGTCGGTATAGTTGGCGACTTCGAGGTAGCGCTTCAAACGCTTGGGGAATCGCTCGTCGATGGTGATCTGTCGCAGTGAGTCGGGGATAATGAACGGGGTATGGCCCGAATATGTGACGATTTGCAGCAGAGTGTGGCCGCCGGTTTTGAACAGCTCCTCGGTTTCGATTCGCTCGGCGCTCTGGCGCAGCAGCGAGTGGTCGCCGAGGCGGTGGCGCGGCCCGGTCGCGGCGTCGAGGGTGAAGTGTGGCTTGTCGAGCAGCACGTCGATGCCGAAGTCTTGCGCGGCGATGACGGCGTTCCATACGATTTTCTTGTCGACGGTGAAGCTGGTGCTGAGGCCGTCGGAATGGCGGTGCTTCCACGCTTTGTCGAGCGACGGGTAGGTGGTGTGCGGGAAGCGGTAGCTGTAAGCGCCGTATGCCACCGGGAAGAGACCGGTGTGGAGCAGCAGCTGCGCGTCGATCGAGCGCGCCCCGCGTACCTGTGTCAGCATGTTGGGGGCGTAGAGGGTGCTGTCCTCGGCGACGAGGCGGTTGAGGTTCGGAGTGATTTCCACACCGTCTATCTTGGTGCCGATCACCCAGCTTTCGAGCGATTCGCAGAGGATGACGATGATATTGTCGGGCGGGGTGATCCGGGCTTTCACGGAGTCCGGCAGGGCTGAAGCCGGACGGCTGTCGAGCCATGCCTCGATGCGTCCCATGATTTCGGGAGTAAGTTCTTCCGCTCCGGAAACCTGCTCGTAGACCCATGTGCCGGGGATGGTGTACACCGCCGCCCCGCAGGTCGAATAATCATACAGGAGGTCTTCGTAAGCCTTCTTGAATCCCCCTTTGACCATGATCCAGGCGGCGACTATCACCCCTGGAATGGCGAACAGAAGGCCGAGCGTCCCGGCCATATGCCGGATATGCCCTTTGAGCGCCTGCCTGACGGAGGTGCGCGATATGATGGCGGCGAGTAGGATGGTCGTGAGCGGAAACAGCAGGTCGACCCAGCGGAGCGATTCTGTGACGCTGTCGGTGAAATCAGCCAGGTTTCCGGCCAGGAGATAGCTCGACAGGGGGATTACCGTGTAATATGTCCTGAAATACATCAGGTTGGCCACAAGCCACGCGTCGACGGCCAGGCTTATGCCGATAATCCACCAGCGCGAGCGTACCGCTAAAAGCGGGGCGGCCAGCAGGGTCGCGAACATCAGTTTTGTGAGGTAGCCGATCGGGAACTGGAAGCCGGAGAACGTGGTGGCGAAAGCCCAGATCAGGTCGAAGAGGAGGAATTTGAAGTACAGCGTCCCTATGAACCAGGCGAACAACCGTCCGGCTGAAAGCTGTGCGGGTTTTATTCGGAGCATGTCTTTATGAACAGGTCGGTATAGTAATCAACATATCGGTCGAACGAAAATTCCCGTTCTATGAACGGGCGCGTGGCGGCTGCCATGGCAGCCTTCTCGGCGGGATCGCCGAGAAGGCGTTTTACGGCCTCGGCTATCGCCTCGGGGCTGTCGGGTTTCACCAGCAGTCCTGTCGTGCCGGGAATGATCAGGTCACGCGCGCCGGGTATGTCGGTCACGACGCAGGGCACACCGCACGCCTGGGCCTCCCGCACCACGCGGGGCGACGCGTCGCGGGTCGAGGTCAGCATCAGCAGGTCGTGGGTGGGGATGAAGTCAACGGCGTCGCGCCGCGGGCCGAGGAATGTCACCGACGGAGGCGCCGCGGCGATGTCGGCCTCTTCGGCGCTTCCTATCACGGTGAGGGTCACCGGCTGCCCCTGCAACATTGTCATAGCGTCGATGAGCTGGCGCAATCCCTTGTGGGGCCTCCCTTTGGCCATACCGATGTAAATGAGCTTGAACGCGTCGGCCGGTTGCCCGTCGACGCTTTTTGGATGGGCGAGAGCGCCGTCGACCCACGACAGGAGGAACGGCTTGGGCATGCCGCTCACCTTGTCGGCGCCGACAAGCGGGGCGAGGTATGAGATTATGTCCGGGGTCTCGCATATGACGTGGCTTACCCTGCGGTTGAGGAGCGCCAGGTGGTTGGCCGGATCGGAACGATGGACTTTTGCCTGCGTCCCGCGGTAGCCGATGTGCTTCACGGCGCTGCGTCCGAAAGTAGCCGCGATCATCGTGGCCAGGCCGGAGGTGCTTGGCGAGAAGGTGGCGTTTATGCCGAGCCTCTTTATAAGCCCGCGGTAGAAGCGTATGGCCTTTACGTCGAGTTTCGAGCGAATGGGCGGAGCTTCCACTCCTCCATTGGCCTCTTCGCCGGGACCCGCGATTGTGATGTTGAGCCGGGGGTCGCGTCCGACGGCCTCGAGGGTGTTGCGGGTGACGAGGTCGAGGTCGTCGTCAGGCACCAGTATGTTGTATGTCCTGTCGTTCATAGTTTGTGCTTTTTAGTGTCATCGGTGTGTGGCTGCCAGGGCGAGCACGGAGAGTTTCGCGGTTGGTGCCGCACGGTGGAGCGCCGCGCAGCAGGCGAGGATTGTTGCTCCGGTGGTTATCACGTCGTCAACGACGAGTATGTGGCATCCGCCGAGTTCCGCTGCTTCGGGGATTGCCGCGTATACCTCCCTGACGTTCCGCTCTCGTTCCTCGGCGTGTTTGCGGGTCTGCGTGGTGTGCGACTTGGCCGTTAGGTATTCTCCTACCTCGATTCCGGCGGCCGCGCCTATGGTGTCGGCTATTTCGAGCGCCTGGTTGTAGCCTCTGCGCAGGAGTTTTTTCAGCGCCATGGGGACCGGCACAACCAGATTGATGCCGTCGAAGAACCGGGCTGCCATAAGCGTCGCCGCGTATTCTTCGGCCAGGAGGCGGTCTATTTCCGGGCGTCCGCCGTACTTGGCCCGCTGGATGAGGCTGGCGTAGGCTGAATCCTTGTCGTAGTGGAACATCGCCGCGGCGGTCTCGATAGGGGCCTCCCGGCTGGCGAGTCTGAGTGTGAGCGGATTCTCGGTGTCAGCGTGATAGCCGGTGTAAGGCATCCGCCCCCGGCAGTGCAGGCACATCAGCTGTTCCCCTTTGACAAGCGTGCGTCCGCATATCTCGCAGGTGTGCGGGAACAGTATGCGTTTAAGGTCGTCGAGCCACTCCTTCACCTGTCGAAAAACGGTGATTTCGACGATGCCGAGACTGGTATGGCGAAGTACTGGCGGCACTCCCCTTCCGGGGTGTCGAGCAGGCGCAGGCGCTGCGCGCCCATACCGGCAGAATACATCACGCGGGTGTCAACCCGGCAGTCGGCGGCCGCGGCGGCCGCCGAACCGAGCGCGATGCCGATATCCACGCTGTTGAAAACGCAAGGCACGCCCGCGGGCTTTTCGGCGCATGTCGGCGAGCCGCAGTGGCCGCAGTCCAGTCCGATCGGATGCGGGCGGGTGGCGATTACCACCACCGCGTCGGCTTTCAGGATGTTGGCGGCGTCGCGCTGGAATACGGGGCGTCCTGTCTCGGCGAACAGTTCCAGCATAGCGTCGGAAAGGCGCTTTATGTCGTCCCCTTCGACGACGCAACATTCAAGAATATCCACGCCGCGCGCCTTGGGGGCGGTACGGGCGGCTGTGAGCATACGCCTGGCCGCCTCTGCCACTCTTTCGCTGCGGCTATCTCTCTCGTTTGTGATCATTGTGGCTGAATGGGTTTTAGTCAACAATCAGCATCGCGTCGCCGTAGGCTCCGAACTGGTATCCCTCCTTGACGGCTTCCTGGTAGGCGTGCATGACCAGGTCGTAGCCGCCGAAGGCGCAGGTCATCATGAGCATCGTGGAGTAGGGCAGGTGGAAGCCGGTGACGAGCGCGGTCGACACTGTGAAAGTGTACGGCGGGAATATGAACTTGTTTGTCCACCCGGTGTAGGTCTTCATATGGCCTCCCATGCTGACGGCGCTGGCTATGCCGCGGAGGGTCGATGTGCCTACGGCGCAGACCTGCTTGCCAGCGTCCTTGGCCTTGTTGACCAGCTCGACCAGTTCCTCGCTAACGTTCATGTCCTCGGAGTCCATGCGGTGTTTGGTAAGGTCCTCGACATCGATCTCGCGGAAAGCTCCCAGGCCGCTGTGCACGGTGAGGAATCCCTGCTCGACCCCTTTGATCTCGAGGCGTTTCAGCAGCTCGCGGCTGAAATGCAGTCCTGCCGAGGGCGCCACGACGGCGCCTTCGTTGCGGGCGAAGATGGTCTGGTAGTCCTGCGCGTCCTGCTCCTCGGGCTCGCGCTGGATGTATTCCGGCAGCGGTGTCATCCCGAGCTTGAAGAGGTTGGCCTTGAATTCCTCGTGCGAGCCGTCATAGAGGAAACGAAGAGTACGGCCGCGGGAAGTCGTGTTGTCGATTACCTCGGCTACCATCGACTCGTCATCGCCGAAATAGAGTTTGTTGCCGATGCGGATCTTGCGCGCCGGCTCGACCAGAACGTCCCACAGCTTGTGTTCCGGGTTAAGCTCGCGGAGAAGGAACACTTCGATTTTGGCACCGGTCTTCTCCTTGTTGCCATATAGGCGCGCGGGAAACACGCGGGTGTCGTTGAACACCATCACGTCCCCCTCGCCGAAGTAGCCGAGAATCTCCTTGAACACCTTGTGCTCGATTTCTCCCTTCTTGCGGTGCACCACCATAAGGCGGCACTCGTCGCGCGAGGTGGCGGGGCGCTGGGCTATTAACTCGTCGGGTAGCTTGAATTTGAACTGGGATAGCTTCATGTCTGTGTATGTATGCTGTGATGGTGTTGTTTATTCTTCGGTGTTGCCGGCCGCGGGGCGGTTACGCTGCGCGAATGTCAGTATGTCGGCTCTGTGGCGGCCGTCGCCCTCCTCGCCGGATTGTCGCGGCGTGAGCGGGGCCACGCTGACCGCTTCCCCTTTTTCGTCGGTGATCTCCATCGGTGCGGTCAGGATTATGCCGGCCGCCCGGTCGGGGTGGAGTGCCTCGTCGATGGTGTGGAGGCCGACGCGGGTGCGCCGGAGGGCTGTCAGGTGGCCGCCGCTTCCGAGAGCCTGGCCGATGTCGCGGGCAAGGGCGCGTATGTAGGTGCCTTTGGAACATATGACCCTCACGACCAGCTCGGTCGGCTTGAACGACAGCAGTTCCAGCTCGTCGATCACGAGGATTCTGGGCTTGAGGTCGACCTCCTGGCCGGTGCGGGCCATCTTGTAGGCCCGGTGGCCGTCGACCTTGCAGGCGGAGTAGGCGGGGGGAACCTGCTCTATGCGCCCGCGGAAACGCCCCAGGACCTCGTCGGCGAGTTCCCGGGTTATGTGTTCGGTGGGATATGTGGCGTCGATTTCCGTCTCGAGGTCGAACGACGGGGTCGTCGCTCCCAGGGCGATAGTCGCGACATATTCCTTTACGCCCCCTTGCAGCTCGTCGATGCGTTTCGTGGCCTTGCCGGAGCATATCACCATGACCCCGGTCGCGAGTGGGTCGAGGGTTCCGGCGTGGCCTACTTTCAGTTTCCTGACACCGGCGTGGCGCAGCCTGGCGAGGAGCGCCGAGCGGAGTTTCTTGACTACGTGGAACGACGACCAGCCGAGCGGCTTGTCGATCACCATTATTTCACCTTCGAGCGGGTTCATACTTACCAGCATATGCAGAGCACGCCCACGATAGCGCAGTATATGGCGAACCATACCAGTCCGCCCCGTTTCACAAGCTCGATCATCCATTTGCAAGCCAGGCACCCGACGATGAACGAGGCCAGGAAGCCGACAGTCATCGGAAGCACTCCTATGGGGGAGTCGCCTCCTTCCCCTCCGAGAAGTTTCACAAGGTCGAGGAGCGCTTCGCCGAGAATCGGGATGATTACCATGAAGAACGAGAACTGGGCTACCTCGGAGCGCTTGTCGCCGAGTATTATACCGGTGGCGATCGTGGTGCCGGAGCGCGACAGGCCGGGAAGCACCGCCACGGCCTGCGAGCACCCTATGATGAAGGCGTCCCACCAGGAAATCGAGCGCCCTTTCTCGGCGGATACCACATGGGTGCCACCGCTGGCCGCGTTTCCGGCGTATGTGCGGGTGAAGTAGGCGAAGGCGAGGAGGGTGGCGGTGACGCACAGGCAGATGCCCACGGTCAGCAGTTCGCCTCCGAAAAATCCCTCCACAAAGTCCTTGAAGCATATGCCGACGATTCCCACTGGCACGCATGACAGGAGGATTTTCCAGACGTATCGCGTGTTGTCGTCGTCGCGGAACGTGAAGAACGAGGCGCACAGGGGCACGAAACGCTTCCAGAGCACCACGATTGTCGAGAGCACCGTGGCCACATGGAGCACCACGTCGAATTGCAGGGAGTCGGCGCCTGAGAGTTTCAGCCCGAGTATTTCGCGGAAAATCTCGAGATGGCCGCTCGAGCTGATGGGAAGGTATTCGGCAAGGCCCTGGACGATGCCGAGTATGAGAGCGTCTAACCAGTCCATGCTTAATCTTTTTTATCCGGTCTGAGGATTATTGAGACTCCCAGGGCGATGAATCCTATGAAGGTGATGGTCGGGCCTACCACGATGCGCCTTGCCGAGAAAATGTCGGGGTTGAACTGGGCCTCGGTGGAGGAGCCTCCGAGCATCAGCAGGAAGCCGAGCACTATCAGCAGGGCCGACGCGCCCATCAGCAGGAAGTTACGTTTCCCCAGTGGGAACTGCGAGGCGTTCTCTCGCTCTATGCGGTTTTCTTTATTGGAAGCCATGATGTCGTTAAACTGTGTGATGTCGCTAATTTGGCTGAGAGAGGGGTGGGTGCCGTGTTTGGTGTTTTGGGAAGTGGGCTCAGCTGAACATGTCGTCGTAGCTTGCGCGCAGGTAGCGGTTGGTCGCGATCACTGCGGCGAGCGCGCAGATGGCGCATCCTACGACAAGAATCCCGCCGAACACCGCGGCCAGGGCGCTCCACGGAAGCAGCGAGTCCATCGCCGGGTCGAGGCTCTTGGCCCAGCCGGCCAGGAGGGCGAGCAGCCCGCAGGCCAGCAGCGCCGCCACTATGCCTTGCAGGATGTTGGATATGAGGAACGGGCGGCGTATGAACGACCCTTTCGCCCCGACGAGCTTCATCGTGTGGATCAGGAAGCGGCGGGCGTAGACTGTCAGCCTGACGGTGTTGTTGATCAGCACGAAACTGATAAGGAGTAGTGCGGCGGCGATGATCAGCAGTATGGTGTTGAGCATCCTGGCGTTCCGCGCGAGGTTGCCCACCATCTCCTTGTTGACCGACACTTCCTCCACCTCGGGCTTCTGCTGCCAGGCGGCCGCCAGCCGGGTGATGCTGTCAACGTCGGCGTAGGCCGATGTCACGCGGATCTCGATCATCGGCGCGTAGGGGTTTACTCCAAGCAGTTCCACCAGCTCGGCTCCCTCGCCGCCGGTCTCCTCGGCCATAACCTGGTCGGCGGAGAGGTAGTCGAAACCGGAGATGTAGCCCGCGGCGGCACATTCGTCCCGCAGGCGCTCGGCAGCGCCCGGTGCCACGCTGTCGCGGAGCACCACGGTGAAGCCCATCTTCTCTTTTACCTGGCGGTCGATGCCGCTGTACGTTATGTTTATCGCCGCCACAAGCCCGAGGATGAACAGCACGAGCATCACCGAGATGGTGGATGTCACGCGGTCGCCTATCCCGGCGTGGCGGGTCTGGTTCTGATTCTCCATAAATTTGTCAAGGGGCCGGAACACATCCGCCTCAGTGTATGCCTGGGGCGGTCTTCCGAACCCTATTTGCTCTAATTTCGTGCAAAATTACAATATCGCGTACCCCGTTGTCAACCTTTTAGTGTTAAAATCCGCTAAAAAGCCGTTCCGCACGGCCTTTTATTCGTTGGCGTCAGGCGGGAGGGTCAGGCCAGCTCGCACAGGAGTGTGGCCGATGAGCTCCCTGTCACGCGGACTTTCACCAGGTCGCCCACGCGGAAGTCTCCCCGGGGGAAGACGCACATCTTGTTTTGCTCTGTGCGTCCTACCCATTGGTCGGCGCTGCGTTTCGACACCCCCTCGACAAGCACCTCGAACACCTTACCCTCGTCGTGGCGGTTCGACTGGGCCGACAGTTCGTTCTGCAAGGCGATCATACGGTTAAGACGCTCGATTTTAACATCTTCGGGGATATTGTCGGGCATCTCGCGGGAAGCGAGGGTGCCGGGGCGCTCGGAGTACTTGAACATGAAGGCCGAGTCGAAGGCCGCCTCGCGCATAAGCGAGAGCGTCTGCTCGAAGTCCTCCTCCGTCTCGTCGTGGAAGCCGGTGAAGAGGTCGGTCGAGAGACCGCAGCCGGGAATGCGCTCCCTGATGGCGCGGACGCGGTCGAGATACCATTCGCGGGTATACTTCCGGTTCATCGCTTTCAGCACCTTGTCGGAGCCCGACTGAACCGGGAGGTGGACGTGGTTGCAGATGTTGGCGTGGCTGGCGATAGTGTCGATTGTCGCGTCAGACATGTCCTTGGGGTGCGACGTCGTGAAGCGCACGCGCATTTCGGGGGCGGCTTCCGCGACGGCGGCGAGCAGCCCCGCGAAGTCGGTGGTCGTGCCCGCGGGGTCGGTGTAGCGGTATGAGTTGACGTTCTGCCCCAGCAGCGTAACCTCCTTGAAGCCCCTCTCCCGGAGGTCGGCCAGTTCGTTGAGGATGCTACCGACCTCTCGCGAGCGTTCGCGGCCGCGGGTGTAGGGTACTATGCAGTACGAACAGAAGTTGTTACACCCGCGCATTATGCTGATATACCCGCTGACGCGGTTGCCCGTGATGCGGGAGGGTATTATGTCGCGGTATGTCTCCGTGGTCGACAACTCCACGTTGATGGCTTTCTCGCCGTTTTCGGCCGCGGCGAAGAGGTTGGGGAGGTCGAGGTAGGAGTCAGGACCGGCCACGAGGTCTACCCCGTGGGCGGCAATCAGTTCCTCCCTGGCTCTTTCGGCCATACACCCGATCACACCTATGATATACCGGGTGTCGCGGCGCTTGCGGCGCACCGATCCGAGGTATTGCAGGCGGCTGACGATTTTCTGCTCGGCGTTGTCGCGTATGGAGCAGGTGTTGAGCAGCACCGCGTCGGCCTCCTCAGGCGAGGCGGCCTGGGTGTAGCCGGCCATTTCCATGATCGAGGCCACCACCTCGCTGTCGGCCGCGTTCATCTGGCAGCCGTATGTCTCTATGAAGAGTTTCTTTTCTTTTTCCATATCATTGGTGGCCGTGATTGCCCTTACGGGGGTGAAATTGTGCTGTAAAACAGACTTGGAAATTTGCCCGGAACGCGCAAAAGGCCTAATTTTGCGCAAAATTACAAAAAATGCGCCTTATTCCAACCTGTCCGCGGAATTTTGGCGCCCTACCGAGTAAGTAACTGGTCGAAATTATTTTAATGTTTGTCCGAGGAAAATTTCCAGGAGATTTTTCTCGATGAAGAGGGAGTGTAGCGAGCTACACGACTGATGAAGAGAGGAAAAGATTCGGAAATTTTGCCGGAGAAACATTGAAATAATCAGACCCGGTAGTAGAAAATAATTTTGAACAGTTACTTATGTAAAGAAAGACATAAACCACATCATTATGGCATTCAACTTCATATCGGCGCGGGAAGCCGCCGAGCTGATCAAGAACGGCGACACCCTGGGACTTTCCGGGTTTACCGCCCCTGGCAATCCCAAACTCGTCCTGGAGGCTGTGGCCGCCAAGGCCGCCAAGGAGCACGAGGAGGGTCGCGAGTTCAAGGTTAACATCTTCACCGGCGCTT
>ERZ777306.3948-NODE-3948-length-14408-cov-20.577580_pt1 | contig 14408 bp, 14 predicted proteins | sample MGYA00374966_ERZ777306 | MGnify/ENA primary metagenome ERZ777306 (study PRJEB29329, sample SAMN06343882) | mouse gut metagenome | isolation source: Mouse cecum | place: Austria: Vienna | collected 2014-11-15 ...
TCCTTACAGTTCCCCTTTCCACCTATACCCCAGCAGTTCACCTCCCCAGCTTTTCTAAGAACTCTCTGTCCAGTATGTCCTCCACCTCTGAAAGGTCTATGGCGAACTCGTCATATGACCAGTATTTGGTTGTTATCATAATCACAAACTTACTGCCGTCTGTATACCATCCCAAGCCTTTTCCCCCTTTCAGCCACTCTTCCATCCCCTCCTTCGTATCTCCATAGCCTTGGCTAAATGTTCCTGCCACTCCTTCCCACTTGGTAATGCCTTCAAACTTATCCTCAACCAGCAGTTCTGCCAGGGTATCGAAGTTAGTGATTATATCGTTCAATTTTAGCAGTTTTCCTGATTCAATATCCATATTTGTGGCTAGTATAACAGGCGGTATCCCCCTCCCTCTAGTGATTCCACCACACCGCCCTTCATAATAGACACTAATAATTTCTCCATTAAAGAACTTTATCTCATAGTCCAGTCTACATGCCAGCCTATTTTTTGCATATGGTTCTCCATATATCAGCTTTGTCGCGTCTTTCCTTATCTGGTAGTTTATCCTTTTTTCTTTTCCCTCATCATCAAGGCCTTGGATTTGGGGGTAAAAGATTTGTATTTCATTATGCCTTCTTTGGTTGCTATACTCTTTTTTTATAATAGACACTTCTTCCCAATTCCCTGCTACCGTAAGACCATTTCCAAATATTAAAACGACCATGCTTATTAATGCTATTGCTATTTTCCCTTTTACCGTTTTCCTATTTCCCATTTTCTCCAACCTCGCTGACAATTTCCCACCCCTTTTTTATGCACCGCCTAAAATACTGTTCCATTTTCTCCCTTACCACATCTCTATTTCCTTACAGTTCCCCTTTCCACCTATACCCCAGCAGTTCACCTCCCCAGCTTTTCCAGGAACTCGCTGTCCAGTATGTCCTCTACTTCCGAAAGGTCTATGGCAAACTCGTCATATGTATTCCATTTACTTATCACAATCACAAACCTACTGCCATCTGTATACCAGTCAAAACTAGTTCCATCGCGCGATACCCATCCCTCTTTCATCCTCTCCTTTATCCAGTCCACGCTTTCCTTTGGGTATCCATATTTCTGGCTAACCGTATTTCCCGCCACCCCATCCCACTTGGTAATACCTTCAAATTCATCCTCTATCAACATCTCACATAGTGTGTCAAAATCAGTAACTATATCCTCCAACCTCAGGATTTTTCCTGACCCAATGTCCACGGTTGTGGTCAGTATGGCTGGTTCCAATCCTTGCCCTTTGGCAACACCACCCCAAAGTCCTTTATAACAGACACTAATAATTTCCCCATTAAAACATTTTATTTTGTAATCCAGCCAACATGCCAGCCTGCCTTTTTCATATAATTCCCCATATACTAGCCTTGTCGCATCTTTCCTTATCTGATAGTTTATCCTTTTTTCTTTTCCCTCATCATCAAGACCTTCGATTTGGGGGTAAAAGACTTCGATGTCATTGTCTCTCCGTTCATTTCTATACACTTTTCTTATGGCAGAGATTTCTTCCCAATTTCCTGCCGCTGTGAGGCGATTTGCAAATATTAATATGACCATGCTTATTAATGCTATTGCTATTTTCCCTTTTACGGTTTTCCTATTTCCCATTTTCTCCAACCTCGCTGACAATTTCCCACCCCTTTTTTATGCACCGCCTAAAATACTGTTCCATTTTCTCCCTTACCACATCTCTATTTCCTTACAGTTCCCCTTTCCACCTATACCCCAGCAGTTCACCTCCCCAGCTTTTCCAGGAACTCGCTGTCCAGTATGTCCTCTACTTCTGAAAGGTCTATGGCGAACTCGTCATATGTATACCATTCGCTCATCACAATCACAAACCTACTGCCGTCTGTATACCAGTCAAAATTAATCACACTACCCGCTGTCCATCCTCCTTTCATCCTTTCCGTCATCCCTTCTACATCTTGCTTCGTATATCTATAATTCTGGCTAACCGTATTTCCCGCCACCCCTTCCCACTTGGTAATACCTTCAAATTCATCATCAACCAACATTTCGCACAGCTTATCAAGGTCGGTAACTACATCCTTCAGCCTCAGGATTTTTCCCTCCTCAATGTCCACGGTTGTGGTCAGTATATTTGGCCAACCTCTTTCAACGGCAATAGTTGCACCCGAACGTCCTTTATAACAGACACTAATCATTTTCCCATTCAGAAACTTTATTTCGTAATCCAGGTTATGCCATAAATTGTCTTTTTCATATACTATCCCGGATACCAGCCTTGTTGCGTCTTTCCTTATCTGGTAGTTTATCCTTTTTTCTTTTCCCTCATCATCAAGGCCTTGGATTTGGGGGTAAAAGATTTGTATTTCATTATGCCTTCTTTGGTTGCTATACTCTTTTTTTATAATAGACACTTCTTCCCAATTCCCTACTGCTGTGAGGCAATTTACAAATATTAAAACGGCCATGCACATTAATACCATTGCCATTTTTCCTTTTACCCTTTTCCTTTTTTTCATTTTCCCGTCCTCCTTCCTCCGCTAATTTTTATTCATTTTCTTTTAGCAGATTTAAATAAAAGTCATAATAGTCTTTCCTGTCCGATTCCCCCAAACATCCACTATTTATTATCTCTACTATTTCGTGAAACTTTTCTGCAAAAATACCTTTCGCTTCTTCTGTTTCTGCCGCTTCTACCATTTCTGCCATTTCATCGCACCGCTCATTAAATTTAAATCCATCTCCCGGTTTATAAACGCTCCAATAATATCCTGCAGCCTCCCAAAAATATTCCTTCCCCACATATAGTGCCCCATCCTCCAATATTTTCGGGTCTCCTACATATTCACTAAATTGCGTATAGGCATCCCTCCCGGAGAATTGTATCGCACCCGCCCCTCTGTATTTTGCTCCATCTCCTTCTTGCGTATTTCCCAACTGTTTTGCTTTATAACCTTGTTCGTATTCTCGAAAATATTCAAAAATGTTACCTTTATATTGTTCCAATGGCTTGCTTCCCGACCCACTTTCCACAGCACAATTCGCCAGAAAACAGGCAATCCTTTCAGGGGTATTTATCTCATACTTTTCCAGCACTCTGTTCACCTCATCCACATCCTCCTGAGAAAATGCATAGGTTTTTCCATATTCCGGTAATGACGTGTTCAAATCATACCCTACTATTTCTTTATATGTCCAAGGTTTATATACATCATTTTCGTCTTCTTTCACCGTCTTCTCCGGCACATCCTGGAACATCTCCAGGGTCACATACTCCTTTTTGCTGCTCCCCACCCTCTGCCCATTCGTTTTCAGTGAAATATACCCGCCCCCAGCGCTGCATATCATATAGGAACTCATATGGACGCTGGGCATCCCATTGATTAAGTTACCCATATCACACCCCAGCCACCTCTTTCCAAGGATTACCGGCTTGCATGGCCTCTTAAGCTGCTTGCAGAACCCGAACGTATCCGGTTTCAGCGTTATGTCCCTCTCACGCAGCCCCAGCCCCCCGTTCCTTTCATCCGCCCCAGGGGGCGGCGTAACTACTATCACTTTCCTATTCTTATCCTCCATATGCGTGCACTGCACCCTCGCCTTCTCCACCACCGGATTCTCGTTGGGCACCGTCAGTTCGTCCAGGATATCCTGCAGGCTCACCTCGGGGATTTTCGATGTTTCCTTCGCCCTCTTCTTCATTTCCAGGCATGCACTTAATTCTTCCAGCATTTTTACCAGAGATTCCTTGTATTCCATCCCGCTTCCCCTTTCCGCTAATTCATATATATCTTCCCGCCGCCTATCCGAATCGCATCCTTCATGCTGATACTTGCGCCTCCCTGGCTGATAACCATACTGTCCGAAGCCGACATATGTATCCCCCCGGACTGGCTGTTCATGCTGATGTTGCCGGAAGCGCATAGCGCGATTTCCTTATCGCTCACTATCCTTATCCCCTGTTCATCCGAAAGTTCCACGGACATCCCCTGATTATTCCGGAGTATCAATGCGCCTGGTGTGAACAGGATTTCCTTTCCCTGCTTGTTTTTCCACGATTTCTCCTCCGGGTTCGTCCGCCCATCCGCTTCCAGGTGTACGCAGCTGGATACATATGCATTCCCTTCCTCCCCGTCCGGGAAAGCCACCCTTACTTCATCCCCTATCTCCGGCATACAGTACCACCCGGTCCCGTCCGGCGATGAATATACGGTTGCAAAATCAAACCACCGGTATCCCGAACGGTCTTTGTTTTCATCCCCCTGGATACCTATCTGTACTTTCGTTCCTGCAATATCGGCCACATTTGCTTTTAAGGACATCCCTTGGATGCGGCCATTGCATTGGATGCCGGCCAGGCCATCCTTTTTTGCCAAAAGGGTATAGACATGCTCCAATTCCTGGCCTTTCAGGGAGCTTGCCGCTTTGCCTATCACCCATTCCCTGTTTTCAAACATAACCAAATCCCCCAGCCCATACACTTCCCTTGAAACAATCTCATATTCCCGGCTTGTGTTCCCCTGATTCCTTTGTATCAGCCGGCAGCTGTCCGCAGCTATTTCTTCATTCACGCGGATATCCCTGTATCCAAAGTACATTTTGGGTCCCGACACCGTATATTCCGGGATAACCACTGTTCCCGCATATCCCGCCAGCCGTTTTGCAAACTGCCAGTCCGTTTCCTCATATTGCACCAGGAAGCGCCCTGCCTTCTCCCCCTGCTTCTCCAATGCAATAAACTTCCCGCCGTCCGGCTCCAGGCAGTCCTCCAATATTTCCCGATAGGTATAGCTTTCCTTCTGGAACGTCCTTATATGGGGAACAAGGTCTAACAGGAAACTGCCCGTATGCACTGTCACCGCCAGGGTATACAGGCTGTTTTCCCTCCGTATCTCCATGTCCGTCAGGACACCGCAGAAAAATACCTTTTCGCTGCCCTCTTCATCCTCCAGCTTTACCGTTACCCAGACTTCCTGTTCCGCCATTTTCCTGTATTTTTCCTCGTTATCCTCCGATATAATCCCCCGTATCCTCAGTTTCCCATGCCCGTTCAATTCTTTTGTACATTCTGCCGACAGCAGGCTGATAAAGCAGAACGGCTCCGTTTTTATCCGTATTTCCCTCACCTTAGTACATCTCCTCTCTTCCTGGCAGGCCGTATGGTTTCCCACATCAATACTACCGCCTTCTCCCAATGCTTATAGTCCTTATACGGACAGTTGAAATTGGCCAAAATCAAGTTCTTTTCCAGGCTTACCGCCAGCATCATGTTATACAGGTCGCTGTCCATCCCGTGGCTCCGGAAAGAAAATCTGTGCCCTGCTACCTTCTCCATCTCCCTGCAGCCGTAAAACCGGTAATCCGGGTGCTCCCTTTCTATTGCCGCCTCCATCCGCTTTGCCATATCCTCCGTTTCCCCTGCCTCCATCTGCCTTTCAAAAAGGTTGAACCCCATGTTCACGCTCAAATCCACCGTAGTCAGTATCATCGGCGGGCGGAATTCGGAAGGATATTTTATCCTCGCTATTTCCTCCGGCATAGTTCCCATATTGTCAGGCAGATATATCCGAAATCCCCCTAATATTTCCGCCTCGCCAAATTGCAGGATTTTGCCTGCCACATAATACCCGTTTTCCAGGCTGCTGTATTTCTTCCTCTTTTGTTCTTCCCTCTTCTTTATGATTTCTTCATCCAGGTATGCTTCCATCCGCCCATCCCTTTCTGTCTTTTATACGTTCCAACCCACAGCCTTGCCGGAATATTCTCGCACCCCAGGCTTTCGCAGCTGCCTATACGGCCAAACAGGGTGTGCCCGATTCCAGGCACACCCTTCCCATATACTTACTACATCTTTTAACCGTTAAGCCGGGTATCCACCCTCTACTGTAACCATATTCAGTTTATCCTTTTTCTGCTTAATTACCAATGTGAAGGTTCCCGTTCCTTCCCCATCGCCAAAGTCTTCCTTATAGTCGATGACAAAGGCATTGGGGAAATAATATTTCCTTTCCATCACCCCGGCAGCGATGTGCTCCACCGTCACCTTCCTGTAGCAGTCCGCCTTTTCCGCAGGCACCGCTGACCACAGCGCCAGCTTCCTCGTGCTGTCGAAGGGGTCGCCGTCTACGGCCGTCAGTATCCTCCCCGTAATAGTCAGGGTACTTCCCACATCCTTCGTCCTCGCATTGGAATCCAGGGGGATGTCCGTTGTATATTTCACGCTCCTGACGCATTCCTTCGCCACCTCGAAGCTTTCCGCGCCTTCAATGTTTACCTTATATGACATGGCTGTCTCCTCCTCCCCTTATTCGCCGCCAAAACCGCCTTCTATTTTAGCAGCCGCGTTTTCGTCTTTTTTCTGTTTCATGTTGATGTAGAAGGTTCCCACACCGCTCTCGTCATCCACTTCCTCGCTGTACTCCACCACGAAAGCATTGGGAAGCGTAAACCGGCGGACCACCTGCCCCGCCGATATGACGGTTATTTCCGCATTCCTGTAACAGTCCGCCTTTTCCGAAGGCACCTGCGACCATTGGGCCAGCCCCAGCGTAGCGTCATCGCCTTCGCCACCCAGCTTGTAAAGCATTTTCCCCCATACCCTGACGCTCAGGCCATAATCCGTTGCCCTCGCATTAGAGTCTTTGGCGGATGCGGAATCAAAGTCTACCTTCAGGATACTTCTCTCATCAAATGTGATGGGTTCTGCCCCGCCTGTGATTTTCATACGAAATCCCATATCTTTCTTCCTCCTTTTTCATTTGTTGTATATACATAGGGATTGCCCCATATAAATACCATTACCTGTTTTATACTCTGTTGGATGCATTCACCCGGTTAATCTCCACTTCCAGGTTCTTCACATTGCCGTTAAAAGTGATGTCCAGGGTGCAATAGCCATTTTCCTCGTCAATGATATAGGAAATATCATCCCCCTTTCCAAGTATGGCATTGACATTTTCCCTTTTGGAAAGCCATTCGCTTTTCTGGCTGGAAGGGTTGTTTGAAAAAAACCTTATGATGGAATCCTCTTTAAAATCACCTGTTCCATGCCTCATGACCCGTTCTATGTACGATGTCACCTGAGTCTTATAAATCGGTTCAAAAACAGCCCCGTCAGAAAGCAGATTCCTGGCTTTGTATACCATCACATCCGTCACGTTCAGCCCGTTATAAACCGCATTCTCCGATGAAAAAACGAAGCCGAAATTCTTGCGGTTGATATCCGCCTTGATGGCATTGGTAAATCCGGTGATTTCCTTTGCCATTACGGTTCTGACTGCCAGCGGGTGGTCATCCGCTTCTATGTCAAACCTTACCCCCGGCAGTTCGGGGTCCACCCCTCTGCCGAACTTCTCTTTCAGGTATTCCGGGCTCTGATATGCAGCTACCAGCCCGGCCGCCACATAGGCAGCTCCCACATATACACCGTCAATCCACAGTTTCATCACGTCTTCCGCTTCCCCTGACAGTTCCACGCTCTCATCTTCCTTCATCACCATACGCCGGTCCAGGATTACCCCTGATTTCTCCTTCGGTATAATGGTAAAGTTCGGTATGCAGGGTATCGCATATTCGCTGTACGCCTTCCCCATCAGAGATGCGCATCTGTCCTCATATTTCTCTATCCCTTCCGTGGCCAGCCTGTTAAATGTGGTGGCATCCCCCGTTTCATAGCAAAAAAAGCACTGTACCGCATAATCCTTAAACACATCCAACAGCCTTGCCAGCGACTCCACACTGCTCACATCCGTCTTGACTGCCGCCGTATTCCCTTTAAACCGTTCCCTTGTCAGTTTCATCCTGGAATACTGCTCCAGGGAAACGGAAGGAACGATGGCATACCAGACAGTATTTGTGAAATCGTTCTTTGCATTTACCGTATTTAAATACGTGATGAGACGTGATATATTCCCCGCCTTCGCCATCATCTCATTGGACTGATTGGTAATAAGCAAAGATGGCCTCATGCCCTTCATCTTTTTGGGATACTGCTCAAAAAAGCACCATATCCCCAGCAGTTTTTCTATCAGCGGCTTCACCGTACGGATAAATTCATCCTTGCTTTCCTTATAAAAAGCCAGATAGGAATTATAATTGGCCACTTCCTTTTCTTTGTCGATACCGCTCTCCATAGTGGAGGCTAACGGGCAGAACGTCCTGGCCACCAGCGCCTCGGTATAGCTGTTGCTTTCTTCGTTCAGCGCCTGATAATCTTCTTTCAGGGCCGCGGCCAGCCCGGCATTGATATTATCATCCAATGCGGCCAGGGCAGTGGTCTCCACTTTCGGCACTTCCAGCACCCGCAGTTCCCCATTATCTCCCATATTCAGGACTCCCAGCGCCAGGGGGGCGGTATCTTTCCGCTCCGTTCCCTCACCAAGCAGCAGCCTGGTCTTGATATCCTCAATGGCAAGGGGCAGCATCGCCATTATATTGTTATAATTTGCACTGGCCTCCTCAAACATGACATTCAGCTTATCCGCCAAATCCTTTTTATGAGGGTCGCCGTCCTCCAGCTTCGCATATTCCCCATAGGTGTACTGCAGTTCCTTACGGTTCTGCTTGATGTCATCCATTACCTTTTTAGGGGAAATCATGTCGGTCAGCTTTTCAAATTTAAAGTCTACATTAATTACACCCTCCGCCCTCTTTGTATCAATCATGGACATAAGCATGTTTAGAAATTCATTCTTCCGGTTCAGAGGTATTTCCGTCAGCATTTCCTCCGGTATCGATTCCGGCTTTTCCAGGCTGTACATGACCTTCTGGCTGTTTGCATTATAATAGCAGTACACTGCCGGTTCGAACTTCTCCAATACCTCATCAAAGCTGCGCACTAATAAATGTTCATGGATTTCCTTTATCTTCTCATCGGAAAGGCTCTCCATCCCCCTGACATCCCCTACTAATGTCAGAAAATCCTGTTTTTCCGGATTCAGCATCTCCATAAGCATCGTCCTGTTCGTTTGTCTTATTGTATTTCCCATCTCTAACCTCATTTCTGCACGGCTTTTCGCATGATGAAGTTTGTGGATGCCGTGCGGACACAAACTTGGGATTGAAAATTTTCAATCTTAACTCCTATTGCATATTGCATTGTCAAGGCGCTTGCTGCTCACTGGGCTTCAAATTCTTATAGTGTATCTCCAGTTCCGTAACCCCGTCTTCCATAGTCGCGGTGATTTTTTCGTTATAATTTACCGGATAGCCGATTCCCTTTTTCAGTATTTCCATCCCCCTCATGACCGTGCATTGTTCCGATTGGTCCATGACAACGATTGTTTTTTCCGGCCCCGGGTAAAAAACAATATCCTCCGCACCTACATTCCCCAATTTTATCCCGCAGCTGTTTAGCATCCATTCCAGCGTCATCCTCCCGCTTTTCCTTCCGAACAAACGGATAGTCTGGGGCGCAATATCTCTGTCATTGGGCGTCTGCACTACATATAAATTCAGTTTCCCCGTATACTGGCAGGATTTCACCTCATATTTCTCCGGCTGTTTCCCCAAATCCGTATGTTGTACATAAACCAATGCCGTCTTCCTTTTCCCCATCCATACCGCCAGAATGAGCACCAGTGCCGCCGCAAGCCCTCCCAATATATACCATAATGGGCGGTAATCCACCTCCTGCACCGGTACGGGCGGAAGTTCCACCTTTATTTGCACCGGGTCCACTTCTCCATATACTTCATAAAAGCTGTCCATTCCTACATCCACTTCCACCATATCCAACCCATCCGCTGGCATTGTGTGGTTGATTACCCCATTTTTAATTTCCCCTTCGTATTCCTCCCCGTTTACCGTATAGACAACCAAATGCCCTTCATAGTTCCCTTGTCTCCACACATTAATGTTCTTGCTATTCACCCCGACCAGCCCTATCTCCATGTCCATGTAGTGACGGTAAACAGGTTCCGCTTTTTTCTCCTGCATTATTTCTGTCCGGTATTCCACTCCCACATCAAGAACTGCCTGATATTCCATGACTAACCAGGCCTCGACCGTAGAAGGCTCTGTCAGGCTAAAAGTTATATCAATGGATTCCTTCGGATTAGTAAGGGCAGCAACCGCAAATTGATTCCCTGTAGTCACACGCCCGCTCCCGGCCGTATATCTTGCCTCCACGTTTTCCATTTCACTTTCCCCCGCCAGCAGCACCTTTACCTTGGATACGCCGCCCTGAGGGATTTCTATATGGAAAGTTCCGCCGCTTCCCTCTATGATGCCTATCGATTTTCTTGGAAAATTAAACTGCCTCCACAAAATATCCCTGGCAATCTGCGGTAAACTGCCGCCCAATCCTTCCGCATATATTCCATTACCAGTTCCTTCCATGTATGTATTCCCGTCTGTTTCTTCGATGTATATTTCCCTATCCGTTCCTTCAATGTATATATTACCTCCAGATATTTCCGCAGCCTTTAGAATCTCCTTCTCCACATCGGGAATCCCTTCCACAGCTACAATATGTATCTTAATGGCTTTATCTGCCGCCTGCCTGGCACATTGTACAAATTCTTCCCTGGAAGCTTCGGTTTCCTCTGTGCTTCTCATGTCGATTTCCCCATCGGAAACCAGAATGACATGCCTTTCCACATCCTTTTCGTCCGAAAAAAGGGAAAGGGCCTCCTTTAATCCTTGCCCAGCATTGGAATATCCCGCATACTCCGCCGCACCTAAAATACGCTCCATCTTCTCCGGCGGACTCCCCACTTCCGCAATATCTTGTATCTCCGTATTGTATACCACCAGCCCTGCCTGAACATCAGACGGCAGACTGTAAAGAATCTGACGGACGAAATCCATAATCGCATTATCACCCCTCCCAACCATGGATTTGCTCGCATCCACCAAGAATACCACTTCTTTTTTTGAAACGGAAAATTGCACAATTTCTTGTGCATATAGGCTGATATCCGTCAATAAGGAAAATATAAAAACAGACATCAATAACAATATTTTTTTCGATTCCCACCCCTTTGCCCATCGGCACATTCCAAATTTCATTTTCTTCCTCATTCCTGTGTACTTTTTTCCTTATAGGCTTCTTTATATCAAATCGCCCCTGCGCCCATGGCTTTTCCTCCAGCTTCAACCTGTAGGAAATTTCATCATCAGTTACATGCATAAAAAACTTTATCGCACTTTAGCTCTCATAATACCACCTTTCTTATTAATGTATTATTTAATTATAATACAGTAATATTTTTATTAATACCATATTATATTATTATAGATGTTTTTCCTTTTTTGTCAATATTTGCCGAAAATTTAAAGTATTTGTCGCTGTTAATTGATATGTTTTACACGTTTTTGTTTGTATTTTTAAGTAATTTATACAACAAAAAAAATGCATGAGTATAGCTTTCTGCCATCCCTAATTATTTTACAGAAAACATACATCATAATTGAATCAAAGTTCCATCATAGATGCATCATTTATGAGTTATATACAAAAAAATTGGTGACTGCAGTATTTTTCTGCAATCACCAATTGTATTTTTTATATTAAATACATTTTAAATGGATTCTAATGAGGGCATATTTCATATTTTGTATGACTATACAAATTCCCTACTTTTACATATTCGCACTTCCTGCATATCTGTGCATTGTATATAGTCACCGTACACCCTGTGCCATTCTTTACATGTTCATTATATTTGCCGCTGACAAACGTATGGCTGCATATAACCCTTCCACTATTTCCCGTCAAATCATATCTGTTCCCCTGTTCATCTATGAAAAATATATCAGACCCTCCAAAAGATATTTCATATGTATCAATATCCCAAAAAGAATTTTCCGCTTCGCATCCATCTGCCACAAATAACCTGTCCACTTCGCGATGCTCATGCTCCACTTCTTTTTCAGAACCCTCCAATTCCAAAACAGCCGGAGGTTCATATGCAAAGGTAGTCATAGAACTTACCATTACAACCAAAAAGGATAATAACACTCCCGAAAATATCTGCCATCCCTTTTTTCTGCTCTTACTATTCAACATCATTTCAATCCTCTCTTTCACTATTTTTTTGCCGCCCCTACCAAAACTAACCGTATATAACCCTTTCTTCCCCTGCGCTATCCGCAACAGCAACCCACAGTATTTCTTCACATATTCCTCACTCATTTGGGAAATTACCTTTTCGTCACAGGCCAATTCACTGACCACCGATAACTCATAAAAAAGATAATATACAAAAGGATTAAAAAAATGGGCAGCCATCGCCGCTATCCCTAACAATTTTATCAGCCCATCCCAATTCTTAATATGCAAAAGTTCATGCCGAATGAGCATTTCCCCCTCATCTTTGATGCAAACTTTATCATCCAGGGCCACAATTGGACGGAAAACTCCCATCGTAAACGCATCCTTACTGCCGCTATAAACCCTACAGACTATTTTCCTTTTTATACCCATCCTGTCCTTCTGCCCCCTGAGCGCTTCTTCTATCCTGCTGTCATTCCGGCCTGCCGGATGGTGTAATACTGTACGGTATTTTCCGGCATATATCAGAATACCTCCGGATATGACTACAACTGTTATAATCAGAGTCGCAACACATAAGTATTTTTCTGTACCATTCATGGAATACCCTTGCAAATCTCCCCCAATGAACTGTATAATATCTCCATTTAGCCATTGAACCTGTATATCCCTATGGGTATAACAATTATAATATATGCTCTTCCATTGGGTTTTTACTGCCTGAACCGGTATCAGGTAAAAAAATAATGCTGCTTTCAGCATCCTATACCTCCATTTTGCGCTTACCCTGCCCTTCACAAACACTTTAAAGAGAAAATAGAATACTACCATCAGACTCCCCGAAGCTGACATAAGCAACAGTAATTTCATATTTTATTTATCCTCCAGTATTTTTTTGATTTCTTCCGCTTCCTCCTCTGATATTGCATGAATCCCTACAAACGCCGATAACAATTTAGGCATAGAGCCTCCATAAATGGTTTTGATGAAGTCCTTCAACAGGCCTTGTTCATATTCTTCTTTTGTCATCTTCGCCTCATAACTATACTTTCTTTCAACAGAAATCCTGTCGATTAGCCCCTTTTGATGCAAAAGCATCAGATATGTGTTCAGCGTCTGTTTCTTCCACTCTTTGCCACGTATGGTGTTCATTTCCTCCAAAAGGTCTTTGGCCAGTATCCCCTCTTTCCGTCCCCACAGGAATTCCATGATTTCCATCTCGGCAGGTGATAAGTCCAGTTTTCCGCGTACAGCCATTAGCCCCCTCCTTTCCCTGTATCATTTTCATATTGTACTATTTTTTTTCGTCTTGTAATTGTTATTATAATACATTTGTTCTTTTTGTCAATCTTTTATAGTCCATTATTACAAAATTCGTAACAGTTCAGCTTTCGGTTTCCCTGTTACGGAATCTGCCCATTCCAAACTGCCTTTGGCGAGGACCAGATTCTTTCTTGGCGATTTACAACACTGTGGCATAATTTCCTATAATATAAAAAGCAGAAGCCCGTTCAAGCCTCTGCCTTCTTGATTTACATTATATTATATATCCGATATATCAGGTAATATTCTCTTCTGCACTTTCATGCAGCTTTATTATAATCAATAATCATAACTTCACTGATAATTTTCTCTGCCTGATTGCTTAACTTTTCAATTTCTTTCATAATTGCCATTGAAAAGAATTCTTCCCCACATTGGGAACACTTTTGGCAAGGTACATTTTTTACAATCAAAATACCATTTTCTAATTTTTCAACATAAATTGTTGTTGTCTCAATCATATGATTGCTGCCACAAGTAAAACAATTCATATTCAACGCCCCTTTCTTGTTTTAAAATCCGCTTCCCATTCATCAGCATTGGGATAATACGCCGTTATTATATGCAGATTAATATTATCACTCGCTACAACAACGTGCAGATATCTCTTATTTATCGACATCCCTAATAATAAGCAGCTTGGAAATGGTTTGTCATCCTCATACTGCTTTATGATTTCACCATTCATAATGACATTAATTATGCTGTCCGAATTAATCTTTCTCTCTTTACACCGCTTTATAACATGCGCTGTCATTATAACAGTATCATCTGTACATAACTTTCTTAATTCATCGATATGCAAAGCCACTTTCTCACCTACTTTGTTGAGATTATTAGTTATAACAAGCTAATATTAATATATCACAAATAGGACAAACCCCTATATTACAGTTTATCTACAAATATTCCTTTGCTTCCTCTAATGACAGCCGGAACTTCTCCTGCACTTTTTTCAATATCTCCTCTTCAGTCAGATCCAAATCCCTGTAGGCGGATATCATCCCATAAATTTTCCCTTTTTCAATCCCTTTTTCAATATTCTCCTGGTCACGCATCAATAACGTCATATATTCATGCC
>ERZ777306.3950-NODE-3950-length-14404-cov-5.193184_pt1 | contig 14404 bp, 9 predicted proteins | sample MGYA00374966_ERZ777306 | MGnify/ENA primary metagenome ERZ777306 (study PRJEB29329, sample SAMN06343882) | mouse gut metagenome | isolation source: Mouse cecum | place: Austria: Vienna | collected 2014-11-15 ...
CTCATTGACGGGGTGGAGGGGGATATGGCCAAAGTCAATCCCCAGGATGTAGAGTCGGTCTCCGTGCTCAAAGACGCTTCGTCTTCTGCCATTTATGGTGCGCGTGCTTCTTTCGGAGTCGTGCTTATAACCACGAAGAAAGGAAAAGACACCAAAGGGCGTCCGGTCGTGAGATATAGCGGCAATGCCGGAATATCCACTCCTACCACACGCACCGATTATGAGTCGCGGGGTTATGACTCTGTGTATATAAATGACCTTTTCACATTCAATACGGATGGTGTAAACTACACACGTTATACGGAGGAGGATATGCACCAGCTTTACATCCGGCGCAACGACAGGACGGAACATCCTGACCGTCCGTGGGTCGTACAGGAAAACCGCAACGGCAGGATGAGCTATATCTATTACTGCAATACCGACTGGTACAGATCACTCTATACTACGGTCAATCCTTTTACTCAGCATAATGTTTCCATATCCGGAGGAACCGACAGATTCAAATATTATTTCTCAGGTGGATATGAACATAAGGAGGGGACTTTCAAGGTCCGTCCCGACAACTACAACAAGTATAATCTCAGGAGCAGGCTTGACTTCAAGATCAACAGATACGTTACCATAAGCGATAATCTGAGTTTTTATACTTCTGACTATGATTATCCTGGAAACTCTAACGAGAATTATACATTTATGTATTCCCAGGTGCACGGTCTTGCCAGTATGCCATTGAAAAACCCCGACGGGACCAATGTTTACAAGACCGTTCTGACTGACAGCAACGTAACGAACGGATGTCATATAGAACTTGGGGATGACAGGAAGTTGAATAAAAAGGCCAAGTACAATTTCTCAAATACGGCTGAAATCGCGGTGCATCCTTTGGAGGGCTTCGATATAAGGGCCAATTTCACATATACATACGATTCTGACCGGGCTACCCACCGCTGGGTCCCTTGTGAGTACAGTATGTATCCCGGGGAAATCCTTGAGGAGAAGGTAGGGCGTTTCCAGAATATGCTTGAAGACAGGTTCGGCTACACTAAATATATGGCATTCAATGTCTATGCTTCTTATGAAAAGACTTTCGGGGATGCCCATCATTTCAGCGCTACAGCCGGCTACAACTATGAGACGCAGTATTTCAGGGAAGTCCGGACAAGCGGCAACAACCTTTCCTCATATTATCTCAGCGAGTATAATCTGGTGCAGCCGGACGCATCGGGAAACAAGGTTTTCAATGTTGACGGCAGTCAGACAGAATATGCTCTTGCAGGTGTTTTTGCACGTGTCAACTATGATTACAAAGGGAAATATCTTGTTGAAGTCAGCGGACGTTGCGACGGAAGTTCAAGGTTTGCCAAAAGCAGCAGGTGGGGATTTTTCCCTTCCGCTTCGGTCGGATGGAAACTTTCCGAGGAAAAGTTTTTCGCACCGGCAAAAAAGGTTATGGACCTTGCAAAGATACGTTTTTCATACGGTGTACTCGGAAATCAGCAGGTGGATGATTATGCTTATATACGTTCGGTAACCACGTCCCAGATCAGTTATCTTTTTGAAAGCGATACCAACAGGCCCAACGGCTCGACGGTGGGTGCGTACAGTGCCGACGGGCTTACCTGGGAAACTACCAGCCATTACAATCTCGGGCTTGACCTCGGATTTTTCGGCAGCAGGCTCGGTTTCAGCGGAGACGCCTATATCAGGGACACGAAAGGTATGATCACATCGGGAGAAGTAGTCCCGTCGGTGTACGGAGCTTCCGCGCCTCAGGCCAATGCTGCCAATCTCCGTTCCCAGGGCATAGAGCTTACCCTTTCCTGGAAGGATACATTTATGCTTGCAGGAAAGCCTTTCACGTATGGAATCAGTGTAAACTATAGCGACTATATAACCAAACTGACGAAATACAATAATCCGGCAAGGGTTATGGGCAGCTATTATGAAGGGATGGTATTCGGAGAGATATGGGGTTTCGAGACAGACGGCCTTTTCGCATCGGATGCCGAAGCAGCGGAATATACAAAAAAGGTCGACCAGTCATTTCTTCAGACCAAGCTTACGGGAGGATGGAAAGGAGGTGACCTTAAAATAGTCGACCGTGACGGTGACGGGATAATCAGCCGCGGCGCATATACGGTAGACAATCCCGGAGACCTCAAGATAATAGGAAATGACAAACCACGTTTCCAGTATGGAATAAATCTCAATGCCTCCTGGCTCGGGTTTGACCTGTCTCTTTTTTTCCAGGGTATCGGACGTATCAACTGGTATCCTCCGGCAGACAATCAGGCCTTCTGGATCGCATACAATCGTCCGCAGGCGACATATATCCCTAAAAACTATATGGATAACGTCTGGTCGGAAGACAATGTGGGAGCATATTTCCCGCGTCCGCGGGGACATCTGGCAAATACGGGCAACACTTATCTTACCCTTAAGAATGACCGTTACCTGCAGAACCTCGCATATTGCCGTCTCAAGAATCTGACATTCGGATATACCCTTCCGTACAGAGTGCTTGAAAAGACCTTCATAAGCCAGATACGTCTGTATTTCACAGGTGAGAATCTGTTCTATCTCTCTCCGTTGACAAAAGTTTCAAGGTATATGGATCCTGAGGCAATGGTAAAGCAGAACACATTCGGATATTATTATCCTTATCAGAAGTCGTTTGTAGCCGGTATTGACATTACGTTCTAAAAGGAGAATCTTGTATGAAAAAGAGAATATTATTTCTGATGGTTTCCGCAGTATTTGCAGTGTCGTGCAGCCTGGACAAATTTCCTCTTGACAGAGATACGGTAGATTCGTATTTCAAAGACGAGGAGCAGCTCCAGAACATTTCCAATACATTCTATGACGACCTTTTCGACGGACCGTTCTACGATGACGAAAGCGATATATGTTTCAAGACATCGCTGCCATCCCTGCTTAGGGGAGGAAATTTGAGAACCGTACCTTCTTCAGGAGGGGGGTGGACCTGGGGCACGTTGAGGAATATCAACAATATGCTTGACAATATCCACAGATGCGACAATGAATCCGTACGTATAAAATATACGGCAGTCGCACGTTTTTTCAGGGCATACTTCTACTTTCTTAAAGTCCGTGACTTCGGAGACGTACCGTGGTATGACCACGAACTCAGCGTGACTGAAAAGGATGAATTGTACAAGGCAAGGGATTCAAGGGACTTTGTTGTGACAAAGATGATTGAGGATATCGACTATGCAATCAGATACCTCCCTGATGAAGCTAATGCATATCGTGTCACAAAATGGACAGCTCTTGCATTCAAGTCCCGTTTCTGCCTTTTTGAAGGTACCTGGAGAAAATACCACGGCAATGGAAATATGGCGCACGATGCCGACTATTACCTGAAACAGGCAGCAGATGCCGCGGATGAATTTATCTCCACATCTCCATACCGCATATACGGGACCGGCAAGCCCGATACTGACTATATGATGCTGTTCGCTTCCCAGAATGCTGTGACAGAAGAGATTATCCTTGCGAAGAACTATAGTCTCGCACTGAGTATCTCGCACTTCGGGACTTATGATACATTCGGACAGAACAAACGGGCATACAACAAGAAGTTCGTGGACAGTTTCCTTATGAAGGACGGCTCACGTTTTACTGACCGTGACGGATGGGAGACAATGGAGTATTATGACCAGGTTGAAGACCGTGACCCGCGTCTGGCGCAGATTATACGATGTCCGGGTTATCACCGTATAGATGATGATGTGCAATATGCACCGGATTTCGGAAATACCTGTACGGGATATCAGGTCGTAAAATATGCCCAGAGCTACAATATCCTTGATATGAACTGGGCTGCATCCGACAATGACCTGCCCATATTCAGAGCCGCGGAGGTCTATCTGAACTATGCCGAGGCTATGGCGGAAAGAACGGATGTCTCCATCACCCAGGATGACATTGATAAAAGCATCAATCCTTTGAGGACGCGTGCCGGAATGCCGGGGCTTGATCTCAAGAAGGCGAATGCCGACCCCTGTCCTTTTATGTCTTCTTCCCTGTATGGATACAGCAATGTGAGCGGAGAAAATAAAGGTGTGATTCTGGAGATCCGCCGTGAAAGGACCATAGAACTTACTCAGGAAGGTGATTTCAGATGGTATGACCTTATGAGGTGGAAGGAGGGGAAATGTATAGAGCAGGGACTTTATGGAATGTATTTTCCCGGTACGGGTGAATATGACCTTGACAGGGACGGTAAAGCCGATGTCTGCATATATGAAGGAGATGAAATCCCTGAAACGGAAGCAGGCAATATACTTAAGCTCGGAAATACAGTAATCCTTTCTGGGGATTCAGATGGAGGATATGTGGATCCTCACCGTAAGACCCAGCATATATTCGATGAGGCCAGAGATTATCTGTTCCCTATCCCTTCGGAAGATCTGGCCATCAACGGAAACCTTGTACAGAATCCGGGCTGGACTAAGAAGTAACCCATTTTAATATGGTCACATATTATTAACATAATTAAAACATCAAAAAATGAAAAAGCAGTTAAAATTTTTCGCGGCAGCTTTGCTTATGATAGGAGCTGTTGCCTCTTGCGGCAAACCGGACAACGGCAAAAACGGAAATGACGATGGTGACAACAATGGCCCTTCGGAGGAAGGAGCCATAGTTATTGACGGCAAATGGGACGATTGGAATGCGATTCCGGAAGATGAACTCGTTGCCTCAAAGCTGGATCCTGATTCTGACAAGACCGCTATCAGAGTCATCAAGTTCTTCAATACGGAGCAATATCTTTATGTATATGCGGAACTTGATCCGGCAAAGGTGGGAACAGCATTCACGGAAGCTGAGAAATGGGATTCTGATAAAGGACAGCCGCGTTCTCTGAGATTTATGATAGATGAAGACAACAGCGATACTACAGGCGGTTCCGATCTTGATTTTCCTGAGGCTGAATGGGGGATTGATGTCCTTGTGGATGCGTATATCTGGGCTGATGCCGGCAATATAAAGCTCGGCTGGAGCGAGTGCTGGAATTTCAAGCAGGATGCAGAGGTAGGATTTCCGTTTATCGGCCTGATTGAGCAGAATACGGCCCTTGACAATATGGTTGTGACTCCGAATAATGTCGCCGGAAATATGGTCAAAGGATTCTATGCCGTAGAACTTGCAATAGACAAGACTCTACTGGATCTTGAAAAGACAATCAAGGTCGGTGTCTTTCTTGTCGATGATGCATGGGCTTATGCCGGAATGATGCCATCTGATGGTATTCCTTTCACACTGAATCTGTAATTTTTTCTGCAATAAACTGATTTTAATATGAAAAGAATCATTGAAATTTCGCTGTCGCTTCTTGTGGTATGGGGGGCGGCGTCCTGTAATCCTGATGACAATAACAGTAAAGAGCCCGATGTTCCGGATACTCCTTCTGAAACTATTGTGATTGACGGGAATTTCTCTGACTGGGATACCGTGGAGGGAGTTGTCGGCTGTACTCTTCCTGCTGATGCCAATCCGGAAAGGCTTGGATTGAAGGCGATAAAGTTCTTCGCTGATGCTGATTATATCTATGGGTATGCCGAATATGAAAACGCTGTAATGTCACTGGAGGGAGTCGATCCGAGCTGGGACGGGAACGGAGCCTGGACCACAGGTGTTCCTACTCCTTTGCGGATTTTCCTTGATCTTGACGGTAATCCGAAAACGGGTATGACCTGCAAACCGGCTTTTCCTTCAATCGGGGCTGAAATAGGACTGGAACTGTATCAGTATATGGCAGTGGAGACAGGTGCCGTCACTCTCGGCTGGAGCCAGTGCAATACGCTCAATGTCAAAGAGGGTGCTGAGGACGGTGATGATTTCAATGCTCTTGGTGTCCAGTACTGGTCTTCAGAGCGTGACAATTATATTGTGAACCGTGACAATTTCAGATCAAAGATATCAGGCAACAGTATCAGGACCGAGTTTGCTATAGGACTGGACTATTGTGATGAACTCAAGGGCAGGACTGTAAATGTCAGCGTACAGTTTATGGCTGAGGGATGGTCTGAAAAAGGCTATCTTCCTCAGGATGAAAAGGGTTACATTACAATCCAGCTTCCATAACGGTGATGGTGCAGGCTTTTGGACTTTAAATAGGGCCTGCCGTCATCAATGAAAACAGATGGGGAATCCTTGAAGATTTTGGGGATTCCTCATTTTTAACTATATTGTCTTTATGTACGGTAGAATAAGGCTTTGTGCCATAGGTTTCGGCAACAGGACAGGCAAATATCTTAAATATGTTGAGCAGCACCCTGAGGAGGCTGTCCTCTGTGCTGTTGTTGATACTGATATGCTGAGGCTGAAAGAGGCTTCTGAGCTGTATTCCATTCCGGAAGACAGGTGCTTTCCCTCTGTGGATGAATTGCTGGCGTCCGGCATTGCGGCGGATGCTGCCATTGTGGCTACTGCCGATGACTCACACTATGATATCGCCCTCAAGGTATTGGAACGGGGATGGCATCTTCTGCTTGAAAAGCCTATGGCAAGGACTTCAGGCCAATGCGTTGAACTTGCAGATGCTTCAGAAAGGTCAGGCGTCGTTTCGGGACTGTGCTATGTGATGCGGTATCATCCGTATTACAGAAGGATCAAGGAGATTGCGGATTCTGGAAATTATGGGAAAATCCTTTCGGTCAGTCACAGGGAGAGCGTCGGTATAGACCGTATGACACATACTTTCGTCAGGGGGCACTGGTCCAGAGAGGAGGAAACTTCTCCTATATTCATCTCAAAGTGTTGCCATGATGTGGATTTTCTTCTGTGGATGGCAGGAGACCGTGTGTGCTGCGATTACAGCGTTACTTCAAAAGGAAGCCTGTCAAAGTATTGTGCCGTTAATTTTCCGGAGAGGGCCGCATCGAGATGTATGGACTGTCCTTTGGAAGAGGGATGCAGATATTCTGCTGTTGATCTTTACCGCAGGAGGAAAGAGTGGACAGGAAATTTCGGACGCGGAAAAAATCTCGACGAAGCAATAGAAGAGGAACTCAGATATGGGAAATATGGCAGGTGCGTGTACTGTTGCGACAATGATGTGATGGATTCTCAGGAAACTGTATTTGAATTCGTAGACGGAGTGAAGATCGGGATTGTCCTTGACGGGATTTCGGACAAGGATGGAAGAGATACCGTCATCTGTTTTGAGCGGGGCAGTCTGGTTGCAAAAGATGGTGTGATCAGTGTCTTTGTGGACGGTAATCTTTCATCTGAGGAAGATTTTACCGGAATTTTGTCAAGACCTTTCCACGGCGGTGCGGACCTGGCAATAGTTGAGGATTTCTTCAGGGCGATAAGGACAGGTATTCCTATGGAGTGTTCTCTGTCTGACTCGCTGGCAGGCTGTATTGCCTGTTTCGCTGCTGAACGCAGCCGAAAAGCCGGGGGCAAGGTGATAAATCAAAAAAGCGTGTGACCAAGATGGCCGCACGCTTTTGGAAAATTAAAGATTGTCTTTTTCTATGTCCTTGAAATATCTGTAGGTATTGACTTTAAGTTCACCGGCTGCAAGTTCGTCGCAGACGATGATGCCGTGCTGGTGTGCCTGGAGGGCTGAAAGGGTGCAACTCTGTGAATATGCTCCCTCGACGGCCTGCTGGAGTGCACGTGCCTTTTTGTGTCCGAAAGCGAGTACAAGCACTTCTTTTGCTGAAAGTACCGTGCCTACTCCTACAGTGAGCGCAAGCGCAGGGACTTTGTTTATGTCATTGTCGAAGAACCTGGAATTGACAACCCTTGTGTCGTATGTGAGGGTCTTGACTCTTGTACGCGATACAAGTGAAGAGAACGGCTCGTTGAATGCAAGGTGACCGTCTTCTCCGACTCCGCCCAGGAACAGGTCTATTCCGCCTGCAGCCTGTATCCTTGCCTCGTAGCCTGCACATTCAGCCTCAAGGTCAGCGGCATTTCCGTTGAGGATATTGATGTTCTCTTTCGGAACGTCCACGTGGTCAAAGAAATTCTTGGCCATAAATGAATGGTAGCTTTCCGGATGTGATTCAGGAAGTCCTACATATTCATCCATATTGAACGTTATGACGTTTTTGAAGGAAATCTCTCCTGCCTTATAAAGTCTTATAAGTTCATTGTATGTCCCTATAGGGGTGGATCCTGTAGGGAGTCCGAGCACAAACGGTTTGTCTGTTACCGCTGCTTTTGCCTTTATTCTGGAAACAATATAATTTGCGGCCCATACGGAACCTTTTTTATCTCCGTTTTCAATAATAAGTCTCATTCGTGTCTATATTAGAATAATTTAACAAATACTTCTATAGCCTGATACTCAGCCATTCCAAGCTCGTTGTACAGGCGTGCGGTGTTCTGTGTCCTTTCTTCTGCCCTCTGCCAGAATTCCCTGCTGTCGTCTCCAGGGAAAGGAACGATGTCTTTCTGTGACAGGTGGCGGTATATGGCGTGACGTTTCTTGATCAGCTCATCCGGGCTCAAAGGCACGGCCATATCGACTTTTCCAAGTTCCCATTCCATCCATGCGCCTCTGTACAGCCATACGTGGCAGTTCTTGAGCCATTCCTCACCCTCAAGCTGGTTGAGTGCCTCAAGTACGGCCTCTGTGCAGACTCTGTGCGTTCCGTGAGGGTCTGCAAGGTCACCGGCTACATAGATCTGGTGAGGCTGGACTTTCTGGAGCAGGTCTATTATTATATCAATGTCGGCTTGGGTCCTTTTGCCTTTTTTGATTCCTCCGGTCTCATAGAACGGAAGGTTGAGGAAATGTGCGTTCGTATTGTCGTTCAGTCCGAATGAACGCACTGCCGCACGTGCCTCTGCACGTCTGATGGCGGCTTTGAGATTGAGGAGCTCACGCGGTTCAGGCTCGCCTGGACGTTTGCTCTCTATAATCTTTTTCACCTTGTCGAATTCATCCGCGAATCCGAGCTCGTGTGCCGTGTCCATGTGCTGAAGGACCACATCATCGTGTACGGCTACATTTCCGGATGTCTCGTATGCTACGTGCACGTCATGTCCCTGTTCTACCAGACGAATGAACGTACCTCCCATCGAAATCACATCATCATCAGGATGCGGAGAGAAGACAACGACTTTTTTCGGGAACGGAGTTGAAGACACCGGTCTCGTGCTGTCATCCGCATTCGGCTTTCCGCCTGGCCATCCGGTGATTGTATGCTGGAGGTCATTGAACACGTCTATGTTGATCTTGTCGTATGGGCCTTTCTGCTCGAGAAGCCCTCCGAGAGAATGCTCTATGTAATCCTGATATGTCAGTTTGAGGATAGGCTTGCGGACCTGTTCGCAAAGCCATACCACGGCTTTCCTTGTAAATTTTGGAGTCCAGTCGCAAGGGCCTACAAGCCACGGTGCCACGACTCTTGAAAGCAGGCTTCCGGCATTGTCATCCGCATAGAAGGATATGTTCTCGTGCTTCTGCAGGAATGATGCTGGGCATAAGGAGGACGGTGCGCCTTCCACTATGTTGTGTACGGCGTTTGCCTTGTCTTCCCCCCAGGCCATAAGGATGATCTGTTTCGCGCTCATCATAGTGGCGATGCCGATGGTGATTGCGGCACGCGGTGTTGCATCTATGTTTCCGTTGAAGTTCTTCGCCTGGACTTTTCTGCTTTTATGCGAGAGAAGCACTGTCCTTGTCCTGCTCTTTTCCGACGAACCGGCTTCATTGAAGCCGATCTGACCCTCAGTTCCTATACCTATTACAAGGAGGTCAAGTCCTGAGATCTTTTTGTCGAACTCGGCACAGTATTCTGTGATTTCAGATTTTTTTACAGTGCCGTCAGGTATGTATATGTTCTCCTCTTTTGCGTCTACCTGATTGATGAACTCTTCGTGCAGACGGTGGTTTCTTCTCTGTGTCTGGTTGGCTTCGATAGGATAGTATTCATCAATGCTGAATATTTCCACATCGGCAAATGAAACATCTCCTGCCTTGTTTCTTCTGATAAGTTCATTGTATAGTGATATCGGTGAAGAACCTGTGGTAAGACCGAGTTTGAATTTATCTCCTTTGTGCCCGTTGATCGCTTCTATAATCTTGTCCGCAATGCGGATGCTGGCATCACGTGATTCCTCGAACAGTTCGGTAGGAATCTTTTCATAACTGTGAAGAATGTCCTTGGGGAGGTCTTTTTCTATAAGCCCTCCGTCTTTAGGCAAAGAAAAATGTTTCATTATATTATGTAATTAGAATGAATGACAAAATTAAGAATAAAAACAGATTTTGGAACAAAAACATCAGATTTTAAGAAATAATCAATAAGTTTGTAGAATAAACACTAAACTGACCAGTATGAATTATTTGTTTTTTCTTGTGCCGGCCGCTGCTGTCCTGGCCCTTCTGTTTGCATATATCTTTTTCAGACAGATGATGAAAGAAAGTGAAGGAACCGTAACGATGAAGGAGATTGCCCGCTTTGTAAGGGAAGGGGCAATGGCTTACCTGAAGCAGCAGTATAAGGTCGTGACAATAGTCTTTGTTGTTCTCGCGTTGTTTTTCGCCGTTCTTGCATACGGCTTCGGAGTGCAGAACCCGTGGGTTCCATTCGCGTTCCTGACAGGAGGATTCTTCTCCGGACTTGCAGGATTCATCGGGATGAAAACAGCCACATACGCTTCTGCAAGGACTGCAAATGCAGCTATGCGTTCTTTGAATTCAGGGCTTAAGCTTGCTTTCCGCTCAGGGGCTGTTATGGGGCTTACCGTTGTGGGACTTGGGCTTCTGGACATAGCTTTATGGTGGCTTGTCCTTTCCGGATTCTATCCGACTACGGATCCTCAGAATCTTGTTATAATCACCACCACTATGCTTACTTTCGGGATGGGTGCCTCTACACAGGCTCTTTTTGCTCGTGTAGGAGGAGGAATCTATACCAAGGCCGCCGATGTGGGTGCGGATCTTGTCGGAAAGGTTGAGGCAGGAATCCCTGAGGATGATCCTCGCAACCCTGCAACCATTGCTGACAATGTCGGCGACAATGTCGGTGATGTCGCAGGAATGGGTGCGGACCTTTATGAATCATATTGCGGTTCCGTGCTTGCTACCTGTGCCCTCGGTGCGTCCGCCTATTATATGGGAGGAACCGATCTGCAGCTGAAGGCTATTTTTGCACCTATGCTTATTGCCGCTGTAGGGGTGGTTCTCTCTATCATAGGCATTTTTGCCGTAAAGACAAAAGAAGGCGCCGGAATGAAACAGCTTCTCAAGTCGCTTAATATAGGAACGAATCTGAGTTCGGTACTTATCGCCGCGGCGACTTTCGGGATCATGTATCTGCTCGGTATGGAAAACTGGGTCGGAGTTTCTTTCTCTGTGGTTGTCGGACTTGTCGCTGGTGTGAGCATCGGCCATGCTACTGAATATTATACTTCGCATTCCTACCGTCCTACCCAGAAGCTTGCGGAAAGTGCGGAGACAGGACCTGCGACCGTCATCATTTCCGGTGTCGGGCTCGGTATGCTTTCTACGGCTGTCCCTGTCATCACTATAGCTGTCGCAATTATGCTTGCTTTCCTTTGCGCCAATGGTTTTGACCTGTCTTTTTCCGCAAACAGCCTGAGCCTTGGGCTTTACGGTATCGGTATAGCTGCTGTCGGTATGCTTTCAACTCTCGGAATCACGCTTGCCACTGATGCTTATGGCCCTATTGCTGACAATGCCGGAGGCAATGCCCAGATGAGCGAGCTTGACCCTGAGGTTCGCAAAAGGACTGATGTCCTTGATGCTCTCGGCAATACTACGGCTGCGACCGGAAAAGGCTTTGCCATAGGTTCTGCCGCGTTGACAGGACTTGCTTTGCTCGCTTCATATATAGAGGAGATAAAGATAGGGCTGTCTCATATAGGAAAACAGATTACGAATGTTGCAGGGGAGGTCATAGATTCTGCCCAGGCGACAATTCCTGATATTATGGCATATTATCACGTGGATCTGATGAACCCTACAGTGCTTGTGGGCGTGTTCATCGGTGCGATGATGTCGTTCCTTTTCTGCGGACTGACTATGAATGCGGTAGGACGTGCAGCCCAGAAAATGGTTGCTGAGGTGCGCCGCCAGTTCCGTGAGATCAAAGGTATCTTGACAAAGGAGGCTGTCCCTGATTATGCGAGGTGTGTTGAAATTTCTACAAAAGGTGCTCAGCGGGAAATGCTTCTCCCGTCGCTTATTGCTATAATAGTTCCTGTGGTTGTCGGACTTTGCCTTGGCGTGGCTGGTGTTATGGGGCTTCTGATAGGAGGTCTCGGATCAGGTTTCGTGCTTGCAATATTTATGGCCAATTCAGGAGGGGCCTGGGACAATGCCAAGAAATATGTCGAGGAAGGCAATCTTGGAGGAAAGAACTCGGATTCCCATAAGGCTACTGTTGTAGGTGATACGGTAGGTGATCCTTTCAAGGACACTTCAGGACCGTCACTCAATATACTTATCAAACTTATGAGTATGGTCTCCATCGTTATGGCCGGTCTTACGGTCTGGATGCACTGAGAATAATTTTATAATAGAAGAAGCCTGCTTTGCTCCTGCCGTAATGGAGAGTTAAAGCAGGCTTTTGCTATTGTATGTCAAGCAGCAGGAAATCTTTGACTGTTGAAAGATATTGCGGAGTGTATTGTCCTCCGTCCTGGATTGTGATATATCCTTTTGCTGCCGGTATTCTGCTGCGTGAGAACTCCGTTATGATTCTTGAGACGGCACGTTTCGGGGTAGTGCGTATATATAATATATTGAACGGATATAGCCCGAATGATGCCGCCTGACGGATGATGTCGCGTTCCTGGTCTGCAGGAAGAATCAAAGAAAGGCGGCCGCTGCTTCTGAGATGTCTTGATGCGGCCTCAAGGATGTCCTTGTATGAAAGAGTGTCCGTATGCCTGGCATTTCGCCGTCTTTCGTCGGGGGCCTTGAGGGAACTTTCGAAATATGGCGGATTGGAAAAGATCAGGTCGAACAGCATTTCAAGCTCTGGATCTGTCATCCGGTCTCCGTATACTGCCGTTGAGGTAAACTCAAAAAGTGACTTGTGTGCAGAGTGAAGGTTTGAAGCCCAGGGAGAAGCCTTGAAGTTGATTCCTGCCTCGTCGGCTGAATCTTTGTCTATATCTATTCCTGTTATATGGAAACAACGTTCATGCTCGTTTTCTATCGCCTCTTTCATATCGTTGAGACGTTGTGCGGCCATAAGGGCTATAGTGCCTGTCCCTGTGCCTATATCCAGCAGACAACGGTCTTCCGGCAATATCGTCATAGCGGCTCCGAGCAGCACCCCGTCCGTATTTACGCGCATTGCCGCCTTGTCGTTTTGTACGGTGAATCTCTTGAATCTGAATTCTCCCATATTCTTGATTTTTTCCGCTGTTATTCCTCGACAAAAAGACCGTCTCTCATAAACAGTGACCTGTCGCACATTGCTGCCAGTTCCGGATCGTGGGTGACGATGACTATGGTCTGGCCATATTTGTCCCTGAGAGAGAACAGCAGCTTATGCAATTCCTCCTTGTTCCTGCTGTCAAGGTTTCCGGACGGCTCGTCAGCGAAAAGTACGGACGGATTGTTTACCAACGCCCTCGCTATCGCAACCCTCTGCTGTTCTCCTCCGGATAGCTGTGACGGCTTGTGGGAAAGCCTTGCTGAAAGTCCAAGATCCGCAAGAAGGTCGGCTGATGCTGATTTCGCCTCTTTGGCCGGGCGTCCGGCGATAAGTGCCGGGATCATTACGTTTTCAAGCGACGTGAATTCCGGAAGCAGATGATGGAACTGGAAGACGAAGCCTATTTTCCTGTTTCTGAAGTCTGAAAGACCTTTGCCCGAGAGTGAGAGGACATCCGTCCCGTCGATGGAAAGTGTTCCTTTGTCAGGCGTGGAAAGTGTTCCGAGGATATGAAGAAGCGTTGATTTGCCTGCTCCTGAAGCTCCCATTATGGAAACGACTTCTGATTTCTCCGCTGAAAAATCTATTCCTTTCAGTACTTTGAGGTTTCCATAGGATTTCTCAATGCCTTTTGCTTCAATCATAATATCCGTTTTTTTTGATGCGAAATTTGGTGCAAATGTGTTTCTTTCGATGAAACCTGTCAAAGTTAGACAAAATATTCCGAAAAATTTTGCAGTTTCAAAAAAGAGATATATCTTTGCAGTCCAATTCAACGGAATTGAAAAATATTCGGGGTGTGGCGCAGTTGGCTAGCGCATCTGGTTTGGGACCAGAGGGTCCTGTGTTCGAGTCACAGTACCCCGACTTTAAATGGGTTTGAATAATATTTTTATTCAAACCCATTTTTCTTGTTTTTCGGTGAGGTCAACCTCGACCTTATTGGTATAATTGCCAAAAGTGGTTGGTAAAATCGTTGTATCTTGTTAATATCCTGC
>ERZ777306.3955-NODE-3955-length-14383-cov-4.967686_pt1 | contig 14383 bp, 10 predicted proteins | sample MGYA00374966_ERZ777306 | MGnify/ENA primary metagenome ERZ777306 (study PRJEB29329, sample SAMN06343882) | mouse gut metagenome | isolation source: Mouse cecum | place: Austria: Vienna | collected 2014-11-15 ...
TGGGCATCGAGATGGCTATAGCGCGTCTGGGTGTGTTCGCCGTGCTTTCGCTGTCGCCGCGCCTGTCGGAGTGGATGGGTGGCGAAGCTTCGGTAGTTGTCCCCGTTGCATTCTGCACAGTGCTTCTCCTTATCGGCCTTATCAGTTTCCTCGTATTCTGTGTCATGGACACTCGGCTTGACCGCCAGAGCGAACGCGGAAATGCCGAAGCCGAGGAGGAATTCAAACTCAGCGACGTCGGTAACCTCTTCCGCAGCCGCCTGTTCTGGATCATCGCCCTGCTTTGCGTACTCTACTACTCCGCAATTTTCCCCTTCCAGCGTTTCGGCACCAATATGCTGCAGTGCAATCTCGGCATCAGCGACACCGCCGCCGCCGACCTGCTGCGCTGGTTCCCCATCGGCGCTCTCTGCCTGACACCTCCTCTGGGATTCTTCCTCGACAAGGTGGGCCGCGGTGCATCGATGCTTATCCTCGGCTCCGTGCTCCTTATCTGCTGCCATCTGGTATTCGCGCTCGTTCTGCCGGCGCATCCGAGCACGGCTCTGGCACTGACGACAATCATTGTGCTTGGCGTATCGTTCTCGCTCGTTCCCGCCGCCCTCTGGCCTTCCGTTCCCAAAGTGATGGATGCCCGTTTCCTCGGCAGCGCTTATTCACTGATATTCTGGGTACAGAACATAGGACTGTTCGGTGTTCCTATCCTTTTCGGAAAAATTCTCGACGCGTCCAACCCGGGCGTGACCGACCCGACGAAATACGATTATACCAATCCGATGCTTATGTTTGCGCTATTCGGTGTTCTTGCACTTATATTCGCCTTGTGGCTGAAAGTTCTCAACACACGCAACCATTACGGACTTGAAGAACCGAACATCAAGGACAAAAACGCAGTCGAAGCCGCCGAATCAGAAGCCGTCGACATGTAAACAAAACCGCTCTCGCAGCGGAAAACATACGCAAAGCCCGCGCTCCATCCAACCACGGAGCGCGGGCTTATTATTTTCCTTTGTTTCTCAGTTTTTGCTTATGCGGAGATTGATTACGCGCAGCCCCATCTCGGGGTCGTTACGGCGCACTCGTGTAAGCCATCGGGAAAAGTCCTCGAAACCGATGCTCGGAGGGATTGCCTGAGTATCTCCGGCCTTGACAAGGGCGCGGTTGAATGGCTTGGGAGAAAAAATCACATAAAGCTGATTCAACTCCTGCGGACGATCTGTGCTCATCAGCAGTTCATCGACAGTTCCGGCTCCGTCGTATCTACGTCCGGCATCAAAGAAAACATATTCCCGACCGTGTTTCACGGGCATACGGCCATCATCGTCGTCCATGTATGGCAACAGACTGTAGACCTGACGGTCTACTCCCACAAGGTAGACGGCCACGTATCCGTCGACAGGCGCAAGGAAATAAAGACGCATATCATCGCCATCACGGAAATCGGTGTCGCTATTGCGCTTGTCGGAGCCGTTGCGGAGCGCAAGCGCCTCGAAATCCACGGCTTTGTTGGATAGCGCCCGCGCACGCCCCCTGACACGGCATGTCACAATCAGATGTCCTTCGTCGTCGACGCTATATGTATATTCCGGTTCCTCAAGGTCGCCAAGCCATTCGCCCTTCACTTCGGTGGCACTGAGGGTTGCGAAGTAGTTGTCGGCATTCCCGTTCTGCTGTTGCTGCTGCATAAGCACAGTCTGCGAAACGAACGTTCCGAATTCTCGGGCAAGGGCTTCGGTACGCGCTCCATCCAGAGCCAGACGGCGGCATTCGGCACGGGACTGAGTGTCGTCGGAATAGAATGTGTACTCACCGGAAATGACACGCACGTCATTTTCCTTGCCGGTTGCAAGAGCGCTTGATGCGAGCAACAGGCATAGGGATGTAATAAATCTATACACAGTTCTTTTCATTGTTCAAGGTCGGAGTTTTTTGTTTCCCCACATCGATTCCATACGTCCTGAAACGCGGACCGTGGGAGTCTGAGGTTTTTTATTTACAAAGTTGGACTGATATCTTACTTTATCGATCACATATTCGCTTAGTTCTTTAAGAGTGGCATCGCCCTTGCTTTCCTGCAATTTTTTCAACAGGTAATAGGTGAACATACCGTGATTCTTCTCGGCATAAGGAAGCGCTGTTTCCTCGCCGGATGCGGCCAAAAGGAGAATGGCTGGAACAGCACCAACGACAATCCTACAGCCAGAAGCGTGATGCCGAGGGCTTAAAAAAAAGTCATCGGCAAACTGTCCTGTTTTTCTTTTTTTTCGGATACCATTGCAGTCTGCAATTGTCTGTCGTCAAAATAAAGGTTGCGTCAATTATGCAAAAATAGTGAAATTCCACTAAACTTGCAAAAAACCGCAAATCCGATGAACGGATCCGCGATTTTTTTGTTTTATAGAGCCAACATATAGTGTCGGCCCCGATTTATTTCAAAAAGCTTATTTGACCGCTTTTTTCGAGGAAGACATGACCTGCCAGCAAAGCACTGCCACAGCAGCACCCAAAAGCGGACCTACAACCATGATCCAGAAATCGCCCCATGCGGTAGGATCAAAAACGGCAGGACCGAAACTGCGGGCGGGGTTGACAGAACAGTTGTCGACCGGTATTCCTACAATATTCACCAGACCGAGAGCCAGACCGATTGCCAGACCTGCGAATTTGCCAAATCCTTTGTTTGCATCGGTTGCGCCAAGAATCACCAGTACGAAGAAGAATGTGAGCAGTCCTTCAGTAAGGAGTGCCATACCGGCAGTAGCACCGGGCTGGAGTACGTTTGTAGCGAGATAGCTTCCGGAAGCAGCCGTTATTCCGCCATAGTTGAAACCGTCGCCCATGTGAGCAAGCGCATAGAGAAAACCTGCACCGACGGTAGCCCCGAGAAGCTGGGCAACGACATAGCCTACAAAGTCGCGACCGTTCATGCGTCCGGAGAGGAACATGGCGAACGAAACCGCCGGATTGACATGGCAACCGGATATATTGCCCAGAGAGTAACACAGGCACACAAGTACAAGGCCAAAGCAAAGCCCTACACCGAGAGTGGAAATTGAGGGGCCTGCCAGAACAGCACTTCCGCACGCAAGGAGAACGAGAAACATGGTTCCGATTCCTTCTGCAAAGAATTTTTTCATAAAAAGTAGTTTTATTGGGTTGATATAAATTATAAAAAGGCAGGATTGACAATCATATCACCAAAGACGCGGCGATTAAATTGGACAATCCTGCCATTTTTTACATTAATTTACTGGAGTTCCGGGCTCCGCACTTACTTATCTTTAGAGGATTTGTGCTTATGATGCCTATGTCCTTCCGAAGTACTTCCATAGCCATATCCATAGCTCGGAGTCTTGTCGGAGCTTGTATAGTAATGACCGTATTGGCCATAACGGCGATAAAGATATGAACTTGCACGCATATCGACACCGTTGAGCACAATGTACACCGATTTGAACTTATTGAGATCAAAGGCGTGATGCAGGCTCTTCAGGGTGCTCTTCGACGAGAAAGAAGCGCGCGTGACATAGAGCTGCAGGTCAGTATGGCGTATGATAAGGAATGTGTCGGATATGATGCCTATGGGCGCGGAGTCGATGATGACATAGTCAAAATCCTTGCGCAACTGCTCTATAAGATTATCCATATTGGGCGACATCAACAATTCGTTGGGGTTCGGGGGAACCGGGCCGGCAGGCAAAACGTAAAGATTGTCGTTGAGCTTGGTCTGATGAATAAGAGAGCGTACGTCGGTTTCCTGTCCCGAGAGGTAAGTGGTTATACCCCGCTGGTTGTCGAGTCCGAAACGGCGGGCAAGCAGAGGACGGCGTATGTCCATACCGACTACAAGGGTCTTCTTTCCTGTAAGAGCGTATGTCATGGCCAGATTAGATGCTACGAATGTCTTGCCTTCTCCTGAAATCGAAGATGTGACAAGTATCACCCTGTTGCCATTACCTCCGCGCGTGAATCCTATATTGTTACGCAAGAGCCTGAACAACTCGGCGATAGAGGTTGATACATTTTCTCCGACAACGATATCGCCAAGTGCAGGTTTTTCATTTGTCTTGCAGATCTCACCTATAATAGGAATACGGGTCAGGCGCTCCAGCTCCTCCTGATCTTTAAAGATCGGGAAAAGGACACGACGCATGAAAATTATAGCGGCCGGTATCAGCAGGCCAAGAAGAAATGCCACACCGAATATCACGTTCCGGCGCGGAGCCACAGGGCCGCTACCTACGGGATCGTCGATAAGGCGGGCGGTATTTGTTGCCAAAGTCTTCTGAAGTGCGATCTCCTCACGCTTCTGCAACAGGAATGTATAGATATTGACCTTAACCTGCTGCTCGCGGAAAATTTCCTGAAAGCCTTTGTCTATCGGGGGAAGCTGTGCAAGCTGACCGGAACTGCGTGATGCCAGGGAATTGACGGCATTGCGGCTTGTCAGAAGGTTACGGCGTGCGGTAGCCATATTCTGCACAATACGGCTCTTGTCGCGCGTGAGTTCATCCCTCATCGAGGCCACCAGCGGATTGCTGTCCGTACTTCCTTCAAGCGCTCTGTTAAGCTGGTCGACCTTACGGTTATAGGCCTCTATAAGTTTCACGATATTTTCATCGTTTACAACAGCGGGCAATGTCTGATATGTTTCAGCCTTTGTCACAAGCGATTCGATTTCCTCAAGTATGCTCAACTGGGCATCGATATCGGCCAGCTCGGTTTCATAATTGCTTTTGAGCTGTAGGTTCATAGTCGCCTGTGCGTCAATATTGGTTATGTTGTGCGACTCACGATAAGCCTGCAGGCGGTTCTCGACATCTTTAAGCTCCCCGTTGATCATCACAAGTCGATCAAGGATGAATGCTTCGGTCTGAATTGCGGAACGGTTTTTGTCCTTTATAATCTGACGGTTGTAGAATTCGATAAGCGTGTTGATCACATCCACGCCCTGGTTTATAATAGGAGTATTATATGCTATACGAATGATCGTCTGGGAGTTTCTTGCATATTCGATGGTGAGTCCTCCGGATATGGCGCCTGCAACATTACGAGGATTGCGAATCACAATCTTCTCAGTTCCATTGAGGGCGTCGGCCGTCGGCGACTTGGATAGAGTCAGAGTGCCGTGCGACAGTTCTATATCAATCGGCAGGGAGGTTTCATCAAACGTTTTAGACTCCTTTATACCGTTGAAATGGGTTTCGACTTTTATATCATAAACGCCGTCACCGACACTCTTTACAGAAGCTGTTATGGGCGACTTCAGATTCCGCAACGAAACCGAATCAAGACTTGCCACCACGGCATTGTTACCATAAAGAGGAATATCACGGAGCCGTCCTTTCATGGCGTAAGAATAAGAGAGGCCAAGCGAATCGACAATCTGCATAAGATTGTTCCGCGATTTAAGCATTTCCAGTTCGGTTTCGTCGATGTAGTTCTTCATCGCCACCAGAGGATCGCCCGGATTAAGGCTCACAGCATTCTTGGCGCGGTCAGTGTCCTGACTGAGAAATATCGACGCTGTAACCTGATAGGTCGGAACTATTGTGGAAATATAAAAATAAGCACCGATAAGGCTTACGATAACGGCCAGAACAAACCATTTCCAATGAGCCAGATAGTCAAGAAGAAGACCGGCGGTATCGAAATTATCATCTAAGTTTCCGGTGGTCTGCTGCGATGCCTGCGGTTGCGTCTGCGGCTGAGAAGTATTCTGATTCTGAGCTTCAACCATTTTCTCTATTATTTTTTCGTTAAATTTACGATTCCGATAACGAGTGAGGCGACTGACGATAGACCACCCACTATTGTGATTGTTGCTCCAACGGCCGGATTGAGTTGCCATGCGTTTTGCCTCATAGACCCATTAGGTTCGACATATATGAAATCATTCTGCTGGAGAGTAAAATAAGGCGACATCAGGAAATCCTTGTCGTGAATATTAAGGCGGTGCACCTCGCGAGTCCCGTCGGCATTCGTTCTGTAAAGCAGTATATTCTCTCTATCGCCCTTTATATCAAGATCGCCGGCCATAGAAATGGCTTCCAGGAATGTCATGCGTTCATTACGCGACTGATATACTCCGGGGCTACGCACGGCGCCGGCAACTGTCACACGGAAGTTCATAAGACGAATATCCACCGCCGGCTTGTCATTGACATATTTAGGATATATCGCATCAACTATTTTCTGTGCCAGATCCTTTTTAGTCAGTCCGGCCACATGGATTTTTCCGATTACGGGAAATTCGATGTCGCCGTTGTTGTCGACAAGATAATATTCAGTATATGATTCCACAGGGCTTGAACTGGCATTTGCCGTATTATGCGGCATGGCCACGATCTCTCCATTTTCGTTGACATAGCGCCCCTTGTTGAACACGGCTACCGCCGGCATATTAATGCTCGACACATCTATATTAAGAAGATCGCCGGGAACAATCACAGGCGAAACTACACTTTGCGACTGAGCCAACAGTTCGGCCGGAATGGTTTCAGCGTCTTTAAGATAAGGGACTTTCTTGGGCGACGTACAAGCTGATAACGTCAGCAAAAACAGCCCGGACAACACAGCATAGCCGAGTTTTCTCATTCTTATGCGATATATTTTTTGTTTTTTATACAAGTTAGCAGTGTGCAAAGTTAGTTATTTTTCCTTAATCATGCAAGCTTTATTTCAAAGGGCACAACTTCTGTCGGCCATAGGCGAAAATCTTTTTTAATGATATGGTTGTTAGATAGTGAAAGAGAACATATTTTTATCCGACGTTTTAACACCCCGCGAATCATGAAGAACTTAGCCGACTCCCTTTTTAAAGTGTCCGCCACAGCCAGCTCTGCAGCAAGCGGCTCGGTGCTGGTGTCGGAACCATTCCTCGCTGAAACATTTTTCAACCACAGCGTACTGTCCCTTATCGACTACATTCCTGACGAAGGAGCGACCGGTGTGGTACTCAACAACCGCACGGACCTTTTGCTGAGCGATGTGATCGAAGACGTCGACGACGCCCGTCCAATCAAGGTTTTCTGCGGAGGCCCGCTCGGCCAGGACCGCCTTTTCTTTATCCATACGCTCGGCGACACTGTCATCGGCGGAGCGCGCTGCTACGCACCCGGCCTGTATATAGGTGGCGACTTCGCATCCATGACGGGCTATGTCAACGCCGGCTACCCCATCGACGGATATGTCCGCTTCTTCATAGGTTACAGCAGTTGGGAACGCGGACAGCTCGAGCGCGAGATCAGGGAAGGTTCGTGGGCCGTAGGCACAACGCCTGAAAAGACGGGCAAACTGCTTACAGGATCCGGCGACAGCTTCTGGCATCGTGCCGTGCGGGATCTTGGCAGCGACTATCGCAGCTGGCGCCTGCTGCCTCGCAACGCAGAACTTAACTAAACCTCGAAAAGGCGCTGAAAGACAATGACATCGGCATACAAACGCCCCCGCCTCACCCAAGAACGCAATTTTCCGCAAGGACGAAAGCCCGCTTTCACAAAAAGTCCGCGCGAGGCCTGATTGCCATCGACGACGACCGCGGCAAGCTGATGCAATCCTATCACAGCCGACGCATGACGGCAAAGCAGCTCAAGAGCACGCAAAGCATAGCCATGCCTACGCTCGCGGGCTTCTATATATATTCCGACAAAGCCGCGCCGGTCGCGAGGTTCGAAATCGCTTATGTCGACAGTGCCTATGCGCAAGCCGTCGGAGCGGCGCACTATTATCATGCGCAATTGCCGTGCGGAATATATGTCGCCGTCATAATTTTCTATATAATCCCAGAGCTGTTTGCGCGACAATGGAGCCACAGCCGATGACGTATCGCTTTTGTTCGGTTCGTTTTCCCAACGGAACATAGAATCGAGATCATCCGGCTCAGGAGCGCGCAGCATAATCACATCGTCGGCAATCATAGCACGTCGGAAAACGGTGTACGGTTAAGCAACGATCGTCCGAGTGTTATCTCGTCGGTGTATTCTATCTCATTACCGACAGATACTCCGCGGGCAAGCTGTGTCACTTTCACATCAGCCCCAAGCTCCCCTACTCTCCTATATATATAGAAATTGGTAGTATCGCCTTCGACCGTGGCACTGAGAGCAAGTATCAGTTCCCTGACTCCTCCGGCTGCCACACGCTCCAAAAGCGAGGCTATCTCAAGGCTGTCAGGCCCGATCCCGTCGACAGGCGATATCAATCCTCCGAGAACATGATAAAGCCCTGCGAACTGCCCTGTCCGTTCTATACTCATCACATCGCGGACATTTTCGACCACACACACCGACGATGCGTCGCGCAACGGCGAGGCGCAAATATCGCACACCTCGTCTTCGCTTATATTATGACACACCCGACAATAACGGATTCCTTTACGCATAGCTATCAGGGCCTCTCCGAGTCCTACCGCATCAGCTTCGTCGCGTCGCAACAGATGGAGGGCAAGACGCAATGCAGTCTTGCGTCCCACACCGGGAAGACGCGAAAGCGAAGTCACCGCATTTTCCAGCAATGTCGAGGTAAATTCTCTATCCATGTCTACATTTTATCACACTCTGATTCCGGCTTAAAAATCGAAAGTGCGCTACTTCGCAGTAACGCACCTCCCTCATAACCAAAATTCAAGTATATATTCGTTTGTATTTTATCCTAAAATTTGTGCGCGAAAAGCGACCGGTCACTTTTCATTGCAAAGTTACGCACATTTTTCCGACCGCCAAAATTTTGGAATGAATAATTTCTTAATGAGGGTTAATTTTGCAAGATTCGCGAAAAAACAGTAACTTTGTATAAAATGTCCGTTTCCGTACGGTACAGGCAAAGCACGCAAATCCAGACAATTCGCCATGGACAGTAAACCGACAGCCCTCACTCCCGCGCAGGAGGATAAAATGATTGAAGATGCTTTCAAGGATCTGCTTGACGGCTATCTCAACAGTAACCACCGTAAGAAAGTGGAAATAATCGAACGTGCGTTCCGCTTCGCCAAGGAAGCGCACAGCGGGATACGACGCAGATCGGGCGAACCGTACATAATGCACCCCATAGCCGTAGCGAAAATAGTGAGTAAGGAAATCGGTCTGGGATCCACATCGATATGCGCCGCTTTGCTCCACGACGTTGTTGAGGACACGGAATATACCGTCGACGACATAGAACAGAATTTCGGGCCAAAAATAGCACAGTTCGTAGAAGGCCTCACCAAAATATCAGGCGGCATATTCGGCGACAAAGCATCGGTACAAGCCGAAAATTTCCGCAAACTGCTGCTTACCATGAGCGAAGACATACGTGTGGTGCTGATCAAGATGGCCGACCGCCTGCACAATATGCGCACACTCGGCTCCATGGCTCCGAACAAACGCTACAAAATAGCCGGCGAAACGCTCTACATATATGCTCCACTGGCACACAGGCTCGGACTTTTCGCCATAAAGACAGAACTCGAGGACCTGAGTTTCAAGCATGAACATCCGGACATCTACCGCCAGATTTCCGAAAAAATACACGAAAGCGAAGCCCGTCGCTCTGCCGTCTATTCGGATTTCTCCGAACCGATAAAACGCAAGCTCGACAGCCTCGGCATAAAATACGATGCCAAAGCCCGTCTGAAATCCATCTATTCCATCTATAACAAGATGGAAACAAAACATCTGCCATTCGAAGAAGTCTACGACCTATATGCCATGCGCATAGTGTTCGAATGCGACGACCAAAGCAAAGAAAAAGCCATCTGCTGGAGCATATATTCGGCCATAACCGACCTGTACCAGCTCCATCCCACACGCACCCGCGACTGGATAGCCACACCGAAGGCAAACGGATATCAGGCTCTCCATCTAACCGTGATGGGACCCGACGGCAACTGGATAGAGGTTCAGATACGCAGCCGACGGATGGACGAAATTGCAGAAAAAGGCTTTGCCGCGCATTGGAAATACAAAATCGGAGAAGGCGACGAGGAATCAGAACTGAACGCATGGCTGCGCACCATCAAGGATATACTCGACAATCCCGAGCCAAGCGCGATAGATTTCCTCAACACACTGAAGCTAAACCTGTTTGCGTCAGAGATTGTGGTATTCACTCCTGCCGGAGAATTGCTCACACTGCCGTCAGGCTCGACAGTCCTTGACCTGGCATTCAATCTGCATTCCGAAATCGGCATGCGCTGCATAGCAGGCAAAGTGAACCACAAGCTTGTTCCTTTGAGCCATGTGCTGCGTAGTGGCGACCAGGCTGAAGTCCTCACCTCCAAGACCCAGACACCTCAGCCTGAATGGGAAAACCATCTGGTAACCGCCAAGGCCAAGACACGCCTGCGTCAGGCTTTGCGCAAAATGCGCCAGCCAATGATTGCAGAAGGCCGCAAAATATTCGAAAAGTGGCTGGCCGACAACGACATTCAGGAATCGAATGCAGTCATCAGCAAAATTCTCGGCACTTTTCATGCGTCGGGCCGCGACGATCTTTACTATCAGCTTGGCGCCCAAGAAATAGTGCTTGCCGACTTTCTGGTCAAGACTTTGAAAAAATCGGCGGCACATGGCGACGACCGCAAGACAGGACTGCTGTCGACAATAATCAAATTCGGCAAGAAAGTGATGCCGACCACATCGTCATCGTCAAATACGGCCACGACCAATACCTCCGCAGAAGACGGAACCGAAAAGATACTGAGTCCCGAGAAAAAAATAAATACAAAAGAAATATACCGGCTCAAACATACAGCCGACGGCGCAAACTACAAACTTGCACAATGTTGCCATCCCATTCACGGCGACGACGTAATGGGATTCATAAACGACGAAGGCATAGTCGAGATACATTCTCTCGACTGTCCGGAAGCGCAAGTCCTGAAGGCAGGCTACGGCTCGCGCATCGTCGCTACCGAATGGGATTCCGCCCCCGAACGCTTTCTTGCCCATCTGAAAATCGAAGGCATAGACCGCCACGGCATACTGCAGGAACTAATACAGCTCATCTCCACCCACATGGGCATCGATATACGAAAACTTGAGATTGAAGCATCCGGCGAGGTATTCGAATGCGACCTGTGGGTAAAAGTAGCCGACGTCGATGCTGTCAGCGACCTTTGCCGTCAGGCACGCTCAATCGACGGTGTGACTTCTGCCGCAAGAGTTCATTAACTCTCATTACAAGCATCATGAAATTTCCCAGAAACAAGCTCTTCCAGCGCATAGCGATAGCACTTGCCGCCACCATAATAATAGTATACGTCTACCCGCACCCGGAGAACAAACGATTCAACTACGAGGAAGGAAGACCGTGGAACTACGCGCAACTTTTCGCTCCGTTCGACATTCCGGTCTATCCGGACTCCGCTACCGTACAACGTGCGCGCGACACACTCGACGCACGCTTCATCCCCATATTCGAACTAAACCAGCTCGTGATCGACACAATCGTACGCGCGCTTCCCGACGCCGGCAGTCACCGGCTAAAAACCGCTCTTGCCTCCGAACTACGGAAAATATATTCAGGCGGCGTGGTCGACAGCGAAACGCGCGAAATGATCGAAGCCGGACGTCTGCCTAAAATACGCATACTCGAAAAAAACATAATCAACGAGATGCCGACACGCAGCTTCACCTCGCCACGCGAAATATATCTGTATCTTGACTCGACAATCACCGATCCTGCGCTCCACGACTATTTCTCAAAAGCGGGCCTGCATGAAATTCTCGAACCGAACTACACGCTTAACCGCGAGAAAATCGAGCAACTGTACGACAACGAGTACGAACTTATCACGGCGCGCCGAGGCGTGATCCTCTCCGGAGCGACAATCATCAACAAGGGCGACATAATAACTCCGCAGGATTTCACAAATCTGCGCACTTATGAAGCCATGCTGGACGAAATGCACACAAACGACAAAGCCGACGACGTGGTGATGCTCCTCGGACAATTCGGATATGTAGCTCTTATTCTGGCGGCACTGATGCTGTATTTCTATTTCTACGCACCTGAAATTTACGAGAAGCGCAATGCGGTCCTGTTCATCTACGCCATGATCACAGTATTCTTTCTGTTGGCTGCAGGCAGCAACCGCTTCATCAGCTCGGGCATATACATCGTGCCGATGACCATAATTCCGGTGCTTATGCTGGTATTCTTCGAAGGACGCACCGCATTCTTCGTCGCCATGTCGGCCACTCTGATATGCGCCGGAATAAGCTCTTTCGCGCTGGAATTCATATTCCTTCAGTACTGCGCCTCGGCCGTAGCCATCTACTCTCTTCGCGAGCTAAGCCGACGCGCACAGCTGCTGCGCACATCACTGGTAGTTGCGGTGACATACATCGTTGCTTACGCATCGCTCGAGCTGATGATGAACGGCACTTTCGATGATTTCAACCTTCGCATGGTAGTGTTCCTGCTCATAAACGCCGCTCTGACCTCGATGGCCTACATACTTATGTCGGCCGTAGAGCGTATGTTCGGATTCGTTTCAGTCGTCACGCTTGTCGAACTCGCCGATATCAACAATCCGCTGTTGCTGCGGCTCAGCAACGAATGTCCCGGCACGTTCCAGCACTCCATAGCCGTAAGCAATCTGGCCTCCGACGCCGCACAGCGCATAGGCGCCAATGTCCAGCTGATACGCGCCGGCGCGCTGTACCACGACATAGGCAAACTTAAAAATCCGGCTTTTTTCACCGAAAACCAGCATGGCGTGAACCCGCACGATGCCCTACCGCCCGAACGAAGCGCATCGATAGTCATAGACCACGTGGCCGACGGACTGCGTCTGGCCGACAAGGCCGGGCTGCCGGAAGTGATCCGCAGCTTCATAAGCGAACACCACGGAGCCGGAATGGCAAAATATTTCTATTACACTTATTGTGCCAAGAATCCGGATGCCGATCCTACACCCTTCAGATATCCCGGACCGAACCCGCAGACCCGCGAAACATCCCTGATGATGATGGCAGACTGCGTGGAAGCCGCCAGCCGATCTCTGACCGACCATTCACAGGCCGCAATAACCGACCTCGTAAACAAAATCATCGACGGACAGATTGCCGACGGGCTGCACAACCAGTCGACACTGACATTCCGCGACATTCCCAGAATCAAAGAGGCATTCATCAAACGCCTGTCCACCATATATCACTCCCGTGTGGCCTATCCGAGCGCACCGGCGGCACAATAAGAAGTCTTGTAACGACGTTATAATATATAATGTCATTCTTTCGGCAGACAAACTCCCGGCCATTCAGGGGCAGCATGGTTCTGACAGTCGTGCTGACCTTGTTTTTGAGTGTTCTCTTTGGTGCATGCAGCCCTAAAAAGAACACCGCCGCCTCACGCAACTATCAGGCATTCATAACCCGCTACAATATATACTACAACGGCGACACGCATTTTCGCGAAACTCTCGCCGACATGGAGTCGAAGTACGAAGACGACTACTCTCGTCAGGTATTCATGCACCCGGTCGAAGCCAAAAGCGACCCGCTGTTGCCACAACCGTCCGGAAACTTCGACCGCTCGATAGAAAAAGCTCAGAAAGCCATACAGTTGCGTTCGATAAAGAAACGTCCGAAAAAAAAGTCCGGAAAATCATCCGATCCTAAGTATAAGGATTGGATGAAGCGCGAAGAATACAACCCGTTTCTCCACAACGCATGGATGATGATGGGTCGCAGCCAGTATTACAACGGCGATTTTCTCGGCGCCGCATCTACATTTTTCTATATCAGCCGGCATTTCAAGTGGCTGCCGGCAACTGTTGTCGAAAGCAAACTGATGCAGGCACTCTCCTATGTGTCGCTTGACTGGCTATTCGAAGCCGAAAACATAATCACGCGTATAAAACCCGAGGAACTGACGACCAAACGTCTGCGCGAACTGTACAATTTCGTCTACGCCGATTTCCACCTTCGTTCGCAAGACTACGAAGCAGCTCTGCCCTACCTTAGCGCCGCCGCCAAAGAAGCATCGGGAGCACAGAAAACACGACTTAACTTTCTGCTCGGACAAGTATATTCCCGGCTCGGACAAAAAGAACAAGCCTATAAAGCGTTCAAAGATGCCGGCAGTTCTTCATCGGCACCATACCGCACAAAATTCAACGCACGCATAAAACAAAGCGAAGTATTCACCGGAGCCGACATATCATCCGAAGTCAAAGCCCTGCGGCGAATGACACGCTACGACCGTAACAAAGACTATCTCGACCAGATTTACTATGCGATAGGCAATCTGTACCTGTCGCGCGGCGATACGGTCAAAGCCATCGAGAACTATGTTCTTGCGAATGAAAAAAGCACCAGAAACGGCATAGACAAAGCCATGAACCAGCTCACTCTCGGCAACCTGTATTTCATACGGCACGACTAAGATCGGAAGA
>ERZ777306.3956-NODE-3956-length-14380-cov-20.754974_pt1 | contig 14380 bp, 17 predicted proteins | sample MGYA00374966_ERZ777306 | MGnify/ENA primary metagenome ERZ777306 (study PRJEB29329, sample SAMN06343882) | mouse gut metagenome | isolation source: Mouse cecum | place: Austria: Vienna | collected 2014-11-15 ...
TTCAAGTATCACAAAGAATTTTGTCATTTCCGGCAAGGAACAGGTGGAGATGTTTGTCAATGCGATTGAAGAATCTGCCAAGAACCGTCCTGTTCATATACCCGTAGCGGCAAGAGAGATAAAGGGAGAACCTGAATTAAGGGAAATGATGCGGCTGCGGAAGATGAAAATAAAGGAGAAGGAAAATGCCGGGAAATGATAAATTCTTTTCAGTCAATATCCGTGAGTATTTGGCTTTGGGGAATGATGAAGAAGCCGGAGAGCCAGCACTGGTTGAGTTGCTTTCCGGCTTTTCCAGTCCGAAGAATAAGGACGTGGAAGGTTTTTTGAAAAAAAGTGCCATAGAATTCACGAAAAAGAACCAGTCTGTTACATATCTTGTAGTTTCAGCAGAGGATGTCAGATTACTTGGATATTTTACCCTTGCATTAAAACCATTGACGGTAAGGGGTGAAACAGTGAGCAATACCATGAAAAGAAAGTTGTTGCGAATCAGTGAGTTGGATGAAAAATCGGATACCTATACCATGTCGGCATATCTGATAGCACAACTTGGGAAAAACTTCTCGGAGAGTGGCGGAACAGAGATCACGGGAGCAGAACTGCTTAAACTTGCCTGGGATAAAATTAAAGAGATACAGTATTTGGGCGGAGGCGTAGTGACCTTCTTAGAGGCAGAAAATGAGGAAAAGCTGTTATCATTTTACCGTGACAACCGCTTTTCGCAGTTCGATACCAGGCAGACCGCATCAGATACGGACGAGGCGCATGAGTTGGTACAGCTTTTAAGGCTGCTCTGATGCGATTGCGCCGCACTGAGAAATATGGATTTTGTCGGTAAGAGCGCAATTTGTCAAATCCCGTTTGTCGAATGTCGAATTAGGTGGGGTAAATGGGGTAAAGAGGGGTAAAAGTCATCATAATCTCACAGCGGCACAGGCGACTATTCAGAAATAATGCCATAGGAATTTTGAACGATTTGGCGAAAGTATAGAGAAAAGGCTTGAAATCAAGGGATTTTGAGCGTAGAGGGGTTCACCGGGATGACTGGTGAGCCTCTCTTTTTGTGGGTTTTTGATACCGCTGTTAACGTGGCGATTGATACATTTTGGCAAAAGTATACTTTTCGGCAAAAGTCAGGGGTTTCCGGAATTGTATGTCGGGAAAAGGTAAAAAGGAATAAAATATTGTGGATTTTAGCAGAAAGATATAATATTTTGTCTGCAAATGTTGTTGAAAAATGGGGATATGACGAAAGTTGGATACAATTTGGCAAAACCTCATACGATTTGGCAAAAGCTGGTAGTTTATACCAATTGTATAAGGTTTCGCCAAATGATATGCGGTTAAAAAATATCGGCAAAGCACAGAAAATCTGAAATCCTATATGCAGCGCCAGTGGAGCCTTGTGGGCGGAATGGCTGGCATGTTCAGGGTGATGGAATGAAAAAAGGATAGCAAAGAAACCCTATACGATTTGGCAAAGGTCGGTTGTCTCGCCAAATCGTATAGGGTTGTCATGTATTTCTGATCTGTTAAACGCAACTATAGAATAAATGCACACTTGAGCTTTTCATAGCTTTCATTACTTATAACATGTTCGATAGAGCAGGCATCTTTTCTGGCAATTTCGATAGGAACACCCATTTGAGAGAACAGACTGGTGAAAAAGCTGTATCTTTCATAGACTTGTGCTGCTAAGGTTTTCCCTTTGGGGCTGAGATGCAGCCTGCCGCTATTATCCATCGTTATATAATCTTTGTTCCGTAATTGCTTCATAGCAACGGAAACACTCGCTTTTGAAACCCCCATGTATTCTGCGACATTTACTGAATGGACATCACTTGATTTTATCTGCAAGATGAAAATTGCTTTCAGATAATCCTCTTTGGATTTCCCCAATTCCAAGTCAATCTACCTCCTTTGATATTTCTGCTGATAATGCATGGTTTATCTTTACTGCAAAAAATGCAGTAAGGATTGTGGTGAAAAGGTCTGCCGCTGGCTGTACCCATATCACGCCAGCCAGACTAAACAGATGCGGCAGTGCGATAACCAGAGGGAAAAAGAAAATGCCCTGTCTGCTCAGACTGAGTACGCTTCCCACAAGGCTCTTGCCAATGGCAAGATAAAGGGATGCATATACCATTTGGAAACCGAACGTGGTAAATAACACGGCATTGAGCCTGAGCGCTGTTTCTGCTAAAGCAAGCATTTCTGTATCTGTACCAAAGAGGGATACGATTGGAGCTGCAAATACAACAAGAACAATGCCTGCAATCACGCAGAATGCCGTTGACCAGGCCATGCAGAGTTTGATAGACTTTTTCAGTCTGTCAAACCGTCCTGACCCATAGTTGTACCCTGCAAATGGCTGGAAACCTTTCAAAAACCCAAAAACGACATAGGTCACAACTGTCATAATACGGGTGACTGCTCCCATAGCCGCAACCGCATAATCGCCATAAGGTTTTGATGCGGTATTGATGCTCCCCATAGCCGCGCTTGCCAGGAGCTGGAATAGAAGTACAGGAATGCCTATTTTCAGGACTTCCATATAAATTGTTTTTGAAGGCACTATGTTCTTAACGGAAATTTTTAATACGCCTTTCTTTTTTGCTATGTATCCAATGTAAAGCGCCATGTTGATGCATAGTGAAATAACTGTTGCGACAGCCGCCCCCTCGATGCCTAAATCCATACCATAGATCATAACAGGGTCTAAAATCACATTAGCAATGCTTCCTGTCAGCATAGCGATCATAGTGAATTTTGTAGCTCCCTGGGCTGTAAGCAGATTATTCATCATAACAGTAAATACATTGATGATCGAGCCTGTCACATAGATTCTGGCATAGGCTCTTGCATAGGGCAGGATCGTTTCCGTTGAGCCCAAAGCCGTAAGCACAGGGTCAAGGAATACCAGAATGCCTATGATGATGACTGCGCCTACGAGAAGCCCTGAAAAAAGCGCAGTGGAAGCTGTCCTGTCTGCCTGTTCATTGTCACCCTTTCCGAGCAGCCGTGATATGTATGAGGAAGCCCCTGCCCCGAACATCATGCCCAGACCTATAATGATCTGCACGATTGGAAATACGACGGATACAGCCCCCATCTGGCTCATGCCAAGGCCGCCGACAAAATACGCATCAATAGCATTATATAGGGCGGAGATCAGCATACCAACCATTGTCGGTATCCCTAACTTAAGTAATGCAGAAGCAACGTCTGCTTCTTCCAGTAAATAGATACGGTTTGATTTTCCTGTCATTTGAATATCCTCCTAAATGTTAATTTTTATATTACCGGTGCAGGCTTAGACGCTCACGCCGTATAATACCTTTGATGGCGAGATGGCATTCCGGATTTTCAGATCTGACTTTTTCCGTTATGCTGTTACGGATTTCATCTTCTCTTTTTTGCAGTCCGGCAGGATATACCATGTCAAAGGCTGCGCTAAAGCCGGAACCGTTTTCGATGAGCCGGAAATTGTCCACCCGGATTTCATCACTGTATTTTTTCAGGACAGAGTATATTTGTTCTGTAATGGTATGGGTAAGCGCTTCATCATGCAGAAGGTAGTCAATCTGTATAAAGCAGTCACAATGGAACTTCTGGTACAGCTCAAAGGATATCTGGTGGGATGCGGTGTAGAGTTTCCCGCTGTCTTTTTTGTATCCTTCAATGCGCATGGAGACTACAAAGTACCCAAAGCCATAATCATGCAGCATCAAGTCATGGACTGAAATGATTTCAGGATACGCTCCGGCTGTCTGCAGGATGGTATTTTTTGTGTCTGTGTCCGCAGATTTCCCCATGATACGCCCCAATACTTCCCACAAACTTTTCACGCCCGCAAAAATAATGAATACTGACACGAGTACACCACAATAACCGTCAACCGCAAAATGTGTGGCATAAGTAATGGCAGTTGAAACCAAAACTGTGACAGTGGCAATCACGTCGCCAATACAGTCTGCGGCGGTTGCTTTCAGGGTTTCTGAATCTGTGATCGCTGCAAACCGTTTATTGTAGCAATACATATAGGCCTTAACCAGAATGGAAAGTATCAGTACGATTACCGAAACGGCGCTGATCATCGGCTCATGTGGGTCTGTTATCGCATCCACCGAAGTCCCTGCCAGTTTTATTCCCATAAGCAGGACAGCGATGGAAGCAAAGATTCCCATGATCCACTCAATCCGCCCGTGTCCGAATGGATGTGTACTGCCTCCGCCATATTCCGCAACCTTAAAGCCCAGAAGTGAAACCAGACTGGTCCCTGCATCTGACAGGTTATTAAACCCATCTGCCGAGATAGCAACGGAGTGGCTTAATAGCCCGACCGCTATTTTTGCCATGCATAAAAACATATTTAACAGGATACCGACAACGCTGGATAAAGTGGCGTAGGCTTTCTTTACGCTTGGATTTGAAACATCTTCCTTATTGCTGACAAACAGTTTTACAAATAGTGACATCATTTTAAATCTCTCCTTTCAAAAGTGAACATAAATTCAATATTGTTCAATAAAAAAAGGAACTGGCCTAAAGACCAATTCCCGACAAATACATTTTTGATAATTTATGCAGTATCATAACCGCCCATTCCTTTCCCTTGTAATGATACATGATCTGCATCAGCCCGTCTACAAAGTTATTTGCAATAATGTGTGAAAATAACTCATCATCAGTGTCATCGCTCCGGTGCTTATTCAAATGTTCCTCTATGTCCCTGATAAAGCGTTCTTTTTCATTCTCATATTTTGTTCCGCCGCTCTTATCGATCAGGATGATAAATTCCTGCCGATGGTCAAACAGATTTAATATGCATTCGGCTTCGGCTTTGCTGAGTCCATAGATCTCACTGCCCGTATGGCTGCTTTTATTTTCCCCGTCTGCGGTCAAAACCCGCTTCCAGTCATATAAAACAGGACGGAGAACGGCATCAAAGAGGGCATCCTTATTTTTGTAATAAGAATAAATGAGGCCAGTGGGTATTTTGGCCTGTGCCGCAATATTCCGCATGGCAGCAGATTGATAGCCTTTATCAAAAAATTCCTGCAGAGCAGCTTTTAGGATATTTTCTCTTATTTCGTCTTTCAATACCTGAGCCATTGCACCCTCCATATTTGAACAGTTGTTCAATTATATATCCTGCTCAGATTTTTGTCAAGTTCTTTGAGAAATTTCTGCATCATTACTTTTACACATGAAAGAGACATATTTTTCTGGTCAATTACCGATAATCAAAAAAAGCAGTTTCCATATGCGGCGGTCTGCCGTTTCCGCAGGCAGGCCGGGCGGCCTGATAAGGGGAATTGCTTGGAAGGGTAATATGCGGGCGGCCTTATCGGACGAAAAGCGAAAAACTTTAGGGGTGATTTTGATATTTTTGTACTTCATTTATGCCTTTCGTTCCATTTCGTATGCCTTTCGTTCCCTGCATCCCAAAATAACAAAAAATCTGCCGATAAAATAGATAGCGGAACATAATAGAATCCGAGGTGATGAATTTTGAATATAGCAGTGGTCGATGATGAAGAAATCATCAGGCAGCAGATACACGGCTTCATAAAGAAGCAGAAGCCGGAATCCGAGATCAGTGATTTTTCCACAGGGGAGGGGCTGCTTGCGGCAGGGAGGGAATTCGACATTATCTTTCTTGACATACAGATGGAAGGCATGGGCGGCATAGAGGCGGCGCGAATCCTCCGGCAGCGGAATGTGGATGCGGTGCTAGTCTTTATCACAGGCATAAGGGAATATGTGTTTGAAGCCTTTGACGTGTCGGCATTCCATTACCTGCTAAAGCCGATTGAGGAAAGCAAGTTCATTGAGGTGCTTGGCAGGGCGGTGGACGAGGCGGGGAGAAGGAAAGTGCAGAAGGAGCAGCAGATATTCATCCGGACAAAGAACCGGGGATATACGCTCAACTTAAGCAGTATCCTGTATATTGAAAACAGGGGGAAGAAAGTGGAAATCCATACCACGGACATGGAGGAGATCATAGAGGCATATGCCACGATGGACGAACTGGAAGGACAGCTTGGGGGCGGCTTTTACCGCTGCCACAGGGGGTATCTGGTCAACATGGCGCACATAGTGAAATATGGCATTGACAGTATTTTCCTTTCCAACGGGGAGAAGGTCTATCTGACAAGGAAGAAGCACAATGAGTTTGTAAAGGCGTATATGTGGTATTTGCAGAATGGAGGGATGTCCTGTGTATGAAGTGGTGAGCGGCCTGCTGGAAGTGTTTTCTGCCATGTTCCAGGGATACTGCCTGCAGTATTTCTTTGGGAGTTTTCTGGAAAGCAGGATACGGAACCGGCGGACAGGCGGGCTGGCAGCCGCAGTGCTGTATGGTGTTCTGCGGTTAGGGATGGGATTTATCTTACCAAAGGGCTACACGAGTTTTGGGGTTTTCATAAGGCTGGCAGTGATCCTGTGCATCGTATCGGTGGCTGTATTTGTTTTTTATAGGGCAATAGGGAAGATAACCTTATTTCTTGGAGTCACGTTTATTGCTGTGAGTGAAATGAGTTTTTTCCTTGCACATATGTTTTTTGAATTAGGAAATCATCTGTTCCGGCTATGGGACTGGTGTTGGAAAAAAGGATATATCTCGGTACTGGAATGCTATGATTTTGTTGTAAGCATTACCCTCATAGGAAACCAGATTTTAATCCATGTCATTGGAGCCGCATTGCTGTATTTTACCATAAGGAAGATTGTGCGGGATTATCGGGAAAAGGACTATGCCATTCACAGGACGGAATTGCTGTTCATCCTCACGCCGGGGCTGACAGGCCTAATGGTATGCACTTTACTGCGTATTACGATTGACACAGCAGAGAACGGTGTGCCGGAGATGCTGTATGACAGATATCCATCGCTGATGGTCATAATGCCCGTTATCCTGCTGCTGTTGCTGTTCTCCGTTATGTTTGGGATAAAACTCTTTCAGGACATGATCTGTTGGAACAGGGAAAAAAGCAGCCGCATTATTCTGGAGAAACAGGTCAGCAGCCTGCAGGAGCATATGGGGGAGATGGAGCGCGTCTATTCCGGGATACGGGGGATGAGGCATGACATGAAGAATACGATCTCCGTCATTATGCAGCTTGCGGCGGGGAAGGAGGAAGGGGTGCAGGCATATCTGGAGGAACTGAGCCGGACGATGGACAGACTGGAATTCCGTTTTAAGACAGGGAATACGGTTGTGGATACCCTGCTGAATATGAAATACCATGAGATTACAAAAGCGGTGCCGGATCTGCGGATGGACGTGGAAGGGCTGCAGTTCCCTGAAATGCTGTTCATCCAAAGCTATGATATTGGTATTATCCTGGGGAATGCACTGGATAACGCAATGGAGGCGTGCCGGAAACTGAAAGCGAAGGAATCGGGTGCGGAAGCCTTTATCCGCATCAGTTCATTCCAAAAGAGGGAGCTGTTTTTCCTGAAAGTGGAGAACAGCTTTGACGGGAGGGTGGTGAGAAGACCGCGGAATGAGTTACCTGTGACGGACAATGCGGACAGGGAGAATCATGGGATAGGGCTTATTAACATCAGAAGCACAGCGGAGAAATACCAGGGAACAATGGATTTTAAGGTAAACGGCAGGGTGTTCATCCTGTCGGTGATGATGAAAAATGAAAGGAGAGAGGAAGATGGATTTCGGAGTGACAGGTAAATTGGGAGGGTACTATCTGGCGGGGCAGTACCGGAGGAATGCGGCGGGCAAGAGCGATGGCGTGAGCTTTGCGGAGCTTGCGGCGGCAAAGGCGGCGGGGCAGTCGGATGTGTCGGGGATGAGTTTCAAGGATATGTGGCAGGCGAGATATCCCGGAGCATACTACCATGTGATGGACGGTTCGGCAATATCGCAGGGAGCATGGAACAGGAACGATTTTCCTCTTGAAAAATTCTTTCGGGATGATACCGATACATCCGTAACAAACTGGAAGCCAACAGGGGCTGAGCCGGAAGCAGCCAGTCCGCAGGTACAGTCACGGTGGAATTCTACATTAGGGCAGAAGTCGATTATTGTACCGCCGGAATTAGAAGAAAAAATGAAGAATGATCCTGAACTGGCTAAGAGGGTAATGGCAAATGTTGAAAATTTTATAACCACATATACAGCAACCTCTGTCAGACCAGGCAGGGTATGTTCATGGTTGATCTCACTTGATGAAAATGGAGAAATTGAAAAATATCGTGTAACAGGGGGCGGTGGTAACATATCCGGGCCTACGGAAGAAGAACAGCGCCAGTTCGAGGCGGAGCAGGCGGCAAAGAAAAAAAGGCGTGAGGAATATGCCCGTCTGAACGAGGAAAGCGCCCTGAAACGCAGGCTGATGGAGCAGGAAGCAGACGAGAGATATTATAAGGACAGTATGACCAAAAAGGCGGTTTCGATTGCAGCATATGAGGTGGCGGGCATTTTGAAGTAAGGAAGATCATGCCCGGACTTACCGCAAGGGGGCATGGGCGGCCCTGAATGACAGAGGGGCCGCAGGTAAGATTTTTTGAAGGAGGATGAGAATTATGTCAATGGAGATCAGTAACAATTATAGCAATTATGCGAAAAGCGGCACAAGTACCGCAAAGGAAGGCAATGTAACAACAAGCACGGTGGAATTGAAAACATCAACCGGGGGAACAAAGACGGAGCAGATCAAGACGGGGTACAGCAATGTCAATGACTATTCCAAATATCTGCAGGGCAAGTACAGCTATATGAATACGGGTACAACTTCCATGCAGGGTGTTCCGACAACGGTATCCGTATCGGGCGCTTTCCTGAAGAAATGTATGAACGACCCGGAAAAAGCAAAGTATCTGGAAGAAAATCTGGCGGCAATTCCCGATAGCGTTAAGTCACTCTGTAACTCTGTGAAGATGGCTCCGGGAAGCCCGGTAGTGACATATGCTACATATAAGATTGATGATAATGGTAATATCTCCATGATGAGCGGCAGCACAAATGACCCAGACGGAAAGATAGCCAAAGAGAATGCTGAAAGAAAAGCAAAAGAGAAGAAAGCCGCCGAGGAAAAGGCTGCCGAGAGGCGCAAGGAGAAAAAGGCGGAGGAAGAAAAGGCAGCGGAACGGCGGGCGGAGAGAAAAGAACGGCTGGAGGGCACGTTCACGGTATCTGCCACCGGAACAGATATAAAAAGCGTTACACAGAATATTATAGCGGCGGCATCTGGCACATCATCATCTACGGGGAGCAGTTTTGATATAAAGGCATAAATGTTGGAGAAAAAGCGGGCAAAGAAGAAAGAGGAAGAAGCCCTGAAAGAAAAGAGGCTGGAAAAGGCAGAAACTCTGGAAAAGCTGCTGGAGAAGATCAGGACGAAAGCAGATGCGCCCGTGAAACTGCAGGAAGAAGGCAAAGGTGCACAGTTGGATTTGACCATATAACAAGGGAGGTATTTATGATGCGTATAGGGAATAACAGTCAGGGAATCTGGCAGATCTTTTCAAGGATGAACGGGAATAACGCTTTTGGCAGAAGTTCCGGTGCAGGCGGCAGGAATACGCTTGAAGACCAGCTTACCGGACACAGAAAAAATTCCTACGGCGTGGAGGGAATGTGCGTTACCAACAATCCTAATGCGAGGAAAATCATCAAAGTATCTGATGAGATGAAGCAGCGTGTTTAGATGCATTTTACAAATACAATGGAATGTCCGGCGATAATGAGGCGGAGTGGGAAGAAATGGCCCAGGCAAAAAACAATTATTATAAGACATTAAAGAAGGAAGACCGGGTAGCCGCATCATGGACATTACAGCAGTTAGAAATAAGCATTGGGAGAAAGGTAGCCAGTGCAGTGAAAGAAAAAGTACCCGGATGGACGTATGGCAGACCAATCCCGTCAGATGTACTGGATGAGATTTTTGCAGACGAGAGCATCACATCAATGGTATCCGGGAAATCCGGCACGGCGGAAGGGCTGGATATACAGATATAATCCTTACACCCTATTCCGCAGAGGCGCATAAAACTTTGCCTCTGCGGACTGCAAGGGTGCAGGGGCGGCTCTGAACGGGAGAGCGGCGAAGGGGGGTGTTTGCCATGAAGTTTGACAGAGGAAGTTAGGATTGAATAAAGCAATAAACTGCTCGGACTTATTATGAGAGAGCAGAGATGGCTCTGAATGACAGATGAGCCGTAATACTAAAAACAATGGAGGATTAAAGGAAATGAATGTTAATGGAATAGGAGCAGCAAGATACCCGGCATGGCAGGCATCCCCGGCGTTCCGGCAAATTGGGGAGTAGATGCACAAACGATAAAAAGGAACCAAGCAGAGCGTAACTATTGCCTGTCTGGTTCCCTTGTGTATGTCAGAGAGGGGATGAGGTGCACACAAATAGGGCAACATATCCATTCTGTTCTCATAACTGCTGTAACTTGCCTTTCTTCAAGCGAAAAACCATATCAGCTTGCTTTGCAAGGTCATTAGAATGAGTAACAATAATAACGCACTTATTCATCTGATGGGCACAATTTTTTAAAACTTCTGTTATTTCGGCAGCAGTATCCTCGTCCAAATTTCCTGTCGGTTCGTCAGCCAAAATAATAGGTGTGTCCGATGCCAATGTACGGGCGATTGCAACACGCTGCTGCTGTCCGCCAGATAATTTCATTACATTGCGTTTCGCTTCATCTTCAGTTAATCCAAGTTGTTTTAACACTAAAAGGGCATCCTGCTTTGCAGTCAGCTTTACATTTTCAACAGGCGTCATATAGTCAATGAGATTGTAACTTTGAAATATAAGTGAAACATGATTGCGCCTATGGTATTCAAGTGTATGCTCTGAAATATCCACACCATCAAATAAAATTTCACCTTTTTGCGGTACATCAAGCCCGCCAAGCAGTGATAACAAAGTCGTCTTTCCAGAGCCAGACACACCAAGTATGGCATACATTTTTCCAGTGTCAAACACAGCATTTACCGCTGTCAATATTTTTTTGCTCTTGTCATAAGAGTAAGATACATCTTTAATTTCAAATACAGACATTTGCAAAAACTCCTTTCTTTAACTCATTTTTGATAAAATTTCTCTTGGCTTCAAACGCATTACCGTACCCGATGAGAGAATCACGGAAACCGTAATGATTGCAAAACCAATCAGATATAGCTGCAACATATCAAGAATATCAACTGAAATGTGGATTGGCTCTGTTTTTGCAATATCAACTGATACCTCTGCTTCGGGCGGCATTATGTCCTGTTCATCATTTTGTAGTGTAGAAATCTCACTATCATCCTTTATTGTAACTTGAACATCATCCAACGAAAGACCATAATCGTCCTTTATGTTCCAAACTGCATCTTTATCATTGCTTAAATTTTCTCCACTTGACGGACTTTCAATAAGTTTGTTTGCCAGTTGATTTGCAACTGCATTACCCATAAAGAAAGATAAACCAAAAGCGATTACGGCAATCATAAAAACTTCTGCCAGATATTGACTGACGATTTTACCTTTTCCAATGCCGAGAGAAAGGAATACCCCTGTTTCATGGATGCGGCTTCTTCCCCACATGGTAAGTATTAAGGCAAGAATTATTCCGCTGACCAATGCAATAACCAAAATAATTGATGTAACCAAGGATTGTAGCTTTTCAAGTGGAGCAGCAGCATCTTGATACTCTGTATTGTCGGTAGTAAGTGTAAACGCCTGCCAATCAATTTCAGAATTTCCCCTTATTTCTTTAACAATTTTTTCAAGGTCTGCGGGGTCATCGACCAAAAATTTTGCCGAAATAAAGCCTATGGGAGTATTTCTGAAAAGTTCTTGCAACGTATAGTAATCAACAAAAATCTGGTTTTCTATTTTTTCGTAGGTAGCAATATTTTCAAATGCAGAGTCGGGTTTAAGGATTTCATAAAATCCGATAATTTTTATTTCAACTTTACAATCCGCTGTTATCGAAAAGGTGTCTCCGATTTTCAAGCCGTTTTTTTCTGCTAATTCTTTGCTTATGATGGCTGAATACTTTTCGGTGTTCGTAATATGCTTTCCCTCAATTAGCTGTAATTTCTGTGATGTAAAAAAAGCATTGGTTTCACTTGAATAAACGGTTCTTGCGTATACGGAATTATTTAATTCGCCTTTTAACGGGACATTTCCCTTAAATATTTCAAGATTGGGCCAAACATTGCTTTGCGTGTCTGCATCACAACTTTTTATACCGTCCATCTGCAAGATTAAATCAATCATTTCCTGTGTCAAAGGACGTTCCGTGTATAATGTCACACCGCCCTCATCATCATTGATTGTCTTAAAATATGGGTTGCTTTCAGAAAATTCGGGCAATAGTTCAAATGTTCCTCCCATTGTTTGCCGCAGCTTTTTCTGTTCTAACCGTGCAGCCCTTTCAATCGAAATTCCAGACAGCACAAAGGTTGCCATAATAAGAAGGACGAAAAAAAGCAATATACTTTTTCCCTTTTTTCTTGTGACGTATAAAAACGCTCTCTTAATTGTACCCATTCTATTGCCTCCGTTTTCTGATGTTAATTTTAGTGAACGGCTATATCATAATCTCCCAATATGAAACCAGTATGAAATGTGTGTGAAATTCAAAAGTTCTTTAATCAAAAAAACTCCCCGACTGTTGGAGAGCTTCTTCAGCGTGATAGGCTATTTTAAATTGATAATAAATCTCATTCCTTGTGGATGTTTCATGGGAATAAATGAATATGAAATATCCATTGCATGAAACAAGGTTGCGACAATGTAAAGTCCAAGCCCATTTCCGCCATTATCACGGTTTCGGGAAAAATCTGGACGATAAAACGGCTCAAATAAATGTCGTAATATTTCATCAGGAATAGTCTGGCATTCGTTTTCTATAATAAGATTTTTTTCATCAAAATATACATAAATTGTTTTGCCTGTTTCTGTATATGCTACCGCATTGGAAAGAATATTGGAAATAGCTTTTTCAAACAAATGCTGTGGCAGAACTGCCGTAAAATTATCAAACAATTCCAGTCTAAATACAATACCCTTCGCTTTTGCAATCAACATATATGGTTCGCATAAGGCAGAAATTACTTCTGATAAATTAGTTTGTACCGCTGTTTCCTTTTCGGATGATATGTTTAGCCGTGAAGTTTCAAGAATATCATGTATCATATTAGCAAGATATTCCGTCATTTCTTTACATTCTGGCAAGTAAGTATCATAGTCTTTATATTTTCCAATACCAAGTATCATATTTTCTAAAGTAGCATTTAAAGCCGTAACAGGCGTTTTTAATTCATGTGAAGCAATTCGCAAAAAATCAACTTTTGATTTTTCACTTTCGCTTACATATTGTTTTTCAACTTCAAGATTATGAATTGCTGACAGCAGACTTTGATACAAATAGTTTATATTATCTGCCAACGCACCGATTTCATCTTTTGAGCTAATAGTACAGACAGCATTTTTCTCCATTTGTGCCATTTGTTTTGTTGCCATATTGATGTGCTTAATTGGAACAGTTATTTTTCTGGAAAACCAAAAAGAGCAAACTATGGAAATAATAATACAGCAAACAAGAGATACTGGCAGGGCATCTACGATTGTCTGCTTAACATAGGGTGCTACATTAACATCTGTGCTAAAAGATATTTGCTCACTTGCCTTAATCGTAATATCCATAATTTCGTGTGGAATGAATAAGTAAAGCAAAAGATGGGCAACCCCAACAATAAAGAGCATCAATCCTAATGTATATATAAAAGTCTTTGGAAATATCTTTATTTTCTTCATGCATTCACCTCATACTTGTAACCTATACCTTTAACAGTAACGATACATTCAAGTCTTAGTTTCTTTCGCAAATTTTTAATATAAGTATCTATTGTCCTGTCAATAATAGGATAACTATCCCCCCATAAATCATCAAGTATTTGAGTGCGGGTAAGAACCAATCCTTTATGTTCCACAAGCAACCTTAGCAAATCTATTTCTTTTGGAGTAATATCAATCTTTCCATTACTATCCTTTGCAGAATAACCAGAGAAATCCACAATTACATCACCAAATGCTATTGTATTAGGCAATATCCCTTTTCCACTTCTTCTTAAAAGAGCTGTAATACGCCGCCCCAATAAAACCATAGAAAAGGGCTTTGTGATATAGTCATCCGCTTGTTCATCAAAACTTGTAACTTGGGTATATTCATCTTCAATCGCTGTTAGCATGAGTACAGGAACAGAGCTTTTTTGCCTTATTTCATGCAAAACGGAAAGCCCCGATATTTTAGGGAGCATAATATCAAGCACAATTAAGTCTATATTGCATTCATCAAAAGATTGTAATGCAGCAGCACCATCATACGCTGATATTAGCATATG
>ERZ777306.3959-NODE-3959-length-14365-cov-5.123829_pt1 | contig 14365 bp, 9 predicted proteins | sample MGYA00374966_ERZ777306 | MGnify/ENA primary metagenome ERZ777306 (study PRJEB29329, sample SAMN06343882) | mouse gut metagenome | isolation source: Mouse cecum | place: Austria: Vienna | collected 2014-11-15 ...
GCGACAATTACGAAGGCTCTGCGCGAGATCTGCGCAACCGATGTTGGCGACGGTATGACATTCGAGTTCGAGAGGATCGAGCCCATCCGCGAAGACGACGAGTACGCGAACTGGCGCGCGCACCTCAGGGCGTTATATGGAAGAATCGACGCGCCGGTGAAAGTGGACATCACGACTGGCGATGCCATCTATCCAACGCAGATAAGGCATAATTTCGAGTTGATGTTCGATCAAGGCACGCTCGATGTACTGTCCTATCATCCGGCTACCGTTCTGGCAGAGAAGCTGGAGACGGTGATTAGCCGAGGAGAGGCGAACACGCGCGGCAGGGACTTCTACGACCTGTATGCTATCCCGCGCTATTATTCCGGATCCATAAGTGAACAAGACCTTCGAGAAGCTCTTCGCCACACTGCAGAGAAGCGAGGCTCACAGCAGGCTATCGCGGACTGGAAAGACACGCTCGAAGGGATTCGCGCTTCAGCCATCATGCATCAGGTTTGGTCTTCCTATATTGCCGACGCCCCATATGCGAAGGGCACCTCCTTCGACGATTCGCTCGATTCAATCGAAAGACTGATGGATTCACTGAGGCTGTAGCTGGACTCCAACCTCAGAGAACGAAGCGGTGAGACAAAATGTCCCAATAGAACATCCTTTCGTCTTGCAAATTACTGGAGGAACCGGTGAGCCTTTTGGGAGAATCTTTGCACAAGCTGAGGTATTCTATTGCCTGCAACACAGGGTCTATGCTAGGATGGCTCTTGCCGTTTTTCCGGCATCTGACGCGAGTCGGGTTGTGGCTCAGCTTGGTAGAGCGCTGCGTTCGGGACGCAGAGGTCGCAGGTTCAAATCCTGTCAACCCGACCACTGAATTCAAAAGGGAGCCGAAAGGCTCCCTTTCTTGTTTCCGCGCTTCGCTACGGGCGCGCGGACTGGCCCGAACCGCATCGAGCGCGACAGCCAGGCAAGCTGCCGGTATGGGCCGACCCCGCCGGCGCCGAGCGCGCAGGCCGGCAGGGCCCGCACCTTGCCCCTAGCCCATCGAGGGCACGCGGTGGGTCACCCGGCGCATCACCGTGTAGTACACCATGCCTATTACCAGCCACACCACGCCGATGATCAGCGGCAATGCCCCCAACGACACCAGGATACCGAAGCAGATGATGGCCCCCAGCGCCGGAAACAGCAGATGGGTGAACACCTGCCGATAGCCCCTTTCCTTGAACCAGCACAGCACTATCACGCACAGGTTCAACACCACATAAGTGGAAAGCGCGCCGAAGTTGCCCACCTTCGCCACCATGTTCATGCCCAACGGCGCCATGATGAAAATCAGCGCCACCGAAAGCGCCAGCACGAAGATGTTGGCCACCAGCGGCAGGTTGGTGCCCTTCTTCAACGTGCCCAGCTTGGCGGGCAAGGTGCCCTCCTTCGCCATGGAGTATAGGATGAGCGAAACGGAAGTTTGCGCCACCAGCGCCGTGAACACCCCTTGAGAGAGCGCTACCGCAATGGCGCACAGCACCGCCAGCCATGGGCCCGCCACCATCTGGGCCACCAGGTAGAAGCCGTTGTCGGGATCGCTGGCAAACACAGCACCGGTGGGGTCGATGCAGGTGGCGATGTAGCATTGGCCGGCAAACAGCACCACCAGCAAAAGCGCCATGATCATCATGGCCCGCGGCGGGCCCTTGCGCTCGTCTTTGGCCTCTTGGGTGAGGGTGGCTATGCAGCCGAAGCCCACATAGGACAGCACCGCCAGGCTAACCGCCGACATAGTGTCCGCGAAGTTGAACTTCTCCGGGTTGAAGAGCGCCATTGCGGTAAAGCCGCTGGTGGCCGGATGCTGCACGATGTAGGCGATGCCCAGCACCATGAACAGCCCCAGGATGATTATCTCGGCCACCAGTGCCAGGCGGTTCACCACCATGGTGGTTTCCATGCCGCGCAGGCTGACCACCGCCACAAACGCCCAGAAAATGAGGCACCAGCCCCACACCGGCACCGCCGGCACAAAGCCGTTCATGGCGGTTCCGGCGATGATGAACATGAGGGTGGGCGAAATAAGGTACTGCAGCAGCATCAGCCAGCCGGTGAGAAAGCCCATGCGGGGGCCCATGATGTGGGAGGCGTAAGTGAAGATGGAACCGGACGAGGGGAAGCGGCGAATCATGTTGCCAAAGGAGAACACCGAAAACAGCACGGCGGCGAAGCCGATGATGTAGGCCAGCGCCGGCATGCCATGGGAGCTTTGGAACACGCCGCCGTAGATGGCCATCGGGGCGATGGGCACCATATAGATGAGCCCGTAGACCACCATGTCCATAACGGTGAGCACTGGGCGGAACTGCCCGCGCTCGGCATTCCCCTCGCCCTTATCAGCTACGGCATTGCCAGCCGATGCCGGCATCCCGGCATCTGCCGCCGGAATCGGTTTTCCCTGCCCCGCGTTTACGGAGACAGTTGACGCATTCGCCTTCTTATCCATAGTTATCCCCACCTTGCAAGAGGGGCCGCCCGCTTCCCAACCTTAAGCGGACGGCCCCGAAAACTCTTCCCGTCACCAGGAATTACTCAGAGGAACACGCCCAGGCACTTGCCCGTGCGGCCCTGTGGCCACGCCAGTCTAGCGGCCCGTGTGGTTGAAGCTGCCCGCTGAGATGTTTGAATCCTGGGCACCGATAACGGAGGCGTTGTCCAGATTCTTGATCTCGGCAGCCATGTCCTTCAGGAACTTGTCGGCCATGGTCATGGACAAGTCGGCGCGGGTCACGATGCGTTGGCAGGTGACCTTCTCCATGTTGGCGGGCAGCGGGTAGGCCGGCACCTGCCAACCATGCATGCGCAGACGGTCGTCCAAGTCGTACAGGGTCCACTTCTTGCCGGCGGCCGGGTCGAGGCTCCAGCAAAGAATCGGGATTTCCGTGGCCTCTTCGTACATGGTGAAGATGCCCAGCGCCTTGATGCCTTCTACCAAGTGATGCGCCACGTCCATGGTGCGCTGCTGGATTTCCTTGTAGCCCTCGAAGCCGTTGCGCATGAACACGTAGTATTGGCCCACGATCTGCGAAGCAGAGCGGCTGAAGTTGATGGCCATGGTGGCTTCCTGACCGCCCAGGTAGCTCACCCAGAAGATCAAATCCTCCGGCAGGGCTTCCTTGCTGCGCCACTCAATCCAACCGATGCCAGGATAAACCAGGCCGTACTTGTGGCCGGAAGTGGAGATGGACCACACATTGGGCAGACGGAAGTCCCACTCAAGGTCAGGCTCGATGAACGGGGCCACCATGCCACCGGAGGCAGCGTCCACATGGATGCGCACCGGCATATTGGTGTGCTTGTTGTACTCGGTCAGAGCGGCATCGACGCCCTTCACGTCATCGTAGCGGCCAGTGTAGGTGATGCCCAAGATGCACACAACGGCAATGGTGTGGTCATCAACGTACTTCATGCATTGCTCAGGGGTCATGTACAGATGGTCGGCGTCCATAGGCACTTCGCGCATCTCAATGTCCCAATAGCGGCAGAACTTCTCCCAGCAAATCTGATAACCGCTGGTGATTACCAGGTTAGGACGATGGGACGAATAGATATCGATGCCAGCGGCCTTTGCCAAAGCCTTCCAGCGGAACAGAGCCGCCAGGCCGCCCAGCATACAGGCCTCAGACGAGCCCACGGTAGAGGTGCCCATCGGCTGCTCGTTTTGATCGGCATGCCAAAGGTCTTGGATGATGCGCACGCAACGGTTCTCCAAATCGGCCGTCATTGGATACTCGTCCTTGTCGATGGCGTTCTTCTCCAGCGTGTCCTTCATCAGTTCGGTGGCCTCGGGCTCCATGTAGGTTTGCACGAAGGTGCACAGGTTCTGATGGGCGTTTCCCTCGGTGCCCAGGTATTCGCGAATCACTTCGCTGGCAATGCGGGGCTCAATGGGATCGTGGTTCAACTTAGTTTCCGGCATTTCCACATCGGTGGCGTAAGAGCCAAAGATAGGGGTGGTGTAACCGGTCTTGGAATTCATCTCCGACAGCTGTTCCGTGGAAACGAGCTTGGTATCCTTGTCAGTCATTTCAAATATCTCCTTTGCTTTGTGCGACGTCGTTGCAAAGTGCGGCGTTGCGGATCGGATAATCCAAACGCTATGTGAAACGGGGCGCCTTCAACGCTCCGTGGGCTTTCGCCTGCGGGGGCTTAGACCGCATGTGGAGCGCGGCTTTTACCGCCGCGCGAAGCCGCTTTGGGGCTAGAGGGCTTTTTGGAGCCATCCCAGTGATGGCGCAGGCCATAGATGACGAACGGGATGGCCACCGAAACCGCCCAGCAAATCAGCAGCGTAATCACGTACACCGTATTTGCTTGAGGCGTAAGCTCGCTGGAAGGGAAGAACGAAACCACGAGGGCGAACAGGGTAAGCGCCAAACCGCAGCCGGCCACGACGAGCTTGCCCACTTTGCCGCCGAACACGTTGAACACGCGCGGCAAATCGCCGTGCTTCAGCACCAGCTTGAAGTAACCCAGGAAGAACAGCACATAGCCCACCAGGTAAATGACCACCGTCAAACCCACGGCCGTCAGGTACGACACCGAGGAACTGGAGCCTCCGGACAGGGCCATGGAGCCGCACAGCACCGCGTCCCAAATGGTTACGATGATGCCTTGGATGACAACGGTCTTGACGCTCACGCCATGTTTGTTGGTCTTGGCGAAGGAGGCCGGAAGGATGCCCTCCTTGGCGGTGTCCAGCAGAGCGCGGGACGGACCCACGATCCAGGAGGAAATCTCCGCCAACACGCCGGCAGCCAGCAGAAATGCGATGACGTACACCAGCCACCCCATGTGCAGGTGGGTATCGAACATCGCCGCGAACGAAGAGATGACGCCAACGCTCATATTGCCCTCAAGCTGGCTCAAGGGGATGGTCATGGCCACAGCCATGCCGCCCAGAGTGTCCAGCAGGATGGTGAGAACGCAGAGCACGATCATTACCAACGGATAGGTGCGGCCAGGGTTCTTCAACTCGTTCACATGGGAAGCGGACGCCTCCACGCCGGCGAAGGCCAAGATGAACGAGGCAAAGATGACCAGGGTGCCCACCTGTGTGAAGTCGGGCACAATGGAGCCGACGCTTAGCTGCAACTGGGAAACGCCGCCGGTGGCCAAGTAAGCCACCAGGCCCACCATCAGCACGATGGCCGGAACCAGCACGCCACCGAAAAAGCCGATCTTAGCGATACGGGCCGTCAGCTTGGTGCCGCCCAACTGGGTAAGGGTAAGGCCCCACACGATGATGGCCACGCCGATGAACATGACCAAGGGGTTGTTGTAAAGGGCGTCCCAACCCACGATGTAGGAAAGGGCCGCCAGCACAAAGAATGCCATGGTCACAAAACCCACCGTAATTTGGAACCACTGGTAGAACAGCGCCGCGAAGCCCCAGCGCTTCCCCAGCGTATTGCCTACCCATGCGAAAATTCCGCCCGATTCCCAGCCTTTCACAGTTGCCATCTCGGCCGCGCACAGCGCGACGGGAAGGAACCAGAAAACACCGCCGAGAACCAGGAAGAAAATTAGATGCATACCCGAAGAAGCGAAGTTCGGATACGCGTACACCGTCATTACCATTGAAGCGGTGATGGCAAAGAACCCGAAGAAGCCCAGCGTTTTCAGCGGGGATCCCGGGGCCTTGGCCGGCGTGCCTGCGGCACTCGCGGCGGGTGCCGCGGCCGTTGTCGCAGACATATCATGTGATGCGCCCATGATGGCTCTCCCTTCTTTCCGTGCACTGAAACTGCACGATTCAAAAGGGATCATCGGCACTTCCAGCACGGCGAATAACAATGCTGAAAGTACAGGCAAAATATGGAGGGCGAGTTACAGATGAATGGCCGTTACCGAAAACGCCCCCATGCGTTTTGCTGCCGACACTTTGGTACCCGGTGGGAACTTGCATTCGTTGATGCACTGTAAATTACCAGGTAAACGTACCCGACCTCCGCAAGGCCAGAGGCAGACCCCGCACAGACGCAAACCACTGGCCAAACAAAAAAGGGCCCGAAGGCCCTAGAGTGCTACTCCGCAGATTTGCAGCTCGCTGAATCGCCCGCCACGCCGTCCGGCAATGGCTGCGCCGCCGAATCGCCAGAATTCCCGGAGTCGTTCTCCGGCAGCACCTCTTCGACCTTCGCATCGGCCACTTGCGGCTGCTTGCCCTTTTTCCCCGAGTCCTTGAACGCACTGGTGCGCTGGATGAGAATCGCACCCACCAAAAACGGCAGCCAGAACACGATGGAGCGGTACACCAACACCGTTGCCATGGCGGTGGCCTGCGATAACTTGAACAACGTGAAAGCCACCACCACGGCCGCCTCCACGACGCCCACCCCCTGGGGCACGAAGGAAATCATGGCGAACAGCGTTGCCACCACATAACCGCAGATAAGCGGTTCGGCCACGTCCACCCCGAAAGCCATGCCCGTGAACACGAAACAGGCAAGCTCGCAGGTGGATGCCAGAAAGGAAAACCCGAAGGCCTTGGCGGTGATCTTGGGGTTTTTCACAATCATGCTGGAAGAAGACGAGAACGAGGTCACCAGCTTGTCCACCCAGGGGTCGATAGGGCCCTTCTTGAAACGACGGGCCACCTTGTCCACCAAGCGCTCGATGGGAGTGAGCACTTTCACCAGCCACTGGGGGCGCACTCCGCCAATCACCATGAACGTGACCAGGCCACCCACCAGCAGCACCGCCACCATGCCCAGCGCGAACCAGCCCGGCTGCAGCCCCACGGTAAACGATAAAATGCCGAAGCCCAGCAGCATGATCATCACGAAACCACTGTCGATGGTCACCTGCATGAGGAGGGCGGCCGAAGTCGCCTGCCCCGTGGAAACGCCGCGCTTCTTGGAGTCGTCCACCACCAACGTGACGCCGGCCAAATTGAACGAGGGCGCCACCGTGTTCATGAAGAAGGTGCCGAACACCAACTTAATGGCCTCGCGGAAGCGCAACGTGGCATCCACCGATCGAAAGCAGTAGATGTAGGCGCCCCCCTGGGCCATGTACTTGCCCAACTGCAGCAACACTGCCAGCACCAGGAAAAGCGGAGTACCCTTTTGGATGGTCTCCCCCAACTCCACCAGCTGATCGCCCCGCAGGAAGATGACCGCCAGCACAATGACGATTACCACGCCGCCAAGGATTTTTTGAATGTTTCCCTTCATGCAGGCCAGCCGTTCTTTCCCTTAGTGGCGGAAATGGCGATGGCCGGTGAACACCATGGCCACACCCTGCTCATCGGCGGCAGCAATAACTTCCTCATCGCGGATGGAGCCGCCCGGCTGCACCACGGCGGTTACCCCCGCCTGGGCCAGCACGTCGAACCCATCACGGAAGGGGAAGAACGCATCGGATGCGGCAACGGCCCCCTTCGCCTTTTCCCCTGCCTGTTCCACGGCGATGCGGGCGGAGTTCACGCGGTTGGGCTGGCCGCCGCCGGCCCCCACCGATGCATGGTCGCGGGCAATGAGGATGGCGTTCGATTTCACCGACTTGCACGCTTTCCAGGCGAAAATCAGCTCGTCCATCTCTTCGGCGGTAGGCTGGCGCTTGGTGGGCACCGTCCAGGCGGCAATGTCGGCCGCCTCGGCCACGGCGTCGGATTCCTGGCACAGAAGACCGCCCTCCACCGAGCGGTACTCCACTTCCCCGCCGGCCGGGTTCACGCCGCCTGTGGCCAATAGACGGGCGTTCTTCTTGGCGGAGTACATCTCCAGCGCCTCCTGGCTGAACTCGGGGGCGATGATGCACTCCACGAACTGCTTGTTGTCGAAAATGGCCTGCACCACATCGCCCCCCACCGCGCGGTTGAAGGCCATCACGCCGCCATAGGCGGAAACCGGATCGCACTCATGGGCGCGCTTGTAGGCGTCCACCAGGTTGGAGTCCTCGCACACGCCGCAGGGAGTGAGGTGCTTCACAATCACACAAGCCGGTTGCTCGTACTCGCGCACGGCCGCCCATGCGGCGTCCACGTCCAAATAGTTGTTGTAAGACATCTCCTTGCCCTGGTGCTGAGTGGCGCGGGCCAGGGAATGCTCGGCCCCCTTGTAGCTATCGCGCACGTAGAAGGCTGCCTTCTGATGAGGGTTCTCGCCATAGCGCAGGTCTTGCTTCTTGGTAAGCCCCAGCGCCTCCTTGGCGGCAAAGCCCTCCCCTTCCAGCTGGGTGCCCAGCCACGCGGCGATGGCCCCGTCGTAGGCGGCAGTGGTACGGAACACCTCCAGCGCCAGCGCCTCGCGGGTGCCGTAAGTAGTGGCACCGCCGTTGGCGCGCATCTCCTCCAGAATGCCCTCATAGGCAGCAGGATTGATGACCACGGCCACCGAAGCGAAGTTCTTGGCAGCCGAGCGCAGCATGGAGGGGCCGCCGATGTCGATGTTCTCGATGCAGGTGCCGAAGTCGGCCCCGGAGGCCACCGTCTTATCGAAAGCGTAGAGGTTCACCACCACCATGTCAATCATCTGGATGCCATGATCGGCCGCCTGCTGCATGTGGGCCGCGTTGTCGCGCTTGGCCAGAAGCCCGCCGTGCACCCGCGGATGAAGGGTTTTCACGCGCCCGTCCATCATTTCGGGGAATTCGGTCACCGCGTCGATGGGGGTGACAGGAATGCCCGCTTCGCTGATGACCTTGGCGGTGCCGCCGGTGGAGATGATCTCGCACCCGAACTCATCCACCAGGGCGCGGGCGAAATCGACCACGCCGGTTTTGTCGGTCACCGACATCAGTACGCGCTTGATGGAAGGATTTTCAGCCATGAGCAGCCCTTCTACTTGGGAGTTGAAAGCGTTGACGGCAAAAGGATAGCGCAAACTTGGAGATATGCCCCGAAAAGCGGACAAACCGCATGACCGATGGGCAAAAAAGCAGCGCTGCCGCACGAAGGCGACAGCGCCGTTGAACCGCCGTTGCGAGCCGTTATCGGCCCAAGTGGGCATCGTGCAAATCGCGCGCCTCTTGGCTGTAGCGCTGCCGGTAGCGCACGTCCACCAGTTCGGCCACGATGGCGATGGCCAGCTCGGCCGGGGTTTTGGCGCCGAACTTCAGCCCGATGGGCCGCTTCACCCGCTGCCAATCCGCTTCGCTCACGCCCCCTTCCAGCACCAGCTCGCGCACCCGGTCGTTCTTGCCCGAGCAGCCCATCATGCCCACGTAGTGCACACCGTTCTGGCAGGCCCAGACGCAGGCTTCGGGGTCGAACATGTGCCCGCGGGTGAGCACGCACACATAGTCTTCCGGCCGCGCCGGCATGTTGGCCAGCTCGGTAAAGTTGCCGCCGTGCAGCAGAATGCGCTCTGCCTCCGGGAAGCGCTCGGGGCTCAGGAAGGCAGGGTCGTAGTCCACCGCAATCACATGGAAGCCCACATGATTGGCCAGTGCCGCCACTTCCACCGCCGCATCCGATGCCCCCAAAAGCCACACCCGCACCTTGCCAAACAAAGGCTCGCTGGCCCAGGTGAGGCCGTCGAACTGATCGTTGTGCATCGACGGGCCGCGGGTGACGTCCTTCATCTGGAAGGTGTCGCGGGGGCTGTAGGGGCGGCTGGCCACAATCTCCTTGGCATCGTTGCAGAAGAATACCAGCGGCTGCCCGTCGGCCGATCCCTGCTGGCCGTACTTCTTGGTCACCTCGTTGTCCACGTTTGCCACAGCCGCCTGCGGATCGAACACCACTTTGAAGCCCAGCCAGGCCAAATCCCCTTCGTCGACGGCGCGGATGGCCCGCTGGAAGGTGGGGATGTCGGCCGGGGTGAGGGTGGCGGCGATGGCCTGGAGGGTTTCGGGGCCCTTGTGGGCATCCCCCGCCGTGGCCTCCTCCGAGAAGCAGGCGAACTCCTCCACCGGCAGCACCGGGGTGCACCCCTCCTGCAATGCGGCCACAATCGCCTCAAGCGTTTCTTTCTTCATAAGAGCCTCGTTCCGCCCTTGCGGGCACTAGGTGTCTGGTTTCGCTGATTATAGCATTTTGAGGATGATTGCGAAGCGGCCGTTTCGCACTGGAAACCCGCGGCAGGCGGCGACGTAACTAGCGCGCCTCCCCGCTGCGCCGCTGCGAGCAGAAGGCCCGCGGACAGGCGACGCCTCTCGGAAGCGGAAGGCCGCAGGGCAGCAGGCGGCGCCTCCCCGCCGCGGAGGGCGCACGCAAAAAGCCGGCGCAGTTCCCCACACCGGCTTCCCCATTGTTTGCAAAGCAGCGCCCTTAGGCGATGTGTACCTTGCGCTGGGCATCCAGACTCATGCGCCCTTCGGCGATGGCAGCGATAACCGCCGGATACAGCTGGTGCTCGGCCTGGTGGATGCGCTCTTCCAGAGTTTCGATGGTGTCGTCTTCCCGCACCTCCACCGCCTGCTGCGCCACGATGGGGCCCTTGTCGTAGTCTTCGTTGGCCAAATGAACGGTAATGCCCGTCACCTTCACCCCCGCCTCCCATGCGTCCTGGATGGCGTGGGCCCCCTTGAAGGAGGGTAGCAGCGCCGGATGCAGGTTCAGCACGCGGTCGGGGTAGGCAGAAAGCACCGCAGGCGTCAGCTTGCGCATGTAGCCGGCCATCACCAGGTACTCGGCGCCGGCGGCCCGCATGTTCTCCACAATCAGCGCGTCGGCCGCCTCCGGCACGGCGTACACGGCGCGGTTCAGCACCAGCACCGGGATGCCGGCTGCCTCCGCCCGGCGAATGCCAAAGGCGTCGGGGCGCGAAGACACCACGGACACAATTTCGGCGTTCACCTGGCCCGCGGCGATGGCGTCGATGATGGCCTGCAAGTTGGTGCCGCTGCCGGACAGCATCACACCGATTTTGAGCGGAGCCCCCATTACAGCAGCGCCCCCTCGTTTTCGTAGCGCACCGTGCCTTCGCCGGCGGCCACGCGGCCCACCTCGTAGAACGCCTCTCCCGCTTGCTGCAGCGCGGCCTTCACTGCCCCTGCCTTCTCCGGCGCCACAATCAGCACGCAGCCAATCCCCATGTTGAAGGTCTTGAGCGCCTCCGCCTCGGAAAGCCCCGCCTTGTCGCACACATAGCGCACCACGGGGGGCACCGGCCATGCGACCAGGTCCACCACGGCGTCCACGGCCGGGTTCAGGGCGCGGTTCAGATTCTCGGTGATGCCGCCGCCGGTGATGTGGGCCAGCGCTCGCACGGCGCCCGGCACCTCCTTCAACAGGGACAGCACCGGCTTCACATAAATACGCGTGGGGGTGAGCAGCGCCTCAAGCACGCTGGCGCCTTCCAGCGCCTCCACCGGCACCCGCAGCTCTTCGGCGGTTTTGCCCTCCACGCACACCTTGCGGGCCAGCGAGTAGCCGTTGGAGTGCAGCCCCGTGGAGGGAAGGGCAATCAGCACATCGCCTTCGCGCACCGCTTCCGGGTCAAGCATGGCCGGGCGGTCCACCAGCCCCACGCAGAAACCGGAAAGGTCGTAATCGTCGGGGTCCATCACGCCGGGGTGCTCGGCCATCTCGCCGCCGATGAGGGCACACCCCGCCTGGCGGCAGCCCTCGGCGATGCCCCCCACAATTTCGGCCATGGCGCCAGAGTCCAGCTTGCCCACCGCCACGTAGTCCAGGAAGAACAGCGGCTCGGCGCCGGTGGCCAGGATGTCGTTGGCGCACATGGCCACAAGATCGATGCCCACCGTGTCGTGCTTGCCCAGCATCTGGGCCACCTTCAGCTTGGTGCCCACGCCGTCGGTGCCCGAAACCAGCAGCGGGTCAGCCATCTGCTTGGCCGCCGCCAGCGAGAACAGGCCGCCGAAGCCGCCGATGTCCCCCACCACCTCGGGTCGATAGGTGGAATGCACCGCCCCCTTGATGGCGTCCACCGCGCGGGCGCCCTCCTCGATGTCCACGCCCGCCTGGGCATAGGTGACTTGCTCGGTCATGGCCGTCCTTCCCTCAAGTTTTCGTATGGGCACCAGTATAAAGGAGAACGACCGCGCAATCGCGAAACCGCCCGGGCAGCGGGGCAACGGGCGCAGGTGGAGCGAGACAGTAACGCCGCGGCGCTAGGGTAGCGGCACAGGCACCACGTAGTCGCCGGTGAAGCAGGCTTCGCAGAAGCCGGGATGGCACACGTCGGGCAGGCTGGCCCGCAGCCCCTCCAAGCTGATGAAGGCCAGCGAATCGCTGCCAATCCACTCGTTCATCTGGGGCAGCGTCATGTTCGCGGCAATCAGCTGATCACGGGTGTCGGTGTCGATTCCGTAGAAACAGGGCCACAGCACCTCCGGGCTCACAATGCGCAGGTGCACCTCGGCGGCCCCCGCCTCCCGCAACATGGCCACCAGCTGACGGGAGGTGTTGCCGCGCACGATGGAATCATCAATCACCACCAGCCGCTTTCCCCCGATAACGCTGGGCAGCGGGTTCAGCTTCAGGCGGATGCCCATTTGCCGCATCTCCTGCGTGGGCTGGATGAAGGTGCGCCCCACGTAGCGGTTCTTCACGATGCCGTCGGTGAAGGGGATGCCGCTGGCCTCCGCAAAGCCCAGCGCCGCCGGCACGCCGGAGTCGGGCACTCCCAGCACCAAGTCGGCGCGGGCCGGCGCCTCCCGCGCCAAGATGCGCCCCATGGCGCGGCGCGCTTGGTACACGCTCTGGCCGTCCAGCACCGAATCGGGGCGGGCGAAGTACACGTACTCGAAAATGCAGCTGGCCCGCCGCCCGGGCACCACCCCCTGCTCGGCGGTGAAGCCGTCGCGGTTGAAGCGCACGATCTCCCCCGGCTCCACGTCCCGCAGGTAAGTGGCCCCCACAATGTCGAGCCCGCACGTTTCGCTGGAAACCACCCAGCCGCCGCCCGGCAGCCCTCCGATGCAAAGCGGGCGGATGCCGTTGGGGTCGCGGAACGCGTAGAGGGCATCGGGGCTGGCCAGCACCATGGCGTAGGCGCCCTCCATGTGCTCCATCAGCCAGCGGATACCCTGGCGCAGATGGTGGGTGTCCTGGGTAATGTGGCCGATGGCCTTGGCGGCCACCTCGCTGTCGGTGCCGGCCCGAAGCACCACTCCTTCCGCGTCCAGCTGCGCCCGCAGCGCTTCGGTGTTCACCAGCGTGCCGTTATGGGCCAGCGCCACCAGCACGTTGTCGATGGCGGAGATGTGAGGCTGGGCCGCTTCCCAGCTGGCCGCCGCGCCCGAGGTGGAGTAGCGGCAATGGCCCACCGCCACAAAGCCCTCCAGCGCCGCCAGCTTGGCCTCGTCGAACACCTGAGTGACCAACCCCAGGTCCTTCGCTTCCACCATCGAAGCGCCGTCGCCCACCGCGATACCGGCGCTCTCTTGACCCCGGTGCTGCAGCGCCTGCAGCCCGAACCCGGTGATGCGGGCCACGTCCTGCCCCGGGGCGAACACCCCGAACACTGCACACTCCTCTTCCGGCGTATCGGCCAGCTGGCCGGGCAACGTGAAGCTCATCGGGCCCCCATCCGTCTCAAATCCGCGCAACGCCCGCCGCTCCGACTCCGCCCGAAAACAACAGGGCCCTCCCCCGCCTGCCGCGGCCGAACCGGCGCGCAGCTGCAGGGGAAGGCCCAAGCGTTTCAGGCGCATGGCCGCCTCACAGCGGCATAGAGTGACTACTCTTCGCGAGCCTGCGCATCACCTGCGATATCCAACGCGGCATCTTGCCCCACCACGGTTACATCTATGTTTCCAGAGCCGTCGGCGGGCACGAATTTGTCCGTGTAGGCGAACACGATGCGCCGGTAATTGGTGTTCTGATTCCAGCACGTGGCGAACGCGAAAATCTTGTGCATGTCCTCAACGGGAGGGGCCGCCGGGTCTGGCGTCACCTGCGACTCGGCCATGATGCGCTGCAGGTACTCCACTTCCTCTTCGGGAGTGTCGAAGTTGGGATGCACGATGGAGGCGTCGTTGGCGGGCCACTGAATGGCGGCGAAGGTGGTGAGCACGTAGGTGCCCTTCGGCGTGATGATGTACATGCGGCGGTGGGCGTTGAACTCCTGCGAATCCAAGAAGCCCTCCAGCACGTGGAACATGCCACCGTTGTAGAGGTTATGGCCGTAGATGAAGTTCAGCTCGTCCGAGAAGTCGGCCGTGTTGTCGCCGGACAGCATGATGGCCCCGTGCTCGGCGCCGAACTGGGACGACTCCCGGTTGAAGTTGCGGTGCAGATAGTACTGGTCGTCGCCGTCGCGGTGCACGATGGGGTAGCTGATGGGGGTGTCGGGCATGTACACCCAGCCCACCAGGTCTTCGTTGATGGCCCGCAGGGCATCCCAGTCCACCGAGAAGTCCAGCTCGTCGGCAGAGGCCTCCATCACCTGCAGGTGGTCGGCCGCCA
>ERZ777306.3963-NODE-3963-length-14357-cov-4.095511_pt1 | contig 14357 bp, 5 predicted proteins | sample MGYA00374966_ERZ777306 | MGnify/ENA primary metagenome ERZ777306 (study PRJEB29329, sample SAMN06343882) | mouse gut metagenome | isolation source: Mouse cecum | place: Austria: Vienna | collected 2014-11-15 ...
CTGGAACCTCGCCGATTTCCTTGAACTCGGCCTGGATCTCCTTGACGCGGGGGAAAGCGCGGTTGGCGTTGTCGGCATCTTCCGAAAGCTGTTTAAGCTCGGCGATCAGGGCCTGCTTTCGGGTGAGGTTCTCTGCCTTCGCGGCCTCCTCGGCGGCAAGCAGCGCGGCCTTCTTCTCTTTCACGGCGCCCAGCAGGGCCTTGAACTCCTCTTCCGCGGGGTCAAGCGCGGGTTTGAACTCCTCGATGGCGCCCCCCTCGGCGACAAACGCGTCGCGCTGTGCCTCGGCATCGGCGTTGTGGAGCGCGTAGAACCGCTGTTTGAGATATGCCATATCGTCGCGGCCGATGCGTGCGGCATCCTGCTCCGCGAGCTCTTTCAATGCGGCGAGCACCTCTTCCTTGGTGCGCAGTTCCGGGCGGGCCTTTTCTGGCTGCCGCGGCTCGGCACCACGTTCGGCATCGGCGGCATCCAGAGCCTCGGCCATTTCGGCCTCCACTTCGAGCGGAGCATCGCCGTCAGGCCTGTCTGACATGGCTGTTTCAGTGGTATTCGCAGAGGTTTCAGTCGCTTCGACTGTCTCGGGAGCGACCTCGGGGATCTTTAAGGCTTCGTCCTGATTTTCGGGAACGAGGTCCTGCTGAGAGATTTCCATAAAAGGGAATAATAAGTTATAGTTGGGCACAAAGCCCGCGACCCCGCAGGGCACGGGCGCAAAAACACCGCCAAATATAGCAACAATATTTCACATAAACCAAAAAAACACGCCAAAACCACCCCACCGGGAGAATTTACACCGTAATTTCAGTATGGAATAGCTAACTTTGCCATTAATTACCTTTATTATGGATTTGAACCACCTCAACTGGGAGGGACTGGCCCTGGGGGCCTGTACCTTCGTCATCATCGGGCTGTTCCACCCGCTCGTCATAAAGGGAGAGTATTATTTCGGCCAGAAGGTCAAATGGGCCTTCGCCGTGCTGGGCGTGGCTGCCTCGGCAGCCGCCCTGCTGACCTCCGGGTTCCTGTCGTGCCTCCTGGCAGTGACCGCGTTTTCGTCATTCTGGAGCATAAAGGAAGTCTCCGAGCAGCGCGAGCGCGTCCGCAAGGGCTGGTTCCCAGCCAACCCGCGCCGGCATCAGTAACCGCCCCGCGCATATGATATATGATAAACAGGCTCCGTGTCGAAATTCGACACGGAGCCTGCCGTTAGCATGGGCCGCAAGTATTTATTCCGCAGGAACCAGTGGTGCGGAAGACAGCGCGATATCCATCACACCACCCATCGCGCTGCACCCGAGGGTCTGGCCGGAAGTCAGCGTTCCGTCCTCGCCAACGGTAAACACCAGGTCGGTCTTGGATTCCTTGGGGACGAAGCTCTCCAGGGCATAGGTCGAGACATCCTTGAGGGTCAGCGTGTTGCCTGAAAGCTCATAAGCCACCGTCTGATCGCACAACGCCGTCGTGCTCATCATGACAGTCAGCGTCGACGTGTTGTCGGCATTGATGGTCAATGTCGTCGCAGCCGTTCCCATCGGGCCTCCCATATACAGCACATTGTGGGTGGCGGCATATTTCGGCGCAAGCTGTACGGCGGGAGTCCCGGCTTCGGGAACCAAGGGCGCGGAAGAAAGTTCTATATCCATCACTCCGCCCATGGCGCTACAACCGAGAACCTGTTCGGTCGTCAGCGCTCCGTCGTCGCCAACGGTAAACACCAGGTCGGTCTTGGCTTCCTTGGGAACGAAGCTCTCCAGGGTATAGGTAGAGACATCTTTGAGCGTCAGAGTGTTGCCTGATAGCTCGTAAGCCACCGTCTGATCGCACAACTCCGTAGTGCTCATCATGACACTCAGCGTCGACGTGTTGTCGGCATTGATGGTCACTGTCGTCACAGCCGTTCCCATCGGGCTTCCCATATACAGAACATTGTGGGTGGCGGTGTATTTCGGGGCGAGTTCTACGGCGGGGGCCGGTGCCGGGGCGGTCATGGTGTTGACGGCGCCGGTCAGCAGGTATGACCCGTCGCGGCCGGAGCCGTAGACACGGGCCTCCTCAGAATCGTCGATCCACATCGACAGCATATCATCAGAAACTTTCAGCACGAGGTTGCGGCGGCCGGAGGCTGTCGCGGAGGTGCCCATATACAGGTTAGTTATAATCACGGTCTTGGAAGCGGCGTTATAGACATACTTGCCTGAACTTGCCACCATCTCGCTTGTGCCGTTCCCGAACCCGTCGTTACGGGCCACGGTAAAACGCACGCAGGCGGTTCCAGGCTCGTCGGCCCCGGCAAAGTCCTTGTCGAAATCGATCCGCATAGAGTTGCCGCTGTTCTCCTGCATGCCGCCATATGCGCCAAGAGCGTCGGTCTTGGTATACTGAGGCTGCCCGTTCCAGACATCGGCAACCATCTCGGCATATGTCTTTGCCTCGCGGTCGAGCACGAAAAGGCGCGTGTCTCCATCGATTGTCACACTGGCCAGGCCGCCGTTGACAGCGTATTTGGCATCCGCTCCGCCCAGTGTACAGGAATCGAAACCGTCAAGAGCGAGCGCTCCGGCTGCCCCGGCGTAAGTGCCGTACTCGTCGCCGCGGAACGTGAACACGGGATCATATCCGGAACCCTTGTAGTCATATTTGAAGAGTTTCTCGCCTCCGGAAACAGCAAACGCCGTGCAGTTCGCGCCGATGTCGCTGCCGAAACTGAACTCCATGGCCACCTCGGTATAGATTGCCCCGTAGTTCTGCACATAAAACCAGCGCGTTGAGCCGCCGTCCGCTGGCACAGCCTGCATGAGCAGGTGGTTGCCGTACTCATTGGCCGACGCCACGGAGAACTCACACTCGCCTTTCGCGGCGAAATAGTGGACGTTGTTATCCGGCTTGTCTTCCAGCAAGTCGTGGAACGTCGCGAACAACAGACCGCCTTCGGCAAAACCGCCCGTCACACCGGTCTTGACCTCAAGGTCGATGGGGTTGACCGGGCGCCCGGAATATGGCACATACGCGAAAGTATTCTTCTCCTCGTCGTAATCGAAGAGGTCAAGAAAGTCAAACTCGTTGTCGTCGGTGCTCTTCATGACGTAAGTCCCATTGGCCCGGAACTCGGCTGCAAGGGTTGCCGGCACCTTGCGGGCTATGCGGGCGCTGCCGGGAGACAGAAGGAAGCCCGTGTAACTGCCGAGGAATTCCTTACCCTTGTAAGTTTCAAGCTCAACAGAGGTGACGCTGATTTCCACCGGCTCGAACGGCATGTCGAACGAATAGGAGTCGATTCCGAGAAGGTTCATATCGGCCAGGCTCCAGAAAATGAAGTTCGGGTTATCGGTGTAGACCTTCCCTGAGTACATTCCCTTGACCGCGAACTCCGAGGCGAACCCCTTGTCGGTCTCGATCAGGAAATGGGGATTCAAGTCAGGGGGACAGCCGCGCCAGTCGGCCGGCTTTGTGGGATCGATCTGCGCCTCCCCGAAGTAGTCGGTGTTGTTGCGCCAGTCAAGGAGCACCACCTTCGCGTTCGGAGCGTGCGACATCGTGATCTCGTTGGCCTTGTCATAATCCACCGGAGTATACTTCAAGTCGCCCATATCGGCGATCGCGCGTGTTTTGGTTCCGGAAGCGGTGATAACGTTCACGGAACTATACCCGTCTTCGCCGGCGGCTTTCCCCACCGTCACCTCCTGCACGTCGTCAACCATCAGGGAGACAAAGTTACCGGTCTTGTCGAATATGTCGATACGGTCGCTCGCGGCGAATATGGCGAGAGTGGCGGCGCACGCCGCGCCGATTGTCATCAGTTCCTTTTTCATCTTCTTGCGGCTATTTTGTAAGCTACTCCGTTAACTTTCACAACCACGGCGCCCGCAGGGAGAGTGTCAAGACCGAGCGTATACTCCCCCGAGACAACGACCTCGCTCACAAGAGCGCCGGAAATGGAATAGACCTCAACCCGCGAACCCCCGGGAAGATTGCCGAACACCAGATTCCCGCCCGCCACAACCGGAGCGGCACCGTCGGCCTGGGGGGTGTCGATGCCGGAAAAGGCCTTGTCTGAGAATGTGAACGACTCGATCGTGCCGCGGGGCACCGCGACATCCTGGTCGCCGGCCGTGACAAGAAGGTTCTCCTCGTCGAAAGTCGCCGACAGGTCGTCAGTCAGGTTAATCTCGACCTTGCTGCCATCCTTGAGATTCACCGCGACCGATTTGAAAGTCTGGGCACCAGATCCCAGACCGACGGCGGCCAACAGAGCGAGAGCTGTGTAGATTTTCTTCATAATGAGAATGAATATTCGATTGAAGACACCCGGACATATACTTATCGCGGCTATCAGCCTAACCGCGTTTTTATTCAGCCGGAAAGCGGTGTCTTTAACTTACACGACTGTTTCCGCTACAAATCTAAGCAAATTATCCGTTAAAAAAGAAACAAACGACTAACTTATTAACATATTTTAAGTATATCGGTGTAAATATACCATAATTAGCCCAAAAACGCCAACTCAAACGCCCGACCAATGTCATTTTGCCATCATCGGATGACATCGAGCAACAGTATGCCGCCACAAAGCACCAGATTCCGGACCAAACGGCATAAGGCTCGTTTTGCAAATCCAGCCAATGACATTATCTTTGTCACAGAAACAAAAAACGAACAACAAGAATGAAATCCCAGAAAACATTCCAGGCGCTCTGCGCCACCCTCCTGATCGCCGCAGGACACGGGCAACCGGCAGCGTCGCCGCTAACCCCGGAGGAAGCGCTCTCCCGGGCTCTCGCATCGGGCGCGGCTAAAAAAACGGCATTAGCCGCATCAGGTCAGAAAGACATAAGCCTGGCATTCACGGGCACAACCCCCGGCAGAGAGCTAAACGCTGTCTACGCCTTCAACGCCCGGAACGGAGGATACCTGATAGTCAGCGCGGATGACAACGCCGAGCCACTCCTGGGATATTCAGACCGAGGAACCTTCGATCCGGCCGGCATCCCTCCGGCCATGGACTGGTGGCTGAAAGAGTATGGGCGCCAGATCGCCCAAGCCGCCTCCATGCGCTCCATCGCGACGGCGATAGAGCGACCCGTCCGCGAGCCTGTCGAGCCGATGGTCACTACCCGGTGGAACCAGGACAGCCCCTATAACGCGCTATGCCCCTCGTATGACGGCCGCCGCTCCATGACAGGATGCGTGGCCACGGCAATGGCCCAGATCATGGCCTACCACAAATGGCCCGAGCAGGGGCGCGGACAGCACGAATATTATTACAGGAACGAAACCATCTCGCTCGACTTCTCGAAAATCACTTACGACTGGGGAAGCATGATCGACTCTTACGCCGATGGCGCTGGGACGGAACGGCAGAAAAGCGCCGTCGCGCAGCTGATGTACTCGTGCGGGGTGAGCACCGACATGGCGTACTCCCCGTCGCAGAGCGGCACCGCCGACGCTTATGTGCCGGCCGCCCTTGTCGATTATTTCGACTATGACGCGGCAATCCGCTACGCCGAGCGCGACTATTTCGGAATGTTGGAATGGGAGGAATTCATCTACGGCCAGCTCCGCGACTACGGGCCGGTGCAGTATTCCGGCTCCAGCAGCGACGGCGGCCACTCGTTCGTATGCGACGGTTATAGTTCCGACGGCTTCTTCCACATAAACTGGGGATGGGGCGGCATGAGCGACGGATACTTCCGTCTCTCGGCCCTCGACCCCGCAAGCCAGGGAATCGGCGGCTCATCGTCAGGCTTCAACTACAACCAAGCCGTCGTGGCCAACATACGAAAGCCAAAAAAGAACTCCAAGATGTACCTCAACCTCATGATGGACCAGGGCTTCACAGTATCACCGGCGAAAACCGGCGTCGACACGCGCCCAGGCGACCAGCTCCAGGTGGGGGGACGTATCATAAACTATTCGATCGCCACGGCAAGCGGTTCGCTCGGCATACGTTTCACCAACAACGAGAGCGGCGAGGTAAAGTACGGCACCGCCCCCACCCGGTTCTCGCTCCAGAGCCTCGGTTTCGCCGCAGGTTACACCTCTGAAATCCCATCCACACTGCGCGCCGGCAGCTACACAATAACCCCGGTGATGTGCGGCACCGACGGCGTGTGGAAAGAAATCCCCGTAAAGCTCTCGACCCCCCAGAAAGTGCTCATGACGATTAAAAACGGAATATGCACATTCGAGGCCGCCCCTACGGGCGAAATCTCAGTGGAAAACCTGGAAGTCCTAACGCCGGTATATCTCGGGAACCTGTTCCGTATGTCGGCGTCCCTGGCCAACAGAGGCGAGACGGAATACGTGGGCACCATCACCCCCACCCTCGCGAGCGGCAACATACCCATCGCCAAGGCCGCCTCAATACCTGTTGACATCCTTCCCGGAGAATCAATGCCCCTCGACTACACCGGAATTTTCAACCACTTCGCGACAACCGAACTACCCTCTCCCGGCACCTACACCCTCTATCTCGTCGCGGAAGCCACCAACCAGATCCTTTCCAGCGGCATGGATATAGAGCTGCACGGGGTGCCGGAGCAGACCACCATAACCGCCAGCGACTTCAAGATCGCGGGAGATCCGACGAAGGCCAACCGCGACAGGCTCGAATTCTCTGCCAAGGTGAGCTGCGACGCGGGGTATTTCGGCCGCAACCTCATGCTCGTGATATTCCCGTACTCCGGCGGCCAGGTCAGCGCGCTGGCCTACTTCGCGACAAACGACATCTTCGTCGGCAGCGGCGAAAGCGCGGATGTTACGGCGGCAGGCGCGTTTGCCGCAGGCGAACCGGGCAAGACCTACTTCGCGGTACTTTTCGACGACCAGACGCAGGTCAGCCCCCGCGGAGAGGAAGTGATTTTCACGCTTGACGACACCTCTGGTCTCGACCGCGTTGAGACAGCGGCGCATGCCTCAACGGCCCGCGTGTATTCAGCGGGGGGAGCGCTCATCCGCGAAACCAGCGTAAAAGACAACCCGCGGGAAGCTCTCGACGGGCTCCCAGCGGGTCTCTACATCGTCGAGCGGACCGATGCCTCGGGAATCCGCTCGATTGAAAAGACTGTTATCCGGTAACGGATAACTACGTCTCTGCAATCATCTTACAAGCAGTTTTTCGGAACTCTCCGGGCCGCGGATAATGTATACCCCGGGCCGGAGAGTTCCCTTTATTCCGGCACGGCTTGCCGAGCGGCGGATCAATGTCCCGTCCAAAGAGTAGACATCCACCAGGCGACCGTTGGCGGCCACGGCCTCGTCAATGCCTGATATCACATCCGTGGCGTAAACCTCTATCTCATTGAGGCTTGTGCCATACTGGGTGGCCCGCTCGTGGCCTGTGAGGCGTACATACCGCGCCGCCACCGGGACGAACACAGCGTCGTCGGTATCGCCGCCCCAGTCAGAGCGCGAATGTACCTGACGGAAGTCATCGCCGTCTACCGAACATTCCACCGTATAGCGGGTAGCATAAGCCGGTTTGTTCCAGAACAGGCGCACATTGTTCACATTATATACCGCGGCGAGATCCACCGTTATCGACTGCCCGTCGTCGAAAGCGCTCCCCCAGCGGGTCGCATAGTCTCCATCAACTGCATTTGAGGCCCTCAGTCCCTCGTTTTCGTGAGAGGTCGCCACGGCGTCCTTACCAAGGGCTATGTTTATGCCGGCCACGGAATAGTCCACAGCCACGTCGCGGTATTCGACCGCCTCGTTGCCAAAAGCATCCTCGGCGAATATTTCAAGCGTGTATATTCCCGAGAACAGGCCGTCGAAAGCGAACTCGATCCGTGATCCGGCAGCATCCGCGCGCCCGACGACGCGCCCACTCCTGTCCGCGAGGGTTGCCGAGGCGAACACGGTGCCATCGGGGTGCGACAAGGTGGCGCTTCCCGAAAGGGTCCCGTTGCCGGTCTCTATCGCAACATCGTCAATCACCGGGGGCACACCGGGATTCTCCGCCTCGAAACGGCTGCGGCCGTACACCTCGACCTCGTAGATCGAATTGCCCCAGGCGGTGGCCCTGCGGTCGCACACGACTCGCAGATAACGGGCCGGAATGTCGGGCAGAGAGACACGCTCCAGGCCCCCCTTGCCGGACGTCGTGGACCACACAGAATGCCAGCGCTCTCCGTCGAGAGAACTTTTCACCGTGTAGCCGCTCGCATACGCTCCCTCCCAGTCAAAGAGCAGCGTGTTTACAACGAAGGGAGACAGCAGGTCGATTTCAACCCACTCGCCATCGGCCCGCGCGCTTTCCCAGCGGGTCGCCGCGTCAAGGTCGGTGACATTGCCCGGGGTGTTCCCTCCGACCGCCGACGAGGCCCTTGCCGGCTTGCCAGCGGCAAGATTCGCCTCGGCCACATCACGCACGGCGACTTCCACCGAAGCCATGCCGCCTACATCGACAACATAGTCGCCGCGGACGGACGAGCGGAACACACCCCCCTCAATATCGAAGGTGGCAACCGCGGTATCGACAACCGCCCCATCCACGTTTTTAACAACTGCGGTAAGGCGGGACGCGTCGGTAGGGTAAATGCCGCCGAACTGGTCCTTACCCTCGATCACGAAACGCCCCTCGTCGCCGGTGAGCAGGCTCATCCGCCCGGGAGTCACATCCAGCGATGACAAGCGCACACTCTCTTCCACAAGGACGCGGCGCGATGAAGCCAAAGCTTCCGAGCGAGCCGTTATGACATGGAGCCCGTAGGTAAGCGGCCGGAACATACTGTCGGTGAACTCCCCTTCGGGCTGACTGCTCCAAACCACGTCGGGAACCGGGCGCGTCTCCCCGCCGAAATCGACAGCCTCAGCGGTAACCGGCACAGCTTCACCTTCCAGCATCAGAGCGGGACAGTCAACGTCTATGCCTACAATGCCGTCGGAAGGTGTCGATACCGGAATACCCCCAATTTCAAATTCAAGTACTGAATAACCGTAAACGGTGGCGCGACGCAGACAACGGAGTCTCACATAACGGCCCACCGCGTCAAGGGCATGCGTCACCTCGCCAGCACCGCTGAGACCACGCTCGCTGTGGACCGCGGCCCAGCTTCCGGGATTGTCCTCGGTGGCCACCTCTATGTCATAGTCAGCGGCATGGGCCGTCTCCCATAGAATCGTGGCGGACGATATATAATGGTCGGAACCAAGATCAACGCACAGCCACTGGTCGTCGGAGTGCGCTGATCCCCAACGGGTAGAGCGGTCGCCATCCACGGCATAACGCGTCAGAGTTCCGGCGTTCTCCTCGCTGCTCGACGAAGCCTCGGCACCAAGCGCCGCATTTGGCAGAGGCGGAAGCACCTTGACTGTCGCCGAAGCCGTCAACCCGCCAGCCGTGGCAGAGACGCGGTAACGCCCTGCCCTGTCGAAACAGAACCCGCCATTTTCGATAGCGACATTATCGCCGTCAGGGGTTTCCGCAGTCCACTCAGCCGGAATTTCGGCAGCGGCTCCGTACTGGTCTGTCGACTCGAATCCCAGACTCAGGGCGCTGCCGGTCTCCACGAAACGCGGAATCCCCGTTATGCGGGCGGCCACCCCGCGGGGAGGATCATTCACAGTTATTTCCAGACTCCCTTCAAGAGCGCCCGACACGGCGGTAACAGTCACTTTCGAACCTCTGACGGCGTTTTCAGAAATTCTGATGACACCTTCCGGCGCCACTTCGGCAGCCCCTTCGACACTCCACTCAACTTCGGAGAGCGCGAAAGAGGCGCCGTATTGGTCGGTCCCGGCCGCTGTCAGCGTCGACTCTCCTCCCGGCGGTATCATCGCGCCGGCTTCCGAACCGACCGCGAGCCCGTTGACCACAGAGGCCTCACGGAACACAGTCAGCTTTCCGCCGGGCGCTTTCACGGTGCGCAGTCTGACATTTCCCCGGAAAAACGTCACCTCCCGGTCAGCGTCGCCGGGATTGTAGACCATGAACGACACAGTGCCGTCAGGACGACGATAAGCGTTTGCCGTCGGACAGTCGGCCGTGACTGAGAAGTCTATGTCGCCGTGGGTCAGATGGCTGTGAATCAGATAATACGATATATGCCCGGTGTCAATCCCTCTGGCAATCCCCATATCCCGGCGCAGAGCCTCGTCAAATACCGCCGCGGCGCCTGCCGGATCATAACGCTCCATATAGCAGAGCACGACGTTGCCGACCGACTGGTCGGCGAGTGGTGCCTCTGTGCCGTTCGGCTCGAACCAGGAGTAGGCCGTGGAGCCGCGCATAGTCTCGTAATCCCATTTCACGAAATCAAGATCCTCCGACAGATAATTGAGACAGGGCGAAACAGGCATCCACTGGATAGAGTGCATCCACAGCGGATCGCCCGAGAACCAGGTCCACCACCCGATACCCTTCGACGTCAGGTTCGTGTTGTAGGGAGACGTGTAGAGCGAATAGTCGTAGTTATGCTCCCGGCCTGGATGGATATGGTCGCGGTCGAACCAGTATTCCACCGTTCCCCGGCTCTCCGTGAGCCATCCGAAAATTCCGGCATCACGCATGGCGCGGTCGCCGAGAGCCACGCCGAGGAGATACACTCCCCCCCATCCCTGCATAGCCTCCGACGATGATTCCTGACCGTTGCCGTTGTCATTGCCATGGTCGCCTAGACCTCCCGCGTAGGAATGACCCGCCCAGGGATCGAGATTGCGCAGGAAAGGGAACCGCTTGTCGTCACGGTCGTAGTTGGCATAGTCCTTGGCTATCATCGTGAGCAGTTCGCCGTAGGAAGCGGCAAAAGCCTTGTCCTCCATGCACAGGAGGGCGGCGGCATAGATGAAATATCCATAGTGGAAATGGTGGTCGTTGAAAGCGTCGGAATCATAGCTCACGTCAAACCCCAGCATTCCTCCCCAGCGCGGATAGTAGGCGAAGAACCGCGTCTCCTCGCCGGGAGTGTACGTCAGCCAGTCGGTCAGAGCCGCTTTCAGTCTGGCTTTCGACCGCTCGTAAAGGTCGGCGTGACCGGTCTGCTTAGCGAATGTCATGTTGAGCGCCATCTGTGTCAGTCCCTTGCCGCCCCAGTAGGTGTCGCCGCCGAAACCGCCTCCGTCGGCATATGCCTCTATCAGCTGCCGCATCACCTCCGGGTCATAGCCGTTTTCATCCAGGTCGCCCTCGGCCGGGGCGGCATAAAACGGCAGCATGCCGGAAAAGCGGTAGCCGTAGGAGAAACTTCCGGAGGCCGAGGCGGCCATTTTCATCGTGCCGCGGGGCGTAAGGTAGGTGAGAGTCGAAAAATCGAGCGACGAGCCCGCGCAATGCTTGTAGACGTGGGGGAGGAATCCCTGCATGACCGGTGCCTGCCCGGAGGGATCGCGCAGGTTCTCGGCTGACACATTCCAAACCGTCATGAGGAGCGAAGCCCCCTCGTCGTAGCTCCAGGAAACCTCCGTGGCGCGCACGACTGACGCGGCGTAAGGCTTGAAAAGCTCGTAGTCGCCAGCGTCGGGAAGCGGGGCCACAGAGAGCCATGCCGCCTCGGGAAACACCAACGCGCCATCGGCCACCGAATAGCCGCTGCCAACGGGGAAATAGATGCCGTAGAGATCCTCTCCGATCCGCACGGCCATACCTTCCTCATCAGCTGTGACGACATCCCATGGCTGGCCGATAGTGATTTCCGGCACCAGGCCGTCGAACTCAAACCAGGTGAACGGCTGGCCGTGTACGAGCGTTGCCGTGATCGCACCCTCGCCGGAAGCGGAGGGGAGGATGATTTCAACATCCCAGTCGTGCCAGTCGGCGGCCCGCGCCTCGGCGGCGGTGAATTTGACGGCACCGACAGTCAGCCTGGAATCGGCCTTTACCTCCGTACCGTTCTCATTCCAATGGGTAGGGAAAGCCACTGTCACCCCCTCTTCGGATGTTTTCAACATAGCCGGATAGCTCCACAACGCCCCGGAAAACCGGTTCGCTATAACATCGGTCCACCAGTCGTTGGTCGGTATAGGGCGGGGACTCCCGGCTGCATCCGCCTCATCGGCGTATATCTTGCGCGTGAGCATCATCGAGGCGTTGAATCCCGGATGCTGGTCGGTCTTCCCCTTATACGGGGGCGGGTACGCGGCATAAGAACCGCGGCCGGCAGCGACAGGCTGCTGCGCGGGCGCCGGCAACGCTCCAAACAGGGCAAGCGCGGTATAAAAAAGGTATTTCTTCATAATTTCAGCTTCATTTGGAGGATAAAAAACGCCGCGTCACACACCGTGACGCGGCGACTTTACCAGTTATATCAAGGCTGCGCCTTGATTTTCAGCCAATAAAATTAAACTCGGAGCATTGACCGCTTATTTCGCGATCTTCACGCCTCCTACAATGTACACACCCTGGGGGAGGCCGTCAAGGGCAGTGGCTGCGTCAACGTTCCCGCGGAGCATCACACCCTGCAGGCTGTACACGTCAACGGTCGACGCGCCTTCGGCGTTTACAGAGCCTAAGCCGGTAACGTCGGCGTTGAACTCGCCATAGGCATCAATGCCGAAGAGGCGCAGGCCATAGCCGTGGTCTTTGGCGGTAGGGGTGATCGTCAGCTTTGTGATCTCGTTGAGCTTGGCAGCGTTGCTGATGGCCGCACGGATCATCACGTTCTGCGAGGTGCCGTCGTTGATAATCCTGTCGACCGGGTTGGTTCCAGCCATAAACCCGCGGTCGGCCACGGAAAGGATTTCCGCCTCGGTGCCGTTGGCATATGTAGCCTTGACGGTGTAATGCGAGGGGCATGCCGCCTCCCAGCGGAGCTTGAGCAAATCGAAATCATACACTCCGTCGAGTGCGATAACGAGCGAAGCGGGAAGCTCAGGCATCTGCGTCTCCGCGGTGAACACGTTATTAGCGAGAGTGTTGTCGTTGAGTGTGGCTGTATGCGCCGGGGTTATTTTCTTAGCGGCGTCAGACACGACATTGATTGTAACCGACCCGGATATTTCGCCGTAGGAAGCAACCACCTCATATGTGCCGGTGGCCTCGGCCTTGAACATATTGTTTACTACCTGGGCTGTGGCCGGAGAGCAGGTATAGGTCACGGCGACATCGGCCATCGTGGCTCCGTACTGGTCGAGAACCGAGGCGGTCACCGGCACACTCTCATCCGTAGCGATATTGTCGCCATCAGCCGTGATCGCGATGCTCGCGGGCTCGGAAGTGACGTTTGAAGTGCCATATGCCTTGAGGTCGAAGAGCTTGATGCCGTAACCGGTAGCGTTGCGGGTGGTCACAATCTTGATGAACTGCACGCCGTTCATCTCCTTGCCGGAGAAGCGGTCGTACCAGGTTGCCTGGTTGTGGCCAGTCACGGAATAGAGCTTGACAAGCTCTGTCTCGGTAGCGCCGACATATACGTCATAGTCGGCGGGGCAGGCGCCCTCCCATATGGCGATAATCATATCAAGGTCGTGAGGCTTGTGGAGGTCGGCGAGAATCCAGTGGGTATGCTCGCCCTGCGACTCGTTTTCCGTGACGACGTAGAGAGCGCCGTGCTCATTCGGATTGGCGCCTCCGTCAATCGCGGCAGCCGGGGTTGACTTCGCCTCATCGCTCGTGATGGTCGCGCCGGCCATGCAGTAGTCGGCCTGGTCGGCAACCATTATGGTGGCGGTTTTCTCAGTTTCGCCGGAAACAGCCTTCACGTTAACCATACCCTTGGCAGTGGCCGTGATAACGCCGTCGGCATAGTCGGCGCCCTCTACCGTGATCACAGCGTCATCAGCGCTTCCGAAAGGATTGCCGTACTGGTCGACAATCGTCAGGCTCACGTTTGCCGTCTCGCCAACGAAGAGGCCTCCCTTGTCGAAGGTGATCTCCATATCGGCGGCATATGACGGCTGAATCTGCTCGCCTTTTACCAGTACCTCGCGGAGCTGGGGCTTGCCGCCGGGATTGTCGACATCCCTAACAGCGATATAGCGCGCCTTGACTGGCGCCGCGAAAATCACAGTCGCTATCGAGTTGTTGGCGCGGGTGGCTTCCTTGAAAGTCCATCCGGCGGGAACGTTGTCGTTATTCCATATCCACTGGGAATTGTTGCCGACATAACCCAGGATTCCCTCGTTATCCAACGAGTAGCCGAACTTTACGCGGCCGGTGCTGTTGTCGCCGTAAGCGCCTCCTATGGCCTCGACCATGTATTCCGAGCCGAGGTCGATGAGGAGCCATGCGTCGCCGCCGGCCCAGGCGCCGTTATACTCATAGTACGTCTCCATATCGCCGTCAACCGCGTGCCCGGCAGGATGGGGATTGTCCATGCCCGGGATGTAGCGGGCCATTATGGATTTGCCGGCAGCGACATTCTCTATGCCGTCCCACACGAACTCGACCGTGAAATTGGCGGTGCCGCTGACTGTCGCGT
>ERZ777306.3968-NODE-3968-length-14348-cov-6.742951_pt1 | contig 14348 bp, 8 predicted proteins | sample MGYA00374966_ERZ777306 | MGnify/ENA primary metagenome ERZ777306 (study PRJEB29329, sample SAMN06343882) | mouse gut metagenome | isolation source: Mouse cecum | place: Austria: Vienna | collected 2014-11-15 ...
ACCCCGATGGGACCACCGAGGAACTGTTGCAGGTTATGCCCGGCCCCGACTTCCCTACCGGCGGCATCATCACCGGCCGTCAGGGCATTTTGGACGCCTATGAAACCGGCCATGGCAACCTCACCGTGCGCGCCAAGTGCTCCATAGAAGAGCGCAAAAACGGCCGCTACTCCATTGTGGTGAAGGAAATTCCCTACATGGTGAACCGCAAGCGCCTGCTGGAGAAGCTGGGCGAGCTGGTGCGCGACAAGAAGCTGCCGGAAATTTCCAACATCCACGACGCGGCCGACCGCCACGGCATCGACATCATTATCGACCTGAAGTCGAACGCAGTGCCGCAAGTGGTGCTAAACAAGCTGTACAAGCACACTCAGTTGCAAACCGGCTTCGGCATGAACATGCTGGCGCTGGTGGAAAACACCCCGCGCCTGCTGACGCTGAAGGAAATCCTGTACTACTACATCGAGCACCAGAAAGACGTGGTTACCCGCCGCACCCGCTACGAGCTGGCCCGGGCTGAGGAACGCGCCCACATTCTGGACGGCTACATTGTGGCGCTGGACAACATCGATGAAGTCATCTCCATCATTCGCTCGTCACAAACCGACAAAGAAGCCGCCAAGCGCCTCACTTCGCGCTTCGGCCTTTCCAAGAAGCAGACGGACGCCATCTTGGAGATGCGCCTGCGCCGCCTGACCGGTTTGGAACGGGAGAAGATCGAAGAAGAGTTGGCCGAGCTGCGCGAGAAGATCGCCTACTACAAGCGCGTGCTGGCCGACGAGCGCGAAGTGCGCCTGATCATCAAAGAAGAGCTGCAGGATGTGAAGAAGCGCTACGGCACCCCGCGCCGCACCCGCATCACCGCCGAGGCCAAGGAAATCGACGTGGAGGACCTCATCGCCGACGAGAACATGGTGATCACCATGACCAAGGCCGGCTACATCAAGCGCCTCCCCGTTACCACCTATCGTCAGCAGAAGCGCGGCGGCAAGGGCATGCAGGGGGTCAACCTCAAAGAAAGCGACTTCGTGGAGCACCTGTTTGTGGCCTCCAACCATTCCTACATGCTGTTCTTCTCCACCGCCGGCAAGGTGTATCGCCTGAAGGCCTACGAGATTCCCGAGGCCAGCCGTCATGCCCGCGGCACCGCCATCGTGAACTTACTACCGCTGATGAAGGGCGAAACCATTTCCGCCGTTATCGCTACCAAGGAATTCCCTGAAAACGAATTCCTCATGTTTGCCACCGAACAGGGCATGGTGAAGAAGACGGCCATGAAGCAATTTGCGAACATTCGCAAAGACGGCCTGATTGCCATCAACCTGCGCGACGACGACCACCTGATTGCGGTGCGCCGTGTGGCCCAGGGTCAGAAGGTGATTATGGTGTCCAGTGCTGGCAAGGCCATCATGTGGGACGAGGAAGAAGCCCGCGCCATGGGTCGCGACACCATGGGCGTGCGCGGCATGACGGTGCCGGCCGACGCTCACGTGCTGGGCATGGAGATTGCCCGCCCCGACACCGACCTGTTCGTGATTACCGAGAAGGGCTTCGGCAAGCGCACTCCGGTGAGCGAATATCCCTGCCACCATCGCGGCGGCCAGGGCGTGTACACCATCACCATGACCCAGAAGAAGGGCTTGCTATCGGTGATGAAGATCGTGGGCCCCGAAGATGAAATCATGATTATCTCCGAGGAAGGCGTTGTGGTGCGCACTCCTGTCAGCGGCATTTCCGAACTGGGCCGTTCCACTCAAGGCGTGTGTGTGATGAAGGTGGCCGACAAAGACCGCGTAGTGGCGGTGGCCATTTCCTCTACTGGCAAGAAGCGCAAGGCGAAGACTGCCGAGGAAGGCGCCGACATCGACAAGGAAGAGATGGAAGAGCTTGAGGCCGAAAGCGAAGCCGGCGCCTTGGGCGAAGACGACCTGGACTAGAGTCTCGGAAATTGCCAACAGTCGGTAGGGGAGCGCAAATGCTCTTCTTTTGAACCAAAGGGAAAGGGCCCGCGGGCCCTTTCCCTTTACTTGAAGTCTTCCGGAGCGATGCCGTCCAAGAATTGGCGGAATTCCTCGAACTCGGTTTCCTCGTCCCGTGCCTCTTTGAACACGTAGGGGTAGGAGGCTTTCTCCATCAGGCTGTCCTCCATGTAGAAAGGGGCACCTTGGCGGATGGCTAGGGAGATGGCGTCGGTGGGGCGCGCGTCCAGCGTGATGGCGCGGTCCCCTTGCTTCAGCACCAGGTTTGCGTGGAAGGTTTGGCCGCGCATGTCGGTGATCACGGCGTGATCGATGGTGGCATCCAGGTTTGTGATGGCGTCCAGCAGCAAATCATGGGTGGCGGGGCGCGGCAACTTCACCTGCTCAAGGGCAATGCCCAGCGCCGCCGCCTCGTGGGTGCCAATCCATATGGGGATGATGCGCGCCTCGGTAAGCCCTTTGTCGTCGGAGGGTTCAAGCACCAGCACCGCCGGTTGGCCCTGCCCCGGCACCACCAAGGTAAGTACGCGCAAAGGAATCATCTCAACTCCAATCAGCCAAAATACCTTCCCATTGTCCCATAACCTGACAGGGGACGGGGTTAATGTCAGGTTTTCGTATCGTGACAGGGGGGACGTTCACTTTTGACATATCGGCCACCGCAGGGCCGTGCCGCTATCGCTGCCTTTTTTGCGGTTCTGGAAGGTGGGCCGACCCGGCGGGCCTGCGCTCGACGCTCCGCACGAGGGGAACTAACTCGCCCTGGCGGGCGAGTGGATTTCCCCTCTGCTCCGCTTGACCGGACCTCGCTCCGACCTGCCGGGTCGGCCCAGCCAGGATGCACCGCGAGTGCCGTGACAAAAGTGAACGTCCCTTTGTCACAATGAGGCATTAGGGTTGTCCCTTTGTCTCACAATAAAAAACGGTCGCGTGAGCGACCGTAGGATGGATGGTGGAGCATAGGGGGATCGAACCCCTGACCTCAGGCTTGCAAAGCCCGCGCTCTCCCAGCTGAGCTAATGCCCCGTGACAACACGTTTCCTTCCATCACTTATGAAACAAGCCCGAACCGGGCCAGAATATAATAAACGCTCCACCGGCTAACTCGGCTCACGGTGGAGCGTTTATCGCAAAGTAATGGTGGGCCCGAATGGATTTGAACCAGCGACCTCACGCTTATCAGGCGTGCGCTCTAACCAACTGAGCTACGGGCCCTTGAAAAAGTGCTTGAATATATTAACCCCCTAACCGATGGGGGTCAAGCAAAAATTAAGGTTATTGGCAAATGGCGGCGAAAACGCAGAAAAGCCGCCCCGACGGCGAAAAAGGCGCGGAGCGGAGTGCTAGCCTGGCAGCAAAAATGCCCGTACTAACCAGATAATCAGCAGATGCGCGGGATAGTAGCCGTAGAAAAACCACTTCATAGGCCGCCCCCGTTGGCCGTTGTAGCAGCTCAGCACCACAATGGCCAAGGTGAAGCCCACGAAGGCATACCCGATGTTGCCCCACACTTCGGCCAAGTGCCCAGCCTGAGCGATGGTGTTGGCAGTGTGGGGGGAGGCGTCGCCGGCAATGAGGCTATCCAACGAGAAAGGCACCATGTTCTCGGCGGTATGGGCGGCGAAGTCGGCAGCCTGGTTGCCGAGGGAGTTGTCGTCGCTGTCGGTCGAGGCCGTGGCCAAGGGGGTGACAGGGGATTCGCCGCCTGCCGCTTCAGCCGCTGCCGTTGTCGGGCCGCCCGCTGTGCCGTTTTGCGCATCAAGCACAGCCGATGGTTGAGCTGCAGCCATTACCGGTTGGGCCTGAACGCCGCCCTCCAAGGCTCCCGGCAGCTCCAACAGTGCCGGAAGGCCGATGGCCAGGTAGGGCACAAGCATGGCGGCGGCAATTCTCCGCCCCGTGGCAAACCTCAAAGAAGGCCCTGTTCCGCCTCCGGCCGCGCCCGCTTCGTCTTCCGGCCGTACCACGTGGAACAAAAATACCAACAGCACGCCGATGCATCCCCAGTCGAAGGGCAAGGTGAGCAGCGCCGCCGTCATCAGTGCCAGCAGGAACAGAGGGTTGTGGCCCATTTTGCTATGGAGCCACAGCGCCCCCAGCCCCATCAACAGCGTGAACAGCACATTGGGCACCGCGCCCCATAACAGCGAGTAGGGCACTTGGGCCACGCAGGCGAAGATGGCCAACCGCAGCGCGTACTTCCCCACATTAGAGGTGTGGCGATAGCCCTCCACCAGCAAAAACGCCATGACGGGGAAAGTGAGGCCGCCCACCGCGAACAGGGGATACAACACCGCAGCCGGCAGCTGCCCCGCGAACACGTTGGCCACATGGTTACAGGTCATGGCAACGATGGCGGCCGCCTTCAGCCCAAACCCGTCAAACCTGCCCGGTGCCGATTGTCGTTCGCCCATGTTCCGCCGCTCCTCGCCGGTTTCCGCATCGCGCCTTTGCCTTAACCGGAAATCCTAGCGCATTTCTTCTGGCTACGGGCGCGGCCGCGAGCAAAAGGTTTACCGCCGCCGCTTCGTCTGCTACGAGCGCGGCCCGGTGATAACCGCTATACTTTTTCGGATGAAAACGCAGCGCTGGCTTCTGAAATATCCCCTCATAACCATGGTGGCTACCTATGTGGTCATCACGTTGCTGGCTGGCCCGCAGTTGGCGGACACGTTGGGGGGCGAAGTGGCTCGGACGGCCCTTGCAGCGGTGGCCACCATCGGCGCTCTGTTGCTGCTGGCGCCGGCGGGGCTGCGCTGGATGGCCACAGCGGAAAGCCTCAAGGACCCGTGGGCGCGCCGAGCCCTTTTGTGGGTGGCGCTGTGCGCTTTGGCGGCTTGCTGCGCCAACGGGTTGTTATGGCTGTTGGGGAATACGGACGCCTGGGGGCTGTCGGCCTCGCCGGCCGCCAGTGCCATTGCAGATGGCATCGCCGCATCTGCCGGCCCTGCAGCGCCAACCCTGTTTGAGGGAACAGGCGCCGGGGCCGCCGTCGCAAATCCGGACACTCTTTCCTTGCCAGTGCGGGCGGCACTGCTGCTGGCCTGCTGTTTTGCCACCGCTGTGTTCGAGGAAGGGTTCTTCCGCGGTATTGCGGTGCCCTGCGCTGCCCGTCGCACGCAGCTGGAGCTGGAAGCCCTGAAAAGCGGCGACATAGGCCCCGTCACTCAGGAGACCTACCGGCAGATGAGCGAAGAGGAGCAACGGGAGATAACCAACGTGTCCTATTCCGCTGCCGTGTTCAGCGCCATTTTGTTCGGCGCGGCGCACCTCATGGGCAGCAACCCTTTCGCCGGAAGCGGTGCCACGGCCATTGCCCTTTTGCTGACGGAGGCCGTGGGCAAGGCAGTGCAAGCGGGCATGTTCGGTTACGTGATGGCGGCACTTATGCTGCGCACCCAATCGGTGTTTGCGCCCATGGTGGTCCATTTTTTGTTCGATGTGCTGTATTTCGCACCTGTTGTGCTGGCAACCGGCATGCTGCCGGCCACCTACGCCACGGGCTCCTTCGCCAACTTGGCCATTCTGGCGCTGACCATTGCGACTCTTGTGCCCGCAGTGCGCGCGGCCTCTAGTTGGTTGAAGGGTGCTGACAGGGGACGGGGATAATGTCAGGTGTGTCAGCGGGACGTTCGCTTTTGTCGCCTGGTGACAAAAGCGAACGTCCCGCTGACACACCCCTGGAGTATACTGCCTTCTTATGAACAGAACTGAAGCACTGCACATACTGGGGCTTTCCGAAGGTGCTACCCCTCAAGAAATCAAAGAGGCCTACCGCGAGGCGGTGCAGATCATGCACCCCGATAAGTTTGCGGGCAACAAGAAGCTGCAGGCCCGCGCCACCGAGCAGTTCAAGTACCTGCAGGAAGCCTACGACGTGCTGAAAACGCCGGCGGGCCGCGCAGCCAAAGGCGGCCGCAGCGCGGGCCGCAGCTCCGGCGCCGCCAGCCGTCCCGCCGCCCGCTCTTACACGGTGGAGGAAGACGGCACCCAGGTGGAATATCTCACCGTGGAGGAGATAAAGGCGCGCCTGGCTGGCATCGCCGCCGCCCGCGCCCAGCTGGTGGCCCAAAAGGACGCGCTGGAAGACGAACGGCGCAACGGCATCATCATGACTGTCATCGGCGGCCTGGCCACGCTGCTCGCCATCCGCCGTCCCTTCGGTATTTTCGGGGCCATCGCCGCCATCGCCAGCGCCGCCACCGTGTGGGGCGTCATCAAAATATGGTCGTGCCAGCAGAGCATCAGCACCCTGGATAAGCATCTCACCGAACTGAAGCGCGAGCGTCAAGAGTACGAAGCCCTCTTGGACGAATAGTGCTCTAAACTGCTCTACTGCATAAATAATCTAAGGAGAATACCCCCATGAAGCAAGAGAACATTCGCAACGTTGCGATTATCGCCCACGTTGACCACGGCAAAACCACGCTGGTAGACCGCCTGCTGTGGTCGTCCCACGTGTTCCGTGAAAACCAGCAGGTGGCCGAGCGCGTGCTGGACTCCAACGACCAAGAGCGCGAGCGCGGCATCACCATTTTGTCCAAGAACATCTCTATCACCTACAAGGGCGTGAAAATCAACGTCATCGACACCCCCGGCCACGCCGATTTCGGCGGCGAAGTGGAGCGCGTGCTGAACATGGCCGACGGCGCTCTGCTGATTGTGGACGCCTACGAAGGCCCCAAGCCCCAAACCCGTTTCGTGCTGAGCCATGCGCTGGAGTGCCACCTGCGCATCGTGGTGGTGGTGAACAAGATCGACCGCCCCAACGCCGATCCGGAAGGCGCCGTGGATAAAGTGTTCGACCTGATGGTGGAGCTGGGCGCCAGCGACGAGCAGCTAGACTTCCCGGTGGTGTACGCCTCGGCCGTGAACGGCTACGCCCGCATGGAGCCCAACGACGGCAACATGGACATGATCCCGCTGCTGGATGCCATCCTTTCCGAAGTCCCCGCCCCCGACGTGGACATCGACGGCCCGGTGGCGCTGCAGGTGTGCACCGTGGACCACAGCAGCTACGAGGGCCGCATTGGTGTGGGCCGGCTGGTCAGCGGCACCCTGCACGAGAAGGAGCAGGTGCTGGTGGTAAAGCCGGACGGCACCGAGCGCCGGGCGCAGATTCGCAAGGTGTACACCTTTGAGAACCTGGGCAAGGCGGAAGTGACCGCAGCTGACGCCGGCGACATTGTGGCGGTGATTGGCATCGAGGACGCCGACATCGGCGACATCATCACCGACATCGAAAACCCGGTGGCCATGGAGCCCATCGCGGTGGAAGAGCCCACCATGGCGGTGGTGTTCGAGGCCAGCAGCAGCCCGCTGGTGGGCCGCGAAGGCGAAATTGTGGGCGGCCGCCAGCTGAAGGAGCGCCTGATGCGCGAAAAGGAGAGCAACATCTCCATGCGCATCAACGAGCTGGAAGACAAGAGTGGCATCGAAGTGGCCGGCCGCGGCGTGCTGCACCTGTCGGTGCTGATGGAAACCATGCGCCGCGAGGGCTTCGAGTTCCAGGTGGGGCGCCCGCGGGTGGTGTACAAAACCGCCGAGGACGGCAGCAAGCTGGAACCCATCGAGGAAGCCACGGTGGACGTGCCCAACGAGTATGCCGGCAAGGCCATCGAAGTGATGGGCACCGCCGGCGGCATCATGGAAGACATGGTGCAGGACGAAACCATGACCCACGTCACCTTCCGCATTCCTTCCCGCGGCACCATGGGGCTGAAAACCCGCATCCTGAACGCCACTCATGGCGAAGCGGTGCTGTTCCACCACTTCAAGGAATACGGTCCTTACACGGGTGAAATGGCCGGCCGGAAAAACGGCGGCATGATTGCCATGTCCACCGGCAAGGCCGTGGCCTACGCGCTGGACACGCTGCAGGAGCGCGGGCGGCTATTCGTGGGCCCCGGCGATGACTGCTACGAAGGCATGATTGTGGGCGAGTCTGCCAAAGAGGGCGACATGGTGGTGAACGTGGAGAAGACGAAGAACCTGGGTAACCAGCGTTCCAGCTCTGCCGACAAGGCCATCCAGCTTACCCCGCCTATCACCTTCACGCTGGAAGAAGCGTTGGAGTACATCGAGGACGACGAGCTGGTGGAAGTGACGCCGCAATCGGTGCGGCTGCGCAAACGGCTGCTGTCCGCCACCGACCGCAAGAAGGCGGCGAAGAAATAACCTTACATATATATGTAAGCGTTCAGGGGCCTACGGGCCCCTTTTTTTGAGCCGTGGTAAATTGTGGCGGACACCACAAAGCCGCTTGAGATGATCACCATCAACCTCACCGCCGACCTGAAGATGCTGGCTCCCGAAGGGCAAGACCCCGACCTGAACTGTGCCGTTACCTCATGGCGCCTGTTGGTAAATGGTGTGGAGAGCAGCTACGGCGCCCCCTCCATCTTCGACGAAGGCAATCTATATCTGTGGCTGCCCGAGGAAGACGCCAAGAAGCGGGTGACGGTGGACCTCAGCTACCTGGGCCCCAACGGGGAAATCATCCCTGTAGAGCCGCTGTACCGCGAACCGGGTTCCACCGAAAAGCTAAAGCGCTATGTGTACTTTACCTCGGAGCCCGATTTCTTTGCGGATCCTGAGGGCAGGACCTCTACGGTCACCGTGCCTTACAATCAACTGGATTTGGAAGAGCAGCGCAAGGTTATCCCCGACGCCAATGGCAATGCGGTGGTGAGTTCGGTTACCAAACCCTATGATGGCCTGTCTTATTCGGTGCGCGAGCTGACTGCCGATGACCCGCTGAATTCGGGGGGTGTCGATAACAAGGACATTTACGACAATATCAGCTATATCTGCCAAGCTTATGACCCGGAAACCAAGAAGCTAGGCGAGCAGGTCACCTCTGCCAACATGCCGGAGGACGCTGGTCTCTCCCGCTTCATCCTGGAATCCAAGCAGTATTCCGATCCTTCCGTTGATAAGGACTTCGCCGACAGCTACTGGGGGCACCGCGCTTATGGGTGGTGCGAGATTACCCCGGTGGATCCGGCTATCGTCACCCTTGAGTCCAGCTGGTTCGACAAGGACGGCAACCTGGTAGACCCGGACGAGAAGAACACGGTAATGAACACCCTTGAGCTGGTGGCGGACATCACCAGCTCGGAGGGCACTGCCAACACCTGCAAGGCGCCCACCGGTTGGGTGCAGCTGGTGGTGGACGGCAAAAAGGTGGGAGAACCCATCAAGTTGATTTACGACGGCGCCGACGCCAACACGGTGAAGACCACCAGCAAGACGGGCACCCGCGTGGCCCAAATCGCTCCGGCCCGCCAGATATTGCAGGCTGCTTCGGCCGCCTCGCCCGCATTCGTCGCTGCTATGCCGGTGGCTCTGGCCGACGACGAACCCAGCGCCCGGGCGGGCTCTTGGAACAATGGCTATGACGGCACTCGCGAGCACGGCATCTTCACCGTTCGACTGAACGCCACCGATCCCGGCTGCGACTGGCTGCTGCCCAACGCTACCAAGGACAATAAGCACACGGTGTCGCTGGAGTACATTCCCGCCAAGAACTACAACCCCACCGAGGGCCTGGCCGACGACAAGAAGCCGAAGGTGGACATAGAGGCCGAGCCGGTTACTCCGGAAACTAAGACCGAGGTGGAGGGCGACGGCGTGATAGACAACCCGGTGCCGCCGCAACCGGGCGATGACGAGAAACACATCGAGCGCCACAAGTTGTCCTACAACTACAAAGACCCCAAGAAGGATACCGGCGACGTGCCCGATCCCGATTGGAATGTCATCAAGGTAAAGGTGAAAACGCCTTCTTCCGGCGACTTCAAGGTGACCACTTCCAATGGCGCAGTGGCCACGGCCGAAGTGCTGCGGGACGAAGACGGCGACATCATTCGCGATGCCGACGGCAATGTGACACTGGTGATCAAAGTGGACAGCGCCGGCGAAACCACTATCACCATCGACCAGGAACCCAACGGCGTGTATTACGGTTCTACCTTCATCTACGACCTTACCGTGGAACCCGACGTGACCATTCCGCCGGAGACGTCGTTGGTGAAAACTGCGAAGAACCTCACCCATGACGGTGACTACATCCGCCCCGGCGACATCATCGAGTACACCATCACGGCCGCCAACGCCGCGAAGGGCTCGGTGTGGCAGTTCCCCTACGTGCAAGATCAGCTGCCGGAAACGGTGGAGCTGGTGCCTGGCAGCCTGAAGCTGACCAACACCTCCATGGGCATCATGACCGCCAAGGTGTTGGACGAGAGCGAATACACGTTTGAGAACGGCAAAATCACCGTGCCGCTCACCCGCGTGTACGGCGGCCAGAACGCCCAACTCACCTTCCGAGCGAAGGTGAAAGAGGGGCTGATGAACCGTGACACGCCCACCGAGCTGAAGTCGGTGGCCAACGATGCGCAGGCCCAGGGCTATACCGGCATGGAGAACGAGCCACTGCCGGGTGGCGGCTACAAGCCGCCGGAGGATCCGGGCAACCCGTTTGAAGACGAAGACACGTCGGATAATCCCGACACCGACCCGGATGACCCGGACGCCCCCAAGCCTCCGGTAACCGACCCCTATGCCCCTAAGAAAACGCCAGTGGTGGAAACCGAGGAGCCGGGCAAGCCCACGGTGGACATCATCGTTCCCAACAACGTGCAAAAAGGCGACATCACCATGGTGAAGACCGCTGCGAACCTCACACGCAGCAGCGGCTCCACCCAGGTGGGCGACCGCATTCGCTACGACATCACGGTGAAGAACGTGAAGCCCGATTCTGTGTGGTGCGACACGGTGATCAAAGACGAGCTGCCGGTGGGCATCCAGCCGGTGCCGGGCACGTTCCAACTGAAGAACGTGGCGGGTGAGGTGGTGGCCGTGCCCGACACGGTGTACAACGCCAAGGCGCACACAGTGGCGCTGAACTGCGGCAACCTTTACGACGGCGAGAGCTATGTGCTCACTTTCGAAGCCATGGTTACCGAGGACGCCATTGGCAAGGACATCGGAAACGTGGCAGAGGTGTTTGGTGCCCAACCCACCGACAAGCTGCCGAAGCCGGAGGATTTGCCGAAGGACCCCACCGCGCCGGACAACCCGGACAACCCGGATGATCCAGATGATCCGGACAACCCGGGGAACAAGCCTGGCAAGCCCAACGACCCCACCGATTTGGAGAACGGAACCGAAGAGGGCACCCCGTTCTGGCCGGAAGAAGGTTGGGATGAGTACGAGAAAGACCACACGTTGCCCATCGATGCCAACAACCCGGAGGCGGGCAAAGTGACGGCTACCAGCGGCCAGCCGGCGTATCCGCTGCCCAACGACGCCATTGAGAAGTCCATCGCCGACCCCAACGGCGGCAAGGGCGATGGCAACGGCAACGGTGTGAACAAGAAGCTGCCGAAAACCGGCGACGAAACCTCAACCCCCGCTGCGGCCGCGGTCTTCGGCATGATGGCTGCCCTGGCGGTGGCGGTGATTGCCCATCGCCGCAGGAACGAAGGGCTGCACGGCCGCTTCTAGCGCCCCGCTTTCCTAACCAAGCCCGAGCTGAAGAACGGTTTGCGCCCGATGCACGATGGCCCCGGAAATCCGGGGCCATCCTCATTTTCGCCTGCTGCCTTGTTGCTGAGCTGGAATCATCTCGTAATTGTGAAGTTAACCCCCCCAGCCTGTGAAGTGAATTTGTCCATATTGTGATTGGCAAGGGAGCGTTTTGCGAATATGCAAGAATACACTGGTCAAAACCACGGTTTTACGCGGGGGATATGTTAAATTTGGCCCAATTTGCCCCCAGGTTTTCCGTGTCGGAGAAAGGTAATTATGGAAAAGTACACGTTCATGAAAGCGTTCTGTGCTTTCGGGGTTGCGGTGGCCTGCATGGGCGTTGCCGCAGGATGCTCGAGTACCGAGAATAATAACGGCACCAGCGGCAATTCCGGTGCCGTGGCTGCTACGGTGAACGGCACTGAGATTTACGAGGACCAAATCACCAACACGATTCAGTCGAATCGCGAGCAGATGGGGCTCTCCGACGAGAGCGCCTGGGGGCAGTGGCTGGCCCAAAACAAAGCCACTCCTGAGTCTATTCGCTCTGAAATAATCGACGGATTCGTGACGCAAGAGGTGGTGCGCCAGGGCGCCGCGGCTCAGAACATTTCTGTGAGTGGCGAAACGGTGCAGTCATATGTAGAGCAAATGAAATCGAACTATAACGATGACGCTGCGTGGCAGGCGGCTCTGGCTTCCGCCGGCGTGACTGAGGATGAGTATCGCGAAAATATTGAGCTGTCTCTGATCATGCAGCAGCTGAATGAGTCGCTGGCTACCAACGCCGAGCCCACTGAGGACCAAATTCTGGAGTATGCCAAGATGTACGCCACCTACTATGATGGCGCTAAGAAGTCCTCTCACATTCTGTTCGACGCTTCCGATGAGGCGACTGCCCAAGAAGTGTTGGATAAAATCAAGGACGGCAGCCTGGATTTCGCCGAAGCTGCCCAGCAATATTCCATCGACAGCTCCGCTTCTGACGGTGGCAACGTAGGCTGGGACAAGCTTACTCAGTTTGTGACCGAGTACCAAACTGGCCTGGACGGCCTGGACAAGGGCGAAGTGAGCGACCTGATTACCAGCCAGTTCGGCATTCACATCATCAAGTGCACCGACGTGTTCAAGGCGCCGGAAGAGGTGACCAGCTCCGACCAGCTGCCCGCCGAGTTTGTGGAGTCTATCAAGTCGCTGATCGTAAATAACAACAATTCGAAGGCTTATAGCGATTGGGTGGCGGCCCAGAAGGAAGCGGCCGACATTGTGATTAACGAAATGCCGGAGGGGCTGCCCTACGACATTGACATGAGCCAGTACGAGAGCCAGTCCGACCAGAAGGCCATCAACGATGGTGCCACCGAAGGCAGTGCCGAGGGCCTGGCGGGTGAGACCGGCGAGACCGTGGATCAAGAGAATGGTGGCGAGAACGTTACCGCTGAGGGCGACGAGAACGCACCCGCAACCGAGGGCAACGTGGATGTGCCGTCTAACGAACCGGCCCCAGCCACCGAAGGCAACCAGGAAGTTGACACCAGCAATGACCCCGGTACCCCCGAGAACCCCGAGGCTCAGGGCGAAGGTTCTGCCCAGTAATCGGCTTCGCGCAACAGATTGCACACCAAAGGGCGCTTCCGAAAGGATGCGCCCTTTTTGCGCGGCAGGGGGGGGTGACAAAGGTGTACGTCCCCCTGTCAGCCGTGCCACCTATCTGGTTGGAAAATTCGTAGGGCAGAGATTCTATCTCTGCCTAAACCAACAGCCCGCAGTTGTCCGCCCTATGAAGAGGGACCGGTAATCAGTATTTTCCAAACAGGCTGTAATAGCCGTCTTTCTGGCGCACCTGCAGGGGGGTGTCGAACAGTTGGCTGATGATGGCATCGGTGAGCAGTTGCCGCTTGGGGCCATCGGCCACGATGCGCGCGTCTTTCAGCAGCAGCACCCGTTGGATTTCCGGAATGATGTCTTCGGGGTAGTGGCTCACCAGCAGCACTGCTCGCCCCTGTTGCGCCACGGTGCGCATGCAGCGGCGCACGTAAAACATGCCTTCCGGGTCTAGGCCGGTGCAGGGTTCATCGAAGATGACGGCCGAAGGTTCGCTCACCAACGCCCGCCCTATCAGCACCCGTCGCGCTTGGCCGGTGGAAAGGGTCATCACATCGCGGCTTGCCAAATCGGCGATGCCCAGTGCTTCCATAGTTTCCAGCGCCCGGCGGCGGTCCTCTTCGGTCACCTCTATGCGCCGCGGCACTCCCAGCATCCCGTACAGGCCGCCAATCACCACGTCCAGCGCCGGTAGGTGCACGGCGATTTGCTTCTGCATCGAAGAGGACACGATGCCCAGCGCCGCGCGCACTTCGGTAAGCAGCGGGCGTTCTTGGCCGCGGAACAGCACTGGCGTCTCGTTGCGGTGAAGTGGCAGCACTTCGCGGGTAATCAGCTGGATGAAGGTGGACTTCCCCGCCCCGTTAGGGCCCAGCAGGCAGATGGATTCCCCTTCTGCAATGCTGAGAGAACCGATTTCCAAAATGGGCCGCCCTTCCCGGCGCACCACGGCATCGCGAATCTGCAGAAACGGGGGCGCGACGGGGGTGCAGGGCATGGGGCGGTTCCTTCGGAAGCGGACGGGCGGACGATAGGGGCATTGTACCCGAACCTTCCGCGCCCGTTGCGGGCGGAGACGAGAATTGCCCCTTGTGAAACCGGTGGGATTTGTTACAATGTTTAGCTACTGTGCGGGGGCGGCTCTGCTAACGCACAGGCCTGAATACGCGGAGAGATGTCCGAGCTGGCCGAAGGAGCACGATTGGAAATCGTGTATGCGCCAAAAGCGTA
>ERZ777306.3970-NODE-3970-length-14346-cov-6.111889_pt1 | contig 14346 bp, 18 predicted proteins | sample MGYA00374966_ERZ777306 | MGnify/ENA primary metagenome ERZ777306 (study PRJEB29329, sample SAMN06343882) | mouse gut metagenome | isolation source: Mouse cecum | place: Austria: Vienna | collected 2014-11-15 ...
GAGCCCCTGTATCTGGACGTGGTCTCCGCCCTGGCCAACGCCGGGAAGAACGACGTGAAGGTCATCGGCGGCCGCTACGGCCTGGGCTCCAAGGACACTCCCCCGGCCAGCGTGTTCGCTGTCTATGAGGAGCTGAAGCTGGACAACCCCCGCCGTCAGTTCACCATCGGCATTGTGGACGATGTCACCAATCTGTCCCTGCCCGAGAAGGAGGCCCCCAACACCGCCGCGGAGGGCACCATCGAGTGCAAGTTCTGGGGTCTGGGCGGCGACGGCACCGTGGGCGCCAACAAAAACTCCATCAAGATCATCGGCGACCACACCGGCAAGAACGTGCAGGCGTACTTCCAGTACGACTCCAAGAAGACCGGCGGCGTGACCATCAGCCACCTGCGCTTCGGCGACAAGCCCATCCGGTCCCCCTACTATATCAATAAGGCCGACTTCGTGGCCTGCCACGTGCCCGCCTACATCATCAAGGCGTTCCCCATGGTCCGGGACGTGAAGGACGGCGGCACCTTCCTCATCAACTGCCAGTGGAGCGATGAAGAGGTCAACAAGCACATGCCCGCCGTGGCCAAGCGGTATATCGCCGAGAACAACATCCAGGTCTACCTCATCAACGCCATCGACCTGGCCCAGGAGATCGGCATGGGCAAGCGCACCAACACCATTCTCCAGTCCGCCTTCTTCAAGCTGGCCAAGGTGATGCCCGAGGCCGAGGCCATCCAGTATATGAAGGACGCCGCCACCCACTCCTACCTGAAGAAGGGCCAGGACATTGTGGACATGAACCACAAGGCCATCGACGCCGGCGCCTCCGCCTTCACCAAGTTCGAGGTCCCAGCCTCCTGGAAGGACGCCAAGGACGTCCCCGCGGAGAGCAAGCACACCGGTCCTGTCAAGCTGGTGGATCTGGTGAACAATGTCCTCGACCCGGTGGACCGGATGGACGGCGACAGCCTGCCCGTCTCCGCCTTCGAGCCCTACGCCGACGGCACCTTCGAGCTGGGCGCCGCCGCCTATGAGAAGCGCGGCGTAGCCGTGGCCGTGCCTCAGTGGGACTCCAGCAAGTGTATCCAGTGCAACCAGTGCTCCTACGTCTGCCCCCACGCCACCATCCGTCCCTTCGCTTTGACCGAGGAGGAGGCCAAGAACGCCCCCGAGGCCGCCAAGCTGGTGGACGTGAAGGCCGGCAAGGGCAAGGGCGTGTATAAGTTCTCCATCGCCATCAGCCCCCTGGACTGCATGGGCTGCGCCGTGTGCGTGAACACCTGCCCCGTCAACGCCCTGGATATGGTTGGCCAGGAGCAGGAGCTGCCCCAGCAGGACGTGTTCAACTATATGGTGGGCAATGTCACCGTCAAGGAAGAGATGGCCGACCTGTCCGTCAAGGGCAGCCAGTTCAAGAAGCCTCTGCTGGAGTTCTCCGGCTCCTGCGCCGGCTGCGCCGAGACCGCCTATGCCCGTCTCATCACCCAGCTCTTCGGCGACCGGATGTATATCTCCAACGCCACCGGCTGCTCCTCCATCTGGGGCGGTCCCGCGGCTACTTCTCCCTACTGCACCAACGCGGACGGCCACGGCCCCGCCTGGTCCAACTCCCTGTTCGAGGACAACGCCGAGCACGGTCTGGGTATGTATCTGGGCCAGAAGGCCATCCGTGAGCGCCTGAAGGCCAAGACCGAGGCCCTCATCGCGGTGCCTCACGCCTATCAGCCCCTGAAGGACGCGGCCCAGAAGTGGCTGGATACCATGGAGGACGGTGAGGCCAACCAGGCCGCCACCAAGGAGTACGTCAAGCAGCTGGAAGAGGGCCTGATGCCTGTGGACGCCTGCATCGCCTTTATCTCCAGCCCCGAGGCCGACAAGGTATTTGGGGACAAGAAGGGCGAGATGCTGGCCCATGCCCAGGAGCTGAAGGCCTCCGGCGCGAAGTTCTGCGACTGCGACGCCTGCAAGCTGGCGGCTGAGATTCTGGCGGAGAAGGACTACCTGTCCAAGAAGTCCGTTTGGATCTTCGGCGGCGACGGCTGGGCCTACGACATCGGCTTCGGCGGCGTGGACCATGTGCTGGCCTCCGGCGAGGACGTGAACATCTTCGTGTTCGACACCGAGGTGTACTCCAACACCGGCGGACAGGCCTCCAAGTCCTCCAACATCGGCCAGGTGGCGCAGTTCGCCGCCGCCGGTAAGACCATCGCCAAGAAGTCCCTGGCGGAAATCGCCATGACCTACGGCTATGTGTATGTGGCGCAGGTAGCTATGGGCGCCAACATGAAGCAGACCCTGGACGCCATCAAGGAGGCCGAGGCCTATCACGGCCCCTCCCTCATCATCGGCTACTCCCCCTGCGAGATGCACTCCATCAAGGGCGGCATGAGCAACTGCCAGTCCGAGATGAAGAAGGCTGTGGAGTGCGGCTACTGGAATATGTTCCGGTTCAACCCCGCCGCCAAGGCCGAGGGCAAGAACCCCTTCACCCTGGACAGCAAGGCGCCCGCCGGCGGCTACCAGGAATTCCTGATGAACGAGGCCCGCTACTCCTCCCTGACCCGCTCCTTCCCTGACCGCGCCAAGGAGCTCTTTGCCCTGAACGAAGAGACCGCCAAGGCCCGCTACGAGAAGCTCCAGCGGCTCCAGAAGATGTACGAGGCGTAAGCCTGCATCGTCCCAAAGAAAAAATTCAGCAGGAGCTGTACCGCATAAGCGGTGCAGCTCCTGCTTTTTACATCGGGGGACGGCAAATCAGCGGTTCGCCATCTGATAAATCTTCAAAATACCATCATAATCCAGCACCTGGAAGGTCCCGATGGTCCGGGTCCGGTCGAAGGTGCACCGCCGGGCCAAGTCCTCCAGCCCGGCCTGATCCTGGACGGGAATACCCAGCTCCGACAGGCAGGTGGGCATCTCCAGGCGGCGGAAATACTCCTCTGCCGCCTCAATGGCGGCCAGGGCTCCGTCTACCCCCCAGACCTCCCGGCCAAACTGGACGAAGCGGTCCGGATTGGTTGGATAGCAGTACCGGGCCCAGCTGCCCCACACGGCGGACAGGCTGGCTCCATGTGCCACATCGTATTTGCCGCTGAGGACGTGACCCAGCTGGTGGGGGGCGAAGTCGTTAGGCGCGCCCAGTCCGGTCAGCCCGTTGTGGGACAGGGAGCCTGCCCACATCAGCTCGCTCATGGCCTGACAGTCCCCGGGGTGGTCCAGGGCCCGCTTCCCGTTGCGGATTACCGTGCGTAAAAGACCCTGGGCGATTTCATCGGTGAGCTCGTTGCCGGTGGGCTTGCTGAAATACCGGTCCATGGTGTGCATCATAATATCCACCACTCCGCAGGCCACCTGCTCACGGGGCAGTGTGCACGTGAGCTCCGGGTTCATAATAGCAAATTTAGGCCGGTGAAACGGGGAACTCAGCCCTCTTTTGGTGAGGGTGCCGTCCTGGGTGAGTACGGCGGAGTCGCTGCTCTCGCTGCCGGAGGCGGGGATGGTCAGCACCGCCCCCACCGGCAGCGCCCGGGTCAAAACGGCTTTCCGGGTCCAGAAATCCCACAGGTCCGTATCGGGGTTGGCGGCCCCGTTGGCGATGGCCTTGGCCGTATCCAAAACGCTGCCGCCCCCCACGCCCAGCAGAAAGTCCGCGCCGAAGTCGGACGCCTGTTTCACGCCTGCCCGGGCCGCGGAAAGCAGCGGATTGGGGCGGACCCCCTCCAGCACCGACCAGGCCAGCCCCGCTTGGGTAAGGGACTGGAGCAGCCGGTCAAGCAGGCCGCTGGCCCGGGCGCTATGGCCTCCGCACACCACAAGCACCCGGCTGCCGCCCCATTTCTGCACCAGTGCCCCGGCCAGGGCTTCGGTTCCGGGACCGAACACGATCTCCGTGGGGGAATAATAGGTAAATCCAAACATGGGATAACCTCCTCAATCTGTTTTGCTCTATTCTACCGGAAGGGACACCAAATTGCAAGGCCGGCATAGAATGGGATGTGCGGCGAAGACCGTGCATATCTTACTTCATCTTTCTGGAATTGAGGAGCGTGCTATGAATCGCTATCTTCCTTCTGAGCGGGAGCTGTCGGCTGCCGGGGTCCAGAGCACCCGTTTTGGCTGCGGCTGTGGGAGTGGCAGCAGCTGTGGCTGCGGATGCGGCTGCGACCCGTGCTGTCCGCCGCCCCATCCGCCGTTCCCCCCGTATCCGCCCTATCCGCCCACGAACGTAGGGCCCACCGGCCCCACCGGGCCCCAGGGATATCCGGGTCCGGACGGCCCCATTGGATCAAAGCATTAAGTACAATATATTTTTGTCGCAAATAAAGGTCAAAGCCGGGAGATTTTTCAATCTCCCGGCTTGAATTTGTTCGTGATGAAATAATACTCAGCGGTGCTCCACCACATACATATAGTACGCCCCGGCTTTGTCCGGTACCGCGTCTTTGTCCTCCAGCCAGGCCTTGGCCAGTCGGACATAGGTCTCCGGAGTGGAGGCTGCGCTCTCCCGCAGCGCCTCACAGTAGTCGGAATACAGGGCGTTCATTACCGCCCAGAACTCCTCTTTCGGGCACGTCAGGCTATGCTGCGCGTGGAGCTTGTTAGTCTCCTCCATCGTCCAGTGAGGGCCCTTGGTGCCGTCAGCATTGACCATTCCGGAAGTCCATTCCATGGCCATCTGGCGATCAAAGGGCGCGACACGGCTCATCATGGGCTCGGTGTCCGACTTGGACGTATGGCCCTCTATGGGGTCCCAGCTCCTGGCCGGTTCATGCTCTCGGTGCCCATACAACTCACACATGATCTTATGCGCCTTATGGCAGAGGATCAAGTGTTCGGCTGACTCGTATGTGACCGGTTTCTCGCAGAGCTGCTCGATTTTGTCCCGCAGGATTTCCTTATTCTTTTCAACCTGACATCTCATTGGTTACACCCCCTAATTCGGTTTTAATTGCATCCAGCCGGGCTATAATCTCCTGCTGGCGCTTGTCATAGATGCTTTGCTTCTGCTCCTGGCGGGCGTTGGAATAGACGTTCCAAAGCCCGAAGAAGAAATTAGCCAGAATAACAATCGTCCCCAGAGGCTCCGGAAGATTGTTCTGGGGGTTTCTTGCCTGCATTCGAGATCACCCGCCTTGCCTGCGCAATCACAGCGTCGCCAAGCTTGTTTCCGATCTCACGGCCCTGGGACGTGAAAGACATGGCCCCCAAGGCAAAGCCCAACAGTACGCCGCCCATCAGATCCGCTCCGCCACAACGGCCACATTGGAAACGGTGGCAGCCGCGCCGGACAGCACCAGGGTCAGCGCGGAGTCATCCCCGCAGCAGAACTCCCGGATCAGGGCCGCAATGGGCAGGGCCACGGGGTTCCCCGCGGTGGACACGGCGGCGGAGGCAGTCGCACCGGGGACAGCCACGCCGTTGCGGAACAGCGTTACGGTAACGGTGCCGGCGGCGGTGGGCGCAGCGGTGACAGACGCCTTAAAATCATAGTACCCGGCGTCGTTGCAGCCGTTCACGGTGATGCTGTTTCCGTTCAGGTTCAGGTCGCAGCCATACCGGCGGATCACCGAGCCCAGCGACAGTGTGCCACCCACGGGCACAGTCTGGGCAGTCGTGTTTGCAGTAAAAATTGCAGATTTGCAGCTCATTAAAAATTCTCCTTTCAAAAATAGAAGGGCGGAGCCGCCAGCCCCGCCCATAGTCCCGGCCAACAGGGCCTGAAATCAGATATTGCGATTGTTTCCGCAGGGGCCGCAGCTCTCGCGCCACAGGTTGAACCCGGCGGGGATGGTCTGGCCGTTGCAGGTAGCCGCCACGCCGTACAGGTTTGGCTTTTTCAGCATATTGCACTCGATGCCGTCCAGACGGCGGTTGAACGCGCAACAGCAGTCGGAGAGCTGCTGAGACAGGCCGGAAACCAACTCCTTGTTGTAGAAGTTGTTCTTCAGGCTCATGTTCTCCATCTTCAGATCGAAGATCTTCTCGGACTGCTGCGCCTCATAAATGTGGCTGGCCTGGCCCATCACCGCGTCCCGGCTGTCCCGGATGGCAAGGCGGGTGGTCTCGCCCTGCTGCTCAGTCAGATACTGGGTGCGGGCGCTGTCAATGATCTCCCGCTTCTCCACCTCGCAGTTGGATACGCGGGTACAGCCGCCCTCCGTCACGCAGCCGCCGCGATTATTCCAGCCAAAGCCGTTACCCAGACCGCCGCCCAGCAGAACCAGCAGGATCACCACGAAAAACAGTACGCCCAGCCATGTCATTCCGCTCTTGGAATCTTCCATTTGTGTTCACTCCTTTTTTCATTCAAAAATTTTATTCCAACGGCTTATTTCAGCCGGGGGAATTTAGTTACGCTCCCGCCTCTGTTTTGCGGGGGCTGGAAGGACGCTCCGCCGCCCAGCATTCGTTCCGCGTCAGCCTTGAGGGCCTCCGGCGTGGTGCCCAGAAGGCCGCAGACGGCCCGTCCCTGCATGGTGCCGCCATACTTGCGATAAATCTCGTTGACGGCCTGGGGTGTAATGCCAAGATTGCGGGCGGCGGCGCTTACCCCATCAAGACTGTTCTCCGTCCCGTTGATCGCTTCCTGCGCCTTCTGTACTGCCCCGCTTAGATTTACGCTGGGGAACATTTTCCCCACCGCCGCAAGCACACTGTTTAGATCCATGCTCTTTCAGCTCCTTTATTTCAGCGGACAAGGCAGCAATAATACCGGTCATGTCCGCCATTGATTTTTGCATCTCGCCCATGAGTTCCTCCTGGGACTTGGGCGGAACAATCACGCCAAGCTCTACCAGCTTGTTGTAATACTCCATGGTGGTCTGCTCCAACTCGTTATAGGCAGACAGAGTCTTTCCAATCAACTGCCGGTTGCCCGTGTAATCCGTTTGGTAGATGTCCGCTCCATCTGCCATACAAGCCATCATGTTTGAGGCAGAAAAACCGGAAAATGAAAACTGATCCACACAATCACGTCCTTTACATATAAATTTGGTGCCGGGAGAGCCTGCAAGCGGGGACGTGTCCGCTCCGACTCCCCCGAAGCGCCTATGGATAGTATAGCAAAAACGCGGCGATGCTGGGTTTAATTCCAGCATCGCCGCGTTGCATTTGGGCATCACTTATGTCAAACTTCATTCCAACCGCCGGGCTGTCTCCTCAACCTTGCCCACAATGTGCTTGATGTGTCTTGACATGGTCGTTCGGGTCCATCCAAGTTCTACCGCGATTTCGATTTGCGGCGTTTTGTCCAGCATATACTCCCTGGCTATCCTTTCGTCCACGGTCCCCAGGTTGGCCTCCTGGATGCAGACCTCAAGCTCCGAGCGCAGCAGATGATCCAGCGTTGCAGGCAGTCTGATCCGTGCTGTTGACATGGGTCACGTCCTTCCCATCCCGTGGTCAGCGGCCGGCGTTGAGGATCATCACCGACACCTCTTCCCTTGTAGCGAAGCTCTGAGGCCGGGAGCCGTCGGTAATGCCGGCGCTCTTGGCCTGCTGGAGCAGCTCCCCGGCCCAGCCGGAGGCGGGCTTTTCCCCCCGTCTCTCCAGGTAGTTGTCCATCATCTTGTCAAAATCAGCCTGTGTCATAAGCTCCTCCTCATACGCGGGACGGTACGCCCCGACAATATACTTTTTGTCCCGTTTCCGGCGCATGACGGCCCCGCCGTTGGCCTCATTGGTGGGGGCGGTGTTGCCGTCGATCGTCGTGATGTACCGCCCGTCCCAGCCCTCACAGACGCCCACGTGCTGGGTGTTTTTCCTGCCGTCAAAATTGAAAAAGATAATATCCCCCGGGAGGTAGTTCCCCCGGACCGCCTGGGCCTTGTGAAAACCCAGCAGGGTGGAGCAGCTGGCGGTTTTCTTCCCGCCGTAGAACAGCTCAGACGCCCCCGCCTCCCGGAAGCACCACCACACAAACACCGCGCACCAGGGATAGGCGCTGCCGGAGACCTCCTGACCGTAGTAGGCCGTGTTATACTTGCACCGGTTGGAGTTGGGGGGATTTTCTTTGATGCCCAGCTGATCCCGGGCGATGTCCAGAATTTTTTCTGCTGTCAACTCATCCCGCCTCCTCCGTAACCTCTACCTGGTCTGCGTCAAACACGGTGGTGGACCGCATGATGGTCACCGCCGTGCCCTGGACCTGCTGCACCACGTCGGACATATCATCCGGACGGGTCAGCTCATGGTGCAGCTTCAGCACCGCCGCCTCAATGGCGGAGTCAATCTCGCTTTCCGAAAACGTAAAGCCTTTTTCCCGCAGGAAGGCCACAACGGCCCTTTTCTTCTCCTCCCCCTGGTTGGAATCCCAGAGCTGTTCCGCCGCCGCCACGGCGATTTCCACCCAGCGCAGCAGCTCCTCCCGGTCCTGGGCGGAGGTCTTGCGCTTGATCCAGGGGATCACGAAGGCGGTCACCAGCGCCGCCAGCAGGGCAATCACAGCATTGAAAACAGGGGTTAAATCAGTCATTTTTCTTCATCCTTTCGATTTTTGTTTCCATTCAGCACAGTTTTCAGACACATAAGTAACAGCTCCCCGCCGAAGAACGCCAGAATCACACCCAGCAGGGCGGCGGGGTCGTGGCCCGTGCGGGAGAGAATCCGCATGGCGTACCCGGAGGCGGCGGTGCCGCAGGCCACGCACCACAGCACCATAGCCTTGGCAAACAGGTGGGGCACGGACCGGAGCCGGGCAAACCAGCGCCGGACGGGGATCACCCCCAGAGCCGCCAGGGCGACACACACACCAGCCAGCAGCAGCCCGGCGGCCAGCACAAACGGATTCACGTTTTCACCGCCTCTTCCAAGTCGCTGATCCGGTGGTTGGCCACCCGGATTTTCTCCTCCTGGAGCTCTGTGCGCTCCTCCAGCTTGTACACCCGGTCGATCACCTGGTTATGGACCTCCACCTTTTTCTCCAGTTGCTCCAGCCGGTACTGGGTCAGCTTGGAGGAAACCAGAATGCCGCCGAAGGTCCCGGCCCCGGAGCCCAGCAGGCCGATCAGGGCGACAATAATCGCGTCGGTCATTGCGGTCACACCTCCTCCTGCGCTTCGTCGGTGGTTTTGGTGTACTCCGCAATCGCCCAAAACTTACCATTTTTCAAACGAGTAGCAACCCCGCTCCCAGCCCATACCATTATCTTGCTATTATGAATATAGCAAGATATGTTATGCCCCACATCATTTGGCTCAGTGTTCGGAAGCGAATAGATTGCGCCGTTATCTACCCGCTTCGCAAAGCCTTGAAACATTTTGACTTCTGCTTCTGCGGGGAGCTCCATTATTGCTGACGCCGTCCCCGGGTTTTCTACGGTCGTTTCTATCGACAGCCTATAGAGCGGCTTCCCGTCAATCCATGTTCCGATCCGCCGCTCCTCCGTCGAATAGATTCCCTCTGCGGGACCGCCAGAGCCGCCTGATCCGCCGCCCTGCTCCATATGCATGATGTAGCAGAGCGCGTAATAAGGAGGCATATTGTTGTGAGGTTGATCTCCACCAACCTTAGATGTCTGGGCCGGAGTGTTATATGAAGCTGCATTCACTGGCTTAAAATATTGATTTGTGCCGGACCCACCAGGGCTCCAGTTAAACTCATGGAAATGTTTTGGGAGTTGAGCTACCGTGAGCGTAACCGCTTTTTCTCCACCGGTATCCCCTGGCGCGCATTCCCCGCCCGCCCCCAGCACAAACTTGTCTCTTAAATCAGGCGTCCCGTTTGTGCCGTCGCACAGCTGCCATCCAGGCGGGATGCTGTCCGCGTTGCCGGACCACATTGCGATTACGCCGAACGGAACCCCACTTGAAGCGCCGCCGCCCGGCTCCCCGGGCGGGCCTTGGATATTCACCGGTTCTGGATTAGGCAGTCCCTTGTCATTGGACCAGCTCAGAGTGCCATCTTCCGAAACGGACGGGGTAAACGTCGCGCCATCCTCCCCAGGCGCTCCCTGGGATCCTGCTGGACCGGGAGGGCCCTGCTCCCCCTGCGGGCCCGGCGGACCTTCCGGTCCGGGAGGCCCGGGAACCGGCAGAGCCCCGCCCCCGGCAATCTCCACAGAGGACAAAATCTTCTCCCCGGACTTCAGGTGCAGTTCCTGGCCGTCATAGTCCAAGGCATCCCCCTTCTTGTCCAGCTCCTGCCGCCACAGCTCCGGCGTGGGCGGCCGGGACGCCTCCCCGGGGGCCGCGCCCTCCAGGATGGCCCCCAGGTCCGCCCAGACCGTGGGCAGCACCAAATACTCCCCCTGTGTGCCGTACACCCCGGCGCTTAACCGCCGCCCTTGGGAGGCCAGCACCTCCCAAGGGATTTCACACACCCCGGAATCGTCCAGGGGCACGCTGCGGGACTCCGTTCCCGCCCGGAACACCGCCGTACGCTCAAGGCCCTCCCAGTCCGGCGAAAACTCGAACCGCACCTGGTACACGTTTACGCTACCGCTGGTGAGGGTCTCCCGCCGCCGGACAGCCAGCTGGTTCTTGTTGGCATATAATTGAAACATATGAATCACACTACCTCCGGCTTGTCCGGCTCCTCCGGCAACAAATCCTCCGGCTTTTCCTCCACGGTCCATTCGTCCATGACCGGGTTGTAGATTGCCCGGTGGGTCTCGGGGTTAAAGTCCGGCGGGGCGGTCCAGGTTGCGTCGGCGGGAAGCAGATAGATGTCTTTTCCCTCCGCCGCGCTGCGCACGGGGTCCAGCTGGCAGTCGTAGGGGCCGATGTACTCCATGGTTTCGTTGTTGTAGCTGTAGGCTTTCATGTAAACTCCTCCTTTTTGTGCTATGGCGGCAAAAAACCGCCCTGTCTCTTGACAAAGCGGCCGGCTCTGGTATAATGAACATAGAAGGGCGCTGCTACTGGCGGTTGGCCCACGAAATTCAACTTAACTTAGTTGACCGTTCGGGTGCCATCCGGGCGGTCAACACGCTTTTGGGGAAAGTATGTACAGCAATACTGCCAGACATACCAGAAACCGCAAGACTGCGAGAATCCGTTTTTTCCACATCCGCTTTCCACCTCCCCCTGTTTGAAATTTGCGCAGGGGTATTAACGGTGGGCCAACCGCCTTTTATGTAACAGCGTCCTTCGGCCTTATCATACCGTTTGCGCCGCGTTTTGTCAATCTTCACCGCCCGAGAGGGCGGTTTTTTAATATTTGATAATCGGGGTCAACGCCAGATTGAAAGGACGCACGTAGCCGCCGGATCCACCGTTTGCCCAGGAGCTTCCCGAAATGCCCGATGTCATGTATTTATCTGCATAGCCAACCTGTGCGGTGAGGGCCGAACTGCCATATGTATTATAGACGTAAGACGCCTCCTGTTTCTGGGCAAAGGTGGCGGAATAGCCGCTTTCAGTATTTGATCACCGGAGTCAGGGCGATGTTGTAGGGACGAATCGCATGCGAGGTCAGTTTGACTCGTTCCGGGCCAGGGCTGGCAGTCCAGTCTGTCGTCGAGAGAGAGGTTGATCCGTCACTGTTAGCAAATGGGCCGCTCGAATATAATCCTCCAGCAAAAGCACTTCCAGACTGACCGGACTGTCTTCCTAGGGACAGCATAGTGGGTGACTGGCTGCTTCCGAATGGCGCGGAGTGGATGCTGTGTTGTCCTGCCCCGCGGATAAACGCCGCCCGCAGGTCGGGGATTTTAAACGTTGTACTTCCATCCCCAGTCCCGAATTTTGTACCAATGGCGCGAAACAGTCTTGGGTAATCCGCACGGCTCACAGCCGAGCCGTCACAGAGTAAATAGCCGGACGGAACTGTCTCCATGGCCATCCAAAACACCGCGCCCGCCGGAATAAGCGCAAACCACATATCACTCACCAGGGCGGAGTCAGGGGCCAGACCGTGCGTCTGTGCCGCTTCATCGGTCAGCAGACTGGCCTTATTCAAAAGCGTCCCCTCCTGGGTCCACCCGCCGGGGTTGCGCCCGAACAGGTCCACCGGGAAGGTCCCCTCCACCAGCGCCTGCATGAAATCGTCATAGGTGGGATACTGGGTCATAGCGCTGGCGATGGTTTTCAAATACCGGCTGGCCCCGTTTCCCTTCATAATTCCGTCTGTCATTGCTTCACTCCTCTCTAAAATTCGCCGCAGAAAATCTCCCCGCACACAAAATCCGCCCGCTGGAGCAGGGGCCGCAGCGCGTCTGTCTGTACCAGAGCCGCCTCAATGGCGTTGGCCCCGTCCACGTCCAGGTGCTCCAGGTCCTCCGGCGGCTCTGGGGCTCCGGCGGGCAGCTGGGCCCGGATGGAGGACACCCCCGCCACATACTGGCTGCGCTGGGCGGGGGTGGGCAGGTCCCCCCGGGTCCAGTCCTGCTTGTCCAGAATCTGCGGATTGTAGCCATACGCATACAGCCAATTCCGCAGATAGGCGGCAGCGATTCCCACCCGGTTCAGGTCCGTGTAGTTATAGGCTCCCCGGTGATTTGCGGCATAATAGGCGGCCTGATCCGGAGCCCGGACCGCCAGAATTGCCTTCAGCTCCACCACATCGGCCTGGGTCCGGTCCGTAATCATCCGAATGCGGTACACCTCCCGGACCGTCTGCAAGCCTGCCTGGTCCGCGGCCGTCACTGGGATACGGTTTTCCCCCACGGCCAGGGGGACGGTCGTTTCAAATTTGCCGCCGGTCACGTCTACCGGCTGTCCGGCCACCGTAACGGATACCGGCGGGCTGGTCCGGTCCAATACCCGCCCGGCGATTGTCACCGTCAAATCGTCCACAACGGCGTGGTTATCCGGGGCGGTGAGCTCCAGAACCGGGGGCACGGTGTCCACGGTATAGGCCGCGCAGCCGGTCCCCTCATTGCCGTCGTGGTCGAACACCGTCACACAGACCACATGGGGCCCGTCCGGGACGTTCTCCAGCGGGACGGTAATCACACCCCCGGAGATGGCGCAGGGGGTCTCCCGGCCGTCCAGAAGAGCCCTGGCGGTAGCTGGGTCCACACCGGAGCCGCCCTCCTCATCCCGGGCCAGAAACGACACGGTAAAGCCGGCGCTAGTCACAAACCCCTCCGGCGGCGATTGCAGGACAATCGTGGGATTGGTCCGCTCCCGCACGTACAGCCGCAGCCCCGCCCGCTTCTCCCCGCTGGCGGTGTCGCTGTCCCCGCTGGCGGTGATCACGGTCACCGTGGCCGGAAAGTATCCCCCCGGCTGGTGGAAGGACGTGCTGTCCGCTGAAAGCTGAGTCTCATAGTTTCGGGTTTCCTCGTTGTACGTTAAATCGTACTCCACACCCCGGAACAGGGCCTTGACCTGGGTAATGGCCATAGCTTAAACCTCCCCGCTCACAAATTCCCCGCTGATAATCTCCTGGGGCCGGGAGATGTTCTGCACCTCCACGGCGGCCACCTGAAGCAGAGCAGGTTCGCCCGCATAAATCACACTGGGAACGAACCGGGCGGATAAAATCACCGCGGACGTGGAAATTTCGACGGGATAATCGCTCATAGGGGCCTCCTTTTGGATAAATACAGCTGCGATATAAATATATTTATAGTTTAGACATATTTGTGTCAGTATCTGATAATCGGGGTAAGCGCCATATTGTAGGGGCGGACATAATCTGAAAATCCATTCGCAAGGGCGCCGCGCTCAGTTATCCCCGCATTGCTTACATACGTACCGTTTCCACCGAGTTCCCCATTCGAGAAGACGAGATATGCGTTGTATGACCCATTGCCGTTTTCCCGTCCATTCATTTTGATATAAGTTGCATTTTGCGTTTGTCCAAACACTGCCTTATAGCTGCCGGACGTTCCGGTCCCCCGGATAAACGCCGCCCGCAGATCCGGAAGCTTAAATGTTGTACTGCCGTTTCCAGCCCCAAACACAGTTCCGATCACCGCAAACAATTTGGCGTAATCGGTCCGGCTTACTTCGGCGCCGTCGCAGCGAAGATAGCGGGCCGGGATGGTCTCAGAGGCAAGCCAGAATACAGACCCAATGGGAACAAGGCCCGGCCACATATCATTTGGTTTTGCGTCGCTTCCCAGCCCCTGCCGGGCGGCTTCCTCATCACTCAGCAGACTTGCCTTATTCAAAAGCGTCCCCTCCTGGGCCCACCCGCCGGGGTTGCGTCCGAACAGATCCACTGGGAAAGTCCCCTCCACCAGCGCCTGCATAAAGTCCTCATAGGTAGGGTATTGGCTCAGGCCGCTGGGAACGGTCTTTAAGTACCGGCTGGCCCCGTTGCCCTTGATAATGCCATCTGTCACGCGCCCTCACCTCCGCACAGGCCGCAGTCATGCAGAAGCTTGGAAAGGGCGTTATACCGCTCCGGCCCTAGAGCCGCAAGGGCTAGAAGGATTTTACCCCCCCCCCCAGTTTCCAATCC
>ERZ777306.3975-NODE-3975-length-14336-cov-9.013234_pt1 | contig 14336 bp, 8 predicted proteins | sample MGYA00374966_ERZ777306 | MGnify/ENA primary metagenome ERZ777306 (study PRJEB29329, sample SAMN06343882) | mouse gut metagenome | isolation source: Mouse cecum | place: Austria: Vienna | collected 2014-11-15 ...
CTCTCCCTTTTTATGATTGTATGATCTGCTTCAGGTAATCCGAAGGCGAGACGCCAAATTCCTCTTTAAAGCATTGACGGAAATACCCCGTACTGTTCATTCCTACTTTATAGGCGATTTCAGAGATGTTGAACTTCCCTTCAAGCAATAAACGTTCTGCATTCTGCATTTTCACTTTCCGGATATATTCGTTGGTCGATAATCCTGTCAGTGCTTTCATTTTCCGGTAGAGGGTGGAACCGCTCATACACATCTTGTCTGAAAGATAGGTAATATCAATCTTCTCCGAAGAGAGGTTTTCTTCGATTAAAAGGGTGATTTTTTCAATAAATTCATTATCCAGCTTGCTTAGAGCTTCGGCGATTACGATACGTTTTTCTTTTAAATCTGCCTGATTGCCCGGAACGGATTGTGTCTGGAATTGAGCTATCAGTTTCTTTCTTGATTCCAGCAGATTATTGATACGGCTACGCAGCAGAGAAGCACTGAAAGGCTTTGTCAGATAAGAATCGGCTCCTACCTTATATCCTTCTTCTTTATCTTGCAGAGAGTCTTTAGCTGTCAATAAGATGATAGGGATATGACTGGTCCGTACGTCCTCTTTCAATTGCCGGCAGAGAGTGATACCGTCCATGACAGGCATCATAATATCGCTGACTACAATATCCGGGATGCGGCTAAGAGCTTGTTGCTTCCCTTCTTCTCCGTTGTAAGCTGTGAGTACTTCGAACGAATCTGCGAAGGACTCGGCGATATATTTCTGTATCTTTTCATTGTCTTCTACAATCAACAGGATCGGTTTGCCGGTATCCAGTGTGGTTTCTTGTGGATATTCAAGGCTTGCTTCCTGATTCGTATCTTCTTGAATCGGTTCTGTAGAATCTGCGTGTAAAGCATTGGGATAGATATTATCCGTCAATAGGCTGATATAGAAAGTACTTCCTTCGTTTTGTATGCTTTCTGCCCGGATTTCTCCTTCATGCAGGGTGACCAGATTCTTCACTAGGGCCAAGCCAATGCCTGTTCCGGATGCCTGATGCTTGCCGCTTTCCTGATAATAACGGTCAAAAATATGTGGCAAGGCTTCAGCAGAAATTCCATATCCCGTGTCACTGACTTTTATCTCTGTATAAGCAACCTCATTGCGCATTGTCTGATACAAACTTAGAGTGACGCGTCCCTGTTCCGTATATTTGATCGCGTTGGAAATCAGGTTGTCCAAAACGATGGTAATGATTTCCTTATCAAAGAAAAGGAGCATTTCTTCTTTCTCTATCTGAATTTGGAAATCAATCTTGGTCTTTTGATTTAGTTCTTTGTATTTAAGCCCTATCTCATAGATCAGAGGAGCGATATTGCCTTTGCTGACACACAATTTCTTGTTTTGTGTCTCTGTCTTCCGGAATTCCAGTATTTGATTAATCAAGTTGAGCAGCCGTAGTGCACTCTGATGAATGACAGATAACTTCTGGGCTTGTTTTGCCGGAAGTGAGGTCTCTTTTTGCATATCTTCCAAAGGACCGAGGATTAAGGTCAACGGCGTACGCAGCTCATGGGTGATATTAGTATAGAACCGCAAACGTTCCTGGTTTAATTCCTGTTCTTGCTCATGGTTTTTCTTTTCCAGCGTATAGAGGCTTTCCAAATCCAGCTTCTTTTTATATGCATGCAGGATAAGATAAATGATGCTGATAGATGCCAAAATATAGATAAGCTTTGCCCACCATGTCAGCCAAAGAGGGGGATTGACACGGATGGTAAGTGAAGTAGCTTCTTCCGGCCATTCCTGATTATGTACCCTTGCTTTGATGAGGAATTCATATTTTCCCGGAGGAATGTTTCGGAAAGTGACGCTGTTGTTCTCATTGACGGTGTACCATGAGTTTTCAAGCCCTTTCAGCATATAAACATATTCCACTTGGTTGACTAGTGAATAGTTTTGTACGTTAAATGTAAGTCCAAAGCTATTTTGCGCATGACTTAATTCTACATTCTGTCCTTTGGATAAATTGATAATCATGTCATTATTTTCCAGGTTGCTCAATCGTCCGAGTATTTTCATTTCTGTGATAACTGCTGCCGGAGCTGGTTGTTCGTTCATGGTGATATCGGGATTGAAACAACATACTCCATTGATAGAACCGAAATAAATCCATCCGTTCTTGTTTTGTGTTACGCAACTGCTTGAGAAACTTCCCGCCGGTACATCATCAGAGTGACCATAGTTGTAAAAACAGTCTTTGCTTGTAACATAACAGCTGATCCCTTTGTTGTTACTAAACCAGATATTTCCTTTTTTGTCTTCTGCTATAGCGCAGATATTCGTATTAATCAGGCCGTCTTTCCGTTGATAAGTCATATAATTCAGTTCGTCGGTTGACAGGAAACAAACCAATCCCTCTCCTGTTCCTATCCACATTCTTTTTTGTTTATCTTGTATGATCTGGTTGATAGTATTGGAACAGAAACCATCCCTTTGAGTGAACGTTTTGATTTTCTGTAAGTCCGGGGTGTATATCCCAAGTCCGTCTCCGAAAGTCCCAATCCAGAAACGCCCTTTCTCATCTTGAGCTATGGAGCGTATAAAGTCACTTTGCAGTTCGCTGTTTTCTGTATTGTAATGTCGGATAATCTCCATTGTAAGAGGGTTCAATACAACAATTCCTCCACTGTATCCTACCCAAATGTTGTGTTGGGCATCTTCATAGATCGTACGGACATCCAGATTAGATTGTCCCATAAGAGAGATGGAACGGAATTTTTTATTCCGGCTATCATAATGGCTGATTCCCCCTTCATAGGATCCAAACCATAAATTGCCTTTTGAATCCTGCAAAGAGGCTAATATAAAATTAGAAGGAATATCTCCACTCTCTTTTTTATAGATGGCGGTACGTTTCTCTCCTTCAAATACATTGATTCCTCCGCCGTCTGTTCCGATCCAAACCCGCCCTTGTCTGTCCATACAGAGGCTGCTGGCTACTTTGTTGTTCAGACTGTTCTCATTGTTTGGAATAGGAGAATAGCTCAATGTGGTGAACAAAGGTGATTTACTACTGATAAAATTGATTCCTCCTCCCCATGTTCCTATCCAAATGTTATCAAAAGAATCCTGAAATATGCATCGGGCACTTGCGTTAGAGAGGCTTCGGCTATCGTCACCTTCCTGTATGTATTCAAGAGAAATCTCCTCTGGTGAGAGAAACATACTTTGTTTTAGGTTCAATATAGCAATGCCATTCAGCTCGGAGGCAATCCAAAGCTTATTATCTTTTAGTTGGCGGATAGATAATATACGACTGCATAAAGTGTCATACTTGTCATTCTTGTTTTTTTTGAACGTAATGAAGTTTTCATTAGCAGCATTATATAGGGCCAATCCTTTATTTGTACCTAACCAGATATTTCCGTTCGTATCTTTTATAATACAAAACACATCATTACCGGGTAAACTCATTGGGTTTCCGGCTTCGTTCCGGAAGTTTTTTACACTTTTATCTTTAAGAGAAAGAATACTGAACCCGCTTCCGACATGTCCGATATACAAATTCCCATCACCTCCGTCCAATACTGTCCATGTTTGCTCACAGGGTAGACCGGGAACTGTATTTTTATTATAATGAGTGAATTGTCCGCTGGTGATATCAAGATATTCTATACCTCTATAATAGGTACTAATCCATAAACCATCATCATGTTGAGTGGAAGGAGAAATGTCTGTTACGTCATTCGTAATCAAACTATGTGGATTCTTCGGGTTATGCTGATAAGCGGTAAATGTTTGCTCATTATAATTATATGCATTTAGTCCGTCTCGTTGAGTGGCTATCCAAATAATGGGACGTTTCGTGTCAGCATACACCCGGTTAAGCTCGTTGCCGGTGATTCCCTGATTGTCCTGTGTCAAATCATTTTTATAGTAAGTAGTAAAGCGGGTACCGTCAAACTTATTAAGTCCTTCTTCTGTGGCAAACCATAAGAACCCTTGTTTATCTTGTGTAATGCTGACTACATAATTATTTGATAATCCTTGCTCTATCCCCAATCTTTTTACGGAATGAGACTGGGCTATCAACTGAAAAGTTGATAACAAGAATAAAAATAGAATAGAAGCAATGTGTTTTTTCATAACTCGTGCTTATTTGTTTCAATTACAAGTCCAAAAATAGGAATAAATATTTTATTTAGAGTATACAAATCGTTCATTGCATGATTTGTGTAGTTCTTCTGCATGATTTTTGTTTATTTAGTCTATATCAATGACGTATATTTGTGTTCGAAAAAACAACAAAAAATGTTTAATCTTTAAATTCTAATTTATGAGGTATTTAAGAATCTTATGCATATGTGTCATACAGCTGTTTCTGTCTGCTGTTGCATTTGCACAAACACAAGTTACAGGACATGTAGCTGATGTAAGGGGAGAGGATATCATTGGTGCCAATGTAACTGTAAAGGGAACTTCTAATGGGACAATTACAGACATCGATGGTAATTTTACAATCAATGTAGATGATAAGAATGGAACATTGGCAGTCTCGTTTATTGGTTATAAGACAAAAGAAGTGAAGATTGGCGAAAAGGCACGTCTTCAGATTGTTCTTGAAGAAGATACCGAAACTTTGGATGAAGTTGTAGTGGTAGGTTATGGTACACAAACCAAGAAAAGTTTGACCGGAGCAATCAGTGATGTCAAGTCTGATGCGTTGACACGTTCTGTTTCTACTACTACTGCCGGAGCGTTGTCCGGTAAAATAGCAGGTGTGTCTACACGTGCTGTGGATGCGCGTCCGGGTAGGGGAATTAATCTCGAAATTCGTAATATGGGTAGTCCGCTGTTTGTAATTGATGGTATTCCTTATGGAGGTATGAATAGTCGTGACTGGTTGCAGGCATCGGATGTTTCCGGTAGTGATGTCTTTAATGCTCTAAACATTGAAGATATTGAAAGTATCACAGTCTTGAAGGATGCTTCTGCTGCTATTTACGGTTTGCGTGCATCAAATGGTGTGGTTTTGGTAACTACCAAGAAAGGTAAAAAGAATGATAAGGTAAGTATCAATGTAAATGGATATTATGGCTGGCAAAACCTGACCCGTTTCCCGAAATTGGCAAATGCGGGACAATATGTAAGAGGGTTGGCTGAAGCAGCGCAAAACAGAGGAGAAGATCCAAGCAAGCTATATAGCCCCGAAGAACTGGCGAAATGGGAAGCTGGTACGGAACCGGGATATAAGAGTTATGACTATTATGATATGGTGATGAGAAAAAATGTGCCGCAGTATCACATCAATGCTAATGTGACGGGTGGCTCTGAAAAGACTAACTACTACCTTTCTGTAGCCCATACCGGACAGGATGCTATGATGCGTGACTTTAAATATGAACGTACTAACCTTCAGTTGAATATTGATACAAAGATTACAGACCGTTTTACGATCGGTGCACAGATCAGCGGTAAATACGAAAAGACCGAAGATGTAGGTTTGCCTGGCGGTGATGGATATTATTCGGCTATTTTGTCTATGTTCAAAATGCAACCGATTGAAAGTCCTTATGCTAATGATAATCCGGAGTATATCAATAATGTACATGAGAATGGTTACAATCCGGCAGCTTTTAGCCGTGATATTGCCGGCTATAAAGATAATCTGACTCGTAATGCCAATATCAATGCTTATGCGCAGTATGATTTCTCATTTGGTTTGACTGCAAAGGCTACTTTCTCGTACAATTATACTAACAGTCGTTTTGACGGTTATCAATATGCTTATCAGATTTATACCTACGATAAAGAGAAAGATACTTATAATGGAACTCCTGCCGTAGGACGTTGGAGAAGTCAAATTGATCGTAGCGTTCCTGCGCGTTATATGCAGTTACAATTGAATTATGCCAAACAGATTAAGAATCACAATATTTCGGCTGTTTTGGGTTATGAAGCCTCCGATTACGATTGGACTAAGAAGACTTATGGAACAGAACCTTCTACCGACTATTTGCCGCTATTGCAGTTCGATGAACTTAACAGTTTCGGTGATGAATGGAGCTACGAGGCACGTGCCGGATGGATTGGCCGTATCAATTACGATTTTGCTCATAAATATCTGGTCGAATTACTGGCTCGTTATGATGGTTCTTATCTTTATGCAGCGAATAATCGTTGGGGATTCTTCCCGGGTGTATCTATCGGTTGGAGAATCTCGGAAGAGAAATTCTTTGAAAAGTTGAGACCAGTTGTAGATGATTTAAAGATTCGTGCTTCTATTGGTCAGACAGGTACAGAAAAAGATGTAAAGTTGTTCGATTACTTGAGTGGTTATACCTGGAATAATGGTAACGCTGTATTGGATGGTGAACTGGTTACCGGACTGAATCAAAGAGGATTGCCTATTACAAATTTATCCTGGACTAAGAATACGACATCGAATATCGGTTTTGATTTGACTATGTTCAATAATCGTTTGAAGATCACAGCCGATGCTTTCCGTAAGGATATTACCGGTGTGCCAGCAGCCCGCTATGATGTATTGCTTCCGAGCGAAGTAGGCTATTCGCTACCTAACGAAAACTTGAACAAACAAGCTTATATTGGTGCGGAGGGTATGGTTACATGGACCGACCATATCGGTGATTTGAATTATACTGTAAGTGGTAACTTTACTTTCTCACGTTACAAAAGTATTGAGACTTACAAACCGCGTTTTAATAACTCTTGGGACGAATACCGCAATTCGGCGGAAGGCCGTTGGGGAGGTATTTATTGGGGGTATCAGGTTATCGGACAATTCCAGTCGGAAGAAGAAATTCGTAATTATCCGGTAAACCTGGATGGAAATAATAACCGCACCCTGCTTCCCGGTGACTTTATCTATAAAGATGTGAATGGTGATGGCATCATCAATGGTATGGATGAGCGTCCTATCGGTTATCCTGAAGGCTGGGCACCTATCATGTCATTTGGTGGTAATATTGGTTTGCAGTGGAAGGGCATTGACTTGAATATCGACCTTTCCGGTGGTGCTATGCAAGGATGGAGACAGAACTATGAGTTGGCCAATGCATATCATGGCAACGGAAACTCTCCGGTTTATTTGTTGGAAGACCGTTGGCATCGTGCCGACTTGTATGATCCGGATAGTGAATGGATACCGGGACGTTATCCGGCCATCCGTAAAGGTGAATTCAGCTATAACAATAAGAATAGTGACTTTTGGTTGCACAACGTACGCTATCTGCGTATCAAGAACCTGGAAGTGGGTTACAGCCTGCCGGCTCAACTGTTGAGACCGATCCGTGCACAGAAGGTACGTGTTTATGCGAATGTTTCTAACTTGTGTTCGTTCGACAATGTGGGTAAGTTTGGAGTCGATCCTGAAATTACCGCCGCAGCTGCAGTGGTATATCCGCAACAACGTACATTCCTCCTTGGATTTAATATTACATACTAAAAACGAAAGTGATCATGAAAAGCAAATCTATAAAAATACTTCTGATGGGAGCTGCCATCACTTCCATGTTGTCGAGTTGTGGTGACAGTTGGTTCGAAAGAGAACCCAAAAACATTCTTACTAATGAGTTGGTATGGAATGATCCGAACATGATTAAATCGCAGTTGGCCAATCTTTATAATCGTATTCCACAGTTGCACGGTGATTTCAATACCGGTGGTATGTGTGAAACAGACGATGCGATGTATTGTGGTACATTAGATCAGAATTATCGTAACGAACTGCGTTATGGAAACGATTACGGACGCTGGTGGGATTACGGACTGATACGTGACATCAATATGTCTATTGAGAATATCGATAAGTATGGAACCGATATTTCGGCAGATGAGAAACTTCAGTTCAAGGCAGAGTTCCGTTTTATCCGCGCCTACGTTTATTTTGAGCTTGTAAGACGTATGGGTGGTGTACCATTGATTACAACGACTTTGGAGTATGACTTTAGCGGAGATCCTTCTTATTTACGCAATCCGCGTGCAAAGGAACACGAAATATATGATTTTGTATATAGTGAATGTGAAGCGATTAAGTCGCAATTGGGTAATAAAGGCAGTCAGACTCGTGCCAACTATTACACAGCGTTAGCGTTAGAAAGTCGCGCTATGTTGTATGCCGGTTCTATCGCTAAGTACAACGCGCTGAAAACTCCTAATATTGTGACTTCCGGTGGAGAAGTGGGTATTCCGTCCGATATGGCAGATGATTACTATCGCAAATCATTGACAGCTTCGCAAGAGATTATCACAAAAGGTGGATATGAACTTTATGAGAAGGAGTCAGATAAAGGGGTGAACTTCTACAAGATGCTTATGGACAAGACCCTGAATAAGGAAGCAATTTGGGTGAAAGATTATAAGAATCCTCTGAAGGTGCATAGCTTCGGTTATGATAATGTAGTTCATCATTTAAGAGAGGATAACGACAACTCTTCTTGCATCGGCCCGTCACTAGGATTGGTAGAGGCTTTCGATTATCTGGATGGAACTCCGGGAACGTTACATTATAAGAATGGTGATGATTATGTAGTATATGACACTCCAAGCGATATTTTTGCCAATAAGGATGCACGTTTGTATGGTACGATTATCTATCCGGGTTCCAAGTTCAGAAATCAAGATGTGGATATTCAGGCAGGAGTAGCAGTTTGGAACGATAAGACCGGTTCTTATGACTTGCTGACAGACCCGAAATTGGGAAGTTTTTATGAAGATAATAAAACTTTTGTCGGCCAGGACGGACCTCAAACCAACAGTCCTAATGTGAGCAACACCGGATTCTATATCCGTAAGTTTATCAGTGAGGCTTCCGGTTACACTCTCCGTAACTACGCTGAAAACTGGTGGCCTTGGTTCCGTTTGGGTGAAATCTATTTGAATGCCGCCGAAGCTGCTTTCGAATTGAATGACGAGCCGACAGCTTTACCCTACATCAACCGCTTGCGTCAGCGTGCCGGTTTCCCGGCCAACAGCTTGACAAGCCTGACAATAGAAAAGATTCAGAACGAACGTCGTGTGGAACTGGCTTTCGAAGATCACCGTTATTTTGATATGAAACGATGGAGAATAGCTGATATTACCTGGAACGGAAATACTGATAATGATAAAGCTATCGTATATGGTTTATATCCTTATCGTATTGCAGTGGCAAAACCGGGAACACAGGATCAGGACAAGTACATTTTCGTAAAGACCAGATCCGAACGTTTCAAGGTGGCAAGAACCTTCCAGCAGTCCAACTATTATTCATTCATTGCTGATGATGTAATTAATAACAATCCGACGATTGTTAAGAATCCATTCCAATAAAAAATAAGAGATTATGAAAAAGATTATACCTTTCTTTATTATGATATGTTGTTTGTTGGCAGTAAGCAGTTGCAGCTACGACAACTTTGAGGAACCTAAAGCCACATTAACCGGAAAAGCTATTTATGACGGTGAGGCAGTAGGGGTTAGAAGCGGAAGTTCCGAATTTGCTTTGTTTCAGGATGGTTATGCTCTGAAAGGTTCTATTCCGGTGTATATTGCCCAAGATGGAAGTTATTCCGTATCGCTTTTCAATGGTGATTACAAATTGGTGCGTATGGGTAATGCACCTTGGGAAAGACCTTCTAATGATACGATCTATATTAGCGTAAAAGGAAACACTGTGCAGGATATTCCTGTGACGCCGTATTTCTTTGTCAGAAACGTGTCTTTTGCCAAAAACGGTAACAAGATTACAGCACGTTTCACTATTAACAAGGTGGTTGCCAATGCCAATATGGAAAATGTAGGTATCTATCTAGGTACAGGCATCCTGACGGATGAGAAGCAGAAAGAAGCAGAGTTGAAGTTGGGTAATGCTGTTTCACTCGATCAGGAAAACACAGCTGAAATTGAAATCCCGAGTGGTTTGGTAAACGAATCGTATCTTTACGCCCGTGTGGGAGTCAAATCGGACAAATCATCAGAATATTGCTATAGTCAGTCTATTAAGGTAGCATTGAAATAAATAGTATCAAGAATATAATACTTGAGGGGGAAGTATCGCAACCTGATATTTCCCCCTTTATCTAATGAATGAAAATAATGATAGTAACGATTAAACAAACTCTAATTGCGTTCGGTCTGCTGTTAGCGGTGACATTTCCTGCTTTCGCACAATCAGGGAATCCTGTCTTGCCGGGTTTTCATGCCGATCCTGAAATCTTGTATTCTAATAAGACAAAGAAATACTATATTTATTCTACTACAGACGGTCAGCCTGGATGGGGTGGTTGGTATTTTACTGTTTTTTCGTCCGTCGACTTGAAGAATTGGAAGGATGAAGGAATCATGCTGGATTTAAAGTCAGACCAAGTGCCTTGGGCGGATGGTAATGCGTGGGCACCATGTATAGAGGAAAAGTTAGTAGGAGATCAATATAAATATTTCTTTTATTACAGTGGAAATCCTAAGACAGGAGGAGGAAAGCAGATCGGAGTGGCTACAAGTGATTCGCCTGCAGGACCGTTTGTTGACTTGGGACATCCTATTATAACGGATTCGCCTACAGGACACGGGCAACAGATTGATGTGGATGTATTCACCGATCCGGCTTCGGGGAAGTCATATTTGTATTGGGGAAACGGTTATATGGCAGGTGCAGAGCTTAATGATGATATGATTTCAATTAAGAAAGAGACTATCACGGTGATGACTCCCGAAGGAGGAACGCTACAGGATTATGCTTACCGTGAGGCTGCTTATGTGTTTTATCGTAACGGGCTTTACTATTTCATGTGGTCGGTAGACGATACCGGCTCTCCTAATTATCATGTAGCTTATGGCACTTCTACATCACCTTTGGGGCCGATTAAAGTAGCTAAGAGCCCTGTCGTATTGATTCAAAACCCGGAGAAGGAAATATATGGCCCTGCTCATAATTCCATATTGCAGGTTCCCGGTACTGATAAGTGGTATATTGTTTATCATCGCATTAATAAGAATTATCTGAAGAGTGATCCCGGTGTTCATCGTGAAGTATGCATAGATCGTATGGAATTTAATGAAGATGGGAGCATTAAACAAGTAATACCCACCCGTTAGTTATATCTTTTCGGATTTCAATAGATTGTTTGTATGTTTTTAGAACTGTATTGTGTGATTTGAATAATTAAAAATTTTAGATGGATAGGATGAAAGGTAAAAAGATTTTAGCCGCTTTAGGCTTCTTCTCAATAGCCAGTGTGGCAGGTGGATGTTCCCAACCTGCCCCCGAAATACGTTATCAGATAGAAACAGACCAACTCTGTCAGACGATGGCATACTTCAGTGCTTCCGATGCCTGGAGTATGCAATTCATCGGGCTTTGGCCGCAGGAGAAACAAAACCAAATAGCCGACTGGCTGTTCAGCACGGAGAACGACGCCAACGGACAGCCGAAAGGTATCGGCCTGTCACTCTGGCGTTTCAATGTCGGAGCAGGTAGCACGGAGCAAGGAGAGAACAGTCAGATTGCCTCTCCCTGGATGCGTGCCGAATGTTTCCTGAATCCCGACGGAACATACGACTGGAACAAACAACAAGGTCAACGCAACTTCCTGAAACTGGCTAAAGAACGGGGAGTCAACAAATTTCTGGCTTTCTTGAATTCGCCTCCCATATATTACACACAGAACGGATTGGCTACCAACACCGGACGTGGAGGTACGGCGAACCTGAAACTGGATTGTTATGAAAAGTACGCTCGTTTTCTGGCAGATGTAGTGCAGGGAGTAGAACAACACGATGGCATCAAGTTCAACTATATCTGTCCTTTCAATGAACCGGACGGACACTGGAACTGGGTCGGTCCGAAGCAGGAAGGCTGTCCGGCAACGAATAGGGAAGTAGCCCGCACGGTTCGTGTGTTGAGCAAAGAGTTTGTAGACCGGGACATGGATACACAGATTCTGGTCAATGAGTCTTCCGATTATCGTTGTATGTTCCGCACTCACGAAACGGATTGGCAACGGGGGTATCAGATTCAGGCTTTCTTCTGCCCGGATAGTGTGGATACGTATTTGGGAGATACTCCGAATGTTCCTCGTCTGATGCTCGGGCATAGCTATTGGACAAATACACCTTTAAGCGATCTGCGCAATATCCGTCTTCAACTACGGGATACACTAGATAAATACAATGTTGACTTCTGGCAGACGGAAACTTGTATTATGGGCAATGATGAAGAGATCGGTGGCGGAGGTGGTTTCGACCGTACCATGAAAACGGCGCTTTATGTAGCACGTATTATTCATCACGATATTGTATATGCGGGAGCAAAAAGTTGGCAATGGTGGCGTGCCATTAGCGGTGATTACAAAGATGGATTGATTCGCGAATATACTACGGACGATAACTTCCTGAATGGCAGAGTGGAAGACTCCAAACTGATGTGGGCTTTAGGTAATTATAGTCGTTTTATTCGTCCGGGGGCAGTCCGGTTGTCCGTTTCGGCTTTCGATCAAACGGGCGCTTTGATTCCTGATGGCGACACCGACCAGCAAGGATTGATGTGTTCTGCTTATAAGAATGTAGACGGAACGTATGTGATGGTAGTTATTAATTATGCCAATGAAGAAAAAGAGTTTTCTATTCATAAAGGAAAAGTAGGAAATACGCAATGGCAGATTTATCGTACTTCGAATAAAGAAGGGGAAAATTTGCTTCCGGTGGGGACAGTGAAAAGTGGAAAAACAGTTCAGATTCCGGCGCGTTCTATTATAACGCTTCAGGGCAAATAAAAAACTGTCTCATATTTTTGAGTAGTATATTTGTACGCCTGCCCATTGCTAATTAAGATAGTAATTAATTTGTGTAATTTTTGCACAAGTTAGACGAAAATAGAGGGAAATTCAGTTGTTGCAAAATCTGCGACAACTGAATTTCCCATTTTAATCTTCTTTCTTTATATTGTATTCTTGTTTATTATAGCTTGAATAGTGAGGTAAAGAAAAGCGACGAGTATATTATCAATTATCATGAGTGCAGAATTTGCACTTATGGGGCATTCATTTTATTTCTGTATTATGTTTGTTTTTATTCATCTGTCTTTATCTCCGCCTTGCCATAATATCCCGGCATCGGCATGTAAATCGGATTATAATAAGTATTGATATTCTTCAACTTCTTCTCCTCCTATTTCAGCCGTTTGATTTGCCGTGCGGCAGTGGTAGGGGCAAAGCCACACAATCTTTGAAAGTCGCGACGGGTTAATACAGGGCTGCTCTTGAAGTAGTTTGTCAGCAATTTGTCTATCTCGTCATTTGAAAGGACAGCCGAATGGGGTTTCAGTTTACTTCGCTCCACATGAACAACACTGACTGACCTTTTTAGTTTGGCATCCGCTTTAAAGCTGATATTGGCTTTGAGTTTTATCTGATTCGCTTTTAGTTTGGGCGAAGTGATAGGTTCTTGACTATTCAGCTTTATCTGGAAATAACCGATGCCATCCAGATGGACGCTTTGTCCTTCCCGAAGACGATCTCCCATAAAATGACTTAGGGATTCGAGAACTGACTTTACATCCCCTTCAGTTAGAGAAGTTGCTATCTGGATTTCTTTTGCCAAATAGTCTGTGTCAATGTGTTGGAAGTTGACTACACGTGCGTGATACACTTCTTTGTCTTCCTCATCCTTGGGACGGGGAGTCTTGTACAATTCAAATTGTATTGCCATTATTTATTTGTTTTTTGCCTTATACATTGCTACGCCTTTTTAATTTACCGTTGCAAGCCTATAAGGGCATTGTTTTTTGTTGTTGCGAAGCTAATCGATCATCTTCGGACTTAGGGGGAGGGTGTTATATAGCTGTTGTTTGTTTGCTATCAAGCGGCTTTTATAAGTTATCCTGCCTTTATTCTTAGACTAAGGCATAGGGATAGTTGTCTTCCGGTGCCTTTATCATTAGTTTCCCACGGCCGTGGAGAGATCTCTTCATGGCTGTGGTAGTATCTTTTCACGGCCGTGGTAGGAATTCGCCACGGCCATGAAGAATGAACTATATCGGTAACAAAGATAAACTATATCAGGGAGAAAAGCAAACTATCTCTGCTTGTTTGAGGTATTTATACGCCTTGTTCTATCTGATAGATATAGGGCAGGGGAGAATTAAACTATTCAACAAAAACAAGCTATCTTATGCATATAGGGCCTTTATTCGGCTATTTTGTAGATGATAGATAACCTGTTTTTGCTGGTAAAAGTATGATAGATACCTTTTTTAAAAGCTATCTATCATACTTATTTCTTTGATAATGAGTAAACTATCAAAATGAATGATACTTATGATAGATATTTTTTCACTATAGTGAGTATATATGTC
>ERZ777306.3993-NODE-3993-length-14247-cov-5.153608_pt1 | contig 14247 bp, 11 predicted proteins | sample MGYA00374966_ERZ777306 | MGnify/ENA primary metagenome ERZ777306 (study PRJEB29329, sample SAMN06343882) | mouse gut metagenome | isolation source: Mouse cecum | place: Austria: Vienna | collected 2014-11-15 ...
ATTATGGCCGCCCCCGTAAAGTCCATGCCCCACGCCCATCCGGCGGTGGAGGGCATCTTCAAGCCCCGGGACATCGTGGAGACCGTGATTGACCTGCCCTTCTATCTCAGCGGCGAGCACCAGGAGCACACCTCCCGGGATCTGTTCATCGTGACCAATTTTAACAAAATGTTTATCGCCTTCCGGGTTCACACGGTAGTGGGGATCAGCCGCATCTCCTGGACGGACATCCAGAAGCCGGACAAAACGGTGTCCGGCGGGGAGGACGGCGTGGCCACCGGCATCGCCCAGTGCGGGGAGGATCTGGTGACGATTCTGGACTTTGAGCGCATTGTAGCCGAGATTGCGCCGGAGACCTCCATCCAGATGAGCGAAATCGACCGGATGGGCCCCCGGGAACGCAGCGACAAACCGATCTACATCGCAGAGGACTCCATCCTGCTGGCCAAGATGATTTCTGATTCCCTGCATAAAGCGGGCTACGTCAATCTGCATATGTTTTCCAACGGCCGCGAGCTGTGGGAGGCCGTTGAAGCCCTGAAGGACGAACCGGACCGGCTGCTGCAAAATGTGGCCTTGATTATCACGGATATCGAGATGCCCCAGATGGATGGACACCGGCTGACCAAGCTGGTAAAGAGCGATCAACTGCTGAAGAAAATTCCCTTGATTATCTTCTCCTCTTTGATTAGTGAGGAGATGCGGATCAAGGGGAAGCAGCTGGGGGCGGAAGAGCAGCTGACGAAGCCGGAAATCGGCCATCTGGTGGATGTTATGGACCATCTGCTGGAGCGGCAGAAGTAAGAGGAAGATTGTCATGAGCAGCAACAACAAGTACATTGTCCGGCAGTCCATCAAGGACCTGCAGGGCAATATCATTGGATATGAGATTGTGTATCACGGCGAGAGCCAGACCTACGGCGGAGAGGAAAACGACTTTGCCGCGGCCGATACCATCTACAGCTTTTTAACCCAGAACACCGATAAAGTGTTAAGCGGGTCCTTGAACTTTATGACCTTTACCACCACGCTTCTGATGAAAAAGACCCCCCGCCTGTTCAACAAGGGGGAGCTGGTGATTCAGGTGGATGACAGCGTAATTATCCACCCCCTGGCGATGCGCTTTGTGGAGCAGTTTGCCAAGGAGGGCTATCAGGTAGCGGTCAACGAGTTCCAGTTCTCCCCCCGGTATCTCTCGCTGGTGGACCGGTTTGACTACATTAAAATCAACTTCCAGAATACGCCGGACAGCACCATCAGCAACATTGTGGAAGTGGCCCACAGCATGAACAAAAAGTGCATCGCCACTATGGTGGACAGCGAGGCCCTCTATCAGAAGGCTATTCAGGCAGGCGTAGATGCGGTGGAGGGTCCCTGGGCGGCGGAAAAGCTGAATACAGTGCCCCATTCCGGCGGCTACTTGCAGAGCAATTTCTTCCGGCTGATGGTAGCCGTGACGGCGGATGAGCCCAATGTGGAGCAGATTGAGCAGATTATTGCCATGGATGCCACTTTGACCTACAGTTTGCTGCGGCTGGTGAATTCCGCCTACTTTGCGCTGCGCAACCGGGCGTCTTCCGTGCAGCAGGCTATCATGGTTATGGGACTGGGCCAGCTGCGCCAGTGGATCTACCTGATGAGTATGGAGCAGAGCGGGGAACTGGACCGGGGACAGGAAGAATTCCTGAAGCTGTCCTTCCTCCGGGCGACCTTTTGCAGCGAGCTGTTGAAATATGCCAAGGATGTACCCATTTCCCGTTCTGATGCCTATCTGATGGGTATGTTTTCTACGTTGGACTACTTGATTGCCGCCCCCATGGAGGAGATTTTGTCCCAGGTGCCGATCTCGGAGGAGGTCAAGGTTGCCCTGCTCTCGGGAGAGGGCCGCTGCGGAGACCTGTACCACCTGGTGCGCAGCTACGAGCGGGCGGACTGGAAGGAGATTACCCGGCTGGCGGAAAGGCTGAGTATCCCCACGGAACAGCTTACCAACGCCTATTTCCGCTGTGTCAATGAAGTAAACAACATCTGGAGCCAGCTGATGGAGGTTTCGCCTGATATTGCGGCCTCAGAGATAAAACCGGAATCCCTGCTGTAAAAAGAAATCCCACGGGCTTTGCCCGTGGGATTTTTTATCATTCAGCGGGAGTCTGGGGCTCTTCAGAAGAACTGGGGGATGCGCTGCTGGAAGGTGCAGGCGCCTCCGGGGAAGCAGGAGTGCTGGCCGCCTCCAGGGAAACGGCTTCGTCTGACTCCAAATCCAGAAGGTAGAGGGCGTTGTCGCTGCCCACCAGATAGGAGCCCATAAAGGCGTTCACACCGTTTTCGTCTTGATGGTAGACGTTAAATTGACGGCAGGGGGCGCCGTTGAGCATCTGAAGGCCCTCCATAGGAACAACGCGATACTCGCTCATAGAGGCTCCGGAGAGGCCCAGCTGAGAGGGATTCAGGGTCTGGACGTAGGTCATCATATCCGGCAGACTGGTGGACTGCTGGGACTGGCGGGGTTCCTCCGGGGGCGGGGGCTCCTTCAGCTCCCCTTCCGGGCGGCTGACCTCAATGGTGCAGCCGGTCTCCGTCCAGGTCAAAATCACCTGAAAGACCTTGCCCTCCACAATGCCCGGCCGGGCCAGAATGACGGTGCCCTCAGGGGCGGTCAAGTCCTGGAGCTCCTCCTGAATAATAAATTTGGAGTTCGCTTCCACGAAGCCCTGGTCCTCCGCCTTCAGCTTGGCCACATACTCCTGAAGGGTGGCGTTGAGGGTGGTGAGCTCCTCATAGGTGTAGCTGTACACCTCCGCAGAGGCGTCCTCCGCCGGCTCTGTGATGGAGGCCAGCTTGCCGTTTTCGTGCTCCGCCCCCAGACAGGTGTCCAGAGTGATGGCCTGATCGTCACCGATCTGATAAAATTCGGGGGGCTCAATTTCCTTTTTGCCGCAGCCGGCCAAAAGAAGCAGCAAGCAGGCCGCGGCGCACAAAAGCCTTAACATTCGATTCATAGCATATGCCTCGGTTACTTAAGATTCCTGGCGCTGGCGGCGGATCAGAACCTCGTCATTGGGCTCCAGAACCCGCATAAACGCGCCAATTTCGCCGTTGACCAGCAGGTCCACTGGCTGATCCATAGACTCAAAATCCATGCCGGAATAGTCCAGCATATCCATCAGATAGTAGGGGGTGCCGTCCGCTTTGGGGGGCAGCGCCAGCCAGATGCCGTTGAGGGATACCCGCAGGGCGGGTTCCTCCGGCTCCTTTGCCGGAGCAGGGGGAGCGGGCGCAGGCTCGGGGACCGGCTCCGGTTTACGGGGCGGGACCGAATATTCCACGCTCAAAATCACATCGCCGGAGCGCAGGGCAGTGTCCAGAGAGGCCTCCTGGCCGTTGACCATGATGCTGCCCACAAAGTCCCCCCCCAGAATATCCCGGAGGGTACGGGCGGCGTGGACACCCTGGACAGCGGGGGTAAACTCAATCACGTCCCCGGCGCGGACCACGGCGGTGGGCGGGGTCTCCTCCCCGTTGAGCGTGAGGGCGCTGGGAACGGCGGGGGTGCCCCGGAAGGTGCACCGCTGGCCGTTGACCGTAACGTTGAGCGACATCCCGGTCCGGCCCACCAGATCTGCGGTGGTATAGCCGTTCATCAACAGAATGTCAAGAATGCGAAGCGAACCGCTGCGGAACAGCTTGGCGGGCTTGCCGTTGAGGGTAATCCGGTAGCTGTCGCTGATGAGCCCCAGCCCCGCGGACACCGCGATGCCCAGAGGAGTAGCCAATTCCGGGTCGGCCAGCTCGTACTCGTCGGAGATGGCGCTGATTTGGTAGTTGTTGCCCGCCAGAGCCACCCGCTTGGGGTCCATATCCAGGCACTTGGCCACCAGATCCCGCAGGCCGGACAGCTTGCTGCCGCCGCCGGCCAGGAACAGGGCGGAGGGCTGGCCCTCATTGATCTGCAAAACCCGTTCGGAAATCTCCTTGGCCAGCACCTGGGCGGACTGCTGAACGACCTCCCGCAGCTCATCCCCGGACAGGGTCTGCTCCAGGCCCAGTACGTCCCGGTAGGTGACCTCCGGGGCCTCCACCTCCATCTTCATCCGCTCGGCGGTTTTGAAGTCCACCAGATAGCGGCGCATCAGATTTTCGGTAATTTCATCCCCTGCTGTGGTGGCCATAGTGTAGCCCACCACGCTGCCCTCCCGGCACACGGCAATGTCGGAGGTGCCCGCGCCGATGTCGGCCAGCACCAGGTTCAGCAGCCGCAGCTCTGCCGGAATGACGGCATTCAGGGCGGCGATGGGCTCGAGAGTAAGACTGGAGACCTCCAGGCCGGCCCCCTCCATCACCGCGTACAGGCTCTCCACCACTTCACTGGGCAGGAAGGTGGCCACCACCTCCGCGTCCAGCTCCTGGCCGTTGTGGCCCTTCAGGGTGGTGAGGGGATAGTGGTCCAGCTGATAGCTGGAGACGGTGTAGCCCACCAGATAGAAGCGCTGGTGCTCTGTCTGGTTTTTGGATAAGGTCTCCTCTGCCTGCGACACCGCGCTGCTCTCCAGCTGGTTGATCAGCTCGCTGGTCACCCGCTGGACCTCCGGAAGACGCAGATTGTAACGGCCCCGCTCGGTGCGCAGGGCCCGTCCGGCGGCGGCGACGCACACTTGCCGCAGAGGAAAGCCCAGTTTGGCTTCCAACCGGTCGGTAACCCGGCGGGCCACCTTGGAGACCTGCTCGATGTCCTCAATCTGGCCGTCCAGCATGGCCCGCTTTCCGTGCTCCTCCTTCTCAATGGCCAGCACCCGCAGATGCTCTCCCTCCGGGCGGCCCACCAGGCCGATAATACTCCGGGTGCCGATGTCCAGGGCAAATACCACATCAGGAGCGTGTTGTTCCGTCATATTGAATCTCCTCCCCACCGCATGAAATCAGCCATGCTCCGCCGGACGCCCGACGGAGCATGGCTGGCGTTTTGCAATCAATACTTATCGTTGAAGGGGTTGCTTCTGGAGGCAGAGGTACTGTAAGAAACGTCGTCAAAGCTGTCCTCCGCAGGGGCGCTGTAGCTGGGGGCGGGACTGCTGGCGAAAGAGGACTTGAACGCGCTGCCGGAGCCCCGGCGGACCTTGAACTCGGCCATAAGCTGGTGCATGATAGCGGCCTGAGAGGACAGCTCCTCGCTGGCGGCGGCGCACTCCTGGCTGGTGGCGGAGTTGGTCTGGACCACGGCGGAAATCTGGTCGATGCCGACTGTGACCTGGGTGATGGCATCGGTCTGGCTCTCCACGGCCTCCGTGACGCTGTTCATCTGAGACACGGCGGCGGTGGTCAGCTGAATGGTCTTTTGGAGGGACTCGGTGACCCGGCCCACCACCTCCACGCCGTCCTTCACGGCGGAGATGGAGCCGTCAATCAGATCGGTGGTAGCCTTGGCGGCCTGGTCGGACTTGCTGGCCAGATTGCGCACCTCGTCGGCCACCACGGCAAAGCCCTTGCCGGCGGTGCCTGCCCGGGCGGCCTCCACGGCGGCGTTCAGGGCCAGAATATTGGTCTGGAAGGCGATGTCCTCAATGGTCTTGATAATTTTGCTGATTTCCTGAGAGGAGTTGGAGATGTTGCCCATAGCCTCATTGAGCTGCTTGACGTAGGCGTCGCTGGCGGCCACCTGCTCGCCGGCCTCATTGGCGCTGCGGCTGGCGGCCTCAGCGGCGGCGGCGGTCTCCTTGGCGGTGTTGGAAATATCGGTGATGGTGGCGGACAGCTCCTCCACGGAGCTGGCCTGCTCGGTGGCGCCCTGGGCCAGAGCCTGGGCACTGTTGGACACCTGGTCGGAGCCGCCGGCTACCTGATCAGCGGAGTTGCTGATGTTGGAGAGGGTGTCGCTCATGTGAAAGATCAGCTCGTTAATGCTGGTCTTGATCGCCTCCAGGTCGCCGGGGTAGTCGGCGGTGGCCTCCACGGTAAAGTTGCCGTCGGCCATCTGGGTGGTGATGCTGGAGATCTCCTCCACGGTGCTGGCCAGGACCTTCTGGCTGGTGCGCAGGGCGTCGCACATACTGCCCACTTCGTTCCCGCTGACAAAGGTGACCGGCTGGCGCAGGTCGCCCTTGCTCATGGCGACCATAGCCCGGCGGGTCTCCTCCAGGGGGGGGACGATGGCGCGGATCAGAGAGATGCCCGCGGTGCAGGCCAAGATCACGGCAATGACCACGACCACAATGGCGATAATCATGGCAATTGCGGCGGAGCGCTGCTGCTTCTGGATGGCTTCATCCCGGTGAGCGGTGAGGGACTCAGTCAGCTCCTCAGACTGAATACGCATATTGTCCATAGCGGGTACGCACTGGTTCAGCACCAGGTCGGCGCCCAGAGCGGTATTCCCCGCATGGAATGCGGCAGTAATATCGGGAATCTCCTGCTCCCAGGTTGTAATGGAGTCGGCGTAGTCCCGGGCCAGACTGTCGCTGTAGGGATACAGGTTCAGAAGCTCATCCAGCTTTTCGTGCAGCTTCGTCTGGTTGGAGGCAATTTTCTCGTCCAGTTCCTTGATATGTTGGGTGTTATCGGTGAACAGACCCATCTCCCGCAGGTCCCGGGCCATGCTGTTGGCGTAGTAGCGGGAGTCGCGCATCAGGGTGTTGCACTGTACCTCAGTGGCGATCAGGCTGTTGAACTGATTCTGCATACTGCGCTGGTTGAACAGGCAGAAGATAAGAATCACCACCAACGGGACCATTGCGATAGCGAAGCCGATGAGAAGACTTTTCTTGAGCTTCATTTGTTTGAAATTCATGACATTTTCCTCCTGTTTTCCCTAGTCTCTCTGGAGCGTCGGGCTTTTTTATTTGCGGACGGCACCCCGTCCAAAAATAACAAAATTAGTCAATGTGGCCGTACTTGCCATTGCGTACGTCTCCCTTGAGATGCCCGTCCACCAAGGTAATAACCCGGCGGCGCATGATGTTGACGTACTGGCTGGCATGGGTGGCCATAACTACGGTGGTACCGCGGCTGTTGATCTCGTTGAGCAGGTGAATGATGTCCCAAATGGTGTCATCGTCCAGATTTGCTGTCAACTCGTCCAGCAGCAGTACCGGAGGGCTGCAAATGAGGGCCCGTGCGAGCTCCACCCGGCGGACCTCGCCGATGGACAGCTCCACGGGGTAACAGTGCTCCACTCCCGGCATTCCTACCAGGCCCAGCACCTTCATGACGGCCCGGTCAATGCGGGTGCGCATACCGCCCGCCCGGGCGGCCAGGGCCAGATTTTCATATATGGTCCGCTTGCGCATAAGCTGGGATTCCTGCCAAACGTGGCCAAAGGTGCGCCGCAGGCGGATTTGGAACGGGCCGAAGTACCGGTTCAGGCTGACGTCGTCCAGATAGACTGCCCCAGCGTCCGGAGCGATTTCTCCCCCGATCAGCTTTAAAATGGTGCTCTTTCCGGCGCCGCTGCTGCCAATAAGAAAGACAAATTCTCCCTGCTCAATGGTCAGGTCAATGTCCTCCACGGCCATCTGCTTCTGCCGTTTCTTTTCACCTTTGTAGAATTTTGTAGCACCTTCCAGGCGAATTTCCGGCATTCTTGAAAACTCCTTATGTACGCAGTACTTGAATGGGGACATACAGCTGTGCTATAATGGAACTGCCAACAACAGATACGCTGATTATAACATACTTCTTCCAGCCTTTCAAGTTATAAGATGAGGAAAAAAACGTGCATTTTGATCCATTTGATTTTAAGGAAAAACTGAAAAAATGGGGGAGCGTTTTTCTGCTGGCCCTGCTGTGCATCGGCGGCACGGAGCTGGCGGTGTGCCGCATGGTGGACCCGGCCCTTTACGAGAGCATCACCGCCCCGGTGCGCCAGGGAGCGGCCCAGGGGCTGCAAATGGCCCGGGAGGGACTGGTTCAGTTAGGAAAGGGCGCGGAGCAGCTGGCCCGGGAGGGGCAAAAGCTGTGGGACCAGGCATGGCTGGCCGCGGCGGAACTGGTGAAGCCGGAACCGGAGCCCCTGGAGGACGCCCCGGACGAGATCCAGCTGGCCGGGAAAGTAGATGTGGAGTCCGACCTGTCCATAGTGGACCCGGCCATAAGCGATTTCCAAATACGGAAGGGCCTGGAATATCTCACCGGGGGCAGCGTGGAGGTAGTTTACTACAACCAGACCGACGGGCAGTGGGCCGATCTGCCCTACGGCCGGGACGACATCGGCGGCTACGGCTGTGGCCCCACGGCAATGGCGATGGCCATTTCCTCCTTGGCGGAGGATGTGCAGGTGGACCCGGAGGAGATGGCCCGCGCCAGCGTCCAGGCGGGCTGCTGGGCCAGCGGCCACGGCTCCTCCCTGGCGATTGTGGAGCGCCTGAGCACCGCCTATGGGCTGGAGTGCTTCCCCCTGGACCCGGATTCCCTGACAGATGAGGTTCTGCTGTCCCATTTAATGGAGGGAGAGGTATTGGTTGCGCTGATGACCAAGGGCCATTTTACCACCGGCGGCCATTTTATCCTCCTGCGGGGCGCGACTCTGACGGGGGAGGTGCTGGTGGCGGACCCGGCCAGCCGGGAACGCAGCCTGATGGCCTGGGAGCCCTCCCTCATTCTGGAGGAGTTGTCCAGCAACCGAAGCTACGGCGGGCCTCTGTGGCGGGTGCGGCTGCCGAATGGCGCCGCGCCGCAAAATTAGCGGGAAAGATGTCTTTCCCGCCAATTTTTAGCTTTACTTGCTGTAGTAAGACTTGTCGCCGGTCAAGCGCCGGTTCAGCCGGTGATCCAGTTCAATGATGCGCTCCAGAAGCCGGCGGTTGGTGCCGGCCTGGTCGGCCACCGCCTGTTCCCGGGGGGAGGCCCCCCCCTCCCCCTGGAGCAGCTGCCGGGCCAGTTCCTGGTCGGCGGGGGAGAACTCCTGCAAGCGCCGGTTGAGATTGTGCTTGATCTCCTCCAGCTGGAGCAGAGGGTCATGGCGCATGGCCACCAGCATCCGGACGCTGACCTGGTCGTTACGGTCCATCGCGGCGGCCAGCTGCTGGCTGATGTCCATCACGTCGTTCAGGTAGTTGTACTTTTTCCGCTCCAATACCTGAAGATCCAGAAGCATTTTTTCGTCCAAATGCCTCCGCCTCACTTTCTACCGGTGCGCTTGTCGGCCTCGTGGAAGGCGTCCTGAAGCTCGCCGAACATACCCTGGAGGTGCTCCAGGGCTTCTTTATTGCGGCCCAGCTTGATTCGAATGAGCTGATAATCAAAGTATTCATACATCCGGGCCAGCTCGTGGCTGATCTCATACTGCCCGTCCAGCGTCTCATTGAGGTAATTGACAATGTCCTTGCAGCGGTCCAGAGCCTGCTCAAACTCCGGATATTCCTTCCGGTCCAGCCGCAGCGCGGCGATTTTGCCATTCTTCTTCAACTCATCCACCAGCAGGAGCAAAAGCTCCTGCTGGGTCATGTTGAGGATCATCTGGCGGCGGTATTCCTGATTCAGTCCTGCGTCCATTTTGGACCCCTTTCTTTCGTTAACCGCCCATCATGCCGGCCAGCATGGAGCTCTGGGAATTCATCTGGTTAATCAGCAGCTCCAGGCGGGTAAACTGGCTGGTGTAGCTGTCCACACGGTCGGACAGCTTGGTCTGCCACTTTTCGATCTCTGTCTGGGTGCTGTCGATCTGCTTCTGGAGGTTGTTGTCCAGCAGAGACAGGGAGTAGAGGGGCGTGCCGGCTTCCTGGACCAGAAGGCCCTTGGTGGAGCCGCTGATGCCGGCGTAGCGGTCCAGCTGGGTTTTCATGTTCTGCATGATGCCGTTGCTGGAGGCGCCGCCCTCTACGCTGCGGGTGAACAGGTCCTGCACATCGTCCAGGTTGGTCTCCAGATAGCTGCGCAGCTTGCTCTCGTTGAGCTGGATGGAGGTGGAGCCGTCGGTGCTGGAGAAATTGACGGTGATGCCCATGTTTTTCAGGATCTGACCGTCCTCTCCGGTGAGGGAGAACACGTTCATCATGCCGTTATACAGGCCGGACAGGTTCCGGTCGTTGAACAGGAGGCCCTGCTTGGCCTTCTCCTCGTACTTCTCAATGGCACTCTCGCTCATGCCCTCCATGTCCGCGTCGGTGAGGGGCTCATAGGTGGCGAAGGAGCCGTCGCTCTTCCGATAGGGCATGGTGCTGTAGGCGGACTTGACCTCGGACATCACCTCGTTGAAGTCGTTAATCAGGCCCTTGATGGCGTCCACGATCTGGTCGGAGTTCACGGAGGACTTGAAGGTGACCTTCTGGCTGGGATCAATCTGGTTGGTCACGTTGCCGTTTTCGTCCTTCTTATAGCCGAACTCCTCCTTGGCGGTGATGGTCATGCCGTCGATCTCCACGTTGTTGGTGGAGCGGGTGATGGTCATTTCCTGGCCGTTGACGGACACGTTCAAAATGGCATCCTGGCCCTGGGTGTAAGAGGAGGTCTGCCTGGCGGCGAGCATAGCGGCGATATTGTCGTCTCCTGTGGCGGTGTAATCCACCTTTTTGCCGTTCTGATCCCGGATGACCAGCGCGCCGCCGTCCTCAATGTCGGCTTTCAGATTGTCTTTTCCCAATTCCTTGTTGATAGCGTTCAAGGTATTGCCGATGGTGGGATTATCGCCGAAGAATTCATAGCTAATGGATTTTCCATTGACCTCCATGGATAACTTTTTGCCCTTCATGCTGCCCTGGATACCCAGATAATCCCTGGTGCTTTGATTCTTGTCAATTTTCTCTGCGCCGAACATCTCGCTGGCCAGGCCGTCGCCGAATTCCACCCGGGAGGCCTTGCCGGTGTCCTTGCTGGTAAAGACGAAGGAATTGCTGGTCTTGGAGAAGTTGACGGACACGTTGGCGTCCTTGTTGTTGTTGATGTCGTACATGAGGTCGGACAGCTTGGTGTCCTCGTCATAGTAGCCGATGGTGGTGCCGTTGAGCTCGAACTTATAGCCCTGCTTTCTGGTCTTGCCGTCGTCCTCGACCATATAGTAGCTGTCGCCGTCCTTCACCAGCTTGTTGCCCTTCTTGTCGGTGTAGGTCTCGTTGCCATCCGCGTCCTTTTTGGTGACAACGTTCTTGGCGTCTACCTGGATGTCCTCCTTTTTGATGGAGGAGCCCAGCCGGTCGCCCAGCAGCTTCTCCAGAGTGGAGTTGGTGTTCAGGTAGTTGCTGGCGGTTTTGCCGATGCCCAGAGCGTCGCCGGCGTCGGTGTTAATCAGGAGGGTGGAGCCCTGGGCGTGGTCCTTGTCGGTGATATTAAAGGTAAGCTTGAACTCCTTGTCGCCGCCCTCGCCGGATACTGCAAAGCTGTTTTTGCCGAACTTGCTCTCGATCTCCTCGTTCAGCGCTTCGGCGTATGCGTCGGCCAGATCGGCGGCCTTGACGCTCTTGCCGTTGACCTTGTAGTTGCTGCCATCCTTTTCCACCTTGGGGCCGGTGAGCTGCTTGGTGCTGCCATTGAAGCTGATGTTGAATTTCTTCTCGCTGATGGTGTTGACCGCGTCCTCTTCCTCATAGAAGTCATCGGCGTCCACGCCCTGCATACTGATGGACTTCTGGCCGTTCAGAACGTTTACGTTGCTGGGGACCTTGATGCCCAGCTTATCCTTCAGGGGGCCGGAAGCGCCGCTGATATACACGGCGTTGCCGGAGCTGCCCCTGGCTTCAAAGCTGATGTTGCCCGCGGAGTCGGCAGAAATCTTGATTTTCTCGGAGGCGCTGACGTCGCCGATCTTCTCGCCCTCCAATTTCTTGTTCAGCACGTTGGTCAAAATCTGGGCCCGCTGGGCGTCGGTGGTTTTGCTGTCCTTCAGCTTGGCCAGGTCCTCTTCCGACCAGTCGCTGGCGCTCAGGCTCAGGTTGACCCGGGTGCCGCCGTAGGTCAGGGTCAGGCCGCCGGTCATGGTGCCGGTGGTGATGGGGTCCTTCATGTTGACCGCTTCGCCCTCAATGCTCAGGCCGTCGCCGGAATTCAGATTGCTCTGGGTCTGATAGCGGGCGGCGGTGGCCAGCTGCTTGACGGCGTTGAGGACCACGTCGCTGGTGCCCTTGCCGGACACGCTTACCTTGTCCTTGTTCTCTCCCAGGGCCTCCATGGTGGCCGCGCCGCTGAAGAAGCTGGCGGAGAGCAGGTTGGTGTCGGAGGTATAGGAGGTATACTTGCTGCTGATGTTCACCAGTTTGGCGATCATGCTGCGGTAGGCCTCCTGCTTCCATTCCACCTTGGTGTTTTTCTGCTGAAGCTGGGTGATCTTGTTGGAGTAGCTCTGGACCAGCTGTTCAATCATGCCTTCGGTGTCCATGCCGCTGGCCAGACCGCTGATGGTGTTTTTGCTGTTGTAGAGGCTGCTTACGTTGCTGCTGCTTACGCCGCTGAGAGATGCCATATCAATCGCTCCTTTTACTCTAAATATCAAAAACTTATAATTTTCCTTTGAAATTTCGGGACGAAGATGGTAGAATAGAAAAACGCAGAAAAATGGGCTCTACCCTCTATACTTTTGTATCGACAAGTAGTATAGTAAAGTTAAGAGAATTTTCTGAGAGAATTTATATATGGAGGGGTTTTTTTGTCTACCATAATTGCGGTTACCAATCAGAAGGGCGGAGTGGGAAAGACCACGACCTCCGCCGCTCTGCTCTCCTCTCTGCACCAGCGGGGGGCCAGGGTGCTGGGCATTGATTTGGACCCCCAGGGCAGCCTGGGCTTCTGCCTGGGATTGGATATTGAAAACTGCGCCACGGTCTACGATGTGATGCGGGGGGACAAATATATCCGGGATGTGGTGATTTCAACCGGCTGCGGCGATATTCTGCCGTCCAATATCCTGCTGTCCGGCGCGGAGCTGGAATTCAGCCGGGCCGGCCGGGAATTTTTGCTGAAAACCCAGCTGGCGGAGCTGGAGGACGATTACGACATCATCATCATCGACACGCCCCCGGCCCTGAACGTGCTGACGGTGAACGCCTACGTGGCCGCCGACAGCCTGATTATCCCCATGGCCCCGGAGATTCTCAGCCTGCTGGGAGTGGCCCAGATCCGGGAGACCATCGACACGGTGCGCCGGTGCTACAATTCCCGGCTGAAGGTGCTGGGCATCCTGCTCAACAAGTTCAACCCCCGGCTCAACCTGAACCGGGAGGTGCTGGAGCTGTCCGAGCAGATCGCCCAGCAGCTGGGCAGCAAGGTGTTTGAGTCGAAAATACGGGCCAGCGTGGCGGTGGCGGAGGCCCCCGCCCACGGGGAGAGCGTACTGACCTACGCCCCCCGGTCCAAGCCGTCGGAGGACTTCCAGGGGCTGGTGGACGAAATTCTGGGCAGCCGCTTCCCCAGGCGGGCTGAGACTTCCGGGGAGGATTGAACACAATGGCATCGAAAAAAAATGATAAAAGCACAAAGACAGCCCATGTGCTGAATCTGCTGGCCCCCAGCCATGAGGAGCCGGCGCCGGTCCAGACGGAGGAGGGACAGGCAGCCCCGGCCCCGGCTCCCAGCCGTCCCCTGACTCCGCCCATTTTGGAGGTGGCCCGGAATAACGACGACCTGCTGGCGGGCCAGATTCAAAATGCCCTGGCGGAAGAGCTGGAGGAGCTTCAGGAAGAGGTTGTGCCGGAGTCTGTACCTGCGCCGGAGCCTGTGCCTGAGCCCGAACCGGAGCCTGAGCCCGAGCCTGAGCCTGAACCGGAGCCCGAGCCCGAGCCCGAGCCCGAACCCGAGCCCGAACCCGAACCCGAGCCGGAGGAAGAATTCTGCTGTGTGAACATTATGCAGCATATGGTGGAGGAAAAGGCCCTGCGGTATATCAATATGTTCGGGCTGTGCGACTGCCCCCGGTGCGTGGCGGACGTAAAAGCACTCACCCTTACCAATCTGGTGCCCAAATATGTGGTTTTGCCGAAAACGGAGGTGGGCGCCATGCTTACTGTGTATGAAACCCGGTACAACAGCACGGTATTTGCCCAGTTGACTTATGCCTGCAAGGCTGTCATGGAGAACCCGCACCACAAGGAGAAAAATTAGGGATTTACAAGGATGAGCAGCCGTGCTATAATGAGCACGAATTACAGAAAGGGGGAGTCTGCATGAGCTTTGGCGTGGAGGGCATTGCCGCCGCCAGCATCGACTGGAGTATGTACAAGGTGCAGAGTCAATACAGCACAACGTTGATGAAGCGGGCAATGGACGACATGGAGAGTCAGGCGATGGCCCTGATTAACGATATGCTGGGGGCTGTTCCTTCGGAATATCAGT
>ERZ777306.3995-NODE-3995-length-14240-cov-4.557843_pt1 | contig 14240 bp, 9 predicted proteins | sample MGYA00374966_ERZ777306 | MGnify/ENA primary metagenome ERZ777306 (study PRJEB29329, sample SAMN06343882) | mouse gut metagenome | isolation source: Mouse cecum | place: Austria: Vienna | collected 2014-11-15 ...
CCGATCTCGGCTGTAATCTGTACGCGACTGCCGGAACCGCGAAAGTGATATCCGATTTGGGGATCGACGTTACGGTTGTGGAGCGTTTGAAAGCGACGAAACAGGTCTGCAAATTGATGGACGAGGGCAAGATCGATTATATCATCTACACGGGAAAAACGGACGTCGATTCGATTGCGGACTATATCGAACTTCACCACCATGCGATTTTGCTGGGAATCACCGTGCTGACTTCGCTCGACACGGCGAACGCGCTCTGCGATATCGTTGCGAGTAAATTTACGGAATACAATACGGAGCTCGTCGATATCAACGCGCTTCGCACCAAGAAAACGGAATTGCAGTTCACCAAGATGCAGTCCTGCGGGAACGATTACATCTATTTCGAGGACATGGAGGGGAAGATCACTTGTCCCGAATCGCTTGCGATCAATTTTGTCGAACGGCATTACGGCATCGGCGGCGACGGGATCGTTCTCATAGAGAAATCGGACATTGCCGACGCGAAGATGAGGATTTACAATCAGGACGGGACCGAAGGCAAGATGGCGGGGAACGCGATCCGTTGCGTTGCAAAATATCTTTACGAAAAACAGATCGTGCCGAAGGACACCATGATGATCGAGACGATGAGCGGCGTCAAAGAGGTGAGCGTATATTCTTTCGGCGGCGTCGTTACGAGCGCGAGCGTCAAACTGGGAGAAGCGGTGCTTGACGGGGAGAAAATTCCCTCCGTGTGGAAGGGCGAACGGATCGTAAACCAGCCGATGGAGATCGACGGCAAGGAGTATCGCGTTACGCTTGTCAATCTCGGGAATCCCCATTGCGTTATATTCTGCGACAAAGTGGACGATATTCCGGTCGAAACTCTTGGCGCGAAGATCGAAAACAGCAAATATTTCCCCGAAAAGACGAACGTCGAATTCATTCGCGTCGTTAACGACAGCACGTTGAAAATGCGCGTCTGGGAGCGGGGGAACGGCGAAACGCTCGCCTGCGGCACGGGTGCGGCTGCCGCCGCGGTCGCCGGCGTGCTCAACGGGTTCTGTAAGCCGGACATCGATATTACGGTAAAGGTTCGCGGCGGTGATCTGATCGTGCGCTATTACACGAGCGGAAAAGTAACGCTTGCGGGGAACGTGGTAAAAGTATACGAGGGCAAGGTGGAATTTTAATGGCGGAAAGCAAGTTTTACGAAGAGAGCGCGGGGTCCGCAAGACAAAAAAAAGAGGCGAAGATGTTTCAAGTGTTTCATATCGCCGGCATCATCTTTTTCGTCTTTGCCGCGTTCGGGGTATTTTTATCCTTTCTCTTCGTGCCGAGCATGATCGATCAGGCGCAGAAAGAGGACATAAATCCGACGCTTTCTATTCTGATATGGTGTCTTTGGATTGTTTCGATCGGCGCGATCGGCGTCGTCTTCTGGATTCTGAAAAAGCGGTTTAACATCAGTTACGACTACGTGTTTGTGGAAGACGAATTGCGCGTAACCAAAGTTTTTAACGGGCGCAGGCGGAAGTTTCTGCTTATTCTGAAATCGGATTCGATTCTAAAAATCGGATATTGCGAAAGCGATTCGTATCGGGATACTTTGTCGGGGCAACGCGGAAAGAAACCGAAATTTTTAACGCCAAACCGCGAACCTTCGGAAGGGAAAGAATTTATCTATATTTTGCAGTCGGATACTTTGGGCAAAGAACTGTATATCCTCGAATGCCGTAAAATGTTGTTGGAATATCTCGTCCGCGCGGCGGGCGTGAATAAATTTGTACGAAAATGATCTATCTCGATAACGCGGCGACGACTTGTCCGAGCGCAGTCGCTCTTGCTCGCGCCGAAACTTTTTTGAAGGAAAATTTTTATAACCCTTCCGCACGGTACCGCGGCGGCGACGCCGTTGCGCGGGAGTTACGCCTTGCGCGGGAAAGGATCGTATCGTGCGTTGCCGATCCTGCCGCCTTCGAAGCGGTTTTCACGTCATGCGGGACGGAAGCGGACAATCACGCCGTGTTTTCCTGCGCAAAACGGGGGAACGCCGTCACGAGCGCGGGAGAGCACGCGGCGGTGCATCAGTCGTTTGTCGAACTGAAAAATCGCGGCGTCGAGCCGCGATTCGCGCCCGTAACCCGAAGCGGAACGGTAAACGAAGAGGCGCTTTTATCGCTTGTAGACGAGAAGACTTCGCTTGTCAGCGTCGTACACGTCAACAACGAGACGGGCGCGGTAAACGATATCGCGAGGCTTGCCCGTCTCGTGAAAGAAAAGAATCCCCGCGCGGTATTTCACAGCGACGGCGTGCAGGCGTTCGGAAAAATTTCCGTGCGGCTTAACGATCACGTTGACTTCTATTCCGTCAGCGCGCATAAAATCGGCGGATTGAAGGGGACGGGCGCGCTTATCAAACGAAAAAAAACAACCTTGCAGCCCTTTGTCTTCGGCGGGGGGCAGGAAGGCGGCTTGCGAAGCGGCACGGAGAATACTTTCGGAATCGCCTGTTTTCGCTTCGCGGCGGAAGAGAAAATCGAAAACCTGAAACAGACATGCAGTCGTTTGGCGGGATTCCGCGAACTGTTGTGGGGGCGGCTCGACCGTTCTTTATACACGCGGTTGTCGCCGGAAGACGGTTCGCCGTACATTCTTACGGTTTCCGCCGTCGGTCTGCGCGGCGAAGTGTTGCAGCGCATGCTGTGGGACAGTGGCGTCGTGATCGGTACGGGAAGCGCTTGCAGTTCGAAAAAGCCGCACAGCCGCGTGTTGGAAGCCTGCGGCTGGGACGGAAAAACGCTCGACGGCGTTCTGCGCGCGAGCTTTTCTTCCGAAACGACGGAAGAGGAAATTTTGCGTGCCGCCGAGCTGATGAACCGCGCGGCGTGCAATTTGAAGGAGACGACGGGTTGATGGACATGGAAAAAGTTATTATTATCCGCTATGCGGAGATCCATTTAAAGGGTAAGAACCGCGGCTATTTCGAGCGCGTATTTTCGGTAAATCTGGAACGGGCGCTGAAAGGGATCCGCCATGAATTGCACCGTACGAGCGGGCGGTATCTGGTTGCGAAGTTCAACGAAGATTTTACGGACGAGATCATGGCGCGCCTTTCCCGCGTATTCGGCGTACATTCTTATTCGCTGGGGCTGAGCGTTCCCGCCGAAATGGAAAGCATCTATTCGGCGGCGAAAACGGTCGCGCCCGAATCGGGAACGTTCAAAGTGGATACTCACCGTGCCGATAAGAAGTTTCCGCGTACTTCCATGGAAATCAACGCGGAGATCGGCGGGAGATTGCTGGCGGATAATCCCGCGTTGAAAGTAGACGTGCATGCGCCGCAGTCTCACGTGTATATCGACGTGCGCGAAAACGGAACCGCGCTCGTGTTCGGTAAATTTTACGAGGGCGCGGGCGGCATGCCCGTGGGGACTTCCGGAAAGGGCTTGCTTCTCATTTCCGGCGGGATCGATTCGCCCGTTGCGGGCTATATGATGGCGAAACGCGGAATGTCGGTGGACTACCTGCATTTTCACAGTTATCCCTATACGAACGAGCAGGCGAAAGATAAGGTCGTCGAATTGGGGAAATTGCTCTCCCGATATGCGGGAACGGCGCGGCTGACAACGGCAAGCGTCACGCATATTCAGGAGGAGATCCACAAAAAATGCGCCGCCGAACTCAACGTTACGCTTTTGCGTCGCTTCATGTTCCGCATTGCGGAACGCGTTGCGGAGAAGAAAAAGGATCAATGTCTGATCACGGGCGAAAGTCTCGGTCAGGTCGCAAGTCAGACGATCGAGGGAATCACTTCTTCAAACGCCGTCGTAAAACTGCCCGTTCTCCGTCCGCTCGTGGGATTCGACAAAAACGAGATCATTGCGCTTTCGAAAAAAATCGGCACCTACGATACTTCCGTGCTTCCTTTCGAAGATTGCTGTACGGTATTTCTGCCGGAATTTCCCGCGATCAAACCGAAGCTGTCCTTTATCGAGGAAGAGGAGGGCAAGCTCGATATCGAAGCGCTCGTCGAAGAAGCGGTTGCGGCGCTGGAAGTCATAGAGATTTAATCCCACCATTCGTCCGGCAACGCGTTTGTTTTCGGGATCCGTACGAGGGGTAAAACGACGGCTCTTCCTTCCGTGCCGTTATAAATCGGGATCACGGTATAGCGATAGCTTTCTCCTGCGCGGACCGAGTTATCGCAGATCGTTTTTTGATATTTTCCGTTATAGATCGTGGTGGTTTTGCCGCGATTTTCTCGTTTTATGACATAATCGTAGTACTTTGTCTGGCATAATTCAAAATACACCGTTTGATTTTTTACCGAAACCTTAGGCGTTTCGATATTCGGCAGCGTAAACTTTTCGCTCTTTGCGAGCGGAAGATTGCTCTTCCGGAAGATTTCCGTGCCGCGCGTGTAGACGGGGGCGAGCGGGTCTGCGATCAAAATTTTTTGGTTTGTTTCGTATTCTTCGAGGTCGTAGTCTAACGTGACGACGTCGTCGCATACGGGAAACGGATCGGGCTTGGAATCGGTATAGAGACTTTTCCATACGCGAAGCGCCATATTGGCGGGAAGTCCGCCTCCCGTTGCGGTAATCGGGGTATTGTCGCGGTTTCCCATCCAGACGGCGACGACGTCGTTTTTGGTGTAGGAAATCGTATAAGCGTCGGTATTGCCGGCGTCGGTGCCGCCGGTTCCCGTTTTGGCGCATACGGGAAAGGGAAGCGTCTTTAACTTCTTGGCGGTGCCGCTTTGTACGGTCGTCTGCAAAACGTCGTTCATGATACAGCTGACGTCTTCGGAAAACACGCGTTGCGGCGCAGGCATAAAGCGGTAGAGCGTTTTTCCGCGACCGTCTTCGATCCGCGCGATCGTTCTCGACGGCGCGAAGTTGCCTTGGTTGGCGAACGTCGCATAGCCGTCGGCAAGCGCGGGAAGGGTGAACCCTTCTTTCATGCCGCCGAGCGCCAGCGCAAGGGAATAATCTTCTTCGGGAATATCGAGGTTCATTTTTTTCAGATAGGCGGCGCCGCGCTCCGCGCCGAGTTCGTTTAGAATTTTTACGGCGGGAATGTTGATGCTTTTTGCGATCGCCTGTCTTACGCTCACATAACCGTTCGTTGCGCCGCCGTAATCGTCGGGCGAGTATCCTCCGAAATCCGTTTTCTGATCCAGAATGGGCGTGAGCGGGGAGACGATGTTTTCTTCAAATGCCGGCGCGTAAACGAGCAACGGTTTGATTGCGGAGGCGGGTAACCGTTTTAACGCCCCCGCCGTCGCGCGGATCGCTTTGATCCCGTGCGAAACGTTGTCGCGTACGAGAACGGAGAAGTCGGACTCCGCTTGGAGTTTGTTCAATTCGCTTTGTAGATTCCGATCGCAAAAAGTGTAAACGCGCAGATCCGCTGCGTTGTCGGAACCGATATCCGGAAACAGTTCGGTGAGTTCTTCGTATACGCGGGTCACGTAATCGTCTTCCGCGGTTTCTACGGGTGTTGCGGGCAGCGGCGTGTTGATCGCCTCTGTATATTCCGCGTCGGTGAGATATCCCTGTTTTTGCATGAGTGAAAGCACGAGGTTCCGCCGCGCGAGGCATTTTTCCGCTTCTTTAAACGGCGAATAGCGGTTGGGGGATTTTACGAGCGCGGCAAGCATGGCGCAATCCGCCGGCGCCAGATCTTCAACCGCTTTGCCGAAATAATAGCGCGCGGCGTCGCGGATCCCGAATGCGCTGTGTCCGAAATAAATGGAATTCAGATACAGCTCCATGATCTCTTCTTTCGAATAGCGTTTTTCGAGTATCTGCGTCAGCTTGAACTCTTTCAGCTTGCGGCTGATCGTTTTTTCGCCCGTTAAATGGGTGTTTTTGATGAGTTGCTGCGAAATCGTGGAAGCGCCCTGGCTGAATGAAAAGCTTGCAACATTTTTCATCGCCGCTTTCACGATGCGTTTATAGTCGAACCCGTTGTGCCGATAAAAGTTTTTATCTTCCACCGCGACGAACGCATTGGGGAGGGCTTGCGGAAACGAGGAATACGGCGCGGCGGATTGCTTATTTGCGCTTTGCATTTCCGCGCCGCTCCCGTCGTACAGGCGGATACAGCGTGTATTCAGAGTGAGTTTATCCCGATCGAGTTTTTCGTTTTTCGTCACGCTCAGATAGTAAAAGAGCGCGGTCAGGATCAATACGGACAAAATGCCGATCAGGATTGTTATGATTTTAATCGCGCGTTTCATTATTAGCAGTATTCGTAATTTATCGAAAAAATTTCGGGTCTTACGGTTGAAAAAAAACGAATTTTGTGTTACAATACAAAAGTACGAGTATCATGCGTAAAGATCGGGAGGGCGGCATGACGCTGAAAGAAATCGTAAGCGGCGGAAAACGGATCGTGTTTTTCGGCGGCGCTGGCGTTTCGACGGAAAGCGGGATCCCCGACTTTCGTTCGGAGGACGGGCTGTACCGCACGCGTTACGGGGTTTCGCCGGAAACCGTTTTGAGTGCGGGTTATTTTCAGGCGCATACGGCGGAATTTTACCGTTTTTACCGCGATAAAATGTTGCCGCTTGCCGCGCAGCCGAATCCGGTTCATCGCAAACTAGCGGAGTGGGAACGGGAGGGAAAGTTGCTTGCCGTCGTGACGCAGAATATCGACGGATTGCATCAGAAAGCGGGCAGCAGACGGGTATATGAATTGCACGGCAGTATTCACCGCAACACCTGTTTGCGTTGCGGTAAAAAGTTTTCCGCCCAAGCGATCGTTCGCGCGGAAGGAGTGCCGCACTGCGATTGCGGCGGCTTGATCAAGCCCGACGTCGTTTTGTACGGAGAGCCGCTTGATGAAAAGACGGTGGAAGGCGCGCTCGCCGCGTTGGCGCAGGCGGACGTTCTGATCGTTGCGGGGACATCGCTCACCGTATATCCTGCGGCGGGATTCGTCCGTTATTTCCGCGGGGAGCATCTTGTTTTGATCAATCGGGACAAAACGGCGTACGACGGCGAATGCGAACTCGTGATCCATAAAAATCTCGGAGAAGTATTCTCCGAATTGTGAGACGACTATGAAATACCATATCGTAACGTACGGGTGTCAGATGAACGTACACGAATCGGAAAAAATCGCGGGGATTCTGCGGCAGTCGGGGTATACGGAAGAGTCTTCTATCGAAGAAGCGGACGTCATTGTATTCAACACCTGCTGTATTCGCGAAAATGCCGAAAATCACGCGTTCGGGAACATCGGCGCGTTAAAAAAATTAAAACGAAACAAGCGCGGGCTTGTTATAGCTGTGGGCGGTTGTATGGCGCAGGAAGCGGGGAAAGCCGCGTTGTTAAAGGAAAAGTTTCCGTTTATCGACGTTGTGTTCGGCACGCATAATCTTGGGGAACTCGGTTCTTTGATCGAACGGAAGAAGGCGCAGAAGAAAGCACTGATTTCCGTTCCGGAAGAGCGGAAGGAGACGGAAGACGGCGTTGAACCCGTGCGGACGAGTTTTCCGAACGCTTGGGTCAATATCATTTACGGCTGCAACAATTTTTGCACCTATTGCATCGTGCCTTACGTGCGCGGGCGAGAGCGTTCCCGAAAAAAGGAAGACGTGCTTGCGGAAGTGCGGTCTCTGGTAAAAGAGGGCTACCGCGAAATTACGCTTCTCGGTCAAAACGTAAATTCCTATCGGGACGGAGACGTCGCGTTTCCGGAACTGCTCGATGCGGTTGCTTCCGTCGAAGGGGATTTCCGCGTTCGGTTCATGACTTCGCATCCGAAAGATTTTTCGCCGGAGCTCGTCGCGGTCATGAAAAAGCATAAAAAAATCTGCAAATTGCTGCACTTGCCCGCGCAGTCCGGCTCAAACCGAATCCTCGCCGCGATGAACCGCCGTTATAGCAGAGAGAAATATCTCGAAAACGTCGCTTTGCTCAGGCGGGAGATCCCCGATTGCGAACTTACGACCGACTTGATCGTCGGATTTCCCACGGAGACGGAAGAGGAGTTCGAGGAAACGCTTTCGCTTGTGCGCGAAGCGGATTTTGCTTCTGCGTTTACGTTTATCTATTCTCCGCGTACAGGGACGAAGGCCGCGGAGATGGAGGGGCGTATTCCGGATGAAGTTTCTAAACGTCGGATCACGCGGTTGATCGCGCTCGTGAACGAGCAGACGCGCAAAAAAAGCGCGCGCTACGTCGGAAAAGAGATCGAAATACTTTGCGAGGATTACGACGAAAAAAAGGGATTATATCTCGGACGGGACGAGTTTGGCAGAATGGGGTATTTTGCGAGCGAAAAAGATCCGCTCGGAAAATTCGTGACGCTTAAAGTCGACCGTGCCAACGGGATTTCCCTATACGGGATTGCAATCACAAAAGAGGTTTAACAATGGCGCTTTCACCGATGATGGAACATTACCTTTCCGTGAAGGAAAAGTACAAAGACTGTATCGTTTTTTACCGCCTCGGGGATTTTTACGAGATGTTTTTCGACGATGCGGTTCATGCGTCGCAGTTGCTGGATCTGACGCTTACGGGCAGGGATTGCGGTCTGGAAGAGCGCGCGCCGATGTGCGGGATCCCTTTTCATGCGGCGGATAATTATATCGCAAAACTCGTTGCGCTCGGAGAACGGGTTGCGATCTGCGAACAGCTGACCGACCCCAAAGCGGGGAAAGGTATTGTGGAGCGCGACGTGATCCGCGTCGTGTCGGCAGGTACGGTCACCGAAGAGAGTCTGCTTGACGAAAAGAAGAACAATTATATCGCATGCGCCTTTTCGGAGGGCGAGAAATATGCGTTGGCGTGGACGGATATCACGACGGGCGAGTTCTTTGCACGGGAAGACGAAGATGCGGAGCGGCTTTTGTCGGCGCTTGCGAGTCTTTCCGTCGCGGAGATCATTTGCAACGAAGCGTTGCTCTTTTCCGTAAAGGACCGCGTGGAAAAAGACAGATCGTTTCCCGCGTTTTCCTGTTATCTGCCCTGGGCGTTTCAGCGTGCGCAGGCGGAAAAGAATCTCAAAGAACAGTTTTCCGTTGCTTCGATGCAGGCGCTCGGTCTGGAGTCGCATCCGTATGCCGCGATCGCTTCGGGCGCGCTGATCGAGTATCTGCGGGATACGCAAAAGCACGCGTTGAAGAATATCAACGCGCTGCGTTTTTCCGACGGGAAAAGAAATATGAGACTCGACGCAGTTGCAATCCGCAATCTCGAAGTGCTTGTGAACAATGCCGAAGGGAAAAAATACGGTTCGCTTCTTTGGCTTCTCGATAAAACGAAGACGGGGATGGGGGCGCGAAAATTGGCTTCCATGCTTGCGTCGCCGCTTGCGGACCGCGAAGAAATTGAAAAACGGCTCGACGCTGTGCAGGAACTTTTCGATTCCACCGTCGTGCGCATGGGGCTTTCGGATATGCTGTGCGGCGTGCGGGATATCGAACGGCTTACGGGCAGGATCTCAAACGGAAACTTGCAGCCGCGCGACTGTCTGGCGCTGTCGTCGTCGCTTGCGGTCGTGCCTTCTCTGCGGTTTCAGCTTGCGGGCTTTTCTTCCGCGTTGTTGAAGGAAGCGGAAGCGGATCTCATCGATACCAAAGAAATCTGCGCGTTGCTCGACGCGGCAATTTCTCCCGACGCGCTCACCCGCAAAGAGGGCGGTTATATCAAACACGGCTATAACAAACAGCTCGATGAGTTGCGCGACGTGAAAAACGGCGGCAAAACGCTGGTTGCCGAATTGGAGGCGCGCGAACGGGAACGTACGGGGATCCGTACGTTAAAAATCGGCTATAACCGCGTATTCGGATATTATATCGAAATCAGCAAATCCTTTCTCGATAAAGTGCCGTATTCCTACATCCGCCGTCAGACATTGGCGGGCGGCGAGCGGTTTACGACGGAAGAACTCCGCGAACTCGAACAAAAGATCCTCGGTAGCGAAGACGCTTCGACGCGACTTGAAGAACATCTTTTCAATGAGTTGCTGGAAATCCTGTCCCGAAATATTCCTTTGTTCCAGCGAGTCGCGGGAGCAGTCGCCATGCTCGACTGTATCGTGTCGCTTGCGGTTGTCGCCAAAGAAAATAAATATTGCCGTCCGGAAATCGCGACGGAGGGCGCGCTCGAAATCGAAGAGGGAAGGCACCCCGTCGTGGAGGCGATTTCGAAAAATCGGTTCGTGCCGAACGATTGCAATCTCGACGGCGGGGACAACCGCACGATGATCATTACGGGACCGAACATGGCGGGCAAAAGCACCTATTTAAGGCAAATCGCGCTCACCGTATTCATGGCGCAGGTCGGGAGTTTCGTGCCGGCAAAGCGCGCGCGGATCCCGCTGTGCGACCGCATTTTTACGCGGATCGGCGCGAGCGACAATTTGATTCTCGACCGTAGTACCTTTATGGTGGAAATGACGGAAGTCGCCAATATTTTGCGCAACGCGACGGATCGCAGTCTTCTGATTCTCGACGAGGTCGGGCGCGGGACAAGCACGTTTGACGGGCTTTCCATTGCCTGGTCCGTAATCGAACACTTAACGCGCAGTATCCGTGCGAAAACTTTGTTTGCAACCCATTATCATGAGCTTACCGAATTGGAAGGAAAACTCGAAGGGGTCAAGAATTACAAGATCAACGTGCGGGAGATCGGCGGCAACATCGTGTTTTTGCGGAAGATCGTGCGCGGCGGCGCTTCGCGCAGTTTCGGCGTGGAGGTCGCGGCGCTTGCCGGCGTTCCGGATGAAGTGACTTCCCGCGCGAAGGTGATCCTGAAATCGCTGGAAAAGAACGATCTGTCCCGCCGCGCGGTTCCGGGTGAGGAAGAGATTATGGACGAACCCTTAATGTCCGACGCGGACGCGGGAATTGCGGAAGAGTTGAAAGGCATTGACGTAAACGCGCTCACGCCGTTGCAGGCGCTGGCGTTGCTTTCGGAATGGAAGGAGAAACTGAAATGAAGATCAATCTTCTGACCGCGGATATCTACAATAAAATTGCGGCGGGCGAAGTGGTGGACCGTCCGTATTCCGTCGTAAAAGAGTTGGTGGAAAACGCGATCGACGCGGGGGCGACGGAAATCGCGGTGGTGGTCGAAGCGGGCGGTAAAAAGCTCGTTCGCGTCAGCGACAACGGGAGCGGAATCGCCAAAGACGATTTGAAAAATGCTTATTCCGCACATGCGACGAGCAAACTCAAAAGCGCGGAAGATTTATTTACGGTTTCCACGCTCGGCTTCCGCGGAGAGGCGATCGCCTCCATCGCCGCCGTGTCCCGCATGAAAATTCTTTCGAAAACCGTCGACGGGGAGGCGTATTCTCTCGTTTGCACGGGGGGAGTTCTCGGCGACGTGAATGCGGACGCAAGCGCGAACGGTACGGTCGTATCGGTTGAAGACTTGTTTTTCAATACGCCCGCAAGGTTAAAATTTTTAAAGGCGGACGGGCAGGAAGAGGCGGACGTGACGAATATGATGGCGCGGTTTTTGCTCTCCCGTCCCGATATTGCGTTTACTTACACGGCGAACGGAAAAGTAAAATACCGTTCATTCGGAGACGGGCTAAAAAGCGCGCTTGCCGTCGTTTACGGGAATGAGATTCTCGGCAACTGTTATGAATTGCGCGCGGAGAAACACGGCATTGCGATTTCCGGATTTATCGGGAATCAGAATTTTTCGAAGCCGAACCGCAGTTATCAGAACTTGTTCGTGAACGGGCGATACGTGGTCAATCAAACGGTCGGCGCGGCGGTGACGAATGCGTACGGCGCGTATCTCATGAAAAGACAATACCCGTTTTACGTGCTGTTTTTGGAGATTCCTCCGGAGGCGGTGGACGTGAACGTGCACCCGACGAAATCCGACGTCCGCTTTGCGGACAATCAGATCGTTTACGGGTGCGTATATTCGGTCGTTTCGGCGGTACTCGACGGCAATTCCCGCGCGTTGGAATATCTTGCGGAAAAACCGGAGAGAAAACCCGCGCCCGAGCAACCTTTGCCGAAGCCGCAGGCGCTGCCGACGGTCGAGAAAAAACAGGCTCCGGGAATGACGTACGCGCAAGCGAAACGGGAATTGGCGTTCGACGTCTCTCCGGTAGGCGGAAAAAGTCCCGAACCTAGGTTTTTTGATCCGCAACCGCCGCGGCTTGAAGTTCGCGCTCCCATTCCGGAGGAGAAAAAAGAGGACGTGTTTGCCGAAAATCAGCGTTTCCTGCGCGAGCGAGAGCAGACGGAAAAGTCTGTGAAAGGGGTACAGGAGCGGATCGAACCGCGTAATCTGGTCTTTAAAGGCGAACTGTTCCGCACCTATCTCATCTACGAAATCGACGATTGCGCTTATCTGATCGACCAACATGCCGCGCATGAACGGTTAATATACGATCGGTTAAAGGAAAAGTGCGATCATCGCACGGTGATCGCCCAGCCGATGCTCGTTCCGTACGTGCAGACGGTAAATGCGCAGGAATTTGCGTTTTTGGAAAAGAATTTCACGGCGTTGCGGGAACTCGGATTCGAGATCGAAGATTTCGGCGGTACGAGCGTAAAGATTTCCGCAGTGCCGGTCGATTTGCAAAAAATCGATTTGAAAGAGTTTTTCGGGGAAGTGTTGGCTTCCATGGAGAATCTTCGCGCAATCAAGCTGAGCGATCTGATCAAAGACCGTTTGGCGACTGCGGCGTGTAAAGCGGCGGTAAAGGGCGGCGAAAAGCTCGGCGACGCGGAGGTCCGCGCCCTGATCGAGGCGACGGAAGGGGACATGGGACTTCGCTGTCCGCACGGCAGACCTGCGGTTGTGAAGATGAAGAAGAGCGAAATCGAAAAACTCTTTAAACGGATCGTATGAAAAAGCTTCTCGTAATTTGCGGCGCGACCGCGAGCGGAAAAACCGCCTTGGCGGTAGAGTGCGCGAAAAGAGTGAACGGAGAGATTATTTCTTGCGACGCGTTGCTCGTGTACCGCGGGCTGAACGTGGGCACGGCAAAGCCCACGGCGGAAGAGCGGCGCGGGATCCCGCATTATTTAATCGACGTTGCCGATCCGCGCGAGCGTTTTTCCGTCAGCGATTTCGAGCGCCTTGCGTTGCCGATTTTGGAAGATATTCTCTCCCGCGGAAAGACGCCCGTCCTTTGCGGAGGAACGGGTTTTTATATGAACGCCTTGCTCTTTCGCAGTTCGTTCGGAAACGCCGCGGCTTCCGAAGAGATCCGGACGAAATACGAAAAGATCGCAGAACTGAGCGGTCGGGAATATCTGCACGGGCTTCTGCGCGAAGTCGATTCGGAAACCGCAGAAAAATTGCATCCGAACGACGTTAAGCGGGTGATACGCGCTTTGGAAATATTCGAACTGACGGGCAGGAAAAAATCGGAGCAGCACGACGCGCCGATTCCGCGGTATCCGTATTCCGCTTTCGCGTTCGATTATCCGCGCGAAATCTTGTACGACAGGATCGGGCGACGGATCGACGGGATGTTTTTGCACGGTTTGGTAAGCGAAGTGAAAGGGCTTTTAGCGGCGGGAATCCCCGAAAATGCGCAATGTATGCAAGGAATCGGGTATAAAGAAGTGGTTGAATGTTTAAAAAACGGCGATCAAGAGAGTATTATGCGTGACATAATTGCAAGAAACACCCGTAATTATGCCAAGCGACAGCTGACGTTTTTCAAAAAATTGCCCGAATTGCATTTTATAGAGCCGAAGCCGATCGAAAAGGCGGCAAAAGAGGTTGTAGATATTTATGAAAGCTGAAACGTTGATATTGCATGCGGAAGAAGCGCTGGCCGAAGAGTTCCGAAAAATCGACGGCATTGCGCAGTTTAATACCGAAAAGGTGCTTGCCGCTTTTCGCGAGGAGCGGATTGCCGTCCGACATTTTGCGCAGACGAACGGTTACGGATACGGAGACGAAGGGCGCGAAGCGCTCGCCAAAGTTTATGCGCGCGCGTTCGGGGCGGAACGCGCGATCGTGTCGCCCGCACTGCTCAGCGGTACGCACGCGCTGACGGTTGCTCTGTTCGGGATTTTGCGCCCGCAAGACAGGGTTCTTTGTATTACCGGAGTGCCTTACGACACTTTGCGCGGCGTGGTCTGGGGCAAAGGCAGCGGGTCGCTTTGCGATTTCGGAATTTCTTTCGAAACGGTCGCGTTAAACGGAGCGGGAAAAATCGACGCGGACGCGGTAAAGACCGCGCTTAGCAGTGCGGAATATAAAATGGTCTATATCCAGCGTTCGCGCGGATATGAATTGCGCGACCCTTTT
>ERZ777306.4005-NODE-4005-length-14185-cov-16.949611_pt1 | contig 14185 bp, 12 predicted proteins | sample MGYA00374966_ERZ777306 | MGnify/ENA primary metagenome ERZ777306 (study PRJEB29329, sample SAMN06343882) | mouse gut metagenome | isolation source: Mouse cecum | place: Austria: Vienna | collected 2014-11-15 ...
AAAAAAGTTGTGCGCAAAACAAATTTTGTTTATTCCATTGTGCGGAGCATTCCGCTGAGCCTCTGAAAACGTAAATCGTGTTCAGCAGAGGCTTCCACGATTTATGAGTCTCATCTCCAGGTCCTAAGGAATCCACCAGGCTTCGCCTGATACCCCCTTAGGACATATACACAAAAGTCAGTTGCACGAACATTTTTTGTGCAATATGCCAAGCGCGCTCCACAGCCAGGGCTTTTGACACCCGAATCCTATAATACAAAAAGGCTGCTGCAAAATTCGGCAACTTTACAATATATAGTTAAAACAACTCCAACATTCATACCATATATTGCCCGTATACGCCATTTTGCAACAGCCCCTTAACTTTAATTTGTATCCCTGAAATCCCGAAATCCCTATTCCTCTGTATTATCATCCAGCATATCGTCATCATCTTCGTCTTCAAAGAAATCATCGTCAAAGTCATCATCGAAATCATCCTCGAAGTCTTCCAGATAATCCGGTTTTAAATAACGGTATACCGCATAAGCGATGCCTGCCACTGCAGCAACTGCCCCGATTACAGCCAATATCCAAAGGATGGTATCACAGCATTTACTGCATTTCTTTTCTTCCTCTTTCTTTCCTAACAGTTCATTAATCCTGGACATATCAATATATTCTTCCAATTTGTTTAATCTGTTCATAACCCTTACCTCTTTTCATCTTTACTTGGTTTAGTGTTGCCCCACAGAATATGAATTATCACACATCCCATTTCCAACTTCTGCATTTCCTGCCAACCATTTTCTAATATATAATATAGCACTAATTCCAAAAATTTACTATAAAAATTTAATAAAATTACAACTTTTTCAATTTTGCAAATGCGGCATACATAATTTTCTGCCCGGCGCCGTCAAAGACCACCGTCACCTGGTAATCCTTGGGGGTACTCTCCAGTTTCGTCACCGTGCCCTCCCCATACTTTACATGGCTCACCCTATCGCCCACTCCGTAATCCACCTTGCCGGGCACCGGCATTCCTTTGGTAAGGCCTCCCATTCCCCCTCCGGCTATAAATGGCCGGTTCTCGGCAGGCGTCCGTTTGGCCACTGCCACCGCACGCGGTTTTGTTTTGGCCGATGCTGTTTTCGGTTTATCGAAAATCCGTCTGTATTCCTCCGCTGCGCTGTTCCTTGCAAAACCATCCCCTGATTTCCCCGAAAAAGTATTCCTGGATTTTCCGGAATCTGCACCTCTCCATGGATCCACGGCCGCATCTTTGGAACTCTCCAACAAAACATCTTCACCGCTGTTTTTCCAAACCTTTTCATATCCCTTGCCGCTCCTATAGGGCAATACATTATCCATCCCAAAAGGTTTTGACTTAAATCGCAGCCTCTCACCGGAATCTTCCTCATAGCTGCCAAAATCCCAATTTTTCAGAGACGGAACTTTGTTGTCCAGCAGTTCCTCCGGTATTTCCTCTACAAAACGGCTCACCGCGTTATACTGTGTCTCCCCGCGCACCATGCGCCGTTTCGCACATGTTAAGGTCAAGTCATCTTTGGCCCTGGTAATCCCCACGTAGGCCAGACGACGTTCCTCTTCCATTTCCTCGTCATCATCGGAGGTCACCGCCCCATAGCCAGGGAACACCCCATCCTCCATGCCGGTCAGATACACATGGGGGAATTCCAGCCCTTTCGCGCTATGCAGCGTCATCAGCAGCACCCGGCTGCTCTCCCCTTCTATCCTGTCGATATCCGCCACTAAAGCAACCTCTTCCAGAAATTCACTTAAACTGGCGTCTTCATGGTTTTCTTCGTAAGATACTATCTTACTGATTAACTCATCAATATTATGGATTCTATCCTCTGCGTCTTCTTCGTCCGAGGCCTCCAATTCCCTAACATAGCCAGTAGTTTCCACGATATCCTTAATCAGCCCTTCCAGCCCATAATATTCCAGCTTGCTCCTAAAGCTTTGAATCATCGTAACAAAAGGTTCCAATTTCGCCGCACTCCTGCCCACGGATGTAATCTGCCCGGCCTCCTTTAGCGCATCGTAAAAGCTAATGCCTTTCATATCCGCATATTCCTGCACACGTGCAATGGTAGCCGCCCCGATTCCGCGTTTCGGCACATTAATAATCCTTCTGGCCGCCACATCATCCTTGCCATTATCCACCGTTTTCAAATAGGCAAGCATATCTTTGATTTCTCTTCTGGCATAAAAATTTGTGCCGCCCACTACATCGTAGGGAATCCCCTCCAGAATAAACCGTTCTTCCAGCATACGGGCCTGGGCATTGGTCCTGTAAAGGACAGCTGACTCTCCGTAATCCGCAATTCCTTTCCTCTTCTTCCTCGCTATGTCATCTGCTACGAACTCCGCTTCCTCATAGGCCGTGTCAAACTGTCTGAAATGCACAAGGCTGCCCTGCCCTTTTTTCGTCCAAAGCGCCTTTTCCTTACGGCCTCTGTTATTCTGGATTACCGAATTTGCCGCGTCCAGTACGTTCTGCGTAGAACGATAGTTCTGTTCCAGCTTAACCACCTGTGCCTCCGGATATACTTTTTCAAAATCCAGAATATTTCTGATATTGGCCCCCCGGAATTTATAGATAGACTGGTCATCATCCCCCACCACACAAAGATTCCTGTACTTATCCGCCAATAAGCGCACCAGCTCAAACTGGGCCGTATTCGTATCCTGATATTCATCTACCATAATATAGCGGAATCTGTCCTGATAATTGTCCAGCACCTCCGGGCAGCTTTTGAACAGTTCCACCGTCTTCATGATTAAATCGTCAAAATCCAGGGCGTTATTTTTCCTCAGCACTGACTGGTATTCCACATAGGCTTTGCCGATTTTTTCCTGGTGATAATCCCCCATGGCCTGAAGCTGATAATCCACGGAAGAAATCAACTCGTCCTTCGCTGAGGATATCGCACTTAAAATAGCCTTTTCTTTCAGCATCTTCGTATCTATCTGAAGGCGCTTGCAAACCTCCTTCATCACCGTTTTCTGGTCATCCGTATCATAAATGGTAAAATTATTATCATATCCTATCCTGTCTATGTACCGATGCAGAATGCGCACACAAGTGGAATGAAAAGTGGATACCCACACTTGGCTGGCCCCATAGCCGATGATAGAGTCCACCCGCTCCCTCATCTCCCCAGCCGCTTTATTGGTAAAAGTAATTGCCATAATGTTATAAGGCTGTACGCCTATTTCATCAATAAGATAAGCAATCCTGTGTGTCAGCACCCTCGTTTTCCCGCTGCCCGCACCGGCTAACAGCAGCACTGGCCCATCTACTGCAAAAACCCCTTGTTTCTGTTGTTCGTTTAGTGTATCATAAATGCTCATAAATTCAGCCTAGTCCTTCTGTCTCCTATTTTCGTATGGTCTGTTATCTGATATCCATTTCGTTAAAAGGGTCCCCGCATTCCGGGCAGAACTTCGGCGGGTTCTGGGGGTCTTCCGGCTCCCAGCCGCATTTATCGCACCTATATAAAGGTTCCCCTGCCGGTTTCTTCTGTCCGCATTCGCTGCAGAATTTCCCTTTGTTCATTTGTCCGCAGCTGCACATCCACCCAGTATTGTTTCCTACCACACGCCCTGGTGTCTGCCCCTGCATACCTGCATTCGTCTGTCCGGCCATTCCGCTGCCCATTTGTCCGGCCATTCCATTACCCATTTGCCCCGGCATACCATTGCTCATTTGCCCTGACATTCCATTATTCATTTGCCCTGACATTCCATTGCCCATCTGTCCGGCCATTCCGCTGCCCATCTGTCCGGTCATTCCGTTATTCATTTGCCCTGACATTCCGCCGTTTTGCTGCCCCATCGTAAATAATGTATTGGCATTCATTCCCCCTGCCATATTGGCCATATTCATTCCTGCAAATGCCATCATCGGCCCTGTCGTTTTATTGGATGCCGCTGCCCTCATCGCATCCGCCTGGGCATTGACCAGTGTAGCCGCTGCCATTGAAGGGTTGCGGTACACCGCTGTCCTTTGCAGTTCCTTAATCATTGCCTCATCGCTTTCCGGAGCTTTCACTGAATTCATTCCGAAAGATACAATCGAAATCCCCCTTAGCTGCGCCCATTTCGCCGACAATTCCTCATTTAAAATATTCGTCAGTTCCAAAGTATGCTTCGGGATCAGGCTATAGCGGATTCCCATTTCGGAAATTCGGGCAAAGGCCGGCTGCAATGCCGTCAAAAGTTCTGTCTTCAGCTGGCTTTCAATCTCACCCCTCCTGAAATCATGGGTAATATTCCCGCATACATTTTTATAAAACAGCAAAGGGTCTGTAATCCTGTATGAATATTCCCCGTTACAACGCAGCGTAATATCAATATCCAGACCAATATTCGCATCTACTACACGAAAAGGCACCGGGCTCGCTGTACCATATTTATTTCCCATAATCTCTTTCGTATTAAAGAAGTAAACTCTCTGGTCTTTGGCCGTATCCCCTCCAAAAGTGAAACGCTTCCCGATTACCGCGAAAGTTTTCCCCAGCCCTTCCCCGAAATTCCCGTACAGCAAACTGGGCTCTGAAGATGTGTCATACAAAAATTCCCCCGCCTCTGCACAAAATTCCACTATTTTACCCTGCTCCACAATAATCATGCACTGTCCTTCATTCACTGCTACCATAGAGCCATTGCTGATAATATTATCTTCCCCGTTTGTATTGCTGCTTTTACTGCTGTTTATCCGTTTTTTCCCCTTCACAGCCAAAATATCATTGCCCAATGCATCACAGTAGAAATACTCTCTCCACTGGTCTGCCGTTACTGTACCCACCGCACTTTTGATAGCCTTAACTAATCCCATATCTGCCCTTCCTCCATTTAGAGCCGGTATTCCTTTCCCAGCCTTCTGTTTTTATTAAGTATTATAACCAGTTTGCTGATTGTTGTCCAGTACATCGTTCCCCCCCTGTTATTTTCATGTAACAGTTCATCCTTTCGCCTCCCTGTTACGGAATCCGGCCATTTCGCATCTTGCCTACGGCAAAAGGGCCGGATTCTTTGTCACATCTACACATTCGTACGGATTTTTTTAGCCCTACTTTGCAGCAAATGCAAAATCCTGGGCTGAACTGTTACATTTTCATAGCCGTTCAGACAGTTTCCCTTCAAAACGGTCCTTACGCAGATCTGCCGGAACTTTAGTCGGATATTCCCCCTGAAAGCAGGCAGCGCAATAATCCTCACTGCCTATCAGATTGTTCAGCTTTTCTATTGGTAAATATCCCAAAGAATCTACTCCGATAATCCTCGCAATCTCCCCCATGCTATGATGGCATGCAATCAAGTTTTCTTCAGAATCAATATCCGTGCCGTAATAACAAGGATATAAAAATGGGGGAGCTGAAATTCTCATATGTATCTCTTTCGCCCCGGCATCACGCAGGAGTTTTACAATACGTTTGCTGGTCGTTCCTCTGACAATGGAATCGTCAATTAATACAACTCTTTTTCCGTCTATTACATTTTTGACAGGACTCAGCTTAATCCTGACCTTGTCCAAACGTTCATTTTGTCCTGGCGCAATGAATGTCCTTCCAATATATTTATTTTTTATCAGCCCAATCCCGTAAGGAATTCCGGATTTTTTCGCATACCCCAATGCTGCATCCAATCCGCTGTCGGGAACACCAATCACAATATCTGCACATATCGGATAGCTTTCTGCCAGCAATTCTCCGGCTTTCATACGAGATTCATGCACAGATATGCCGTCTATAACAGAATCCGGTCTTGCAAAATAAATGTATTCGAAAATGCAGGTTCTGCGTCTCTGTTTTTCACAGTGTTCCCTTCTCGATTCCACACCTTTTTCCGTAAACACCAGAATCTCCCCCGGCAGCACATCACGGATAAATTCTGCCCCTACCGCTGACAACGCACAGCTTTCGGATGCCGCCACATATGCCCCATTCGCCATTTTTCCATAACAGAGCGGCCGAAAACCATATGGATCCCTTGCCGCAATCATCTTTGTGGAAGAAATCAACACCAGCGAATAAGCACCTTCCAGTAAATGCATCGTATTGCTGACTGCTTCCTCAATGCTTGGCGTCATAAGCCTTTCTCTCGTAATCACATAAGCGATGGTTTCCGTGTCACTGGTTGTATGGAAAATTGCCCCCGATAATTCCAGCTTATCGCGAAGTTCCAATGCATTGCTCAAATTTCCATTATGTGCCAGCGCCATTTTTCCTTTCTGGTGATTAACTTCAATAGGCTGACAGTTATTTCTTGTGTTTCCCCCAGTTGTTCCGTATCTTACATGCCCCACCGCCATATTTCCCATCGGAAAATGGGCCAATGTATCTTTAGAAAAAACTTCACTGACAAGTCCCAAATCTTTATAGGAAGAAAATACGCCGTCATCATTCACAACAATTCCGCAGCTTTCCTGCCCCCTGTGCTGCAGGGCATATAGCCCATAATAAACAATGCCTGCAACATTTTCCTTTTCTGTACCCATCACTCCGAATACGCCGCATTCTTCATGAATAGCCATAACCTTATCCCCTCCTGCTATTTAGAATATTCTGTACACAAAAAACAGCTGCAACCCCTCTCCTAATCTAATGCAGCTGTACTCATACAGGCTATGCTATGCGGCTCTCACTATTCCGCACTCGCTGTAAACGATCGCCTGTACTGCTTCTCTTTTCTCAAATGCCTTTACAGTATTTAATTTTTATCTGTCCTGACTTTTATTCCACATCCTGAAGGGCGTCAAATCCTTCTTCTCCGGTCCTTACTTTCACCACATTTTCCACATCATAAACAAAAATCTTTCCATCTCCAATATGCCCTGTGTAAAGCACCTTCTTCGCTGTTTCAATCACTTTACGGACCGGAACGGCACTGACTACGATATCCACCTGCACTTTCGGAATCAGATTTGCTTCAACCTGTACGCCACGGTAATATTCCGGTCTGCCTTTCTGAACCCCGCATCCCAAGACGTGGGATACTGTCATACCAGTAATTCCAAGTTTCATTATTGCATTCTTTAATGCTTCAAATTTAGATTCCTTGCAGATAATCTCAATCTTTGTAAATTTCGGGGTACCTTCTTCAAATGCAGGAACTTTCTTAACAGGGATTGCTTCCGCCACCGGAGTATCGCCGGATACCACCACGGGAGCCTTTCCCTCTTCAATGTATTCCGGAAGCATTGCAAAGCCTGCATATGCAGACGGAAGACCATGTTCCACCGCATCAAGACCAGCCATTTCCCCTTCCCTATCTACACGAAGACCCGCAACCGCTCTGATCACAAGGAATGTAATAGTTATAGTAATTGCTGTCCATGCAGCAACGCTGACAAAGCCAATAAACTGAAGCTTTAATAGTTCAAAACCGCCGCCATAAAACAGGCCGGTTAGAGTTTCCCCCGAAGCATTTGCAATACTGTATTCAGGAGCTGCCTCTGTGGCAAATAGCCCAACTGCCAGCGTACCCCAGATACCATTCATACAATGCACAGCAACTGCTCCAACCGGATCGTCAATGCGCAGCACATGGTCAAGAAGCCACACGCCAAACACAACTAAAAGACCTGCAACTGCTCCAATCGCAACCGCACCAAATGCGTCCGTCACATCACACGGCGCTGTAATTGCTACAAGCCCTGCCAAAGATGCGTTCAGGCACATGGAAACATCCGGCTTTCCATATTTCATCCATGTAAAGACCATACAAACAACAGTTGCGACAGCCGGTGCGACTGTTGTTGTCAGGAAAATAGAACCAAGCTGTGCAATAGAAGTTGCAGCTGCGCCATTAAATCCATACCAACCGAGCCAAAGAATAAATACCCCAAGCGCTCCAAGTGCAATGCTGTGCCCCGGAAATGCATTTACTTTCACGACTTTTCCGCTCTCATCCCTGGTAAACTTTCCGATACGGGAACCAAGAATTTTTGCACCTATCAATGCGGAAATGCCGCCTACCATATGAATCGCACAGGAACCGGCAAAATCATGGAAGCCAAGCTGCGCCAGCCATCCCCCTCCCCATATCCAGTGTGCTTCGATTGGATAAATCAATGCAGAAATTACGCCGGAATAAATGCAATAGGAAAGAAATTTTGTACGTTCTGCCATTGCACCGGATACGATGGTTGCCGTTGTAGCACAGAATACAAGGTTAAATACAAAGCTCGAAAAATCAAACTCTCCATATGCAGTAAACAGATCAAATCCCGGCCTTCCGATAAGCCCAAACAGGTCTTCCCCCATCAGCAAACCAAAACCAATCAGTATAAATACTACGGTTCCAATACAAAAATCCATTAAGTTTTTCATTATGATATTTCCCGTATTTTTTGCCCTGGTGAAACCGGCCTCTACCATTGCAAAACCTGCCTGCATCCAGAACACCAATGCGGCGCCAATTAAAAACCATACTCCGAACACTTCGCCGGATACTGTCTCCTGTACAAATACCTTCATAGCTTCATCCATATTTCACTCCATTTCTGCACGGCTTTTGCAGCCCGGCATAGCTAGGGCTTTATGCATAGCAAGTTTGCGGATGCCGCGCAGACACAAACTTGGGATTGAAAATTTTTAATCTTCAATCTTTCTAAAATCAGCTTCCTTTTATTAAATCATTTCACGCCAAACAGTAAATCACCATCCGAAAAATTTTGATACATTCTTCATAATCTCACTCCTCCCTGTTGGCAAATAAAAAAAGGATGTCTTTTATGGCGCTTTTCCCTACACCGCAAAAGACTCCTTTGCCCCTTGTATCAAATCGTATGTATTTTCATTTGTAAAGTAAAAAGCGCCTCTGAGAATTTCATCTCAAAGACGCCCTTGCCTTTACTTGTTGGATGATACACCTTAAAGAATCATTTGTCAATCTTTTTTTCATTTTTCTTTTACTACTGTTTGTTTCTTCTTTTTCACCCTCTCTTCCAACCTTTTCACCCACGTACAAGCACACACCCTATTTCTTCCCTATATAATAAAACATCATTATATATGGAGGTATTATGAAAAATGCTAAAAAGACATAACCATCTTATCTTACACAGGCTTATCGCCCTCGCCCTTTGCCTGATTCTCCTTTGCAGTATGGCAGCCGGATGCGGCAAAGAATCCGGGGGAACATCCGGTTCATCCGGCAGTTCCAAAAGTTCCCTTACTACGGTCACACTGAATGAAGTGGCACATTCCATTTTCTATGCACCTATGTATGTTGCCATTGAAGAGGGGTACTTTGAGGAAGAAGGGATTGATCTCACCCTTGTTACCGGCTTCGGTGCAGATAAGACCATGACAGCTTTGCTTACTGATGAAGCAGATATCGGTTTTATGGGCAGCGAAAGTACGATTTACACCTATATCGGCGGTACGCAGGATTACGCGGTCAACTTCGCCCAGCTCACTCAGCGCGCCGGAAACTTCCTGGTATCCAGAGAACCCATTGATAATTTTTCCTGGGATATGCTGAAGGGAAAAGATGTTCTTGGAGGCAGGGCCGGCGGTATGCCGCAAATGGTGTTCGAATATATTTTAAAAAAGAATAACATTGACCCCAAATCAGATTTGAATATTGACCAGAGCATCGATTTCGGCTCTACCGCTGCTGCTTTTTCCAGCGGGCAAGGGGATTTTTCCGTAGAATTCGAGCCACACGCCACCTCCCTGGAAACCAAAGGCGATGGTTATGTCATAGCCTCCTTAGGGGAAGATTCCGGTTATGTACCTTATACGGCATTCAGCGCTAAAAAGAGCTTTATTGAAGCCCACCCTGACGTTATCCAATCCTTCACCAATGCACTGCAAAAGGGAATGGACTATGTACAAAATCACTCTCCGGAAGAAATTGCCAAAGCAATAGCCCCCCAGTTTGAAGAAACTGACTTGGAAACACTCACCACTATAGTAACCAGATATTATGAGCAGGATACCTGGAAGGATAACCTTATCTTTGAAGAAGATGCCTTTACCCTACTGCAGAATATCCTCGATGAAGCCGGCGAACTTTCCGAGCGCGTGCCCTATGAAACCCTGGTTACCACTAAATTTGCCGAGGAAGCCAAATAGTTGTCTGCACTGCACATCGGAATATAATAACTTATAACACCATTTATCGAAAGCACTTACTGAAAATTTGCAATATCCCTTTGATTGGTATATAATATAATATCGCACCAGTTCTGGGAGGAATGCGCTTTTGCGTATCGCTAGTACTCCGTACTTGAAGTTCCTGTGCAAATTTTCGAGGATATTTTTTTGAGTGTGCAAGTTCAGAAACGGAGGCGTAGCGGGCTACGCTGAGTATTCTGAGCTTGTGCAATCGGGAAAATAGCCCGAAATATTTGCATAAGGGTTTTCAGTACGGAGTACTAGTGTCTAGGTTCAAACACAGTGATTATCCCGTAGAACACTTGGCGGCTGGTGCCATATTTTCACTCACAGCCTAGCGCACCGGCGCTTTCATGCCCTATGCCTTCAAGACGCAAGCACCTTCATTGCTTCATGCCTTCCAGCCATTCCACATTCACCCTAAACCCATCCTCTCCATTTGCGCAAATCAGCAAACGTTTCCCCTCATACATTTCGTATCCAAGAACCCGGAAACTGCATCCCTTATATTCCATTACACTTCCTACTGGGTATTTCATAAATAATTCCTGCAAAGCAGCCTCCTTTTTGGTTTTATAACCCCGCATAATCGCTTTATGCCTGCTTTTGCATCCGGCAAAAATATACTGCAAAAACAAATACAAAAAACTCCGGCAGACTATCCATAGTTTTCCCGGAGTTTCCACTATTATTCTTTTATTCCTTCCATTTCGCCACCGCCAGACAAATCCCCCGCTGCAAACAGCGGCCTATCTGCCTTGCAGCATTTTTCAAATCCCGTACCTGCCGCTATACCGAATGCATACATCCGCCACAGCCATGGCCATTGCAAAAAACGTCATACAGATAAGCAGCAATATTGCCGCCTTGTCATAAACAAACTGTACCTGCTGCCCTTCCTCTGCCATCCCTGCCGCCTTATGGTTGCCCACCAATACCTCCAGCCCCAGTAAAATGAAGATACACGGCCAGCACCTGAATATCACCTCATAGTCCAGCCCCGGCCAGAAAACGTGTATCAGGAACAAAACCCCAAACAGCAGCAGCATGCATCCAAAGGTAAATGTGCCTACTCTACGAATCCTTACGTTCTGTTTCTGCTCCATATACTATCCTTTCTTCCGATGACATCAAATCTGTTCCCCGTTCCTGCCCTTTAGCCTCTTCTCCTTTTTGCGGCCCATTCCCGGCCGTCTCCCCCGTTTCCATAGCCGAAGCCCTTCCATTGCTTTCAGCCTTCCATGAATAACTGCCTTCTTCTTTCAAATCCTTAGAGTCCACATCTATAATGACTTCTTTCAATTCTTCCGATTTCCCCTTTATCATACGGAAACCGGCAATAATAATACCAATCCCCAGCAATACCCGCATAATTGTATTCTCAAACCGGCTCAGCACCCTGAATATAAACTCAGGAATCCAGGGCATAAATGCATACTTTAAGCCATTCCACAAAAGCAAAACCCCTACTCCAATCAAGATAATCGCAATGATATCCCTATACTTTTCCGTAATCTTATTTTCTTTGAAGAATATATCCAAATTAAACAGATAATCATCTTTTGTGTTCATAAATTCTTCATCCGGCATTCCCGCCAAGTTATGCACGTGAAAAAAGCTGTAAAACCATATCACCACGTCCACAAGCATTATTATACCCAAATTTAACAGCATCGAAACTGCCATTACTCCGCAAAACAGAGACATCAGGCTAATGCCCATTTTCATAAACCCAAGATACATCTCACCCGCACCGGGCAGAAAAGAAAAACAAAACGTTAGAAATCCACTTTTTCTCTTTCTTGTCATTACTCTATTCCTCCATTCCCAACCAATCGCTCAATCCACTCCATATCCTGTTACCGAACCGGCCGCCCAGTCCGGATTTCTCATTTTCTTCCTGTCTTAGCGCATCCCTTTTGGCTTCCTGATAGCGCTCTACATCTTTTTCTATCTGCCTTTCAATATGATTATCCTCCGCCATCCTATCCCCTGTAAAATCCATTGGTACCACTGTCAGGCTTATCACCGCCGCCGCTGCTGCCGCCGCGATTTTAAAACTGTAAATCCAAAACTGCCTTCTGGCCGACTCCCTGATATATTTTCCCGTGCCAGCCTTCCCCTGCGATTCCACTTGGTTTTCCCACAGGCTGTCCCCCACATGCACTGCCTCTTCCATAATCAACTCCTTCAAATATACCGGAGGCGCAATCATACCGCTTCTTTCCACTTCTTCCATCAAAGCTTCCAGTTCTTCGTCATCGAAATATTTATATCTCTCTTCTTTCATGCCTGCCTCTCCTTTCCATATATTTTCCGCAGCATATCCCTTGCCCTATATATCTGTGTTTGAACCGTTTTCAGATTCTCATTTCTTTCTTTCGCAATTTCATCGGCCTTCTTTTCCTCATAGTAAACGCTTTTTGCAATCCTGTCATAAGGCGGTTTTAACTTGCCGCAATAAAATAACAGCCTTTCCTTTACCTCCTTTTCCAGGCAGATTTCTTCCGGAGTGCCCCTGTCTTCGCTTTGCTGCTCGAAAAAAATATCTTCGGTAGGCACCGCCCTTCTCCCTGCCCCCCTCAAATAGTCAATACTTTTATTCGTTGCAATTCTGCACAGCCATGCTTTTTCATTCCCTCCTTCAAACCCGTCCAGATTCTTATACGCGGAAAGGAAAGTCTCCTGTGCCAAATCCTCCGCCGCAAAATAATCCCTGGTGACCTTATAGCATACAGAGAAAACAAGGTTCTGATAAGTATCAACCATCATGGAAAGCCGTGCTTCCTTATTTATTTTTTGAGTATTACCCATATGATGAATACTTCCACCCCTTCCTTTCTCTTTCTATCCCTTATAACGCCTTACCTCCCGATTTATCTTCAATTATTTTAAATTTTTTTCATTCTTTTGCAAATTACTGAGTTCTAAGCGGCCTCCGCAGCCAGAGCCTATGATGCCCACATCCTAAATATGCAAAAAACGGTACACTCCCATAAAGACAGCATACCGCCTGGTTTCCCATTTTCTTGCCAATTCAGATATCACCTTTCGGCTGCTTATCACCTTTTTGCTTCCTGCCTTCCTTATTCCCTTCCCCGGCAGCAGCCCCAAAACTGTCCACCAGCTTCTCTATCAGCAGTTTTTTCACATAAACATCAAAGCTAAGCATACAGATTATAGAAAACAGCCGCAAAAAATCCCTTTCTTTCTCCGGCGCATCCTGGAATGTACTTTCCGCCTCCTTGAACTTGCATTTCATATCTTCCTTCAGTAAATCCACATGTTTGCTCTCCAGCCCGAATACTTCGGAATAAATATCCCCCAAGTTAAAACCTTCCTTTTGGAAAAAGAGATCTGTCAAAGGATTCAGCAAAGCCTGTATATCATTAATCGTTAAAATCCCTTTATAATAATAAATAAATATCAGCAGCAATACATGCTCTTTGGAATACTTCTTTTTTACTGGCGGCGGCAGGAGGTTATTCTTCGCATAGTTATTAATCATCGTTTTCGTAAGAATTTTATCTTCCCCCGGATAGCGGACAGTGCTCCTAAGATGCTCTTCCATAAAAGTGGTGACCTGATCCATATATAAATCAATATTCGGAATGTCCTCCAGCTTGATATATTCAATCCTATCCAGGCTTTTTAATATACTGTTTAATAAGTCTTCTCTGTCAATCGTCATATCTATATTCCTATCCTCCATAGTCAAGCACCATAACTCAAGTTCCTAACCTGTTAGTAACAGTTCAGCCTTCCTGCTTCGCTGTCACTGAATCCGCCCATTTTAAAGTTTGCCTGCGGCAAAAGGGCGGATTCCTGGCTGCTCCAATTCATTGGCTGCTAACCGCGCAGCAAGTGCACCGTTTTCTCTTCTGTCAAAAAACCTCTTTACACCTTATTATATAGTATTCAAAACCACATGGCAAGTCAGATGTTTGAAAAAGCATAGAATCCGGAACAGGGAAACCGAAAGGCTGAACCGTTGTTACTGTTCACTCCCTACATTTGACGATTGTGAAAAGTGACGAAATTTAAAT
>ERZ777306.4007-NODE-4007-length-14181-cov-7.467365_pt1 | contig 14181 bp, 10 predicted proteins | sample MGYA00374966_ERZ777306 | MGnify/ENA primary metagenome ERZ777306 (study PRJEB29329, sample SAMN06343882) | mouse gut metagenome | isolation source: Mouse cecum | place: Austria: Vienna | collected 2014-11-15 ...
ACTATTTACTCAAGGTTTTTAAGGAAAGTTAAATCTCATGCGCCAGCCCTGACATATTATAACACAATTTTGGTCATTATAAGATTTATTCGTATTTTTGCCACATAAACCAATCTTACACATAATGCAATTCATAAAACCTAATTTCAAGGCATTTACATGTAAATGCCTGGCCGCGGCCAGCCTTGCGCTGACAGCTTCGTCGTGCACACTGAGCGAACCCGATTCAATCAACGGCAACGGCACATCTGGCCAGCTCCAATCAATCTCATTCATGGGGCAACAGGCCGTTTACATGAAATATGACGGTCAGGGGCGCGTCACTGAAGTGGCAATGCCTTTCCACGATACCAAAATCAAGGTCAGCTACAACCCGCTCCATATGCTTATCGAAGAATACGATTCTTATGAAGTGGGCGATGAAGGCTATGAATACCGCCGTTATTCAACCCTCGACTGGAAAAACATACGCACCAATGCCGCCGGCAACATAATTTCTGCAGATGTAACAGAAACAATATACCACTACGACGGGTATGACCCCTCAACCGGCCAATCAGTCAAAGAGTATACCGAAGTCGACAATTACAGCCACATCCTGCGCTACGACAGCGAGGAGCATCTGATATTCATATCAGATGCCGAGCAGGAGAAGGACTCCGAATACAAGTGGGTCGACGGCTGCATGGTCTACGGTAATAATACAAATGAAGAATATTTCACATGTGAATATTCCGATGTTCCCAATGTGACCGGGCAATGGACACCATTCTGGGGTGCGGCTTCCTTATTTCAGATGACAGGGCTGTTCGGTAAAGCTCCTGAAAAGATGATCCGTGCAATCCGTTCCGAAGACGGCTACAACACTTATCAGAACATATATTTCAGCTATAAGCTCAACGATAAAGGGCAGATTTCGGTGATGAAATATAACGACAGCTCTGATGACATCACCATGTCGATGGTCTTCACCTACAAATAACCCCTTCCGACAAACACCCGATTAGCTCTACAAGAAAACCGATTGCAATGAAAAAGATAATAACCTGCATTGTGGCAGCCACAGCCATATGCCTCAGTGCCAGTGCCCAGACCGAAGACAACAGCCGCGAAGAGCAGCTCGAACAGGAGCTCGACGACGCACGCACCGAACTCGACAATCTCAAACTCAAGCAGAAATATAAAGAAATCTGGGGGAAAGGGCGCTACACCAACCTCGGATATGCAATAGCACAGACAGGAACCGATTTCGACCCGGTTGAAAAAGGTAAATTCGGATTCTTCCTGCGCAAGGGCGCATCATACCTCTTCCCCGGCAAACCCCTTTGGGGCATGGTAAAAGTGGGATTCGACATAAACTGGTTCGATTTCTCGGTAGCCAAATACAAAGGTGGCGATTACGGTTTTTCCGACGAGGCATGGGACAATATCGTTGATGACGACACCGACACCGGCGATGACGGAGAATCCGGCATTGACTATTTGACCGACAAGCTCAACATAGGCCGCTGGGGGGTGATGCTCGGCGCATTCGGCATCGGGCCCAACGTTACGGTGGCCCCATTCTCGATGTTCAACAACGCAGCCCGCTTCATCAAAGCTTCGGTCTATTTCCGCTACCAGCCCACATTCGGCATCTATATCGTGTCGGAAGACGGAAGCATGGAAGCCTCATACTCCTATTGCCACATGTGGCAGTTCGGTGGCAAAATCACATGGAAAGCCATCGGTATCGGCATCGAAGGCCATTGGGGACAAGGCAAATTCAAGCAGCTCGGCTCGCTGTTCGGCGGCGGCGACGATGAATATGGCGAAGGCTATGGCGATGTGTTTGAAGGAGCCGCATCATCCGATGGCGGCAAAATAACACGCAAATTCGCCAACACCCGTTTCTATCTGACATTCTCATTCTGAGAACACGGTCAAAGATAAAAAATCAGACGGCTGCTATTTAAAATGGCAGCCGTCTGATTTTTTAGTATCTTTTAATTTCTATTCCGGCCATAGGCACTCAATGCAGCTTGACAATGATGTGTGAAAATCGTAACTTTGTAAGTTGCGATTCCCAAATTGAAATCCACAATAATGACAACATCCAAGATACGACAGACCGACGCCATACCGGCCATAATTTTATTTTTTGCCATCTTTTCACCATTTGCCGCTTCTGCCCGGTTAGTGTTTGAAGAGACAGCGGGAGGCCACATGCCGGTTGAAGCAGACGCTCCGGCATCGGCAGGCATCGAAAAAGTGTATGTGCTGTGGCAGACAAACGGCGCGAAAGCCGTTTTCACCGCCGACAGCCCCTCTGAGGCATCGGCAACAAAATGGTACCGCTTCAGCAATCTCGGCGGAGGGTTTGCCGAAGAGGTGCGCCCGGTGAGCCAAGGCTCAAAATCTTATGTCTACCTCACAGGCGACGACACCGGCCTGATTGTGGAAAGCGGAGGGCGTCAGCGTTGCTATTGGGTAGTCAATTATGCCAACCATATGTGCAACCTTAATGCGCTCGACATAGCACCTGAACAGGAATGCGACCGCACCTCGCTGCTGCTGCAAGGAGATGCCGGAAAAATCACATATTATTCCATAAACGGAGTCGGACAGACGCTGAGCCGGGAAATGAATCTGGAATACAATTCGATGGTCTACGACGAAGAGCAGAACCGCTATGTGAAAACCGGCATAAACAACACCCTTGAAAGTGCGGAAACCACCATACGCACCGAAGCGCCTCTGTGCGACACCGATTTCACCCTAAGCGGCGACAGGTTTCTGAAAGCATGGGGCATGGAGAAACATGTCACCTCACCCACCTTCACAACAGGAGCAATCGCAGTGACTACCACCGCGCTCCAGACCCTGCGTGAAAACGACAATGAGCAGAAAGAGGAGGCCGCACTCGGCGGATCCGGCCCGGTTGAAATTACATTCTCTGCCGCAATGACAGATGCCGTGGTCTATAAGGAATGGCAATTCTCCCGCGATCAGGAGTTCAATTCAATCGACCTTCGTATACAGGAGGATGAGGTCGTGCATGAGTTCGACCAGCAAGGCACAACATATGTGCGCTTTGTTGCCGGTAACGACACAGGCACATGCGACTACTCAGGCGAAACCTACACTGTGTTTATAGGAGAATCGCGCCTCGACTGCCCCAATGCATTCTCACCCGGAGCAACGGAAGGGACAAACGACGAGTGGAAAGTCTCCTACAAATCAATCGTGGAATTCGACTGCCACATATTCAACCGCTGGGGGCTCGAAATGGTACATCTCACAAATCCATCACAAGGATGGGATGGCAGATATAAAGGGAAACTCGTGCCGGCGGGGGTATATTACTACGTAATCAAAGCACGTGGCACCGACGGGAAAGAATACAAAAAATCTGGCGACATCAACATAATAAAATATAAAGAAAACGGCACGCGCCGCAACTGAACCGGCCTTTCCGTCTATTACAACAAGACAAAAGGCAAACAAACTTATCCTGCAACGGGTTATAACCGATATGAAACAAAACATCATCCACATATCCCTGACCGTGGCAGCCTTGACAGCAACCATGGCCATGTGTGCGTCAACCGCCGGTTCGACCGCACCAAACAACACAACAGAGTTCTCAACCGTAGTAAGTCCGCCGGTGCCCAAAACGCTGAAATTCGCAGGCGAAAATTTCAGCTTCGACCGCACCGACATGTATGAACGCCTCGACCGCGAACTGTCACAGCTGGCATATACCCACTCCTCGACAATGCTGATGCTGAAACGCGCCAACAGGCTTTTTCCGGTCATGGCCCCTATACTGAAACAGAACGGAGTGCCTGAGGATATGGTCTATCTCGCATGTATCGAGTCAACATTGAACCAACGGGCCTATTCCCCGGCAAAAGCCGCCGGAATCTGGCAGTTCATACCGTCGACAGCCAAACAATACGGCCTGGAAGTCAATGACTATGTCGATGAACGCTACAATATAGAAAAAGCCACTGCGGCAGCAGCACGTTACCTGCGCTCCGCCTACAGAAAATATGGCAACTGGGAGTCAGCCATGGCTTCTTATAATGGGGGCCAGGGACGCATCTCAACCGAACTTGAGGCCCAGCTTGCCGATTCAGCTTTCGACCTGTATCTTGTTGAGGAGACCACACGGTATGTCTACAGGATTTTTGCAGCAAAAATCCTTATGGAGAATCCGGCAAAATACGGATTTAAAATCAAACCAGACCAGTTCTACACGCCATTGGCCTATACCACCGAAACCGTGACATCGACCATCGACAACCTACCCCAATGGGCCAAAGAACATGGCACCGACTATGCCATGCTCCGCGAATTCAACCCATGGATAAGAGCCAAATCGCTGCCTGTGGCAGCCGGTAAAAGCTATCAGATAAAAATCCCCAAGAAGCAATGGATGTCGAAATCTTCACAGAAATTGACAAAACACCAGCTATATAATCCCGATTGGAGCATCTGACCCGATTGTATAAACGGGCTAATGGCTAATCTGAAACAAGACTAATGGAAACTGCATCCGACAAGACCAAAGAAAACGAATATACCGCCGACGCACGCCTTGAAGTTATCGGGGCGCGCGTCCATAACCTGAAAAATATCGATGTGAGCATACCCCACCGCTCACTGACGGTAATCACCGGACTGAGCGGCAGCGGCAAATCATCGCTGGCTTTCGACACAATCTATGCCGAAGGCCAGCGCCGCTACATAGAGACCTTCTCATCATATGCGCGCAATATGCTCGGCTCGCTTGAACGCCCCGACGTTGATAAAATTTCCGGTCTTTCGCCGGTAATAGCCATCGAACAGAAAACCATCAACCGCAACCCCCGAAGCACCATAGGCACCACCACGGAGGTCTATGACTACCTGCGTCTGCTTTTCGCCCGTATAGGATTGGCAAAGAGCTATCTGTCTGGTGAAACGATGGAGAAATACAACGAGGAGAAAATCGTGGCGATGATTCTCGAAAAATATGAAGGGAAGAAAATCTATATACTCGCGCCGTTGGTGCACAACCGCAAAGGCCACTATAAAGACCTTTTCGAGCAATTGCAGAAAAAAGGTTATCTCAACGTCAGGGTCGACGGAGAGCTGAGGGAAATAACTTATGGCATGAAACTCGACCGCTATAAGAACCACTCGATAGAACTGGTGGTCGACAAACTGAAAGTGGCGGCCAAAGATGACAACCGTCTGCGCGATTCGGTGGCAAACGCTCTGAGGCAGGGAGGAAAACAGATAATGATCCATGACCTCGACACCGGCAATACCGCACATTTCAGCCAGTCGCTTATGGATCCGGCCACAGGCCTGTCTTACCGCGAACCGGCCCCCCACAACTTTTCCTTCAATTCCCCATTGGGCGCATGTCAGTGCTGCAAAGGGCTGGGAACGGTAAATATCATCGACAGGGCGAAAATCATACCCGACGACCGCATATCGATTTTCAACGGAGGGATAGCCCCATTAGGGAAATATAAGAACTCTATGATTTTCTGGCAAATAGCGGCTATCTGCGAAAAATACGGAGTCGATTTGAAAACCCCTGTGAAAGACCTTCCAGAAGAAGCCCTCAACGACATTCTCAACGGCACACCGGAGAGGCTGCAGATCAAATCAGAAACACAGTCGATATCCAATTATTTCCTGTCTTACGAAGGATTGGTGAAATATATCGAAATGCAGCAGAGCGACGATGCCACATCGGAAGCCCAGAAATGGAGCGGAAAATTCTATTCACGCATGGAATGCCCCGAATGTCACGGCGACCGCCTCAACCGCGAGGCGCTCCATTTCTTTGTCGACGGCAAAAACATTGCAGAGCTGTCGCGGCTCGACATAACCGACCTGCTGCATTGGGCAGATACTGTTGAGCAGAGGCTCGACAAGCGCAGTCTGACCATCGGCCACGAAATCCTTAAAGAAATACGCAGCCGGCTCAGCTTCCTGGTAGATGTCGGGCTTGGCTATCTTGCGCTCAACCGCAATTCAGCCACACTGTCGGGCGGCGAGAGCCAACGTATCCGCTTGGCCACACAGCTGGGGTCGGAACTGGTCAATGTGCTGTATATCCTCGACGAGCCGAGCATAGGCCTTCACCAGAGCGACAACCGCAAACTGATTGAATCTCTGAAAAAACTGCGCGACGCACAGAACTCCATCATAGTGGTAGAACATGACAAAGACATGATGCTCGAAGCCGACTATATCGTTGACATAGGCCCGAAAGCCGGTCGAAAAGGTGGAAACGTTGTGTTTGAGGGGACTCCCGGCGAAATGCTCAAAACAGGCACTATAACAGCATCTTATCTCAACGGCGAGATGGAGATTGAAGTGCCGGCGACGCGACGGCCCGGCAACGGGAATTTTCTTGAGCTGACCGGTTGCACAGGCCACAATCTGCGCAATGTAGACATGAAACTGCCATTAGGCACATTCACCTGTGTCTGCGGGGTGTCGGGAAGCGGGAAATCATCGCTGGTCAACGGCACTCTGCAACCGATTCTGACCAACAAATTCTACCGCTCGGCCGATGAGCCGCTCCCCTATCGCGAACTCAAAGGAGTGGAAAATATCGACAAAATAGTGACAGTCGACCAGTCTCCGTTGGGCAAATCACCCCGCTCGAACCCGGCCACATATACCGGAGTGTTTTCAGACATCAGAAGCCTGTTTGTTGATCTGCCTGAATCGCGCATAAGGGGCTATAAGCCCGGAAGGTTCTCGTTCAATGTGGCGGGAGGCCGTTGCGAAGAATGCAAAGGCAACGGCTACAAGACCATCGAAATGAACTTCCTGCCCGATGTGCTTGTGCCATGTGAGGTGTGCGGCGGCAAACGCTATAACCGCGAGACCCTTGAGGTGCGCTTCAAAGGGAAGTCCATAGCCGACGTGCTCGATATGACTATAAACCAGGCAGTGGATTTTTTTGAGCATAACCCGCGCATACTTAAGAAACTGAAAATCCTCCAGGAAATCGGGCTGGGCTACATCAAGCTTGGGCAGCCTTCGTCAACACTGTCTGGCGGTGAAAACCAACGGGTGAAACTTGCCACGGAACTTGCCAAACGCGACACCGGCAAAACCCTCTTTGTGCTCGACGAGCCCACCACAGGGCTGCATTTTGAAGACATAAAAGTGCTTCTGTCGGTTCTAAACCGCTTGGTTGAGAAAGGCAACACGGTGCTGGTCATAGAGCATAACCTCGATGTTGTCAAATGCGCCGACCATGTTATAGACATGGGACCGGCCGGAGGCAAAAACGGAGGATGCATCATAGCCACGGGCACCCCTGAGCAGATTGCCGCAACCGATTCGCCAACAGCCCCTTTTCTAAAAGAAGAATTGAAACAGAGATGAATGGCAGCCAGAAATCTCAATGGCGCCAGAAATCGGGAATAAACAGCACAAGAACGGTGAAAATCTCCAGACGGCCTGTTAACATCAGCAGCGAAAGAATCCATTTCCCGGCAGATGGAATCAGGTCGTAGGAGCCTCCGAACCCTGTAATCCCGGCTCCAAGCCCGGTGTTGCTCACACATGAAAAAGCTGAAAAAAAGCTGTCAATCAATGGCACCCCTGTAAGAGTCAGAACTGTGCCACCGGCCACGATGACCATCACATACAGACACAGGAATGCCAGCACTTTATTTATCAGCTCAGGGGTCATTGTCAGTCCGTTTATATTGACCGACAGGATATGGTTGGGATAAACGCAACGGTAAAGCTCATTGCGTGAGTTTTTCCAAAGGAAAAGCGCACGGTCTATTTTCGCGCCTCCTGAAGTGGAACCGGCACATGCCCCGAAAAACATCATAAGAAATTCGAGCGACAGGATAAACACGCCCCAGCTTTCGAAATTGCTGACAGTGTAGCCCGTCGAAGTCATTGTAGAAATAATCTGAAACAACGGGTCTATGGTATACGCCTCAACAGTGTCAGGCACAAGGTTGTTAAACGCCAATGCCAGATCAAACATCACAAACATGGCTAAAATAACCATCAGGTAAGCCCTGAATGTCTGATTGCGCCACACATCGCGGAAATTACCCGATGAGGCTTTGAAAATCAGAGCGAAGTTCACACCGCCGATAAACATGAAAACGGTGGTTACCACCTTCACATAAAGCGAATCCCATGCTCCGATAGAATCCTGACGGGTCGAGAACCCACCGGTCGACATGGTGGAGAATGCGTGGCAGACACTTTCGAAGACATTCATCGGCCCGGCGCAATAGAGCACAACCAACGTCACTGTGAGCAGTGAATAAACCAGCCACAGCCGCTTGGCGGTCGAGCCCACACGCGGCCGGAGTTTCTCGTGGGTTATGCCTGTCACCTCTGAATTGAACATCTGCATACCGCTCGAAGAATTAAGCATCGGCACCACTGCCAGAGTGAACAGAATAATCCCCATACCACCTATCCATTGCATCAGGGAGCGCCACATATGCACGGCATGTGACATCCCCTCAATCTGCTGCATAACTGAAGCCCCCGTGGTCGTAAATCCCGACATAGCCTCAAAAAAGGCATCGGAAACAGTCAATGGCTGCCGGCATATGAGAAACGGCACCATGCCGAAAACGGAAAACACCACCCACACAAGAGCTGTCAGCAAAAAACCTTCACGCTTGCCCATGTCGTAGCGCGAAGGCCTGACACCGAATGCCATTATAACCCCGGCAAAAGCTGTGGCCACCGCAGACACGGCAAAAGCTCTAAGGTCATCCTCGCCATAAATCCATGCTGTCAGCAGCGGCACGAGCATGAATACGGCTTCAATCATCACGAGCCACCCCATGACACGCATGAGCATCGGCATATTGATTTTCGATTTTGCAGGCATGGCACTCGTCAGGTGAAGAGTTTCTCAACTTTATGAATCGAACCCGCCAGGCAGAAAACAACCACATGGTCGCCCGGACGGATGCATGTGCGTCCGTCAATCAGCATTCCTTTGCCATCACGAATCAGGCCGGCAAGAGTCATCTCCCGGCTCAGCTTAAGGTTCATAACCGGAGCCTTTGTGATTTTAGACCCAGGACGCACTTCGAGTTCGGCCACCTCTGCATCTGCAAGAGCCATGAATTTCGATGTGCTTTCGTCGGCATCGAGCAGAAGCTGGAAAATAGTGCTCGAAGCAAGTAGTTTCTTGTTTATCACCGTACCTATATTCAAAGTCTCAGCTTCAGAGATAAACTGGATATTCTCAACCTCGGCGATGGTTTTATTGACATGAAACTCTTTGGCTGTAAGACAGGCAAGTATATTGGTCTCGGAGAAATCAGTCAACGCCACAAATGCGTCCATCCCACCGACGTTCTCTTCAGCCAGCACATCGTTGTTGCGGGCGTCGCCATGAATTATTCTGACGTTGCAGTTTCCGCATTTATGCGGCAAACGCCGACAGACTTCTATGTCATCGTCGATTATAGTCATGTCATAATCTGCGGAAGCCATATGAACCAGCCTAACGGCAATGCGGCTTCCCCCCATAATCATCACTTTCTTTATCTTATAATCACGCTTGCCGCATATCGATCTGATTTCGCTGATATATTGATGGGTTGTTGTGAAATAAAGAATATCATCCTCCATGATTTCATCGTCACCACGGGGTATGATTGTCTCATGACGGCGTTTTATCGCAGAAACATGATAGTTATGCTGGTTGAATGTTATATCACGCAGCTTCTTACCTATAAGCGATGCATTGCTGCGCAGTTTCACCCCCACCACAATCAACTCCCCATGATGGAGTTCTAACCAATGGCGCACCCAAGGGCGCTTCAATGCCGTGCATATTTCACGGGCTGCCAGCACTTCGGGATATATCAGCTTGTCAACACCAAGCGAACCGAACAGCTTCCGGTTTTCATCATCAAGAAACTCGTAGTTATCGATGCGTGCCACGGTTTTCTGGGCGCCAAGTTTCTTCGCCAATTCACAAGCCACCATGTTGGTGTTCTCAAACGGAGTGACAGCAATGAACAGGTCACTCCCGGTGACCCCGGCAGTTTTCAGGTCACGCGGCGAAGTAGGGCTGCCTACAAGGGTCATAAGATTATAATTGGCGTCGAGAGGAGCCAATTTTGAGGCGTCGCGGTCGATAAGCACAATATCCTGCTCCTCGCGCGACAGCAGTTTTGCCAGATGGGAGCCGACCTCACCGGCCCCTGCAATAACAATTTTCATTTCACGGAGGTTTGTGATTCAGCTGTTTTGAGGCAATCGTGAGCCAGCGGAGATGCGGCACATTCCATTATTACATCCGCAATACTCTCCGAATCAAGCCCGCAAAGCCGACGCAATTCCGCCACAGAGCCTTGCGCCACAAACTGGTCGGGAATGCCAATCCGCCGGAGCATCACCTCGTGGTCTTTTTCGGCAAATATGTCGGCTACAGCCGAGCCGAGCCCCCCTACAACCGTGCCGTCTTCCACCGTCACCACCGGACATCCCAAATCTATCACCTCACTGATAATCCCCATATCAATAGGCTTGATAAAGGTCATGTCGAAATGAGCCACACTGACACCTTGCTTCTCAACCTGCTCAATGGCTTTTTTAACCTCTGAGCATATTGTGCCGGTACTTATAATGGCAACATCCGTTCCATGACGGAGTTTCTCCCCTTTCCCTATTTCCATCAACCTGAAATCATTGCGCCACTCGATGTTGAACCCGCAACCGCGCGGATAACGTATGGCAAAAGGCCCGCAATCAGAGGCCTGCGCTGTGAACATCAGATTCCGCAACATCATTTCATCTCGCGGAGCGGCAACTATCATTCCCGGCACGGTGCGGAGATATGCTATATCAAAAGCTCCCTGGTGGGTAACTCCGTCTTCGCCAACCAGCCCGGCGCGGTCAATGCAGAAAGTTACCGGCAGACGGGCAATAGCCACATCGTGGATAATCTGGTCGTAGGCCCTTTGCAGGAATGAAGAATAGATGGCCACGAATGGGCGCATCCCCTCTTTTGCAAGCCCCCCCGCAAAAGTGACGGCATGTTCTTCTGATATGCCGACATCAAAAACCCGTCCGGGCATAGCTTCTTTTACAATACTCATGGAGGTGCCTGAAAGCATCCCTGCTGTGATTCCGACGATTCTTTTATTCGAGTGCGCCAGCTCAAGCAAAGTCTCCCCGAAAACATCCTGGAATTTCGGAGGCCTTTTCCCATCTGCAGGAGTGCAGACCTGCTCACCGGTTACAGGGTTGAATTTCCCCGGTGCGTGCCAAATGGCAGGATTTTGCTCTGCCGCCTCAAAGCCCTTTCCTTTTATTGTTTTGATATGCAAAATCTTAGGGCCTGTCATATCCTTTATGTCGCGAAGCACTTTGACTATAGCCGACACATCATGTCCGTCTATAGGCCCGAAATAGCGGATATTCAACCCCTCGAAAAGGTTCTGTTCGTGCGAAAGAAGCGATTTGAGGCTATTGTTGAAACGCATTATAGGCCCACGGTGGCGGTCAGAAACCAGCCCCATCTTCTTTAATGCGCGGAATGTGTTGTTGCGGAAATCGTTATATCCTTTCGATGTGGTTATATGTGCGAGATAACTATGTAGCGAACCCACATTGGCATCAATCGACATGTCATTGTCGTTGAGAATTATAAGAAGGTTGTTAGGGGTATTGGCGGCATTATTCATCCCTTCAAACGCCAGTCCGCCACTTATTGACGCATCGCCGATTACGGCCACGACGTTGCGCCGGGGTTCATCGGCATTCATCTCTGTGGCAACAGCCATGCCGAGAGCTGCAGATATGGAATTTGAAGCATGACCCGCCATGAACGTATCATACTCGCTTTCATCAGGATTTGGGAAACCGCTCAGGCCATTGAGCTTGCGGTTGGTATGGAAATTGTCTCGGCGCCCAGTAAGCAGCTTATGTCCGTAGGCCTGGTGCCCCACATCCCATACAATCCTGTCGTAGGGGGTGTTGAACACATAGTGAAGGGCAACAGTCAGCTCAACCGTACCCATCGACGACGCGAAATGCCCCGGATTCTTAGCCAGGGAATTAATAAGGAAACGCCTGATGTCGGCACACACCTGCGGCAATCTCTCCTCAGGCAACAAGCGCAAATCAGACGGTGAATCTATGGCCGACAGGATTCCGGCACCGGAAGATACACCTCCGTTGTTTTCAGTATCTACACCTTTATGTAACGGTTCATTTACTTCCGCCATGTTTCACATATTTCTTGTAGAGCGGCACAAAAACGATTATGCCGGATGCCAGCACCGGAAACAATGCCATCAGTGTAATCTCCCCCCCGGCAGCATGTAGCCTCAGCACATACCACACGCAAACGGTAACCCATAACAGGCCGATTATTACAAATCTCAATATCACAGACAGCTTCATTTGATGCGCTCCACTGTTTCGTTAATCAGATGCCTCTGCTCCACACCGCAACAACGCAGTATCATACAGAGACCACATAAACCGGTTGATTTCCGAACCGGCTATTATCCAATTAACAAAATTACGTATTTTCCCCGACACCCCCAACACCATCACCCCAAAATACACATAAAAAGCGGTGAAGACCTTATTGGTCATCACCGCTTTTTATTCACTCCCCCATAAAGGGGAATAGGCATTTCCGATTACGACTGGAGTTTGAAGTTGATCGGGAGGGTGTACCATACAGACACAGCCTGTCCGTTCATCTTGCCCGGAATAAAGTTGGGCAGTGTCTTCACAACTCGCTGAGCTTCCTTGTCGAGGTCGGGGTCTTTACCGCGAAGCACTACAACATCGCCAACCTGGCCGTCTTTTTTAACGACGAACTTCACAACCACACGTCCCTGGATGTTGTTTTCAGCAGCCATTGTGGGATATTTGATGTGGGTGGCAATATATTTCAACAGCTCAGCTTCACCACCGGGGAACTGGGGCATCTGCTCGACAGCAGTGAAGATTTCTTCCTTGACGGGCTCTACTTTCTCCTCAACGATGATTTCCTCCTTGTGTTCACGCACAACGTTAAGGTCGTCGGTTCCTTGGTCGAAAGTGGTTGCACCTGCTGCAGCGGTTGATTCTGCCACATCATCTTTTGAAGTGATGTCTTCAGTCACCTCTTCATCAGCTGCAATGGCGATTTCAGTATCCTTGATGGTATTGAGAATCTCTTCAGGAAGAGCCTGCTCGGCCACCGGTTCTTCAACGGCCTGGGGCACTTCTTCTTCAACCGGTTCCTCCTCCATTGCCTCTGACTCGAGCTGGGCAAGCATCTGCTCCATCTCAGCCTGAAGCTGGAGTTCACGCTGCTCACGGCGATAGTCTGAATACATGCTCCAGAAATATCCTCCGATAAGCACAAGCACCAGACCGATAATCACGAAGAGCATGGCGCGGTTATGGCGCTTGTCGCTCTGGCGGCGAAGTTCGTAGGCACCGAACTCTTTGTTCTTGCCCTCGAATATCACATCGGTCCATTCTTTTGATGAAAGATCTACATCTTTTGCCATGTTTCTTTGCTTCTTTTCAGGTTAATAAATATAGTCGATCATCACATTTACTTCTTCGCATGCTTAATCTTGTAGTCACCCACCATGGCCTCGTCAACATCAGTGAGAGTGCCAAGCTGGTAACGCGAGATCTGATTAATCTGCATTTCGTCGAGAGCCGAAATCACGCTTTCCCAGGATGCACCGGGCATCGGTTTTATAATAACAACCGGACGCTCATACTGGTCGCTGTTACGGATTTTCTTGGCAGCTTCCTGGAACTGTTCCTCTGTGATTTTTTTGTCGCGCCACTCCTGCTTTTTCTTCTCCACATCGGCCAACACGCCACGGTTGCGGTCGTGAAGGATTTTGCGGATACCCTGCTGGGTCACACCGTCGTTACCGAGGAATTCGGTAACTTCGAGATTCGATGATATCAGCTGGTCGCCGTTATATTCAACAACGGGTTTTCCTGTGTAGTAGTAAATGGTGTTACCTTTCACTCCTCCGTTATCATCGTATTCGGTGTCGAGAATCAGCGTTATAGCTTCTGACTCTTTTGCTTTCTGTAGCTCGGTCTGCTCCAGCTTCTCGTTGGTAGGCAACGCGATGCTTAGAGTCTGCGACTTAATCATCGTGGTACAGAGCATGAAGAACGTAATCAAAAGCATGTTCATGTCCA
>ERZ777306.4015-NODE-4015-length-14157-cov-5.129343_pt1 | contig 14157 bp, 10 predicted proteins | sample MGYA00374966_ERZ777306 | MGnify/ENA primary metagenome ERZ777306 (study PRJEB29329, sample SAMN06343882) | mouse gut metagenome | isolation source: Mouse cecum | place: Austria: Vienna | collected 2014-11-15 ...
TACGGCCTGTGCTACGGGGCGGCCCTGCTGTACAGCGGCAATTTCCTGGCGGCGGCGGAGCGGGCCCATCTGGAGCACAACCGGCTGATTATGGGCATCAACCCCTACCACTTCTGCTGGAAGCTGGAGCCCGGCGAGGCCTTCACCGCCCCGGAGGCGGCGATGGTCTGTTCCCCCAGCGGGTTTGGGGAAATGAGCCGGCAGTTCCACCGGGCCATACGGGAAAATCTGATCCACGACCCCTTCCAGGGCAAGCGCCGCCCGGTGCTGATCAACAACTGGGAGGCCACGGAGTTCACCTTTGACGCCCGGAAGCTGGTGGACATCGCCGGGGCTGCCGCCCCCCTGGGCATGGAGCTGTTTGTTATGGACGACGGCTGGTTCGGCAAGCGGGACAGCGATCGGAGCGGCCTGGGGGACTGGTTTGTCAATGAGGAGAAGCTCCCCGGCGGCCTGGGGGCCCTGGTGCCCAAAATCAAGGAGATGGGGCTGTCCTTCGGCATCTGGGTAGAGCCGGAAATGATCAGTGAGGACAGCGAGCTCTACCGGGCCCATCCGGACTGGGCCTTCGGTGTGCCCGGCCGGCCCCATACCCGGGGCCGCAGCCAGCTGACCCTGGACTTCTCCCGAAAGGACGTGCGGGACCACATCTATGGGGCCATCAAAACGGTGCTGGACAGCGGGGAGATCTCCTATGTAAAGTGGGACATGAACCGCAGCATCAGCGACGTGTGGTCCGCCGCGCTGCCTGCGGACCGGCAGGGAGAGGTGTTCCACCGGTACATTCTGGGGGTGTACGAGATGCTGGACCAGATGCGCCAGGACTACCCCGGTCTGCTCATTGAGGGGTGCACCGGCGGCGGCGGGCGGTTTGACGCGGGAATGCTCTATTACACCCCCCAGATCTGGTGCAGCGACAACACGGACGCCGTTGACCGCCTGGGGATTCAGTACGGCACATCCTTCTGTTACCCGGTGTCCGCCATGGGGGCCCACGTCTCCGCCGTCCCCAATGCCCAGACCGGCCGGCGGGTCTCCATGGAGACCCGTGGGGTGGTGGCGATGTCGGGGACTTTCGGCTACGAGATGGACCTGAGCCAGACTACCCAGGAGGAGAGAGAGGTTATCCAGACCCAGGTGGCCTTCTTCAAGGAACATTATGACCTGATCCAGAAGGGGGACTACTACCGTCTGACCGACCCCTTCCAGTACGGGCCCTACACCGCCTGGGAGCACGTCTCCCCCGACAAGCGTGAGGCTCTGGTGTCCCTGGTATCCGGCCCCGCCCGGTCCTCCGAGCCCTTCCGCATTCTGCGGCTGAAGGGGCTGGACCCGGCGCTGCATTACCAGGTGAACGGAGAAGGCTGCTGGTCCGGCGATCTGCTTATGGAGGCCGGCTGGCCCCTGCCCCTGTTCCGGGACGATTATCAGCCCATGCAGCTGTATTTATCGGCAATTTAAAAAAAGATGGGTCACTTCACTGAAGTGGACCCATCTTTTCGTTATATTTACCGGTTGTTCAGCTCTTGATTCTGAGCCCGCCACTCCCGGGGGGACATACCGTAGCGCTTTTTGAACGCCCGGGAGAAGTGAAGCTGGTTGGGATACCCGCATAGAGTGGATATATTTCCGATGGACTGGGTGGTCGTTTTCATCAGCTCGGCAGCCTTGCTCAGGCGCAGGCGGATTAAAAACTCCTGGGGCGGACAGCCCATACTGTCCTTGAACAGCTTGCTGAAATAGCTGCGGTTGAGCTTGCATACGCTGGCCAGCTCCTCCACGGTAATCTCCCGGGCGTAATTGTGCTCCATAAAGGTGATGGCCTCCTGGATGTAAAAATCCCGCAGCTGCCCGCCGCGCAGCTCCCGCCGGGTGGAGGAGGACTGAATCAGGCCGTCCAAGAACAGGCACAGGTGGCCAATGAGGTGGAGGGTGGAGGCGTCGGAGTGATCCGCGATGTACAGCATGGTGTTTTGCACGGTGCGGCCCAGGTCGGGGGCTGTGGGGGTGTAGATGGGTTGTGTAATGTCCAGCCCTGCCCGGCTCAGGTACTCGGACACCCGCAGGCCGTCGAATTCCAGCCAGACGTACTTCCAGGGTTCGGTCTTATGGGCGCAGTAGGTGTTCACCTGGCCGGGACAAATGAGAAAGCCCTGGTTTTCGCCCAGGTTGTACCGGCGGGCTGTGCCGCTGGCGTCGTTGGAATCCAGCCAGCCCTGGCCGGAGATAATATAGTGGAACAGATAGTGGTTGCGCACAAAGGGGCCGAAGGAATGCAGGGGAGCGCACTGCTCCCAGCCGTATTGATACAGCTGCAAATCCAGAAAAATCTCGCTGGGAGAAATGGAAAATGAATACTCGTCCACGGCGTGGCACATCCTTTCCGGTAGCACCCTGTATTATATCGGATGTGCCGGCGGGCCGCAAGACGGTTTTTCAAATATTGTGGATTTTCTTAAAACAGGGGGAGAATCACCTGGAGCATCATCAGGTAGTGAAATACGCTGCCCAGCAGGATAAACACGTGAAAAATTTCATGACAGCCGAACCGGGGATTGTCCCGTCCGGGCCACTTCACCGCGTAGAGCACCCCGCCGATGGTGTACAGCGCGCCGCCGCCCACCAGCCAGAACATCCCCACAGGCGGCAGGACATAGGACAGGGGGACGATAGCAAAGACCGCCAGCCAGCCCATCACCAGATAGATGGTGCTGGTGAGCCAGCGGGGGATGTCCAGCTTGGCGATGGTCAAAATCACGCCCGCTCCGGCAAACGCCCAGATCAGCGCCAGCATGGCCGTCCCCAGGGAGCCCTTCAGCACCGCCGTGCACACCGGGGTGTAGCTGCCGGCAATCAGCAGGTAGATGGAGCAGTGGTCGTATTTGCGCAGGGCGATCCGGCCGGCCACGGAGGTATTGACGCAGTGGTACAGGGTGCTGGCGGTGTACAGGCAGATCATGGACAACCCGTAGATGCCAAAGGAAAGAAACAGGTCCCACCGGCCCCGCAGGCCCGACAGAATCAGCAGGGCCGCCGTGCCGGCGATGCCCAGAATTGCGCCGGCGCCGTGGGTGATGGCGGACCAGGGGCGCAGGCCGTCGTAGGGGTCCCGCTGTTTTTTTACCTTTTTGTCTGAGTTTGGAAGAGAAACCGCCAGGGGTGCGGCGGGGATTGATTGTGTACGCATTGAGTCCACTCCTTTCACGAGCTTGTGCCTATAGTATATCACGCAAACAAGAAAATATCAAGATAAAAATCATTTAATATAATATTAAAAATTAGATTCGACATAGAGGTACACAAACTTGCCGGATGCCGTAAAATATGATATGATGCAGACAACGAGACGAGAAGGAGGCGGCAGCCTATGACCCCCACCTATGACCAGATGGGCAACTGGCTGGAGGAGATCGCGGCGGAATTTCCCGACGCGTTTTTTGAGGATTTGGACGGCGGTATCCAGCTGGAGGAGCAGACCCGCCGGGACGAAAATTTTCCAGACGGGCAGATGTACGTGCTGGGAGAGTACCGGCACAATATGCTGGGACGGTATATTGTGCTGTATTACGGCAGCTTTGTGCGGCTGTACCGCGACTATGACGAGGAGGAGTGGCGGGAGGAGATTTTCGCCACCGTGGCCCACGAATTCACCCACCACATGGAGGACACCGCCGGGCTCCACGCCCTGGACGATAAGGACGCGGAATTTCTGGAGTGGGCCCTGGAGGAGTACGGGGACTAAAAAAGCGGGAGGACGGCTGAACGTCCTCCCGCTTTTTTTACAGATGAAACTGATGGCTTCCAATGGTGGTATAGTAAGGCCGGTTGGCGGTGATCCAGCTCCCGGCGGACTGGGCGGGGGAGAAGAAGTAGAGACTGTCCCCCACGATGTTGGCGCCGTTCAGGGCCAGGGCCGCCGCCAGCACGCTGCACGGCTCCGGCTCCCGGTCAATGGCCCCGTTGATGGTGGGGGTGAACTGTACGCCGTAGGTACGGTCAAAAATCACGTCTTTGACGCTGTCCGGATAGGCGTCGCTCTCCACCCGGTTCAAAATCACGTTGCCCACCGCGATCTGCCCCAGCAGAGGCTCTCCGCGGCTCTCCGCCGAGATAATGCGGGCCAGCCAGTATAAATCCTCATCAGCCTGGGACTCCTGAAGGGTCTTTTCCTGGGGACCCACCCGGGCGGCGGCCTCCTCCGCCAGCCAGGTCACCTCAGCGCCCTCCGCCTGGGCCAGCACCCGCAGAGGGAGAAACACGTCCTCTCCCTCCCAGAGCAGGGGCCAGTCCCGCAGCCTGATATAGTCCTGGAGGGACACATAGGTGGTGTCCTCTGCCAGCCAGGCGCTGTCCTGGGCCATTACCGTGTCGCCCACGTGTACGGTGACGGGGGACTGGGCGGCGGCGGGGCCGGACAGACAGCTGGATAAGAATACGCCAGTGATAAACCGGCCTATGTATTTTTTTAGACGTTTTTTCATGGGAAAGTACCTCCTTTTGCCTTCCTGCAACCGATTGTAACCGGTTTGTTACTTTTTTGCAAGCTGTAAATTCTGGAAAAGAGCCGCCTCTACTGGCAGAATCCCCAAAAACGGCTGTGTGATTTTGTCTAATATCACGCCTTGACTTTTGAAAGCTTTTGGCGTATATTTCTATACAGAAGAGCTGGAAACGTTACCGGGAACCTTACCGGTAAGGTTACCAGCCGGAAAGGGGGAGGGACCGGTGACCATTAAGGACGTAGCCGCCTGCTGCGGCGTCAGCGTGAGCACCGTGTCCCGGGTCCTGAACCAACACCCCGACGTAAGCCCCGCCGTCCGGGAGCGGGTGACCAAGGCCATTGCAGAATGCGGCTATGTGCCCAACAACAGCGCCCGCAGCCTGGTGGCCAGCCGCTCTACCGCCGTGGGCGTGGTGGTCCGCGGCGTGGGTAACCCCTTTTTCTCCAGTTTGATCCGGACCATCGGAGAGGAGATCGACCGCCGGGGCTACACCATGGTTCTCCACCAGATCGCCACCCAGGAGGACGAGCTGCAAGCCGCCGCCGTCCTGGAGCGGGAAAAACGCCTGCTGGGCGTGGTGTTCCTGGGGGGGCGCTTCAACTACACCGAACAGGAGGTGCGGCAGCTCAGCGTCCCCTTTGTCTGCTGTACTTATGCCAACACCTTCGGCAACCTCCGGGAGGACGCGTACTCCTCCGTGAGCATCCGGGACGAGGAGGAGGCCGCCCGGGCCGTGCGTATCTTGTATGAACACGGGCACCGGCGGATCGCCGTTCTGCTGAACGACCCCGCCGACAACTCCATCGGCCAGCTGCGCTGGCAGGGCTACCGGCGGGCCCTGGAAACCTGCGGGCTGGACTTTGACCCGGCGCTGGCGGAGTTTTCCGGCGGCTACGATATGGCCGACGCCTACCGTGGGACCTGCGAGCTGATCGGCCGGGGGGCAGATTTCACCGCGCTGATGGCGATTTCCGACTCCATGGCCATCGCCGCCGTCAAGGCGCTCACCGACCGGGGACGGCGGGTGCCGGAGGACTGCTCCGTCATTGCCATCGACGGCCTGGAGCTGTCCAACTACATGGTTCCCACCCTGACCACCCTCTGCCAGCCGGCGGTGGAGCTGGCCCGGGAGAGCATCCGGACCCTCATTGAGATTATCGAGGGCACCGGTACCCACCGGCACCTGCTGCTGGAAACCACCCTCCGGGAGGGTAATTCTGTTATCTCATTGCGGTGAGGCCCTTGCCGCATGAAATAAAAATCATCTTGAAAAAGGAGAAATCCACGATGAAACTGAGAAAAGCTCTGTCCCTGGTCCTTGCGGGCGCTCTGTGCACCGGTCTGCTGGCCGGCTGCGGCAACGGCAGCACCTCCACCCCCGCGGCCTCCACTCCCGCCGGTTCCACCCCCGCTGCCAGCACCCCCAGCACCCCCAGCACCTCCGGCGGCTCCGTCTACTATCTGAACTTCAAGCCTGAGCAGGACGCCGACTGGCAGGCTCTGGCCAAGCTGTACACCCAGGAGACCGGCGTGGAGGTGAAGGTCCAGACTGCCGCCTCCGGTCAGTATGAGACCACCCTTATGAGCGAGATGGCCAAGACCGAGGCCCCCACCCTGTTCCAGGTCAACGGCCCTGTGGGTCTGGCCAACTGGAAGGACTACTGCTACGACCTGTCCGGCTCCAAGATTGCCGGTGAGCTGTCCAGCGACGACTTCGCCCTGATGGACGGCAGCTCCATCTCCGGCATTGCCTATGTAATCGAGACCTATGGCATCATTGTCAACACCAAGCTGCTGGCCGACGCCGGGTACAGCATGGACGACATCAAATCCTTCGCCGACCTGAAGAGAGTGGCCGAGGACATCACCGCCCGGAAGGATGAGCTGGGCTTCTCCGCCTTCACCTCCGCCGGCATGGACGGCTCCTCTGACTGGCGCTTCAAGACCCACCTGGCCAACCTGCCCATCTACTTTGAGTATGAGGCCGACGGCATCGGCGATACCGACGCCATCAAGGGCACCTATCTGGACAACTACCGGGCCATCTGGGATCTGTACATCAACAACTGCACCTGCGCCCCCACCATGCTGTCCGCCAAGACCGGCGACGACTCCGTGGCGGAGTTTGTGACCGAGCAGGCTGTGTTCTATCAGAACGGCACCTGGGCCTACAGCGACGTGGCCGACGTGGGTGAAGAGAACCTGGGTATGCTGCCCATCTACATCGGCGTGGGCGACGAGGCCAGCCAGGGCCTGTGCACCGGCACCGAGAACTACTGGTGCGTGAACAAGAACGCCGACCCCGCCGACATTCAGGCCACCCTGGACTTCATGTACTGGTGCGTAAGCTCCGAGACCGGCCTGGAGTATATGTGCTCCGGCGACCACATGGGCTTTGTGGTCCCCTTCAAGGGCAACCTGGAGTCCAACAACCTGCTGGTGAACATCGCCAACGACTACGTGGCCAACGGCACCACCAGCATCAAGTGGTGCTTCCCCACCATGCCCTCTGAGGAGTGGAAGAACGTGGTTGGCTCCGCCCTGACCACCTACGCCGCCGACCAGACCGACGCCAACTGGGAGACCGTCCGGGCCGCCTTTGTGGACAACTGGGCCGCTGAGAAGTCCAAGTAAAACCCAAGTAAGTCAACGCCATACCGGGGCGGACGGAAGTGCTCCGCCCGTCCCGGTTCTTCTGTACTGAAATTCAATAAGGAGGCTGCACGTCCGCTATGGAAAAATCCATCAAACGCTATTTTCCCATCTTTTTGGGCCCCACGTTTCTGGCTTTTATCATCGGCTTTATCGTCCCGTTTCTGATGGGCCTCTACCTGTCCCTGTGCGATTTCCGCACGGTCACCGACGCGAAGTTCGTGGGCTTCTCCAACTTCGCCAAGGCCTTCCAGGACGCGGAATTTCTCCATGCGTTTCTCTTTACCACCGCCTTTACCATTGTGACTGTCATTCTGATTAACGTCATTGCCTTTGCAGTCGCCATGGTCCTGACCCAGAACATTCCGGGCACCAACATCTTCCGCACCACCTTCTTCATGCCCAATTTGATCGGCGGCATCGTGCTGGGCTACATCTGGCAGTTGATTTTCAACGGCGTGCTGGCCCACTACGACCTGGCCCTGAAAATCAGCGCCAAGTACGGCTTCTGGGGGCTGGTGATTGTGCTGTGCTGGCAGCAGATCGGCTATATGATGATTATTTACATCGCCGGTTTGCAGTCCATCCCCGGGGATTTAAACGAGGCCGCCCAGATTGACGGCGCCAACGGCTGGCAGCGGCTTTGGAATGTGACCATCCCCAACATGATGCCCTCCATCACCATCTGCACGTTCCTGACCCTCACCAACGGGTTCAAGCTCTTTGACCAGAACCTGTCCCTGACCGCCGGCGAGCCCATGAAGCAGACCGAGGGGCTGGCCCTGAATATCTTTAATACGTTCTACAGCCGGGTGGGCTACCAGGGTGTGGGCCAGGCCAAGGCCGTGGTGTTCTTTATCCTGGTGGTTGGCTTGGGTCTGCTCCAGCTTCGGATGACCCGCTCCAAGGAGGTGCAGCAGTAATGAAGAAAAAAGGCTGGATTGCCACCTGTATCCTGACTGTTGTGGCAATATTTTACGTGTCCCCCCTGTTTGTGGTGCTGATGAACTCGTTTAAGAAGAAAGCCTTCATCAATCTGGAGCCCTTCAATCCGCCCACGGAAAAGACCTGGATCGGCCTGGAGAACTACGCCAACGCCGTCAACGACTACGGCTTTTTAAAGGCCGTGCTGTGGACCCTGATTATCACCGTGGGCTCCGTGGTGGTCATTCTGGTGTGTACCTCCATGTTCGCCTGGTTCATCACCCGGGTGAACAACAAGGGGACAAAACTGCTGTATACCCTGTGCGTGTTCTCCATGGTGGTGCCCTTCCAGATGGTCATGTTCACCCTCTCCCTGGTGACCGACCGGCTGAAGCTGAACACCCCCTGGGGCCTGATTATCATTTACCTGGGCTTCGGCGCGGGGCTGGCGGTGTTCATGTTCTGCGGCTTTGTCAAGTCCATCCCCATCGAGATTGAGGAAGCCGCCATGATCGACGGCTGCACCCCCCTGCGGACCTTCTTCTCCGTGGTGCTGCCCATCATGAAGCCCACCTATATCTCCGTGGGCATTCTGGAGACCATGTGGATCTGGAACGACTTCCTGCTGCCCTACCTGACCCTGGACCTGAACAAGTTCAGCACCATTTCCATCGTCATCCAGCGGATGCAGGGCTCCTATGGCCGGGTGGACATGGGCGCGATTATGGCTTCTCTGGTGCTGGCCGTGATTCCCATCATTATCTTCTACCTGAGCTGCCAGAAGTACATCATCAAGGGCGTGGCCGCCGGCGCGGTGAAGGGGTAAGGTGAGGAGATGGCACTGAATCGAGCTGCGGGCGTTCTGCTGTCCGTCTCCTCTCTGCCCGCACCCTACGGGATCGGGACCCTGGGCCGCTGCGCCTGTGACTTTGTAGACTTTTTGGCGGAGAGCGGCCAGAAATTTTGGCAGATGCTGCCGGTGGGCCCCATCAGCTATGGAGACTCCCCCTATCAATCCTTTTCAACATTCGCGGGAAATCCCTATTACATCGACCTGGACCTGCTGATTGCAGACGGCCTGCTGGAGCCGGAGGAGGTCCGGGCCCCCTTCTGGGGGGACGACCCGGAGCGGGTGGACTACGGGGCCATTTACCGGGCCCGGCTTCCCCTGCTGGAGCGGGCCTTTGCCCGGGGCTGGGACCGGGACCGGCAGAAGGTGGAGGCGTTTGCCCAGAGCCGCCCCTGGCTGGAGGATTACGCCCGGTTTATGGCCCTGAAGCGCCGCTGGGACATGAAGCCCTGGACCCAGTGGCCCCGGGAAGAGGTCCCGGCGGAGGAACTGGCGCGGGATGAGCAGTTTTTCACCTACCTGCAATTTTTGTTTGAAACCCAGTGGACGGCCCTGAAGCGGTACGCCAACGAAAAGGGCATTTCCATCATCGGGGACCTGCCCATCTATGTGGCCATGGACTCCGCTGACGTATGGGCCCATCCGGAGCGCTTCCAGCTGGACTCGGACAACGTGCCCATCGACGTATCCGGAGTGCCTCCCGACGGCTTTACCGACGAGGGCCAGCTGTGGGGCAACCCCCTGTACCGGTGGGACTCCATGAAGCGGGACGGCTATGCCTGGTGGGAGAGCCGCCTGCGGGGGACGCTGGAGCGCTTTGACGCCATTCGCCTGGACCACTTCCGGGGCTTGGAGAGCTACTGGGCGGTGCCCTATGGGGACGAGACCGCCGCCGGGGGCCGGTGGGAGCCGGGACCGGGGGAGGATTTTATCCAAATGGTCCGGGAAAAATTTCCGGAGGCCCTCATCATCGCGGAGGATCTGGGCTATGTGACCAAGGAGGTCAAGGCCCTGCTGGATTACTCGGGCTATCCGGGCATGAAGGTGCTGGAGTTTGCCTTTGACAGCCGGGAGGCGGGGGACTACCTGCCCCACTGCTACCCGGAAAACTGCGTGTGCTACGCGGGCACCCACGACAACACCACCATTCTGGGCTGGCTGGAGGAGGCGGACCCGGAGGACGTGGACATGGCCCGGCGGTATCTGGGCTTAAACCGGGAGGAGGGCCTCCACTGGGGGTTCCTCCGGGGGGGCATGAGCTCCCGGGCCCGGCTGTTCATCGCCCAGATGCAGGACTACCTGGAGCTGGGGGCGGAGGCCCGGATGAACACCCCCGGCAAGCTGGGAGGAAACTGGCTGTGGCGGATGAAGGCGGATGCGCTGACGCCGGAGCTGTCCCGCCGGCTGCGGGATTTTACCCGGCTGTACGGCCGCTGAACAAAAAAAATCCCCTGCGCCCGAACACGGACGCAGGGGATTTTTCAGCATTTTAGAACGGTTGTTTTCATGCAATAAGATGGGGCCTGGCTTACAGCTCCACCGGCTCCCCCAGCTGAAAGAACCAAATTATCTTCCGCTTCACCGGAAGCCCCAGGATTCGCTCCAGGGCGTCGGAATAGGCGTCCAGCTGGGAGCGGTAGGACTCCGCCCGTTCCCGGGCGCCCTGTGCGCTTACCCGGTCGCTTTTGAAGTCCAGCACCGTCACGCCCGTCTGATCTCCGAACCAGGCATCCACGATGCCCTGGAACAAAACCTCCTCTCCGTCCTGGGGAATGAGCAGGGAAAACTTAAATTCCCGCCGGCATATGGGGGCCGCCGCCATCTCCCGCCCCAGGGGCGAGCTGACAAAGGCGGCCAGCAGCGCCGGGTCCACCGCCCGGCTTTGCAGGGGCGTGAGAAACCCCTCCCGGGTCAAGCGCTCCAGCTCCTCTGCCGCCCACCGGACCGAGCCGTCCCCGTTCAAAGGCAGGTACTGCATGGCCAGATGGATGGCGCTTCCCCGCTGGGCGGCGGTGAGGCCCTGTTCCCGGGCCGCGAAAGAGGGGCGGTTGAGCGGCTTGGGGGCAAAGACCTTCTCCGCCTCCTGGGCGGCCTCCTGGTCCAGCTCTCTGCCCTTCAGCTGGGTGGCCGTCACCTTGCTGGGGGCGGTGCAGGCGGCCAGATGGGGGTAACGCCAGGACAGCAGCGCGCCCAGGTCCGGAGCTGCTTCCTCCAGGGTGGGGGAGGGGTCCTCCGCCGGAGGAGCCTCCGCCGTTAGAAGCTCCTTCCCGGGCACCAGCCGGATCTCCCAGGGGGCGCCCACGTCCGGCGCGGCGGCGGCCTCCAGTCCGGCGGCGCTGCGCAGAACGCTTCCCTCCGGCCGGGTGAGGGCGTGAAGCAGCACCCAGGCCCCTAAACTCCCCTGGCCCTCCAGGGCCATGGGGGAGAGGGGAAAGGCAGCATCCTCTCCCAGACGGGCCAGGTTTTTCCCGGCGTCCCGGAGCCCTGCGGTTAAAATCAGCTTCTCCTGAGCCCGGGTCATGGCCACGTACAGCAGGCGCATCTCCTCCGAGAGGGTCTCCCGCCGCCGCTGAACGGCAACCGCCTGCCGGGCCAGGGTGGGGTACTCCACCATCCGCCGCCGGTCCAGCCCCGTGGGGCCCACCCCCAGTACCGGATGAAAGAGCACCCGCTGGCGTAAGTCATCCTGGTTGAACTGCTTGGACAGACCGCACACCAGCACCACCGGCTTTTCCAGCCCCTTGGAGCGGTGGATGGACAAGATGGATACGCCGCCCTGGCGCTGGCTCTCTCCGGGGAGGCTCATCCGCTTTTTGGAAGCCCGCAGCCGGTCCACCCGGAGCAGGAACTGGAACAGGGAGCGGCAGCCGCTCTCCTCCAGCCGCCCCGCCAGGGCGTAGAGGGACAGCAGGTTGTGCTGGCGCTTTTCCCCGCCGTCCATGGCGCCGAACAGCCCCAGCAGGTTGGTGCGCTCATAGGTATACCAAATCAGCTCCCGGGCTGTCCGCTCCCCGGACTGGAAGCGAAGCTCCTCCAGCTCCCGTAAAAATACCTGACAGTCCGCCGCGCCCTCTTGGGCGTTTTGGATCAGAACCTGATAAAAATCTCCCCGGGCCTGGCTGCGCAGAATGGCTAACCGGTCGGCGGAAAAGCCGTAAACCGGGGAGCGCAGGGCGGCCAGCAGCGCCACGTCCTGCCGGGGATTGTCCACAATCCGCAGAATGGCCAGGGCCACCTGGACTTCGGTGGCGGCGAAGAGGTCCTCGCTGCTCTCGGCGGACCAGGGGATGTTTCGTTCCTCCAGGGCCCGGACATAGTGGCGGATGCTGCCGCCGGGGGAGCGGAGCAGAATCATAATATCGCCGGGGGCGTACCGGTCCATCAAGCCCTCAATCCGCCGGGCGGCATACCGGGCCTCCAGAAAATCCTTGTGCTCGGCTTCCTCCAGCTCGCCCAGGCAGGCCAGGTCCAGCACCGCCAGTTCCACCGGCTGCGCCTGCCCCGGATACTCGTCCCGGCCGGGGAACAGGGCGTGGTCCTGGGTGTAGTCCAGCTCCCCCAGCTGCCGGGACATAATGCTCCGGAACAGATCATTGCAGGCGTCCAATATCTCCGGCCGGGAGCGGAAGTTCCGGGAGAGCACCCGCCGGCGGGGCTCCCCCTCACCGGCCCGCTCCGGGGGAAAGAAGCTGCGGTATTTTTCCAGAAAAATCGTGGGGTCCGCCAGCCGGAACCGGTAAATGGACTGCTTCACATCCCCCACCAGAAAAAGCTTCCGGCCATTGCCCGAGATGGCGGTGAAAATGGCGTTCTGGACCTGGTTGGTGTCCTGGTATTCGTCCACCATCACCTCCGCCAGCCGCTGGGTATAGCTCCGGGCCAGGGGAGTGGGCTCCCCGTTCTCCTGGAGCAGCTTGGCCGCAAAATGCTCCAGATCGGAGAAATCCAGCAGCCCCCGCCGGTCCTTCTCCGCCCGGAAGGCGGCGGCAAACTCCCCCACCAGGGCCATCAGCCCCTGCACGGCGGGCCGGGCGTCCCGCAGGCCGTCCAGCAAAGCGGCGCTGTCCTCGGAAAAGATCTCCTCCAGCTTGGACAGCTGCTTTTTGCACCGCTCCCGAAGGGATTTCATCCGCTCCTGGGCCTGTAAATCCTGCACGCCCGATTTCCGTCTGGCCGCGGGGAAGGGGACGGGCAGAGCGGCCCGGGCTGCGTCCCAGCCCTGGTCCAGACCGTCCAGCAGCTTACGGGCGCCCTCCAGGGAGACGGCCAGGCTCTCGCCGTAGTTGCCGGACAGCACCACGTCCCGGTCCGCCAGGGCCCGGGCCTCCTCCAGCCGGTCCAGGCAGAAGCGCACCTGCCGGCGGCTCTGCTCCAGCAGCAGGGTCCCCCAGGCAGTGTCCTCCGCTCCGGCTACCCCCTCCAGCTCCCACAGGCGGCTCTGTTCCTTCAGCCAGCCCTCCGGGTTCTGGTGGCTTTGAATCTGCAGGAATACAACCCGGACAATCTCCTCCAAAGGCCGGTCGTCCCGGCCGGCGGACAGGGTGTCCACCAGCTGGGCGAAGTCCGCCGCCGGGTCCAGCTTTTCATATTGGCGCTCCATCACATCAGTGAGCACCTGATCCATCAGCATCCGCCCCTCCGCCTCGTCACACAGGCGGAAATCCGGGTTCAGATCCAGCAGATGCCCGTTTTCCCGGAGCAGTCCGGCACAGAAAGCGTGGATGGTGGAGATCTGGGCCCGATAGACCAGGGCGGACTGGCGGCGCAGGTGGCGGTCATTGGGCGCTTGGGCCAGCCGTTCCGCCAGCTCCTGGGCGATGCGGTCCCGCAGCTCGGCGGCGGCGGCCTTGGTGTAGGTGATCACCAAAAAATCCGTCAAGTCCAGCCCTTCCCCGGCTACCCGGTCCAGCAGCCGCTCCACCAGTACCCGGGTTTTGCCCGACCCGGCGGCGGCGGACACCAGAAGCTGTCCCCCCCGGTCGTCCACCACCTGGCGCTGTTCCCCGCTGAGTGGAAAGCCCATATGTCTCGCCCCTTTCTTTACTCCTTGAGCACGTCCAGGTATTTTTCCACCCGGATGCCCTTGTTTTTCTCCAGCTCGTCCCGCTCCAGGAAAATCAGCTTCTCCAATACGTCCATCGCCCGCTTCACTGCCGGGACCAGGGGCTTTCCCCCCAGCAGCTCCCCCACCAGTACGGCGGAGAACATCTCCCCGGTGCCAGGCAAGTG
>ERZ777306.4022-NODE-4022-length-14139-cov-6.531170_pt1 | contig 14139 bp, 4 predicted proteins | sample MGYA00374966_ERZ777306 | MGnify/ENA primary metagenome ERZ777306 (study PRJEB29329, sample SAMN06343882) | mouse gut metagenome | isolation source: Mouse cecum | place: Austria: Vienna | collected 2014-11-15 ...
TTCCGTAATATCCTCATTATGTTCATAGTACTTCTCCGGCAGATGCATGGAGAACAGTTCATCCAATTTCTGCACGAACGTCCCTTCTCCTCCCATCAAGTCGATCATGCCAAATACATCGTGTGGCACATGAAAAGAGAAATTCCATGAATTGCCTTCAATAAAACCTTCACCATAGGTTTGTAATACATCAAACTCTTTCTTGAAAGAACCGTCACTATAACGGGGACGTGCAAAACCAATACTTGTATCATAGATAGTACGATAATTGAGGGCACGCTTTCGGTAAGTCTCCGCTATTTCCTTGTTACCTGCCTTCAAAGCTGTCTGATAGATAGTCCAATCGTCGTATGCATACTCCAAAGTAGAAGAAGCTGCTGTACCACTTTTGTCAAGCGGAATATATCCCAGCTTCATATAATCAGCTATACCTTCATAATACGGAACGGTGGATGTACTGACCATTGCCGCCAATGCCTCATCCACATTCGAAAAGACGCCTTTGGTTATTGCATCCGCCAGTACAGACACAGCATGATAACCGCTCATACACCAGTTTTCATTTCCCATCAGACTCCATATCGGCAACATTCCGTGCACGCTTTGTTGCTCATGTTTAATCATGGATTCCACCATATCCGCATTGCGTCCCGGTTTCACCAGATTCAGGAAAGGATGTTCCGCACGATAGGTATCCCAAAGGGAAAATATAGTATAGTTGGTGAATCCTTCCGCCCGGTGTATGTTATGATCCAGCCCACGATAGGAACCGTCTACATCCATATACACAGACGGATTAATCATGGTGTGGTAAAGAGAAGTATAGAACATTGCTTTCTGATCGGGCGTACCTTCGATCTCGAAATGTTTCAGTTCACTATTCCAATCTGTACGAGCAGCTTCCGCCAACTGTTCGAAACTCTTTCCGGAAGCCTCGGCATGCAGATTCTTAATGGCCCCTTCCGTACTGACTGCCGACAATGCCACTTTTACAACCAGTTCCGAATTGTTAGCGGTATCGAAGTTAAAGTAAGCCACGATTTTTCGACCTGTGATTTCGGGGAAGTTCTTTTCCAACTTAAAACGACGCCAAAAGCCATTGTACAATACTTTTTCCTTATCCTTATATCCGTAGTCTTTAATCGGCTGTGACAAAGAGATAGCAAAATAGGTATAATTCGTACGCGCCCATCCATTGGTGATACGATATCCGGTCAACAGAGTATCGTTTTCGACTCTCAAATTGGCCCATAGAACTTTGCCGTCATAATTATAAATACCATGCACCAGATCCAAAATCAAATGACCATCTTTTCCTTTCGGGAAGGTATATTTATGTATACCCGTCCGTTGTGTTGCTGTCAGTTGGGCCTTAATGCCATAATCGTCCAGTATCACTTCATAATATCCGGGAACAGCTTTTTCTGTAGCATGGTCAAAACGTGAACGGTATCCCTCTTCCGGATAATCCGCCCGACCGGGATTTAACTTCACATCGCCAACAGCAGGCATCAACAAGATGTCTCCCAAGTCAGAATGTCCCGTACCACTAAGATGAGTGTGACTGAAGCCAACAATGGTCTTGTCCCTATATTGGTAACCGGCACAATACTCGTAGGCATTTTTCTGATAAGCTCCATTTATATTATGCGGAATTGTGTCTGTGTCCGGACTCAACTGTACCCATCCGAAAGGAGTGCAAGCACCGGGAAAAGTGTGCCCCATCCCATTGGTCCCGATAATCGGATTCACATAGTCTACCGGCTGTTGGGCTATGGCGGACAAAGTTGCTGCCGCCATAGTCATCATCAATACTTTCTTTCTCAAATTATTCATATCAGCTTACTTTACGTCACGAGAGAATGAATACGGGAAGTCTGATTCGTTGATACCTCTTCCCTTATTCGGTTTGTTATCCATATCAAACACCAGACGACCGCCTTTCAACAGATCGAAATGGTTCAGATAATTCTTTGTATAATTCTTGCCATTATAGTTCAATGAACGAATATAACGATTATCATCGTTATTCTTCGGGGCGGAGATTTCCAATTTCTTGCCGTTCTCCAGTGTAATCGTTGCTTTCTTAAAGTAAGGAGCTCCCATCACATATTCATTGCTGCCCGGACATACCGGATAGAAACCCAATGCAGTAAATACATACCAAGCCGAAGTCTGTCCATTATCTTCATCTCCACAATAACCGTCCGGAGTAGGAAGATAGAGGCGGTTCATCGTCTCACGCAACCAATATTGGGCTTTCCACGGTTCGCCGGCATAGTTATACAAGTAGATCATGTGCTGGATAGGTTGGTTGCCATGTGCATAGTTACCCATGTTAGCAATTTCCATTTCACGAATCTCGTGAATCACTCCTCCATAATAGCTATCATCAAATACAGGAGGAAGATTGAACACCGAATCAAGCATACTGACAAACATCTTCTTGCCGCCCATCAGATCAACCAGTCCTTGTACATCGTGGAATACCGACCATGTATAATGCCAACTATTTCCTTCCGTAAAGGCATCTCCCCATTTAAAAGGATTGAAAGGAGTCTGGAAAGTTCCGTCGGAATTTTTTCCCCGCATCAACTTAGTTTCCGGATCGAACAGATTACGGTAGTTCTGACTCCTTTTCTTATAAACATCCAGTTCTTCTGCCGGACGACCTAATTTTTCACCCATACGGTAAATGCACCAGTCATCGTATGCATATTCCAATGTGCGTGCCGCATTCTCATTAATTTTCACATCGTATGGCACATAGCCCAGTTTGTTATAATATTCATATCCACGGCGTCCGGTAGTAGAAACTTTCGGATGTACGCTATTGGCCCCTTTCAGTAGGCCTTCGTACATTTTTTCTGCATCCACTTTGGTCACATTCTTCATGAAGGCATCCGCCACTACAGAAGCTGAATTGTTCCCAACCATACAACCACGATGGCCCGGGCTGGCCCATTCTGGAAAGAATCCACTTTCAAGATAGGTATTCAACAGGCCTTCCTGCATCTTCTCACCCATTGAAGGATATATCAAATTAACAAATGGAAACAAGCAACGGAAAGTATCCCAGAATCCAGTGTCGGTAAACATATATCCCGGACGGATTTCACCATTATAGGGGCTGTAATGCACAGTTTCCCCCTTACCGTTTACTTCGTAAAACATACGGGGAAACAACACCGAACGATACAAACAAGAGTAGAACGTACGCATACGGTTCTCATCGCTGTCTTCAACCTTGATACGCCCCAAGACATTGTTCCATGCCTTACGACCGGCCTCTTTTGTCTGTTCAAAGGTCTTATTACCAATTTCCTTCAAGTTCAGTTCCGCCTGTTCGGGGCTGATGAATGAGGATGCCACTTTTGCATGCACTTGTTCTCCTTTTTTCGTCGAAAATCCGATAGCAGCACCCACGTGATTGGATTGCAGTTCGAGATGTGTTTCAACCAAATGATAGTCTGCCCATACTTTATTGAAAGTAAAAGGCTTGTCGAACTCTATCACAAAGTAATTCTTAAAGTTTTGAGGAACACCGCCACTATTGCGTGTCGTATAACCGATTATTTTATTTTCTTCGGGAATCACCTTCACATACGAACCACGATCGAAAGCATCTATTACCACATAGGCATCGGAGGTTTCAGGGAAAGTGAAACGGAAATATGCACAACGTTCTGTCGGAGCTATTTCAGTTGTCATATCATATTCCGACAAATAAACACTATAATAGTAAGGAGTGGCTTTCTCTGCTTTGTGAGAGAACCAGGAAGCACGACTGTCCTGATCAATCTTCAACTGTTTAGTCATCGGCATGATTGAAAACTGACCGTAGTCATTGATCCACGGACTGGGCTGATGGGTTTGCTTGAAACCTCTGATTTTGTCGGATGCATAAGTGTAAGCCCAACCGTCACCCATCTTTCCGGTTTGTGGCATCCAAAAATTCATTCCCCAAGGCAACGCAATGGCGGGATATGTATTTCCATTGGATAGTGAGATTTTCGAATCAGTCCCCATTAAAGGATTCACATAGTCTACCGGTTGCTTTTGTGCAAAGGTAGAGGAAACTCCCAATAGCAGGGCTATTGCGAAAGATAGTAGTTTCTTTTTGTTCATGGTCTACGAATTAAACTATTAATACTAGATTATCAAGTCTTTTTTATTTATGTTACAAATTAAAGCATCTTTCAGCAATTATCAGTCCTCTGATACGCCAAAATAAGAAAAAATAGCAGTATAGTCAACCAAAGGAAACGAGTGTCAACGAGAGTACAAGTTAAATAACTGAGAATCAAAACATAATATTTATGTGTATACAATGAGAGTACAACCGAAAGACTAACCGTTTAAGCAATAGAGAGAGGATAATTAGCCTTTACCCTCTCTCCAATTCTATCAGAAACAAATATTTATTATTACCTAATTAGTTCCATCCCGGGTTCTGATGTCCTTCCAACGCAGGATTAGCCTGAATTTCATCTAACGGGATAGGCCATAACAAAGCATATTCAGGAATGGCACCGACTCTTGTGCTTCCATCTGGCTTGTTTTGGATTTGAGCCGATGCAAGAGCAGTCCATTTCAATTTTCCTGATTCTGTAGATGCTTCCGGATACAAACGAGTACGGCGAATGTCGTCCCAAATCTTAAATTCCAACGGTAACTCATGTAAACGTTCAGTCAAAATCGATTGTATTAAATCATTTCCTGTAGCCGTCTCATCTGCCAATCCAGCACGTTTACGCACTTGATTGAGATAATATTTAGCTCCACCGACAGCATTATCTTCATGATTTGTACGTGCCAGACCTTCGGCCGCAATCAGCAAGACTTCCGCAAAACGGAATACCGGCATATTATAATCACCGTCGTGACCGCTAATCAAAGCATTTTCATCAAACCACGCCCAGTTGCCTGCATTGTTCAAAGTATAAGTCTTTCCTGCAGCATCGGTATATTCCTTAAAGAAGAACTGTTTCTCATGTCCTCGAATATCATTAGAGGCATAGCTGTTAAGCAACATATCACAGGGAAGGTATGCATTATACAGCACGTCTCCTCCCGGATGGAACACTCCCCATTGGAAAGCATCTGTACCAATAGAACGACAAGCATAAGAGTTACCTACACTATAATCACTATAATTATATTCTTTAGCATAAATGATTTCTGCAGAACTTTTCGTAGTCTTGATTACATTATATGCCGAGCTCAAATCATCAGTCGTTCCATTTGGATGAATAAGTTCGTGAGGACTGTCATTGATCACTTTCAAAGCCATCTGTGCAGCTTTACTATAATAGTCTGCTCCACCATTTAACGGTGCACCTGCCCATTGCAGATAAACCTGTGCCAGCAAAGTCTGCGCCATTGCCCTGGTAACATAACAGCCATTTTCATAGAACGTCTTATTAGGCAATGCATCTCCATTGACAATATCCAGCAAGTCGGCTTCAATTTTCTTATAAACCTCTTCAGCAGAAAGACGTTCTTTGTACATACCTTCTGTAGATGTGTAAGGTTCTGAAATATAAGGAACACCACCAAATTCTTTGACCAGCCAGAAATATCCATATGCACGGAAGAATTTACCTTGAGCCACATAATTATTAATAGTAGCTTCATCCAGCACACCGGTCATTGTCGGAATATTGGCAATAACAAAGTTGGCACGTGAAATACCTTTATAAAACTCATGCCAGTATTTCATTGCAATATCATCAAAAGATTCAATATTGAAATTACAACCTTCGGATGCCGTAGTAAATGTTCTGTCCTTACGCTTATCGACATACAATCCGGATACGATACCACCCCACATCGTCGCTTTAGGAGTCCAGCCACCGCCTACATCAGTGTTATGCAAATAAGGTACACCACCGAAATACAATGCGTTCACACCCGACTCCGCATCAGCTTTCGTCTTCCAGAACTGGTCAGATGACTTCATATCCAATGGTTCTTCTTTCAGGAAATCGTCGCATGAATTCAGCAACACAGAAAGTGAACACATGCAAAATGCAGATATATATACTTTTAATAGTTTCATAATTCTTATGGTTTTTATAACGGTGAATTAAAATGCTACATTAAGACCGAACGTAAATGTTCTCGGACGCGGATAGGTAAAGAACTGGCGGTTAGCACCCCATTTGTTGTCACCTAAACGAGATGAGTTATCCGGATCATATCCGTTATAGTCTTTAGAAGTAATCAGGAATGCGTTATTCACATTCGCATACAAGCGCAACGAAGAAAGACCGATCTTCTTAACCAGTGTCGGATTGAAAGTGTATCCGAGCTGAATCATGTTACAACGCAAATAAGAACCGTTGCAAACCCAATCATCATCTGCTTGGTTATTAGCTCCCTGACCAAAGTTGTTCAGGCGGATTGCCTGTTCTTTACCCGACGGATTGAGAGTAGGATGCCATGCTTCTTTATAAAGACGGTCTATACCGTTAGTCAGGAAACGGGCTACAGTAGAGTGATAATATTCTTGCATCACATCTACTCCCCATGTAAACTGAAAGTCTAAAGTCAAATCGAAACCTTTATAATTGAAGGTATTGATAAATGAGCCCATCCAGTCAGGTAATCCGTTACCGATAATTTCGCGTTTCTTATAAGTTACCTTTTCACCGATAGTGAAAGGTATGTTCATCGTCTCCGGATCCCAGTTAGACGGAATACCATCGTAAATACCGGCACGCTTATAACCATAGAAAGAGGAAAGCTCTTCACCTTCACGAATCAACATATCGTAACCCACAAAACCGTCGGTCGTAATCTGACGCTTACCGGTGACAGGATCAACAGATGCACTTTCATCCAACTTCTCTACACGGTTTTTGTTGAAACCTAAATTAAGAGTGGAAGTCCACTGGAAATCATGTGTCTGAATAGGATATGCTGTAACCAGAATATCTAAACCACGATTGGAAACGGCTCCAATATTATCCATAATGGAAGAGTAACCTGTTGATTCAGGAACCGGACGGTCGAGCAACAAATCCGAAGTATACTTATAATAATAGGAAATATCGAAATTCAGCCTGTTATTGAATAAACCCAACTCGAATCCTAAGTCCCACTGTCCTGTCTTTTCCCATTTCAGGTCCGGATTAGGCATATTGTCCAGATAAGACACTACGTGCAGAGCATCACCAATGATCGTATTCGACTGGCTCACCGTAGCCAATGATTTATATGTACCAATTTCCGAATTACCTGTCAGACCGTAAGAAGTATGCAACTTCAGTTTGCTGATCAATGAGTTATCTTTCAAGAAGTCTTCATTAGAAATCATCCATCCCAAACCGACTGATGGGAAAAATGCATATTTATTGTTCTGTCCGAATTTGGAAGAACCGTCATAACGACCGGTTACGGTAGCCATATACTTGTTGTCATAAGAATATGCCAGACGCAAGAAATAAGAGTTCATCGCCCACTTGTCGTAATCACTGCCAACAGAAGGACGGTTCGTACCGGAACCTAAATTATAATATCCGTAGAAGTCATCGATATACTTACTGTCGGAAGCATTGAAAGAGGTATAGCGATATTCCTGCCAAGACATACCTGCCATTGCATTAAGATGATGTTTATTAAAATCTTTCACATAAGTCAGGTAAGTTTCTTCCTGCCAATACAGTGAATTGGAATTACTTGCAGAAGCTGATCCTTCAGTACTCTGATTAATCATCGGACGCGGAGTGAACGGCGTATAGTTAGCGTCGCGATTATTGTGGTAATCGATACCGAACTGGGTTTTCAGATCTAATCCTTTCATGAGATGGAAAGTCAAAGCCGCATTACCAAAGATCTGCGTACGATATTGCATAGCCTGCATTCGTTCGAGCAACTCAACGGGATTACCTACACCTTCCGGACTGAATCCTTGTTTTCCGCTATTAGGATCAGTCTGATTATTGAGAATAGAGCTTGTATTAATAATGTTCGTCTGCGTATATTCACCATCCAGCTTAACCGGTAAGAAAGGCAACTGTTCGATCATTGTACGCAATGCGCCTTGTCCGTAAGGGTTATCAGAAGTTCTATTACCCCAAGTATGATTTACTAATAAATTAACGGAAGTAGACAGCCAATCAGTCGGTTTGTCATCATACGCCAATTTTGCATTGATACGTTTGAAGTAAGAATTCAACAAAATACCCTGTTGATCGGTATAATTGATGAATGCTCCGATAGAAGATCCTTCTCCTGTACGTTGGATACTGATCTGATGGTTATGAGAGATGGCAGTGCGGGATGCTTCATCCTGCCAGTTGGTATTATATTTCGGAGAACCGTCTGCATTGAACAAACGTTCGTCTGTGAATATCTGTGACAGATCAGTTGTGAAGTTCTTGCCTTGAAATTCGTTGGCATTTTCCAATCCTTGCTTGAAGGTAGACATCCATTCGTTAGCATCCATTACGTCTATTTTTCTAGCCATCTTACCGATAGACAATGAACCATCATAGGAAACATGGACTCCTTTTCCTGCATTACCACGCTTGGTAGTCACCATGATAACACCATTCGCACCACGGGCACCATAGATGGCAGCAGAGGAAGCATCTTTCAATACTTCGATAGATTCGATATCATTCGGATTAAGCAATTCGAAGTTTGACATCACCACTCCATCGACTACGTACAGCGGTGATGCCGATGCGTTGATAGTAGAAATACCACGAATGATGACACGTGATTCTCCACCCGGCTGACCGGTATTAGAGAAGATATTCACACCGGCCACTTTACCCTTCAATCCGTCAAGCGCATTGAATGATTGTGCTTTCAGCATGTCTTTACCTTTGGCTGTGGAAATGGAACCCGTCAAGTCTGATTTGCGCATGGTACCATAACCTACAACGACTACTTCGTCCAGTGCTTTCGTATCCGATTGCAGAACTACGTTCAGAACATTACTCTTTAATTCCGAGACTTTAAATTCTTGTGTGATATAACCAATATACGAAAACACCAAGGTGGCATTGGAAGGAACAGAGAGAGTGTATTTACCGTTAATGTCAGTGATTGTTCCTGTACTACCGTTTTTAACTTTCACCGTACCACTGATAACCGCCTCTCCCTGATCATCGGTTACCGTACCGGAGATTGATTTTACAGATTGAGCATTCATGCCCAAACTCAACATCATACCTATTATAAATAAGGTAAGATACTTTAGTTTTTCATTCATAATTCCTTTAAATTTGATTAATAATAAGGTTAATTCCCTTTAAAAAGATTGTTGCAAATAAAGGTTATTCGAATAAAACTCCAATGCTCTACCTTGCCAAAAAAACGGCAAAATAAAGATACATATTTAAAGCACAGAATGGCAAATTAGAGCACAGGTTAATACTCTAATAATCAATATAATAAAATTAACAGAAGGGATTTAGAGCACAAGGTTGTGACAAACAAATAAATAATAATGTTTCCCAACTAATCACCTATACGAAAGAATTTAACCTGACAATCAGCATACCTTTCGCTGTTCCCGATAATCTTTCGGTGTCATCCCGAACCGACGGGTAAACTCTTTATAAAAATAAGACCGGCTGGAAATACCGACCTCCATAATAACATCTTGAATAGAAAGTTCTTCATCAAGTAACAGGCGGGCTGCCTTTTCCATACGGTAACTCTTTATTAAATCACCGGGAGCAGTATTGGAAATTTCCTTGAATTTACGATAGAACTGACGGGAACTCATTGCCATACGATCAGCTATCAACGTTGAGCCCAGTTCTTCCTTGTCCAGGTTTTCTTCAATCACCTTTAACAATTTGCGAATAAAATCAGCTTGTTCGGTAGTTGTACAGATAATCTGTCCCGCCAAATCTCCCAGTTCCTCCATATATATCTGCTTCGCTTCCCGCTTTCCATAAATAGCATTATGGACAACTTCCCGCAAAAACAATATATCATAAGGAAGTACAATATAAGAATCAGACCACAAGATCAGTTCCCGCTGAATGGCCGAACCAACTTTCCAGGTTAACAATGGAATAAAAGCTGTCTTTGAAAGCAGAGTACGATTTCGGCTAACATACTCCATAAAAGTACTTTCAGCATTGGCATACATTGTCATATCCACTAATAATAGAGCCGGAGCCGACCGACGAATTTCGTCAAAAGCAAGCTGCACACTCTTTACTTGATGAACCACATATTCATCAGCCAGGAAATTACTAATCAACCAAGTCATTTCATCTCTGTCTTCCAACAAAAGCACAGTTTTTTTCCCTTGTTCACCTGCCACTGTCAAGATCGCCGGTTCAAAGATAATCGTCAACCGATTACCACTCTCATCATTATCATAACGAAGAACGGCATGAATACGTTCCAAAGCTGACCGTACAAAACCTAAAAGTAAATGCACAGCGAACACATGATCGGAATCTTTCTCCGTCACCGAAGAAGCTTTATCTGAAAGATATTCATACAACGCTTTCGCAGTAGCATCTTTAGAAGAAAAATGTAGCTGCATCTTACCATCCTGTTCTGACATTTCTACTATTACGCCATGAGTACCCTTCATTTCAGTAATCCGGAGATAGCAGCAATAAAGAATACTATATAATGCATTCTTGTAAACTGGAAATGTTAAGTGTTCCGGAATCATTGACGATATAGAAGAATGATCAATCCCTTGTTCTCCCAACGTACGCAACACCTCTTGAGAAACTCCCTGTATACTCATACGTGCAGAAACAATAAATCGATCCGGAAAGAATTGTTTAAGTTCTTCCAAAAACAGAGCGTCAGGATTAAGAAGTGCGTTCATCACAGTTTCGCGTATCAGTGACACTTTCTCAAGACATTGCTCATAAGAAAGATTCTCAGCACGCAATTGGTCACAATAATTATAAATGAGAGTAAAATCTTCAAGCATCCTACGGTTTGTATATACAGTCTCGGATTTCCGACAACTTTCTGTCCCCATCAGTGTTTTCATCATCCGTTCCTGAAGGTAGTTTTTACGTAGTAAATATATCACGTACCCTAACAGCAACAAGAAAATGATCAAATAAACAAAATAAGCCGCCACCGATCGATACCAGGGAGAAAGGATATATACCGGAATAGAAAAATGCCGATATTCCATATCAAATACATCCCTCTTATAGCGTACCTTAAAGATATAATCACCTGCCGGCACTCCTGTATATGAGGCTTCATTAATACTACTAAAAGAGGTCCAATCCTTATCATATCCTTCCAACTGGTAAGAATATTCTATATCTTCTCCTGATAAAAAATCCGGAACAACAAAAGAAAGTGCAAATGAAACCTCCGTCCCCTTCAACTGTAATGCCTTACCATCGTCTGTATAGTAATCTCCATCTCCCTGAACCACTTGCGTATGTCCAACAGTTAACTTACGTAACAAAATATCCGGATAAAATTCCGGAGCAGCCTGCACCTCTTTATCCAAATAAAGCAACCCGTCAATCCCACCGAAAAAAAGCTCCTGTGTATATGGACACATGTAATAAGCATCATCGCTAAACTCGCCGATTTGAACACCTGCACTGTAAAAGTAGGCATGTGATGAGCCATTTATCGGATTATATTTAATCAGCCCCCGATTCGTACCAAGCCATAAGAGTCCGTTCTCATCTTCAAGTACACCATGAATCATATCATTGAGCAAACCTTGCTCCCGTCCGATATAGGTAGCTTTCATCTGTTTTCCATTAGAATTCAGACATACCAATCCTGATGTTGTCCCTACATATAACAACCCTTCTTTGGTCCGATACAGGCTAAGCACATCGTCTACCGACTTATGAAGCATTTCTTTCAAAGAAATCACCTTATATTCTTCAGTCCGCTTATCAAACCGTACGAGTCCTTTCTCCCGACTGCCAAGCCACAAAATAGAATCCCCCTCGGACAGCATTGGATAGAACATCGTAATTTCTCGCTGACCGTGAAAAAAATGATAACTTTTCTGCGACTTGAAACGAATGGTACCTGCCTGCTTCTCAAGTATTAATTTATGAAAACCGAAACCGGCTGTCACCACATAAAGTACACTATCATTTTCCTCATAAATGCCATGTATCTCGGTGGGTTGTGCCGGCAGATTCTCCACAGAATGCAAAGCTTTGTCTTCAAAAGAATAGTAAAATAGTCCCGGATCTCCAGATCCTATCCAAAAGCCATCCATATAACGGCTTTGAACCAATTTATAAACGGGAAATTCTTTATTCCATCGTATATAAGACACAACATTTTGCTTTCCTTCAGGAGAGTAAACTGCAACGGTAGAAGCCTCTTCATTCTCACGATAATCCGGTATATGCAACAGTCCATCACCCTTCGTCCCGAACCATAGCCCACCACTATCGTCTGTCATAACAGAACGTACCTGCCTGCTTAAGTTAGATGACAGTTGATTGAGCATCAAATTGGTAGCAATAGAATATTTCTTAGCATACATAATCGTTCCTTGTCCGTCTGAAGCAACCCATAGGACATTCTGATGAGGATCTCGATAAATACTATATATACGTACATTCCGGTCGACCACTTCTTCTTTATATTTTTGTGAAGTACGGAGACGGACTAACCCATTCGTTCGAAAACCAATAATAATATCTTCATAGAAAAGGGCTATTCCTGCAATAGTTCCATTCTTCTGCACTAATGAAGAAAGGTTACGAATATAAATTTTAGATTGTCGGGAAATATCATAAACATAAAGATCATGCTCACTATCGATAAAACAAAGAACACCATTCTGATAAAAGACATCTTCAATAGGTTTCGCATGAAAATTAGTAGATGAAACAGTTGAATGAATTGATAATGTGTCACAATCAAAAGCATCCTGCGAAACCTGTAACAGCTCCCCTGTTTGTTGGGTGAAAATCCACAAAACACCATCATCCGTTACGAATGCCCGTTTATCCATATCTTCTACGGGTACTTTCAGATTCTTAATCTGTACAAATCGTTTATAAGATGTATTATAGTAGAAAATTCCACCATGACTCACCACCCATGTGTTTCCTTTAGAATTGGAATGTAGATAATAATCATCTGTAAAGTCATAATATCCGACAACTTGCCGTGAATTCTGTGAAAGACGATTAATCCCCAAATGAGTAGAAATCCACAAACAATTATTATCCGCCTGCTGAATAGAATGGATTACGTTGTTACTCAAAGCCTTGGGAGCTGAAAAATCGGAACGGAAAACTTCCATGCTTCTGCCGTCATAACAATTGACTCCATCGTAAGTACCGAACCACATCAACCCTGTATTGTCTTGAAAAAGACAAAGCACAGCGCTATTAGATAATCCTTGCTGATAATCTACTTTCCGGAAGATATATGAATCTTTACCACCATCTGCCTGACAGATCAATGAATAAATCAATAGAACAAAAGGAAAAATCAAGCGCATTTTCATTGTGTTAATCATTAATATCATCTATTAAATATCAGGCAATCGCTTATATGTTTTGTTTCGCAGTGCGAAAGAAAATAGCCATTAATAATCGATGCCTTTGATTCTCTTTACACAAAGATACGTTTTTATACGGAAAATGCAACTCTATTTTATCAAGTACCTCTATTTTCAACAATTACTTCACTACTAAGTTCACACAATCTAAGAGTCTGCCTCTTCCATTTTTCAATGATCTCATCATTATAAATAATGCAATCAGTTTTATTTTCATGCCGTACGTTTATCAATATGCATATTTAAGCCATGTGTTTATCATTGATATAAGACCTATAAAGTTGTATACCAATTGATATTCTTGTGGTGTATCTATGCTAACGACGCAGAGAAGTAAGCTTTGTTGATTACTTCTCTCTCAACACTGCTTACTTCTCATGTAATCTATTAATAGAAAAGTTGCTCTTGATTAAGTCCAAACTTTCTTTTTATTAACAGTAAAGTTGCTTTTCATCCCTTCCAATCTATAAATGCAAGCTTTCATTTTAAGTTTGTAAATAACAAAAGAGAAGTTTACTATTAGACGAAAGGAAGTTTAGACTTAATCAAAAGAAACTTTATTGTTAATACTCAAGGAGAAGAGTAACTATTATCATTCAGTGGATATCATCCTAATAAAAAGTCTCGTA
>ERZ777306.4023-NODE-4023-length-14137-cov-4.101761_pt1 | contig 14137 bp, 10 predicted proteins | sample MGYA00374966_ERZ777306 | MGnify/ENA primary metagenome ERZ777306 (study PRJEB29329, sample SAMN06343882) | mouse gut metagenome | isolation source: Mouse cecum | place: Austria: Vienna | collected 2014-11-15 ...
TTTAGGCGCAGGCATTGCGCTCGGGTCAGGTTCTCTTTCCTGGTGTTGTGGTGTACGGGGGCGATAATCAGCAAGCGTCCCTGGGCGCAGAGGACAAACTCGCGGCCGGAGGGCTTGTATCGCTCAGGTAGGCCGTTGGTAACCAGGTGTATTATTTTGGCTCCGTTCTCGCAAGCCTTGTCGCGGACTATCCGTTCTGCGACGCTTATAAATGGCGAGACTAATACTCCACCGGAACGCGCCACTTCGTTCCATTCACTATGTTTGGCCTGCAATTCGGCTGGTGAGAATGAACGACTGATTCTCACGGCGGAAATCACGCAGTGCCTGAGTAGCAGGAAATTTCCGTAAAACGCATATTCTTGGCCGTTGATTGCCACCATATTGACGCGGTTGAAATATTCAGGGTGGCTTTTCCGTATAAGATACCGCCTTGGATTGTCTTCGATATAGCGCCGAAAGTTGTCGAGTTGTCCGTTTCGTTGTAATATTCTGTCGTTAAATCCTTTGCTGAATAACCCGGTGTCTTTTATCTTTTGTGCTAACTCCGGGAAGGCAGTCATTGCGGCTTTACTGCAATTACCTTTTAACGAACCGATGATTTGACCGAGGGAGATTTTGGTCTTTTCTTTTACGAATACCAACAAATGAATGTGGTCGGGCATCACGCAGTGGCTGATGACACTTACAAACGGGTAAAAATCAGTGATATGACTGATTTGGTGCTCGATAGTTTCACCGATATTCGATAAATGGCAGACGGCGGTGCCATTTTGGTCGGTGGCTTCTATTGATGAAAATGGAGGAATCCCGTTTGCGACGTTGAAGGTGACGAGATATATGCTTCGTCCTGTATAGTCGTGCCAGGATGCCCGCGCCAGGAGGTCGGGGTGTTTGCGGCTTAAATACGGCGAAGGCATGGAGGATGGGAGAGATGTTATTTGGGGGTGTCTTCGCGGATGATCAGGAGGGAGTCGCCGGGGAGGAGGCGGCGCTTGCCGTTGGGGACTATGTAGCGTTCGCCGCGGCGGATCATCATCACGAGGTTCCCTTCCGGAAGGGATATCTGGCTGAGGGTGTTGCCGGCGGTGAGGTCGCGTTCGGTCAGGACGAGGGTGTGGAGCGAGGTGGGGTGCTCGTCGGCAAGCTCAACCCCGAAGTCTTCCTCGGAGGGGGGAGCCTCTTCGATGAGGCTTAGCTTTTTCGCGGCGGTTATCACTGTCGTGCCCTGTATCAGCAGCGATAACAGGGTCACGAAGAACACGATGTTGAAAATCTGCGAGGCTCCGGGCACGTCGGCGACCACCGGGTAGGTGGCGAAGATGATGGGCACGGCCCCGCGCAGCCCGACCCAAGAGACAAACGTTTTGGCTTTAAGGCTTACGCGGCGGAACGGGGCGAGACACAGGAACACGCTCAACGGGCGCCCTATCAGTATCATAAACGCTCCGATCAGGAACGACACAGCGGCGACCGACAGCATCTCGCGCGGGTTTACCAGCAGTCCGAGCATCAGGAATACTACGATTTGAGCGAGCCAGGTCATGCCGTCCATGAATTTGCCGATTCCGCGGTGGTGGGGGATGGGGGAGTTGCCTATCACTATGCCGCAGATGTAGACCGCCAGATATCCGTTGCCGCCGAGGGCGGCGGTTCCGGCGTAAGTGAGGAATACCGATCCGATCACGAGTATGGCGCTCATCGCCGTTGCCTGCCCAGCGTCCTCCGCGCTGCCACCCAGGCGGCGGTAGAAGTTCAGCAGCCAGCGGGCGGCGAACCCCATGGCGATTCCCGCGGCACCGCCTACACCGAACTGCAACGCGAGCTGGCCGGCGAGCATCCCCCCCGACAGTGTGCTTCCAAGGGTTATGGCCTCAATCAGGATGATTGTCAGCATATAGGCCATAGGGTCGTTCGAGCCGCTTTCCAGCTCGAGCATCGGTCGCAGGTGCTGTTTCAGACCGATTTTATGCGTTCCGAGTATGCCGAACACCGAGGCGGAGTCGGTCGACGACATCGTGGCGGCCAGCAGCAGCGAGGGGATGAGGGCGAAGTGTATGTTGGTCCATGGCATGCCAGACAGCCAGAAGATGAACAGGCCCGTGAGGAGAGCGGTCAGCAGCACTCCCACGGTCGACAGGACCAGTCCCGGAACGATTACCGGGCGTATGGCGGAAAGGCGCGTCGCCATTCCGCCGGAAAAAAGAATCACGCACAGGGCTATCATGCCCACGAACTGCGCCGCGTGCATGTTGCCGAACTGTATGCCGAGGCCGTCAGTCCCGAACCCCATCCCCACCAGGAGGAACACCAGCAGCAGCGGCAGCCCGGTGCGGTAGCTTGTCTTGCCTATGAGGATTCCGGCTATCAGCAGCAGTCCTCCCGTGATAAGTATGTTTTCGTCGGTCAGAAATCCCATATCGCGAAGATAGCGAAAATTCAGGAATTTTATCGTATCTTTGTGAGCCACGAAAAACTGTTGAAATGGATAACGCGACACCTCACATAATTAACCTGCCTAAATACCTCGACCAGCGGGGCAACCTTTCGTTCATCGAGGAGTTCAGGCAGATTCCGTTCAAGATCGAGCGGGCCTACTGGATTTACGACGTTCCCGGCGGCGAGCACCGCGGGGGGCACGCCTACCGGGAGAACGAGGAGTTCATCGTCGCGCTTTCGGGCAGTTTCGACGTCATGGTGGATGACGGCCGTGAAGAAAAGCGGTTCTCGCTTAACCGTTCGTACTACGGGCTTTACGTTCCCCGTGGCGTGTGGCGCGAGATGACCGACTTCTCCACCAACTCCCTGGCGCTGGTGCTCGCCTCAACGCCTTATACCCCTGAGGACTACATCCGCGATTATGACGAATTCAAAGCCTTTGCGAAATGAAAGACGCGCCGACAGTGTTTGACTGCTCCCTGATAGGGCTGCCGCGGATCGAGAACCGCGCCGGGAACATCACGCCGATACACCCGAACGTCAACGTGCCGTTCGACATCCGCCGCGTGTTCTATTCGTTCGACATCCCTGGCGGAGAGGCCCGTGGGGCGCACGCCCACAAGCGCTGCCACCAGCTGCTTGTCGCTGCCAGCGGTAGTTTCGAGGTAGTGCTCGACGATGGCGTGAACACGCGCACCCTGCTCCTGAACCGTCCGTTCTACGGGTTGCACATCCCTCCCGGCATATGGGCGTCGGAGCAGAGTTTCTCTTCGGGATCGATATGCCTGGTTTTGGCGTCAGAGGGGTTTGACGAGGATGACTACATCCGCGACTACGCCGCGTTTTGCCGTTTCCGTGGAATTATATGATTTCCTTGAAATGTGAGCGGTCGGCGCCGCACAGGGGGCATGTGTAGTCGTCGGGCAGCTCGCCGTCAACTTCTGCGACGTAGTGGCAGATGTCACACTCGTAGCGGCGTTTCCCGTTATTGTCGCATGCTGAGCCATCCCTGTCGGGACGGTAGGTGGGGGCGTTTTTCGGAGCTGTGCCTTTTATCACGTCGTGGTAGTAGGCGTATGTCATCGGTGTGCCCGAACCTTCGATCGTGTCAGTAAGGCGCGCGAGCACGAGTACGTGGGTTCCGCAGTCGACAAACTGCTCGGCCTTCAGGATCAGGCGCCCGGCAAACGAGCCTTTGACGCATGGGGTGAAACCGATTACTTCCATTCCGAAGCCGTCGTATTTGTCAGTGTCGCGGCTGCACGTGAAGCCGAACCGGCCTATCAGTTCCGGGTTCGAGCTTTCTGAAAGAATTGAGAGCGAGAAGCGTTTGTTCTCTCGGATAGCGCTGAGAGTGAAGTTTTTCTTGTTAAGCGATATCGCGAGCGTCGGGTTTTCGGATGTTACCTGGAAGCATGTGTTGATCACGCATCCGGCGGCGCGGCCCTCTTTGAAGGCGCCGACGATATAAAGCCCGTATGTGAGCTTGTAAAGCACGGTGAGATCCATTGTTTTAAGTCAGATGTTTGTCGGTATGACGGGGGTAATGGTGTTGTGTATGTGAAAGGGGAAGCGCCTGGGGCGCTTCCCCGCTGACGGGCCACGGCAAGGCAGGGTGTCGGCAGAAGCGAAATCAAAACCCAGATCGAAAGCCCGGATACGCGGCGAAATCAAAAACAGCCTCCGAACATTCAAGTCATCAACGGCATGGGCGCGGTATATGCGTATCCGGCCAAAGAATTTCAAATACAACGGCACAAGGCCGTTTGCTGAAAGAGAGAGGGATAGTCGTGATTACGACTTGCTGTGGGGTTGACATCCGCCAGGCCGCGTTAGGAATCCCGCGCCGCAAACGGGTCGCGGGAGCTCCGGCTCGTCAGTTTGCCTTGTAGGGCGGCTTATTTCTTTCCGAGACGGTTTACCTCGTCAAATATTTCCCGGAGCGACTCTGGAACCACTATTTTGTAGTTGGCGATTTCTTTGACGCGACGTTGTATGTGTTCGGCCAGTCTGGCTTCGAGCAGGCGTCTCTCTTCGCCGTAACGCTTCACGGCCTCGGCATACTCGGTTTTGGCTTTGACGGCAGATTCTGTAACAGCCTTCTGACATTCAAATTTCATTGAGTTGAGCCGGGCCTGCGCTTCGCGGTATTGTTTCTGGAGGGTGAAATAAGTGTCCTCGACCAGTTCTGTGCTGACAGTCGGTTCGAACGTGTAGATCAGTGTGTCGCGTCCGTCGCCTCGTACTTCGTGCGGGCGCTGTATGTGGTCAGTCAGCGCTTTGCGTGCGTCTGCGAAATGTCCGTCAGGATGAATCGACTGGCCTATTACCGCGGCAAGCGTTTCCAGTTCGTAATACCTGTTGCGCTCGTCGAGGGTCAGCGACGCGTAATATTCGTCTTCCGTCAGTATCTCGCCCATTTCCGGTGGCTTCGGCAATTCGATTCCCTGCTCTTTGGCGAAATCGCCGACCGACAGTTCCTCGGTTTCTTTGAGCAGCCGTTCCTTCGCCTTTATGGCTTCGCGGAGCCAGGCTATCAGAGATTTTGCTTTGGCTATGGTGTGCAGTTTCCCGGCGACGCTCTCAACGTCGGCCGCTCCGGCTCCGTGCTCGAGAACGTTCGGTGTGCCGCTCCCTATGAGCGATACCTGAGTGGAGTAGAACACCAGGTTCGAGAGCCAGGTGTCGAGTCCGCGCACCATCTCCTTGGCCATGTTGGCCACATGGTTGGCCGAGGTGGAGGTGAGCCCCTGCCCGTCGGCCGCGAAAAAAATCATATCCTTCTTCATATCCGGGTCATTAAACGCAAAGAGTGTCGCAAAACACAATTTGAATGAAAAACATGAGTTCTGCGATACCCTCCGCTTGTTTGTTGCTCAAAGGAGACAGGGTGGGGGGTCAGTCTTCCTTCTCGAACTGGTCTTTTCCTACGCCGCACAGAGGGCATACGAAGTCGTCGGGGAGGTCTTCAAAAGCGGTGCCGGGCGCTATGCCGTTGTCGGGGTCTCCTACCGCCGGGTCGTAGACCCAGCCGCAGACGGTGCAAACATATTTATCCATAATCTGTTCAAAGTTTGGTTAGGGTTTTCCAGTAACAACACCCCGGGCCCGCGATTTGTTTTCCAGGCGGTTGGCGCGGTAGTCGGCGGGTGAGATTCCGCGCTTTGCCTTGAACACCCGCTGGAAGTACTGTGTATCGGAATATCCGCAAGACATGGCTATGTCGGCGACCGGGCAGGCCGTGTCGCGAAGCATCTGCTCGGCCCGCTGCATACGCGCCTCGGTGAGTAGCTGGGCGGCGGAAACTCCGAGTTGCGAGCGCAGGTGGCGGTTGAGGGTCGACCGGCTGGCCGCCGCGGCCGCCGCCATCTCGTCGATATTGGCGTCTGGATTGCCGATGTTCTCCTCGATATACCTGCGGACCCGGTTGAGGAACGGGGTTTCCTCGGGCCTCTCGCCCACGTCGGGCATACCGGTGCCGACTCTGGTTTCTGATGCGTCAGTTTTTTCGATGTTTACTGCCGGAGACGCCTTTGTCTCACCGCTATGGATCAGAGCCATATATTTTTCGAGAAGATCGCGCCTCTGACGGTTCACACGGCGTATATACAGATAGGTATACAGCGCCCCGCCGAATATCGACAAGGCGAGGATCGCGGCCAGGGTTTTCGCCCACCATGTCTCGTGCCAGTAAGGGGCGACGACAATCGACAGTTCCCGGTTGTTATCCACCCACCGTCCGTAACGGTCGGTCGACTGCGCTTCGAGGATATGGGTGCCCGGACTTAGATTGAACAGTGTTACGCCGCGGGCGTGGTCGGCGTTGGTCCAGGGGGATCCGTCGATCCTGGTGCGGTATAGTATTTCTGTGTTGTCGATATAGTCGACAGCGGCGAAATGTATGGTTATGTTTCTCTGCCCGGGAAGGAGTGATAGTTCAGTTTTCGGAACGAGGCAGAATTTCTCGGGCTCGCCGTTTATGGCCAGCGTCGTGAAAACGAGCGGCGGGATGTACCCCCGGCTTAGCATGCTTTCACGGCTGGCGAGAAAGGCGCCTTGTTCGGCGCCGAACAGCCAGGTGCCGTCGGGAAGCCGCAGAGCGGTGGTCTCGGCGAACTGGCATGTGTCGCTCCAGAAATTCTTGCTGAAATTCACGGTATTGCCGTTCCGCGGGTTGAACGCCATGACGTTGTCGCCTCCGACTATCATCAGAAGCGAATCGGCGGCAAGCGTCATGGCCTTGCATATGTCGCTGGTAAGCGAGGAGTTCTGGCGGTTGACGTGGGTGAATACCGGGTTGCCGGAAAACAGGTCGCGCTCGCTGATGATGTCTATGCCCGAACTCTCCGTGGCGATATAGATGTTGCCGTCCGAGTCCCGCGCGAGGCTCATCGTCGCGTTGTTGCACAGGCTGCCGGGGTTGTCGCCGTCGCGCCGTACGGGGCGGAGTTCTGTCGAGCGGTAATCTCCGGGGTCGATATGGCCGATCAGTAGGCCGTCGGTGGTGGCCGCTATGATATTGTCGGAAGGCGTGATCAGCAGCTGCCTGATTTTTTTGCCTCCGAATGAAGCTGAAAGCCGCGGATTTTCGTCAGCGGGTTCCGGAACGCATTTCACTCCGTCGCCGAAAGTGGCCACCCATAGCCTGCCGCGGCTGTCTTCTTTGAGGTCGTACACGGCATCGGACGAGATGCTTTCCTCTCCCAGCCTCATCAGGGCGCCGGGCTTTCCACCGATCCATATGCCGCCGTCGCGGGTCTGGAACATGCAGTATGGGGTCGTCCGGAGGGGAATGGTCTCCACCAGGTTCCTGCCTCGGTCGTAAATCTTTATGCCTCGGTTGGCGCGGGTCCCCACCATGAGCCTGCCGTCGCGGGTCAGCAGGAATGCCCGGGGATGCTCTCCCTCTGTGACTTTGAGCGTCGTGGCAGGATGATGCGGGGTGTATGTTTTGTAGAGGCCCTGTCGGTCGGCGGTCCATAGGTTGCCCTGTCGGTCGGTCACTCCCGGCCAGTTCATTCCCATCATCCCTTGCAGCGAGTCTTTCCGTTCGTCGGGTATGTCGTTGAATGAATATGTGTCAAGGCAGAACTCGTAAATGTCGTTGTCGGTATGGCATAGTATGTTGCCCTCGGGCGACAGTAGTATGTCGCGGATAAGGTCGGTCCCGATCGAGGCTTTGTCGCCAGGCTGTATTTTCAGCCAGTGGAACTCGTAACCGTCATAGCAGTTCAGCCCGTTCCAGGTCGCGAACCATAGCAGCCCGTCGCGGTCGAGCACGCCTCCGCCGACACGGGAACTTGACAGTCCGCTGCTGAAATCGTAGCGCTTGGTTATGCTGGCCGCTGACAGGGAAAGGGCGGTAGCGAAGAGCAACAGGATTGATATGGGGCGGCATATGTGTCTCATCGGCGGAACTTCAATTATTCCCCAAATTTAGCGCTAATTTGGATAAAAAACACACCTTGACGCGTGTTTGACCCGATTTTAACGGCGTTTGACCGGTTTTTCACATCGCGACGCGGCATAACCCCCTACATTCGCGTCATCGGACAAACCTTAATTTCATCCATAAAAAATGCGAACAACGAGATGCCTTTTGGCCGCTTCGATGGCGGCGATGAGTGTTCTTTCCGCGATAGGAGCGGAACAGACTACCGTGGCACATTGGGAGTTCACCACCGGATACGACGTCGCCACCAACGGCACGACGGCGGTGTATACTCCCAACGATGCCGGATGGGCGGCTACCGCCAACGAGCAGTGGGCGAAGAGACAGCCCTATTTCCTGCCGAATACCTGTGCCATGAGCCAGGAGGAGTGCCAGGTCACCGCGCATACGAGCGACGGCAAGTGGCAGCTCACCACGAGCGGTTCCACCCCGAGCTACCTCCTGCGGCTGAACACCGCCTCTACCGACAAGTTTACCGCCAAGGCCGATTATGCCGACGGCTCGAAGCACGACCAGTTCTTCGAGGTTTCGATGCCGACGACGGCGCTGACTAACGTAAGATTGAATTTCGCTATCGGCGACGGATCCAGCTCGTCGACCCGTTTCGGAGTTGTCTATTCGACAGACGGGGGCCAGACGTGGACCGTGCTCAACGACTATGCGGCCGCGAGCCATTGGAACAGCTACAACGACGCTACCTATGAGCTGAGCGCCGACAACAAGGAGAGCCTGATAGTGCGCATGCTCATCCAGTCGGCCACCAAGACCAGCAACTACAATCTGAAATACCTCAACATCCTGGCCGACGACTTCCAGGCCCCCGAACTGGCCGTAATGGCACCCGCCGATGGCGAGACCAACGTTGTCACCACCGGCAAGATTATCGTGCGCTTCAACGAGAGCGTGGTGGCGAAGGCAGGTGCCGCCGGCACGCTTACCAACAACGCCACCAAGAAGTCGGTTAAAATAACTCCGGTAGTAAACAACGCGAAGGTGTCTTTCCCGTATGAGAATCTCGACCTTTCAACTTCCTATACCTTCACCATACCGGCGAATACCTTTACCGACCTCGCTGGCAACATATGCGCCAGGGAATACAAGGCGACGTTCACGACAGCCGACAGCCATCCCGTGCCCCCGCCAGTGCTCGACAGCCACAACCGCCTGTGGTACAATCGTCCGGCATCGTATTGGGAAGAGGCTCTTCCGCTCGGCAACGGACGCCTGGGCGCGATGGTCAGCGGCAGTGTGGCCATGGACACTATCCAGCTTAACGAGGACACGTTCTGGGGCCAGTCGCCCAATAAGAATTACAACTCAAAGGCGAAGGCAGTGCTTTCGCAGGTGCGCGACTATATATTTAACAAGGATTATGTGGCGGCTCAGAAACTCGCCATACCTAACTTCCAGTCGGAAGGCTCGCACGGCGCGCAATACCAGGCCGCGGGATGCGTGCTCCTGGGTTTCCCCGGCCACCGCTATAACGACGAGGACCCGGCGGCTACCGATGACGCCCGCGACGTGCAGGCCTATATCCGCGACCTTGATATGTCAAGGGCTGTTGCCTCAACCTCTTATGTGGCCGATGGCGTGACATACACCCGCGAGGTGTTCACTTCCTTCGCCGACAATGTGACGGTGATCCGTCTCGAGGCATCTCAACCTGGCAAGCTCGATTTCAACCTCTGCTACGCGGCCCCGATAAAGACAAATATGGCCAAGCTGGGGTTTTGCGAAGTTACAGGTGACGGACTTTTAAAGGCATCGCTTGTGCCTGCCCGAGAGCAGTCGGAAAAAGTGGACAACAAGCTCAACTGCTTCACCTTCATAAAGGTAATCAACGACGGCGGCACGCTGTCGACTTCCGGGAAGCGGAATATCATGCAGCAGGGCATAGTGGCCGGAAACAACGCCGCTCCCGCGATAGAGGTGTCAGGCGCCAACAGCGCCACAATCATCATATCTTCGGCCACCAACTTCATCAGCTACAATGACATAAGCGGCGATGCCGAGGCAAAGGCTCTCGCGGCCATCAACGATTATATCGCCAAGGAAAAGGATTACGACGCCACGCTGGCCGACCATACAGCCAAATATCAGGAACAGTTCAACCGCGTCAGCCTCGATCTGGGCGAGAACCCCGCGCAGGAGAAGAAGGATACCGAGACACGCATAAAGGAATATTATACCGACGGGAATGACCCGGGTCTTATCTCGAATTATTTCCAGTTTGGCCGCTATCTGCTGATCAGCTCCTCGCAGCCTGGCACGCAGCCCGCCAACCTGCAAGGCATATGGAACCCGAACGCTCGCCAGTACCCTGCCTGGGACTCCAAGTACACCACCAATATCAACGTGGAGATGAACTATTGGGCCGCCGAGGTGACCAACCTCGCTGAGTGCCACAATCCGTTTATCGAAATGGTCAAGGATGTGTCGGTTACCGGCGCCGAGACCGCCCGCGAGATGTATGGCGCCCGCGGATGGACCCTGCACCACAATACCGACCTCTGGCGCGTCACGGGAGCTGTTGACAATGGTTCCGTGGGTGTGTGGCCCACCTGCAACGCGTGGTTCTGCTCCCATCTTTGGGAAAAGTACCAGTTCTCCGGCGACAAGGAATATCTCGCCGAGGTATATCCCGTGCTGAAAGGTTGCGCGCAGTTCTTCCAGGATTTCCTGGTGAAGGATCCGAACACTGGCTATATGGTGGTCTGCCCTTCCAATTCGCCTGAGAACCACCCAGGAAAGTGGAAGTACACCAACGATGAGGGGAAGGAGATGAATGTGGCGCTCTTCGGCGGGGTCGCTATGGATAACCAGATGGTCTACGATGTTTTGAAAAACACTGCCGAAGCGGCCCGCGCGCTTGGCAAGGACTCTGATTTCGCCGCCGACCTTGACGCTCTGAAAGCCAAACTCACCCCGTATAAGATCGGGCGTTACGGCCAGGTTCAGGAATGGCAGGAAGACTGGGACCGCGAATCGAGCAGCCACCGCCATCTGTCGCACCTTTGGGGCGCGTATCCCGGCAACCAGGTGTCGCCCTACGAGAATCCGACACTCTTCCAAGGCGTCCATAAGGCTCTCGTTGGCCGCGGCGACGCCGCCCGCGGATGGTCGATGGGCTGGAAGGTCTGCGAATGGGCCCGTATGCTCGATGGCGACCACGCCCTGTCGATCATCAAGAACCAGCTGCGCCTCGTACACCCCGACATAACGATGTCGGATCCCAATGGTGGCACTTACGCCAATATGTTCGACGCGCACGCCCCGTTCCAGATAGACGGCAACTTCGGCTGCTGCGCCGGTATCGCCGAGATGCTTTTGCAGTCGCACGCCGGATTTGTGCACCTGCTTCCCGCTCTTCCCGCGGCATGGAACGACGGCGAGGTCTGCGGTCTGCGCGCCCGCGGCGGTTTCGAAGTGTCGGCCCTGACCTGGCGAGACGGCAAAGTGGCGAGCGTGACGATCAAGTCGACCCTTGGCGGCAACCTGCGCCTGCGCTCAAATTCCGTGCTGCGCATGAACGACGGCTCCGCGCTCGCGGCGGCTGAGGGCTCGAACGCCAACGAGCTGAACAAGCCCTACGCTATGCCGGAGCCTATCGTTGCCGACGCGTCGAAGATTCCGGAAACGCGCCTCCCCCAGACATACCTTTATGACATACCGACCGAGCCTGGCCAGGAAATCGTGCTGACGAGCGGCACGTCGTTCATCGACGAGGTGTCGGCCGGGAAAGAGGAAACATCCTCGGATTACTTCAACGTTCTTGGTCAGAAAGTCAGTAAGGATTACCGCGGGTTTGTAATTCATAACGGTCGCAAGTTCTTCAACCGCTGATTCAGTTTTAGATTCAAAGTGGCGCTGTGTCAAAATAAGACACAACGCCTTTATTCATACCCGAATGGGAGGGTGCTGTCAGAATGGTTCAGATGGTAGGAGCTTGGAGGTGAGGTCGATGGGAGCAATCTGAAGATTGTGACCGAGACCGAATACTTCAAGCGACGACCCAGATGAGCCATTATGACACACCCTCTTTTTGTGTCCTGATTCACGCTCGTTTTTTATATGTTGCGGCCGCGACTCCGCAGAGCAGCAGGGCGAAGGAGCCGAGAGCGGCATACTGGGGCCACAAATCGGTCAGGGTCGCCCCTTTCAGGTAGACTGAGCGTATTATCTCGATGAAATAGCGTGGGGGGACGGCGTAGGTGATGTATCGGGCCCACTCAGGCATTGAGGCGATAGGCGTGAACAGGCCCCCCATGAGCTGGAAAATCATAATGAAGGCGAACATTATGAAGATGCTTTGCAGTATCGTGGCCGACTTGTTGGCGATTGTGATTCCCAGGCCGGACATCACGAGGCTGAACAGTACCGCGGCAAGATATATGTCGGCGATGTTCCCGGCCGGGACAAGGCCGTATACAAGCCAGCCGATAATCATACCGATGGTTATGACCAGCAGGCCGACAACCCAATAAGGTATCAGTTTCGACAGCACGAATGTGAACCGTCCTACCGGGGTGACGTTCATCGCCTCGATCGTGCCGGTTTCTTTCTCGCTGACAAGATTCAATGTGGGAAGGAAGCCGCAGATGATTATTATGAGCACCACCATCAATGCCGGTATCATGTAATTGCGGAAATCGAGTGTCGGATTGAAATAGTTCATTACGCTGCCCGAAGGGACGAGTGGTTCAATACCGTTCTCGGCCTGCCATCGCGCCAACGTGGAGATTATTGACTGTGCCGCGTAGTTAGCGCCCAGCATGCCTTTGGTGGCGTTTACGCCGTTGGCGTCAATTTCCAGTTTCGGAATATTTCCCAGTACGAGATTTTTGGAATATTGCGGGGGTATTGCCACGATTGCGTCGGCGTTGCCTTGTTCCAGAAGTTCCAAGGCGTCGTCATAAGTGAACACGCGGCCGTTGACCGACAGAAATTCCGACGCATCCATATCGGCTATAATCCGCCGTGACAGTTCGGAACGGTCATTGTCAACCACGGCTATGCCGACGTTCCTGACATCCATATTTGCCACAAGCGGGAGGACGAGCATCACCATAAGCGGCATTGCCACTATGATACGGGGGATGAAAGGATTCCGCCGCATGAGACGGATTTCCTTTGTAAGCAGTATTTTGAGGATCCTTGGATTCATCTCGCGGGTCAGCGGTTGGTTTTGAATTTCATGACCGCCAGTATGAGGGCAGCCATTGTCATCGAGGCTAAAATCGTTATTTCGGTGATTATGTATGAAACTGGTAGCTGCTGTATCATAAGCACGCGCATTGCCGATATATACCAGCGGGCCGGTATTACGCATGATAGCCACTGCAAGAGTGCCGGCATATTCTCAACCGGGAATATCATTCCTGAGAGCATTATCACGGGAATCATGAGCAGGACGCCGGATACCAACAGAGCGGTAACCTGGTTCGACACGAGTGTGGAGATAAGCAGCCCGAGCGAGAGGGCAAGCACTATGTAAAGAATTGTCACCCATATGACATTCAACACGCTGGCGGAGAACGGCAGACCGAGAACTGTGTAGCCCAATGCCAGCATAAGTGCCAGCATGACGCACGAAAGCAGGAAGTACGGGACAATCTTGCCGAGTATTATCGTGCGGGGGCGTACCGGCGACACGAGCAGAAGGTCCATGGTGCCCGTTTCCTTCTCGCTCACGATCGACACCGAGGTCATCATGGCGCATATCAGTATGAAAATCATACCCATTATGCCTGGTACGAAATTATACGCGCTTTTCAACCGCGGATTATAGAGGGTATGCGTTATTATCGGCATTTCGGCGCTTCCGTTCAGCAGGTTCTCGATGTATGCCGCGGAGGTCTGGGCGGTGTTGGTGTTGGACGCGTCGACTATTGTCTGGTGGCACAGGCGGTCGCCGTCATAACTCAGCACTACCGCGGCATCGGTGCTGCCGGCGCGCAGCATCGGCTCTACCTCGTTGAAAGACACTATCCCCTTGAAGGTGAAATATGGATTCACCCGGAATTTCTCCAATACCTGCCGTGTGTCGTCGGTATGACGTTCCACGACAGCGACAACATAGACATTGTTGACCTCCGTGGATATGGCGAAGCCGAACAACAGCAGCAACACCAGCGGCATTACCAACACCACTGTCATCGTGCGGAAATCGCGCAGCAGGTGCAGCGTTTCCTTCTCTATCATTGACGCGAATATCGACATGGTTCTGACTCCTTCTCGTTTAATCAC
>ERZ777306.4030-NODE-4030-length-14098-cov-4.186499_pt1 | contig 14098 bp, 12 predicted proteins | sample MGYA00374966_ERZ777306 | MGnify/ENA primary metagenome ERZ777306 (study PRJEB29329, sample SAMN06343882) | mouse gut metagenome | isolation source: Mouse cecum | place: Austria: Vienna | collected 2014-11-15 ...
GCATTGGCCAGGATAGAGTCCATCGTGCATCCTGCCGTACTTCGTGATTTCCTTTCCTGGGCTGACGGATATGCTGTACAGGGATGCGGAAGCGGAGTTGCAGAACGGAAAATCCCGTTTGTCGTGATGGAGTCGGCAATAATTCTGGAAAAGCCGCTGTTCAAGGACGCCTTTGACTTTACATTGCTGGTGGATGCTCCTCTGGAGACAAGGATCGGACGTGCAATGGCACGTGACGGAGTCTCCCGCGAGTCCGTGCTTGCGAGGATGGGGAAGCAGAAGCTGCTGAATGACATTTCAGAAGGCAGGGCGGTTCCTGATGCCGACTATGTCATATTGAATGACGGGGATGAAATATCGTTGAGAAAGAGAACAGATGCTTTCTATGAAAATATGATATCAGGAGTAATTTGATTATATTTACAGGTTATCGGAAACTGTTTCCTGATAATTGATTTTTGCGCTTGTTATGAAAAAGGCTTTGATTACCGGAATAACCGGACAGGACGGATCCTATCTTGCAGAATTCCTGCTTGAGAAAGGATATGAGGTACACGGACTTCTCAGGAGGAGTTCATCATTCAATACCGGACGCATCGACCATCTGTACTTTGACGAATGGGTGCGTGATATGCAGCAGAAACGCAGCATCAATCTGCATTGGGGTGATATGACCGACAGCAGTTCGCTTATCCGTATCATACAGACTGTACAGCCGGATGAAATATACAACCTTGCTGCACAGAGCCATGTTAAAGTCAGCTTTGATGTCCCTGAATATACGGCAGAGACTGATGCGGTGGGGACTCTGCGTCTTCTTGAGGCGGTGAGGATTCTCGGGATGGAGCACAGGACAAGGATCTACCAGGCTTCCACATCGGAGCTTTACGGTCTTGTGCAGGAAGTCCCTCAAAAGGAGACCACGCCTTTCTATCCCCGTTCTCCTTATGGGGTGGCAAAGCTTTACGGGTTCTGGATAACAAAGAACTACAGGGAGAGCTACGGGCTTTTTGCCGTAAACGGAATCCTTTTCAACCATGAAAGCGAGCGCAGGGGGGAGACTTTCGTCACAAGGAAGATAACACTTGCCGCAAGCCGTATCGCGGCCGGGCTCCAGGACAAGCTCTATCTTGGCAATCTCGGCGCAAAACGTGACTGGGGATATGCCAGGGACTATATCGAATGTATGTGGCTGATGCTTCAGGCGGATAAGCCCGATGATTATGTGATAGCCACCGGAGAGCAGCATACGGTACGTGAATTCTGTGAACTCGCTTTCCGTGAGGCAGGCATCGAACTGGAATGGCAGGGGACAGGCATAGAGGAAAAGGGACTCAGCAGAGCCGACGGACGTGTGCTTGTGGAAGTCGATCCCAAATATTTCCGTCCAGCGGAGGTTGAGACCCTTCTTGGAGATCCGACCAAAGCGAAGACCGAACTCGGTTGGAATCCGCGCAAGACTTCATTTGAGGACCTTGTGAAGATAATGGTCCGCCATGATATGGAATATATCAAAGGAGGGGCAAGATAATGTGCAGTCTGGACAGGAATTCAAAGATTTATGTCGCCGGGCACCGTGGTCTGGTAGGCTCTGCGATCTGGAACAATCTGAAGTCACGTGGATATTCAAATCTGACAGGAAGGACCCATCAGGAGCTTGATCTTCTTGACCAGACGGCGGTACGCAGATTTTTTGACGAGGAAAGGCCGGATGCGGTAGTGCTTGCGGCGGCATACGTTGGAGGCATTATGGCCAACCTCCAGTACAGGGCGGACTTCATCTGGCGTAATCTCCAGATCCAGCAGAATGTAATCGGTGAAAGCTGGAGGTACGGAGTGAAAAAACTGCTTTTTCTCGGGTCCACATGCATCTACCCGAAGGATGCGCCGCAGCCTATGACGGAAGACTGTCTGCTTACATCTCCTCTGGAATATACTAATGAGCCGTACGCTATCGCCAAGATTGCAGGGCTTAAGATGTGCGAGAGCTTCAATCTTCAATACGGCACTGATTATATTGCTGTAATGCCGACCAACCTTTATGGTCCCAACGACAATTTCCATCTGGAAAACAGTCATGTACTTCCAGCTATGATCCGAAAGATACATCTTGCGAAATGCCTTGAAAACAATGACTGGAATATGGTGAGGAAGGATCTGGGACGCAGGCCGGTCGGGATGAAAAAGGATGGCGGGACAGTTGTGGCGGACAGTGATTCGTCCAAAGAGCTGATAGCGGAAGTTCTCGAACACTATGGAATATATCCGGGCTGCGTCAGGTTGTGGGGCAGCGGAAAGCCTATGAGGGAATTCCTCTGGAGCGAGGATATGGCGGATGCGAGTGTGCATGTACTGCTGAATGTAAGTTTTAAGGATCTGGCCGGAGCGGCGTTGCCCAATCGGGACGGAATAATGGAAGTGCGAAACTGCCATATCAATGTGGGGACAGGCAAAGAGTTGAGCATCAGGGAAGTGGCTGAGAAAATAGTTGATGTGACCGGATTTGCTGGTACGCTCAGCTGGGACTCTTCAAAACCGGACGGCACTATGAGGAAACTGACCGATGTGTCAAAGCTGCATTCTCTCGGATGGCATCACAAGGTGGAGACAGATGAGGGGATACGCCGTCTGTATGACTGGTATTTAAGTGATCTTGAAAGATAAATACTCTGCTATGAAATATAATTTTGATGAAATTGTACCGCGCAAAGGTACGAATTCTGTGAAATGGGACAGCCGCGGCTATGACGACGTGATTCCTATGTGGGTCGCGGATATGGACTTCGAGACTGCTCCTGCCGTCAAGGAAGCGGTGATTAAACGTGCCGGGCACGGTGCTTTCGGATACACCCACGTGCCGGATGAATACTATGCCTCAGTGATAAGATGGTTCGGGAGACGTCACGGATTCAAGATAGAGAAAGAATGGATATTGTATATTCCGGGAATCGTGCCCGCATTGTCGGCTATCGTGAAGGCGATGACAGTACCATGTGACAAGGTCATCATACAGACTCCCGTGTACAACTGCTTCTTCTCGTCAATAAGAAACAACGGATGTGAGATTCTTCCAAATCCTCTTGTGTATAAGGATAATACGTATTCAATAGATTTCGATGACCTTGAGCGAAAGGCTGCTGATCCTGCGGCGAAAGTTATGATTTTGTGCAATCCCCACAATCCTGCAGGACGTGTCTGGACAAGGGAAGAACTCAGCAGGATAGGGGATATCTGCCTCATGAACAACGTGTTTGTGCTTGCTGATGAAATACATTGCGAACTGACATATCCGGGACGGGACTATACTCCGTTTGCCTCGCTTTCAGATGAGTTCCGTATGAATTGCGCAGTATGCAGCTCTCCGAGCAAGGCTTTCAATATCGCTGGACTTCAGATTTCCAACATAGTCTGTGCAGACCCTGTGGCAAGGGCAAAAATCGACCGTGCCATAAATGTCAACGAGGTCTGTGATGTGAATCCTTTCGGAGTGCTTGCGCTTATGGCCGCGTATGATGAAGGGGAGGAATGGCTTGATGAACTGAGAGCCTATATTTATGAAAACTATCTGATTTTCAAGGATTTCTTTGAGAAGAAACTGCCTGATTTCCCTGTCCTTCCTCTGGAAGGGACATATCTTGCCTGGGTCAACTGCTCCATTCTCGGAACCGGTTCTCAGGAGATAGAGGACAGGCTTATAGACGAAAACAAAGTCTGGGTCAATGCAGGTGTGCATTATGGCCCGGACGGTGACAGTTTTGTAAGAGTAAACCTTGCCTGTCCGCGAAGCATATTGCTTGAAGGGCTTGACAGGCTTTATAAAGGATTTACTGCTATGAAACAAGAATCAAGGGCGTAGACCGCTTCCTCCCTGAAGGGTGATCGTCTCACCTGTGACGTATGAAGCCTCATCGCTTGCAAGAAAAACGCATACTCTTCCGATATCCTGTGTAGGATCGGCAAAACGTCCGAGAGGTATGCCCTGGATAGTCTTTTCATAGAGATCCGGGTATGCCTCTTTCCATTCTTTCAGGCTTTCTGTCATAGCAAGAGGGCACACTACGTTTACTCTGATTCCGTCAGGACCCCATTCGGCTGCCGCTACTCTGGACATACCGCGGATTCCCTCCTTGGCTGCCGCGTATGACGACTGACCGAGCTTGCCGAAAAGTCCTGCTCCGGATGCGAAATTGATGACGGAGCCTTTTGTCCGTTTCAGATGAGGATAGCATTCCCTCATATAGAAGAAAGCCGCATAAAGTCCTGAATATATTGCGAGGTCGAAGTCCTCTTTGGTGTGGTCGGCGAGCATTACTCCTGATTTGGATGTCTGGGCGTTGTTGACCAGAGTGTCTATCCTTCCGAATGTCTCTACCGTCTTTTCTACGACATTCTTTATCGCCTGCTCATCAGCTCCGTCAGCGACGACAGCAAGAACGCGTACTCCATATTTCTCCTCAAGTTCATTTTTCGCGTCAATGAGCCTTGATTCTGTCCTTCCTGTAAGTACAAGGTCGGAGCCTTCCATCGCGAAGGCACGGGCAATGCCGAATCCTATTCCTTTGCCGCCTCCTGTGATGACGGTGACTTTGTTTTCCAATCTTTTCATAACACAATGCTTAAACCAGTATTTTCTTCTCCGGATTTTCCGGCGAATCTTCCTCCGTATCAGAACAGGCCGTAAAGCCTGGCGTCTATCTTGTCGGTAATGTAGGAGAAATCTTCCGGACGGTTCTCGAAGTCAAGGTCGTCCGCCTCTATTGTGAGCACCTGTCCTTTGTATTCTCCTATCCATTGCTCGTAGCGCAGATTCAGGCCGGTGAGGTATTCAATACTTATGCCTTTTTCGTATTCGCGTCCACGCTTCTGTATCTGTCCCACAAGATGGGGTATGGATGACTTCAGGTAAATGAGAAGGTCCGGAGCCTTGACCAGAGACATCATCAGGTCGAAAAGGTCCATATATGTGCTGTAGTCCCTGTCCGTAAGATTTCCCATAGCCTTGTTGTTGGCCACGAAGATGTGCACTCCTTCAAATATTGTCCTGTCCTGGATGATTGTCTTGTCAGAATTCGCTATTTCAAGGACATCTTTGAAACGCTGTGTCAGAAAGTATGTTTCAAGATTGAAAGACCATCTCTGTATGTCCTTGTAGTAGTCTTCAAGATATGGATTGTAGCTTACCGCCTCGAACTTTGGTGTCCATCCGTAATGCTCCGCGAGCATTCTGGTCAAAGTGGTCTTGCCGCATCCTATATTGCCAGCTATTCCTATGTGCATATAAAATCTGTCTTGGGTTTTGTAGAACAAAAATAATGAATTTATGCTGAATAATTCTTATCTTTGTCTGATTTTGTGGGAAATTTATGCCGTGTGCGGCCCACATTGCAAACAAAGTTTAATACAAGAACAATGAAAACAGATCTTACAAAAATTCTGACAATTTCAGGACAGGGAGGATTGTTCCTCTATCTTTCCCAGGCAAGAACCGGAGCGATCGTTGAATCTATAGTTGACAAGAAAAGAAGCTGCTTCGGGCTGAGCAGCAAGATGACGGCTCTGGAAGACATTTCAATATATACTGAAGATGAGGAAGTAAAGCTGAAGGACGTGTTCCTGAAGATGAAGGATGTGCTTGGAGAAGCTGATGCACCTTCTTCAAAATCTTCAGCGGATGATCTTAAGGCCCTGTTTGAGAAAGCCCTTCCTGACTACGACCGTGACAGGTTCTATGTGTCGCATATGAAAAAGGTTGTGGACTGGTACAACTGTCTGAAGAATTACGCTTCTCTTGATTTCACGAATCCTGAGGAAGAGAAAGCCGCTCAGGAGTAAATCAAACTGTCGCTGATGGGAAAAAGCATAAGGGCAATAACTATGGGATGCTCCAAGAACCGTGTGGATACGGAGCATATCCTTTCGCAGCTTGACGGACACTACAGTATTCTGCAGGAGGCGGACGTTAGGGAATTTGTGGACTATGAACTGATAAACACATGCGGTTTCATAGGTGACGCCAAGCAGGAGTCCATAGAGACAATACTTGAGTCAGTGGAGCGCAAGAAAAGGGGAGAGACCGGAAAGGTTGTCGTTTTCGGATGCCTTTCGCAGAGATATGCCGCTGAAATGCCCGGACTTATTCCTGAGGTTGATGCCTGGTTCGGAGCTACGGACTTTGCTCCGCTTCTGAAATATTTAGGAGTTGAAGGCGACGGGCGTCCCGGCCGCCTTCTTACTACTCCTTCCCATTACGCATATCTGAAGATTTCTGAGGGATGTGACCGCAGATGTTCGTACTGCGCCATTCCGTTCATAAGGGGACGTCACCGTTCCGTGCCGATGGAAGACCTTGTGGCTGAGGCGCGTTCTCTTGCGGACAGGGGAGTGAAGGAACTGATCGTGATTGCCCAGGATACGACTTATTACGGCCTGGACCTTTACCGCCGCCGTGCTCTCGGGGAACTTCTCGGAAGGCTTTCCGAAATAGACGGGATAGAATGGATAAGGATACATTATTCCTATCCTGCTGATTTTCCTGAGGATGTGCTTGACCAGATGGCGGACAATCCAAAAGTCTGCCGTTATATGGATATTCCGCTTCAGCATATTGCGGACAAGGTGCTGGACAATATGCACAGGAATGTGGACGGTGCGTGGACAAGGGCTTTGATCTCGAAGATGCGCGAACGCGTGCCTGGAGTCGTGCTCCGCACCACTATGATCGTCGGACACCCCGGAGAGGGCAAAAGGGAATTCGGTGAGCTGGTGGATTTTGTCAGGGATGCACGTTTTGAACGGCTCGGGGCATTTATGTATTCCGAAGAGGAAGGGACATACGGAGCTGAAAATTTCAAGGACAGTGTATCCGCCAAGGTCAAACAGCAGCGTCTTGATGAACTTATGACTATTCAGGGCGAAATTTCTCTTGAGTTCAACCGGTCGCGTGTCGGGACTGAAGTCAGAGTGATTGCAGACGACTATTCGGACGGCATCCTTGTGTGCAGAAGTGAATTTGAAAGTCCGGATGTGGATGGCGAGATTCTTGTAAGGTACGACTCGGCTCTGGCCGGTGATGTGGACCCGTATTCGCTTGTTGGTGAATTCCTGACAGTCAGGATAACCGGCGCGGATGAATACGACCTCGCGGCGGAGATAGTATCTTTATAATATTATGATTATGAAAAAATTGATTTACGGAGTTCTTCTCCTTTCTTTTGCTGCAGTGTCCTGTTCTCCGCTTACTTTCAATATGAGCGTTGATATGCGCACTCCTTCGAAGTCGGGACTTTCCTTGGGCAACAAAAACTTGTCGGTGATATATCTCGACAAAGGGGAAAGCCGTGATTCAATTTTCATTTCATCTGTGGCTGAGGGATTTGCCCAGTCACTCGAAAAAGATTATTTTTCAGGAGAACAGGCCATCGGAATATATCGTGTCTCTCAGGGAAAAGATGCTGATTATGCTTCAAAGGACAGTCTTGTCAACCTGCTTGTGGAGACCGGAAGCGATGTGGCATTTGTCTTTGACCTTGTGGATATGGGGGAGACATCCTTGACAAAGGAAGTCAGGGTTGCGGCTCCGACTTCCGCGGACAGTATGTATGTCGCTGAGGCTTCAACTCCTTTTACCGTAAAGCTGTATTCATACGATGCAATGAATGCCAAGGATACAGTCGTTACCTTTACAGGGAAGAGCTCTGCGAGGACTTCTGTCTATACAAGCGGATCGGAAACGGAAGACGCGCTTATGGCAAAGGCCGTAGATACTATGTCTGAAGCCGGATTGGCTACAGGTGTACAAAGTTCCAATATATTTCTTTCTACCTGGAAGCAGTCACGTTTCACTTTCTATTATTATGATGCCGACATCTGGTATAAGGCTTCCCAGGCGGCTTATGACTATGACTGGAAGACGGCTATAGACGTATGGATGTCTCTTATGGATACCAAGGATCTGCGCAAACGCTCGTGCATAGAATACAATCTGGCGGTGACATTCTATATCCTGGGCCAGAAGTCCATTGCATCACAGTGGCTTGACCGCTCTGATGCCGATTATATGCTTCCTGAATCCGCTTTTGTCCGAAGCCGTATCAACAGCCTTTGATGCTGACTGCCTGATGTTTGGAAAACATCAGGGGATGAGGGCACAGGGCCTTGTCTGTGGCATATCTATCTTTTGGGATTGTTGAGAATTACCAGTGCGCCGATGGTCCCGGGAATCCAGCCGGCTATGGTAAGCAGCAGGATTATAAGGACAGAACCGCATCCTTTGTCTATTACGGCCAGCGGCGGAAAAAGTATCGCAAGAATTACTCTCCAGAGTGACATAACAGTAGTGTCTTTATTGATGAAACGACAAACTTAATCTATTTTTCCTTTGCCTCCAAACTAAGGCTGGACTTTGAGTTTGCCGTCTTTGATTTCCATTTTTTCGATGAAGACCACGCGCTCATTGCCTGTAGCGGCAGTGCGTCCGTGATAGACGCAGTAAAGCTGTTTACCGTCACGTGACCAGGTGATGCTGTTGTGTCCGACTCCTGTAACCACGCCTCCGCGCTCTGTATCTTTTTCAAGAACCGGGTTGTCGGCGGATTTCACAAATGGTCCGAGAGGGGAGTCGGAAGTCGCATAGCCGACAGCATAATTTTCTCCTCCGAAGAAGTTTGCGGAATACATCATATAATATGTCCCGTCGCGCTCTATTATGAATGAACCTTCTGTCCATCTTCTGTTTACCTCTCCTGATGTGACTGACCTGCTTTCCCATTCGGCCTGCTTATCCGACATTTTGGACGGAGGACAGAGCAGAAGGACAGGTTCTCCGATGATTCCGCTGAAATCAGGTTTGATCTCAACTCCATATATCCAGCTTTCTTCAATTTCATCAAACATTCCTTTCTCACGTGCCCATTCTGCAACTTCACTCTCCACAGGATGTTTGTAGCAGCAGCGTGAGAAATAAAGGTAGCATCTTCCGTCTTTGTCAAAAAGCACATTCCCGTCTATTGCCGGATAACCCGGGGAGAAGAGAGGTCTGTCGCTTATTTCTTTGAAAGGGCCTGCCGGAGAGTCTGATACAGCTACTCCTATATGGAAGTTTTCACGTTCGTTATTTGGATTTTCTTTCCAGTCCGCGCTGAAAAACATATAGAACCTTCCGTCTTTCTCATATACTTCAGGAGCCCAGAAATTGGCTTTTGCCCACGATTCCGGTGTGTTTCCCTGATATACGGCTCCGAGATACTCCCAGTTCTTGAGATCATCAGACTTATAACATCCGAAGCCGTTCTTTACTCCTCCGGTCCCGTACATATAGTAATGCCCGTCTGAAGCAAGCAGAACGTATGGGTCGCCGAATTTTACATCAATCGGAGACGGGTGCAGACCTTTATTTGGTGAGCACGATGCAAAAAGGCACAAAATAATCGTAGACCAGGTGTAGAGAATCAGCTTCATAATATCTATCTTTTTTGTTTTTCCGGTCACAAAGATAGAAAAAAGATTATAGCAGTCGGATTTTTATCCGAAATTTCAGAATGTCCAGCCTTTTAGAGATATTTGTGATTAAAGAGGGAAAAATATACATTTGCGAAATGTAATTGTTTGTGACAATGGGAAGATTTATAGAATGTTGCTGCACAAGTGTTGATGAGGTGCTGGAGGCGATTGCCGGGGGAGCGTCACGTATTGAACTGTGCGAAAGACTGGAAGTAGGGGGAGTGACACCATCGGTGGAACTGATAGAAAAGGTTATGTCGGTCAGCACTCTGCCTGTCAATGTGCTGGTGCGTCCGCGTGGGGGTGACTTCTTCTTCAACGAAGAGGAAAGGTTGCAGATGATAGAAGATATAAATCTCTGCAAAAATCTCGGCGTCAATGGAGTCGTTATCGGTGCACTTGATGGCGACGGCAATATTGATGTTGATTTGATGCAGAGTCTTATGCTGGAGGCGAAACCGTTGTCCGTGACTTTCCACCGTGCGTTCGATTGCTGTGCAGATCCATACAGGTCCATAGAAGATGTGATTGCTCTCGGATGCGACAGACTTCTGACATCAGGTCTTGCCGCATCGGCTTATGAAGGACGCGAGCTCATCTCTGAACTGGTGGATATGGCCGGAGACAGAATAATAATAATGCCTGGAGCGGGAGTGCGCCCTTCAAATATTGCAGCCCTTTCACAAAGAACCCGTGCCCTGGAGTACCACGGATCGGCACACTCCGAGCACGGGATCACTGACCGTAAAGTTGTATCACAACTTGTTGATGACAGTCTTCAGCTGCTCTGAAAGAGACGTGTTGTAACCCTGTGAGTAATATACTACACGGCCGAAACTGTCGGCTATGATTACAACAGGGAGTCTTCCGGAATCAGGCTTGCATCCGTCATATATCATTTTCTGGACCTTGTCGTCAGGATCGGTTCCATAATTTACTGCATCTATTTCAGAAAGGTATCCCGATATCCTGCCGCAGCTGTCTTTGTTGTTCCCGAGTACGATCATACTGCGTCCCCAGGTATTGATGTCTTCAGCGGTTGCCGCAAGCTGCCTCAGGGCGTGGATTGAAGGCTCAGAGAAATCCTTTACCAGTGCAATTATGAAATATCCTCTTCCTGTGGTTGACAGGATTGATTTCTGCTCCTGCTGGTCTGCCGGCAGGTATAGCTGCTCCGCATCAATGTTTCCGATTACGGCTATATCTCCGTCATTATGTCTGAGTGAAAGCGGAACTGTCGCAAGCCTGTCTTTTTCGATATTGAAAAATTCAAGATGTGCGGCAACGCTTCCGTCAGCCATCCTTACTCCTGATGTCAGAAGGTAATAGCCTTCTTCTGCAGCGTAAGGAACTGAAAGATGCTCTTTCCATCCTGTTTCTGTGTTTTCATCAAATGACAATAGACTTGCAGAGCCGTCTTTGATGAGCGACAGAGTGAAATGTCTGTAGTACAGAGGGTTCTTTAGCCAGGAAACCGGATTGTATGATGCCTTTACGGTGCCGTATGATGCAGTTTTCGGAGTCTCTTCACTCCATTTGACATCTTTCCATCCTTTTCCGTCACGATATTGAGTCTTTCCTGTGACCTCGTCGATTCTGGATTCAAATCCTTTGCTCCTGCAGGCGGCTACAAAGAAAATATCCCTGGAACGGGAATCTGACATTCTTGATCGCCATACGGTTACAGGCGGGATTCTGATTCCTTGTGGATTGGAGTTGTCGTCGACAGTGATATTTGCACGTGTCCAGTCAAAGATCTCCTGAGGTGTCCGTGCCTCCAGTCCATTGCCGATTTCCTCGAAATATGGCAGCAGAGGCTCGTATGAAATCCGCGGGCAATCCCTGTATGGACTGAATTTCTTCCCTGTATGCGAGATGGCGTCCTCCAGAACATCAGCCCTGACGTCTGTCATATCCTTGATTGAAAGCGAGGACAGCAACGCTTCTGCATTTTTCCCTTTATGTGCCTTTCTGAATGCTTCTATTACCTTGTCATTGCCTTTTGGACGTGCATTTCTGATGGAGTCCTCGACGGCAAGACGCTTTGTGTTGTCTATGGTCTGCTGTTCTGTTGCCTTGGAAGGGATCGGATTCTCTGCCGGAGGAATTATGTCTATGTCTATTCCGAATTCTTCACCTTCAGTGTGGTCAAGAGTCATTTCTGTCATTTTTCCGGATACTTTGGCGACTCCGAATTTCCCGTCTTTGTATGCCCATACAAGCATATCTCCAAGACCTGTATCAAGAGAGGCGACGCCGTCTTCTCCTGACATTATCCTGGCCACAGTATAGAATTCTGCATAGTTGTAGATTTTGAATTCCACTTTTGCCCCTTTGACAGGGTGTCCCTGTTCATCAATGATTTTTACAGATGTCCGCCTTGTGGGGATATAACTCTTTATGACATTGATTTCTGTGAAAGAACGTGTTTTCCTTATGACATCTTCAGGCCCGTCATAGTCTCCGAATGCGAGCGTATGCAGAAGCATTGCCCTTGAAACCGGGGCGTTGAACCACGCGAGGTCAAGGACCGGCTCGGGTTCGCATGCTCCCATAAAATGCCAGTTCCCGTCCACGAACACTTCAACCCAGGCGTGGTTGTCGTCGGTATGCGCCCAACGTGGTGTGTAGACTTGCCTTGCCGGGATTCCGGCTGCTCGGAGTGCCGCTACGGCGAGGACAGACTCTTCTCCGCACCGTCCCTGTCCGGCAGCAATTGTTCCTGTCGGAGGCAAGGTCCTGGCATCAGTAGGGGTGTATGTGGCCATTTCGTGGCACCAATGGTTGATTTCGAGCGCCGCCTCTTCCGCTGTCATTCCTTTGATCCGTGTACAGAGTTCATCGGAATATTCTGTCCTGAAACAGTAAAGTGCTTCGTTGTTGACTCTTACGGGAAGCACGAAATGTCTGAATTCCCTTTCCGGGACCTCCCAGGATGCTTTGCGCCGCACATTAATTGTCTTCCGTACATTTTCCAGCCAATATTCAAAAGGATATCCGGCAAGGTCAGGCAGAGGCATTGATTTGTACAGGAATGTAAGATATTCGTTTTCTTCTTCAGTAAGTTCAGCCAGTTTGACCTTAATGATGTAGTCGACAGTGTCTTCCGGAGACTCTGTGACTTTGAGGACTACGCCTTCCGGGGTATGGACAAACGGAATCTCAGTGCCGTCGGCAAAAGACTGCGCGGAAATTATGTTATGTGCCGGCAGGGGCAGAAGAATGTCACGGTTTCCGGCCTGACAATTGACAGGATTTTGTGTCGAGTTGGATCTGCTGTCAAGAATATGGACATAAAGGTTGTTGCCTTTTTGTGTGGTTACGCCCCAAGGCTGTTCCGTTATGCAGCCGCCTTCTGTCCCGTATATCGTTTCACCGTTTGCTTCAAGCCATCTGCCGATTGCCTCAAGGCGTTCCAATGCCTCTTTAGGTAGCGTTCCGTCCGGTTTCGGCCCTATGTTCAGGAGCAGGTTCGCTCCTTTGCCTGCGGTACGGACAAGGTATCTGATGAGGAATTCCGCAGATTTATAGTCATTGTCTTTGCTTCTGTATCCCCAGCTGCGGTTCATAGTCTGGCAGGTTTCAAGCGGAAGACGTGAGATTTCTTGTCCTGACAGTCCGTATTCGTTCATTCCTGGTATATCACGTTCAAAAATCTGTATATCCTCTCCTTCGAATGGAAGCAGGTGATGGTTGTTGCCCACAAGGCAGGCAGGCTGCAGACTGTGTATCAGGTCGTATTGGTGGCGCAGGTTCCATATCTCCGGCTGCTCTTCGCGCGGTCTGTCGTCTTTATCCCATACTCCGTCAAACCATATTGCACCTACAGGACCATATCCTGTCAGAAGCTCAGTCAATTGGGCGTCAATGAAATCCATATAATGTTTCCAGTCCTTTTCATTGCCTTCAGGCCTTTCCGTTCCGTGTCCTGTCCGTCCCAGCGGCCAGTAGTCAGTCCGTCCCCAGTCAAGGTGAGAGTAGTAGAAATTAAGTGTGATTCCTTCTGATTTACAGGCTTCTGAGAGTTCTTTGAGGATGTCTCTGCCGAAAGGGGTGGCGTCGACAATATTATAGCTGCTTGCCTTGGAGCCGAACATAGAGAAACCGTCGTGGTGACGGGATGTGATGGTAATATACTTAGCTCCTGATGACTTTATTGCCTTGACCCATTCTGAGGCATTGAACTTTGACGGATTGAAGTCTTTTGCAAGCAGGGGATAATCCCTGTAGTCGATGTCTTCGTTGTGCATAACCCACTCGCCACGCCCGAGCATCGAGTACAGGCCCCAGTGTATGAATATTCCGAAACGGGAGTCTGAGAATGTCTCCCGTGCCCTTATATTGTCTTCTGTCGGGATATATGGATTTTGCAATGAGTCTGTCTGCGGATGTGTCTGTGCTGTCGCAATGGCGAGGCAGAAAGAGAACGATAGTATTGACAAATATCTTTTCATAACAACTGCTTTTTCCGTTAGTTTTGGCATAATCATCAAATATAGCAAGAAGCGAGAGCAGAAGCAAAGTTTTACTTTGATTATGCCGAGGGGGTAGAGTCAAGTATCAAGTGCAACACAAGTATAAAGTTATAACAAAAGTTTGA
>ERZ777306.4031-NODE-4031-length-14097-cov-4.993448_pt1 | contig 14097 bp, 13 predicted proteins | sample MGYA00374966_ERZ777306 | MGnify/ENA primary metagenome ERZ777306 (study PRJEB29329, sample SAMN06343882) | mouse gut metagenome | isolation source: Mouse cecum | place: Austria: Vienna | collected 2014-11-15 ...
GATCGCCGCTTTTCGCACTTTGTTAAAAAGGCTTTAGCCTATTGGTACAGCTTCTGGAAAATGGGTTTGCTGCAAAGTATGTTTTTAGGTTTTCTTGTGTCGGTTGCAGCAAGCGTAGTCGGCAACTACGTAAGCAAGTGGCTTAACCGATACGGCAAGGGCAAGTAAGCACAAAAGAATCCCCGGAGAGCGGCACCTCTCCGGGGATTCTTTTTGCGTGTAGATATTGGCCATCATAGGTTTTCTTGGCTGGTGGTATTATACCACAATACGGTGTGTGTATGCAAGAGGAATTTTTGATACGAAAATTAAAATCGCCGAAGTCTCCAAAAATCGAAGATTTACAAAAGCCCGTTCTATGTGCTATAATTCCCAGGAAACGTTGTTTTGAGGAGAAATTTTCGATGAATATGAAACTGCTTGCAAAACCTATGCTCTTTGCCGCCGCGCTGATCTGGGGCACCTCGTTTTTCATCATGAAAAACGCTCTGGATGCCCTGCCGGTGTATTTCCTGCTGGCCATCCGATTCACAGCGGGCGCCGTGCTGCTGGCCCTGTTTTTCTGGAAGAAGTGGAAAAATTTCACCCCTGATTATCTGTGGCGGGGGGCGATAATCGGCGGGTGCCTTTTTCTGGCCTACACCATCCAGACCTTCGGCCTGAGCATGACCACCCCCTCCAAAAACGCCTTTTTGACCGCCGTCTACTGCGTAATCGTCCCCTTTTTGACCTGGGCGGTGGTAAAAAAGAAGCCCGACCGCTGGAATATCCTGGCGGCCGTGCTCTGTGTGTCCGGGGTGGGGCTGGTCTCTCTGACGGAGGAGTTGACCATCAACCCCGGCGATCTGCTTACGCTGGTGTGCGCCCTTTTTTATGCCTCCCATATCGTCTCCGTGGAGAAATTCGCCGCAGGTAAGGACATCTATATTATCACCGTCTTTCAGTTCGCCTTTGCCGCCCTCTACGCCTGGATTCTGGGCTTTGCCACCCAGACCTTCCCCTCCCAGGCATTCACCCGGCCGGAGGTGGTGCTGCCCCTGGTCTACCTGTGCGTGATGGCCACAGCGGTGGCTCTGCTGTTCCAGAACGTGGGTCAGATCTATTCCGATCCCTCTTCGGCGGCGGTGATTTTGTCCCTGGAGTCGGTGTTCGGGGTGATTTCTTCGGTCATCTTCTACGGCGACCCGGTTACCGTGCGGCTGGTGATTGGCTTTGTGCTGATTTTTATCGCGGTGGTGTGCTCGGAGACCAAGTTCTCCTTCCTGCGCCGCAGAGCTACATCATCTTCAGAATCTCCTTCTTGAGCCGGGCAATGATCCGTTTTTCCAGCCGGGAGATGTAGGACTGGGAGATGCCCAGCTGGTCGGCCACCTCCTTTTGGGTACGCTCCTGGCCCCCGTCCAGGCCGAAGCGCATGGTAATGATGTGCCGCTCCCGGGGCTCCAGCCGGGACATGGCCTGACGCAGCAGCTGCCGGTCCACGTCCGCCTCAATGGGCTTCATCACCAGATCGCTCTCCGTCCCCAGCACGTCGGACAAAAGCAGCTCGTTGCCGTCCCAGTCGGTGTTCAGGGGCTCGTCAAAGGACAGCTCCGTCTTTTGGGAGGAAATTTTGCGCAGATACATCAGAATCTCGTTCTCGATGCACCGGCTGGCGTAGGTGGCCAGCTTGATGCTCTTGGCGGGCTGGTAGGTCCCCACGGCTTTAATCAGGCCGATGGTGCCGATGGAGATCAGATCCTCAATGTTGATGCCCGTGTTCTCAAACCGCCGGGCAATATAGACCACCAGACGCAGATTGTGCTCGATCAGCTGGTTCCGGACCTGGGGGTCCCCCTCCTCCATGCGGGCGATGAGCCTGGCCTCCTCCTCCCGGGGGAGGGGAGCGGGGAGGGTGTCGCTGCCCCCGATGTACATGATTTTGTCCGGCTGTAAGAGCCCCAGCTTCATCAGCAGCTGATCCAGGCGATATTTGAGCGTCCAATAAAAATTCCCGAGCATAGCTAGATTCTTCCTTTCCTGAATAAAACGGGGGTCATTCCGCCCCCACCAGCGCCGAATATCTGCCCCCGTCGGACACGGGCCCCGGGGACAGGGCGACCAGAGAGGGCCCCCAGTCCCGGCCGCCCACCCGGGCCCCGTCCACCCGCAGAGCCAGCAGCATACTGTGCTCCACCCCTACCGCCCGGTAGGGCAGCAGCCGGAACCGGCCCCGCCAGTCCTCCCGGTCCAGTCCGGCCAGAAAGCCCGCCGGGTCATCCAGGCGGCGGGGCAGCAGGCCATCGGGCAGCAGGGGGGCGGCGCACTCCCACTGGGCCACCAGCACCGGACGGCCGCTGATGGGGTCGGACAGGGTGGCGCCTGTGTCCAGCAGGGCCAGAAATGAGACGGATTTGTCCCCCAAAAAGAGGGTGACGGGCAGAAGCTCCCCGGCGGCCCGGGTGTGCCGGGCCCACTTTTTGAACAGCAGGGTGAGCACGGCGTAACAGCCCGCCGCCGACAGCAGGACAATTTTCAGGTCCATGCCGGAGTAGATCACCCCGCCCTCCAGACTCAGCCCCTGCTGGCCCAGCAGGCTGACGGCCATGATCCCGCCGCTGAGGGCGAAGGACAGGCAGAAGAACAGCAGGGTCTGACGCAGCAGCCGGCGGGTCCCCCAGAAGGCGGCCAGTACCATCAAAACCGCCGCCGCCACCCGGCACAGGGGCCGGGCGAGAAAACCCAGCCCGGGCAGAAAGAGGGCGCAGGCATACAGCCCCCCCAAAACGGCCCCCAGGGCGAAACGCCCCCGGCGCAGGGGCTCCCCCGCCACCTTGGCACTGGCCAGCAGCAGCAGGTAGTCCACAATGGCGTTGAGGAGAAACAGGGTGTCTATGTAGATTACGGTCATGGCGCTCCCTCCTGGCACCGTCTATTATAGAGGCTTGGACCAACGAAAAAGGTCAAAACGGGCTGTAACCCTTTTGTAGCTGTTTGAAACTGCTTTGCAACGACTATTTCAAAAAATGGGAGTATCTTATGTGAGAACCAGAGAAAGGAGACTTTTATTTTCATGAAACGTTTTTTTTGGGTTGTGCTGCTGGCCCTGCTGGCGGGGTGCTCCGCTCCCGGTCCTGCCCCTGCTTCCGGCTCCAACTCCGCCCCCGCCCCTGAGCCGGAGCCGCCGGCGGAGGATCGAATTCTGACCTGTTATCTGGGCGCAAAGAGCGAGTCGTATCCGAATTTGCTTTACGGCCTGATGACCACGGAAGGGGAGATTGTCACCGAGGCGGAGTGCAGCGAGCTGTATTTGGCCGGGTATACCGGCGCACGCTGGGAGGACGAGACCGTCGTGCCCGTGTGGGAGCTGCGCAAGCCGGGGCCGGGCTGGCCGGAAAACCAGCAGTTTGTGGCCCTGTACGCCGAAAACGGCAGCTGGCACACGGATTTCATCTACCACGGCTGTACCGCTACGCCCCACGGTCTTTTCGTGGGCAACGACGCGGGGGCGTACCTGCTGGACCCGGAGGACGGCAGCGAACGCAAAACCTGGACCTGGGAGGAGCTGGGGATTGAAAATCCCGCAGAATTCCCCTGGGTTACCGGCGATGCCTACGCAACCGCCCAGTGGACGGGAGAGAAGCTGTTTTTGGGGGATTATGACGAAAAGGCCCTGATGCTGGACCTGGAGACGGACGAAGTGAGTATTATCACCGTGGAGGAGTGGAACGACATCCAGAATGGGCGCTGGAGTATGCCCTGGGAGTGGGGGATCAGCGTGGAGGACCAGACGGTCACGGTGACCCATACCGTCCAGGGAAAGACGGAGGAGACCCAGTTTATCTCTGCGCTGGGAAATTTTCGCGCTAATATTGATACCAAGGGCGGCGAACCTCGGGTGTATGTGAACGAGAGCAGCGGGACAGCCTGCGCCGTCTACACCGTGGAGGGAGAGCCGGTTATTCCGGTGCAGAACGGTGAGGTCTGGGTTTTGGGCCTTCATGACCGGCCCAACCGGGGCTTTAATGTGCAGAATCCCCAGGAAAATAAAGTTACAATTTATGACTGGGACGGTAATTTAAAATTTACCCTCCCCCTGACGGCAGAGGATTATGTCGTGATGAACGGGAGCTTGATCCAAATTACGGACTACACGACCCATGCGGCTTATTACGACCCGGAGACGGGGGACCTGGTGAGGGAGTTCGCCTTTGCGGAGCCGGTGGAGCAACTGGTCCCCTACATGGGCGGGAAGGACCGGTATGGCCTGATGACCAACAGAGGGAGAGTGATTACAGAGCCGGAGTGTGCCTCCATCGTCAAGCGGTACAGCGGCGAAACGCCTTTTTGGGCAATGACCCTGCCCGGACCGGACCCCAACTGGCCGGATGTGGGTGGCATGATGGCGCTGGCGGCGGTGGATTACAGCTGGAGCAGCGACTACATCTATACCGGCTGTACCAGAACGCCTTACGGCATTTTTGCGGGGAAAAACCAAGATCAGGAATTTGTGCTGCTGGACGCCAGTGAGGGCGTGGAGCTGAAGCACTGGACCCGGGAGGAATTGCAGCTGGACAGCGGGACTAGCTTCCCCTGGTTCACCGGCGACGCCTATGAGACCGCCCAGTGGACGGGAGAAAAGCTGTTTTTGGGGAGCCGGGATTTTTCCGACCGGCGGGCGGTTTTGCTGGATTTGGAGACATATGAAATTACGACTATGTCCTCGGAGGAGTGGAACGAGTTTCAGTGGGAACGCCTTCAGGAGGATGTGACATGGTCCAGCTGGCTGGAAGAACTCAGCGATACCGCATGGATTACCCGGGAGGACAAAACAACCGGGGAGAAAACCCGGTACACCTTCTCCATGCCCTACGCGGCGGATTGGTGGGCCCGGCGCGTGGAGCGGGACGGAGAGATCCGCATTATTGTAACGGAGCGAAATCTGGACAGTGAAAAGCGGACCGGCGGCGTATTTTCCCTGGACGGACAGGAGCTTGTCCCGGTCCAGACCGGGGATTTGAGCGCGTGGGGCGAAAGCCGGGAGTGGCAGACGATTTATTTTACCGTGGAGGACCTGGACGCGGGGGAGGTCCGTGTCTACAGCTGGAACGGCGCGGCGCTGTGTGCCCTCCCGCTGGAAGAGAGGGATTGGGTCTGGGTGGAGGAAGGCCTGATCCAAATCTCCGACATGGAGACGCACGCCGCCTATTACGACCCGGAGACCGGGGAACTGGTGGCGGAGTTTGAATTTTAATTCGGAAAATCTGTAAACAAATTGTAAACAGGTCTTGCATTTTACTGCGGGACGCGCTATCATAGCGTTAGCACTCTTTTCTGTAGAGTGCTAACGCTATGTTTTTTAGACAAAATTCAGATAAAGCAGGAGGAATCGAAACCATGGAAAAGAAACAGTTTCAGGCGGAATCCAAGCGTTTGATGGACTTAATGATTAACTCCATCTACACCCACAAGGAGATTTTTCTCCGGGAGCTCATCTCCAATGCCAGTGACGCAGAGGACAAGCTGGCCTACCGCTCCCTGACGGACAGCTCCATCACCGCCAGCCGGAGCGATTTGAAAATTACGATCATTCCCGACAAGGACGCCCGCACCCTCACCGTCTCCGACAACGGCGTGGGCATGACCCGGGAGGAGTTGGAGAGCAACCTGGGCGTTATCGCCAAAAGCGGTTCCCTCCAGTTCAAGCAGGAGCTGGGGGAGAAAAAGGACGATGTGGACGTGATCGGCCAGTTCGGCGTGGGCTTCTACTCCGCCTTTATGGTGGCCGACGACGTGAAGGTTGTCTCCCGGGCCTGGGGCAGCGAGGAGGCCTATCTGTGGCAGTCCTCCGGCGCCGACGGCTACACCATCACCCCCTGTGAAAAGGAGGCCCCCGGCACCGACGTAATCATGCACATCAAGGAGAACGCCGAGGAGGAAGATTACGGCCAGTATTTGGAACGGGGCAGATTGCAGTCCTTGATCAAAAAATATTCCGACTACATCCGCTACCCCATCGTGATGGAGGTGGAGGACTACCGCCAGAAGGAGAAGCCCGCCGACGCCGGAGAGGATTACAAGCCCGAGTGGGAGACGGTGCTGGAGTGGAAAACCCTCAACTCTATGGTCCCCCTGTGGCAGCGCCCCAAGGCGGAGGTAAAAAGCGAGGAGTACAACGCTTTTTATAAGGAAAAATTCTCCGACTGGGAGGACCCCCTGTCCGTGGTCCATCTGTCCGCCGAGGGACAGGTGGAGTACAAGGCCCTGCTGTATATCCCCGCCAAAACCCCCTACGATTTCTACACCCGGGAGTACGAAAAGGGCTTGCAGCTCTACTCCTCCGGTGTGCTGATCATGGACAAGTGCGGCGACCTGCTCCCGGACCACTTCCGCTTCGTCAAGGGCGTGGTGGACTCTCCGGACTTCTCTCTGAACATCAGCCGTGAGGTCCTCCAGCACGACAATCAGCTGAAGATTATCGCCCGGAATCTGGAAAAGAAGATCAAGGCGGAACTGCTCCGGCTGCAAAAGGAGGACCGGGAGAAGTACGAGACCTTCTGGAAGGCTTTCGGGGTACAGCTGAAGTACGGCGTGGTGGCCGAATACGGCCGGAGCAAGGATCTGCTCAAGGAACTGCTGCTGTTCTGGTCCTCCAAAGAGGGGGCGAACACAACCCTGGCCGCCTATAAGGACCGGATGCCCGAGGACCAGCCCTTTATCTACTACGCCTGCGGCGAGAGCGTGGAGAAAATCGCCAAGCTGCCCCAGGTGGAGCGGATTTTGGACAAGGGCTATGAAATTTTGTACTGCACCGAGGACGTGGACGACTTCGTCATGAAGGGCCTGGAGGAGTTGGACGGCAAAAAGTTCAAATCCGTGGCCGACGAGGACGCCCTGCCCCAGACTGACGAGGAGAAGCAGGCGGCGAAGGAGCAGTCCGAGCAGGCTGCCCCGGTGCTCACCGCCGTCAAGGAGGCGCTGGGGGACAAGATCAAGGAGGCCCGGCTGTCCAGCATCCTGAAATCCGCCGCCGTGTGCCTCACCGCCGACGGGCCGGTCTCTCTGGAGATGGAGAAGTATATGGCCAAGGTGGAGGGCTCCATGCCCATGCGGGCGGAACGCGTTCTGGAGCTGAACGCCGGCTCCGCGCCTTACGCCGCCCTGCAAAGGGCCGTGGAGGCGCAGGACAAGGCCACGGTGGAGAAATATGCCAAGCTGCTGTATGGACAGGCCCTTCTGATGGCCGGCCTGCCCCTGGAGGACCCCAGCGAATACGCCCAGCTCATCTGTTCGCTTATGATATAAAGAAAGGAACATTCTCATGTCCGTACAAATCTTGACCGACAGCACGTCCGACATCCTGCCCCAAGAGGGGCGGGAGCGGCACATTCATGTGGTCCCCCTGAAGGTGGCCTTTGGAGCGCGGTGCTTTCAGGACGGTGTGGACCTGTCCCACGCGGACTTTTACCGGGAGCTGAAGGCCCACCAGGCGCTGCCTACCACCAGCCAGCCCGCCCCGGAGGATTTTCTGCCGTACTTTGAGGCGGCCCGGGCGGCGGGGGACTCCCTGGTGTGCATCCTGCTGTCGGGAGCCCTGAGCGGAACGGTGCAGACGGCCCGGATCGCCAAGGAGCTGTGCGGCTATGAGGACATAACCGTCATCGACTCCCGGAACACCATCGTGGGCCTGCGGGCGCTGGTGGATCTGGCCTGTCTGCTGCGGGACCAGGGGGCAGACGCCCGGGAAATTCAGGAAGAAATCGAACGGGCCCGGGACCACATCGCCCTGTACGGCCTGATTCACACCATGACCTATCTCCACAAGGGGGGGCGGGTGCCCACAGCGGTGGCCCTGGCCGGGACCCTTTTGAAAGTAAAGCCCATTATCACCGTGGACGACGGCCGGGTGGAGCTGATCGGCAAGGGGATGGGGATGCGGGGCGGCATGAAGTGGGTGCTGGACCGCATCGGGGACGACCCCCAGGCGGACCCCCGGCTGCCGGTCTACTTCGGCTACTCCGAGAGCCCGGAGTATGCCCAGGAGCTGTGCGCACAGTTTGAAGAAAAGTACCGCCCCGCCGGGGTGGGACTCCACTCCGTGGGGGCGATTATCGGCACCCATGTGGGCCCCCGGGGAGCTGTGGTTTCCTATTTGAAAAAATTTTGAGAAAATATCCTCCGATTTTTTCGGAGGATATTTCTTTTTTTTCATCAAAGTGGTACAATGTGGTACAAGAAAGAAAACGTTGAAAAGAGGGAACTGCTATGCGAACCATACCTGCCGCCGCCCTGACGGAGACCGTGGCCCGGCTGTGCGTCCGGGCCAACACCCAGCTGCCCCCGGACGTGTCCGCCGCCCTGTCCGCCGCCCGCCGGTCAGAGCCCTGGCCCCTGGCTCAAGAGACGCTGGGGCTTCTGGAGGATAATCTGGAGGCCGCCGCCGCGCAGAATCTGCCCATCTGCCAGGACACGGGGATGGCCTGCGTTTTCGTGGAGCTGGGCCAGGAGGCCTACATTGACGGAGCATTTGAGGAGGCCATCCACGAAGGGGTCCGGAAGGGCTACGGGGAAGGCTTTTTGCGCAAATCTATCGTGGCCGACCCCCTGCGCCGGGGGAACACCGGGGACAACACCCCCGCCGCCATCACCGTGCATCTGGTCCCAGGGGACCGCTGTACCGTCACAGTCGCCCCGAAGGGGTTCGGGAGCGAAAACATGAGCCGTTTGGCGATGCTCAAGCCCGCCGACGGGGTAGAGGGGGTTAAGCGCTTTGTGGTGGAGACGCTCCGGCAGGCCGGATCCAACCCCTGTCCGCCTACGGTGCTGGGAATCGGCATCGGGGGGAGCTTTGACAAGGTGGCCTATTTGGCCAAAAAAGCTCTCCTGCGGCCCCTGGACCAGCCCCACGCCGACTCCTTCTACGCGGATCTGGAGCGGGAGCTTCTGGAGGAGATCAACGCCCTGGGCATCGGTCCCCAGGGGTTCGGCGGAAGGACTACCTGCCTTGGACTGGCTATTGAGACGGCCCCTACCCATGTGGCGGGCCTGCCGGTGGCGGTGAACGTAAGCTGTCACGTCACCCGGAGAGCAACGGAGGTGCTGTAAAATGGCTGGATATATGGTCTACTGGCCCCAGGACCGGTGGAAGGAGGTCAAAAAGGCCGGGGATACCGGACCCATCAAAGTGGTCTATGGCAGCATTCACGCCAGAATGCCCACGATTGCATCCATCCGGACGGGGGATGTGGTGTTTCCTGTGACTTATATGCAGAAGCACCTGTATGCCCTGGCCCGCCTGCCCGTGACCCACCGGGAGCCCGCCTTTGACTACACCATGCGGGAGCTGGGGTCCCGGCACAGCGCACTGATTCCGGAGGGAATCGTGGAGGAGACAATGGACCGTATGGGAGGCATTTACTATTGGAGCTGGGATTGTAAGCACTATAATTCCCGTGAAGAGCTGCCGGAAGGCGTCCGGATCATTTCTTTGTCAGAGCAGGCGGAAAAGCCGCACCTGGAGCATCAGAACCCCTTCAACTGCTGTTCCAAGTGGGCGGTGTGGGGGGAGGAGGGCTCTTCCCTTGAACCAAGACTGCTCCCCGACGAGCTTTTGCCGGAGCTGCGCTTCGGATATCCCAAAAGCAAGGAGAAGCCCTTGAAGTTCACCGCCAACGGCAGCGTACTGTCCAGCAGTCTTGCCGCGACCCGGCGGATGAGCGAGGAGACCTTGGAAGTGTTTGAAAAATTATTCCGGTAAGGGAGGAATTTTTGTGCAGTACAAATTAAGAACCCCCGTCACCCAGGAGGACCTGGCCCCCCTGTGGGCCGGGGATACGGTTCTGCTGTCCGGCACGGTGTATACTGCCCGTGACGCGGCCCATCAGCGTATGATGGAGCTGCTGGACGCAAAAAAACCGCTGCCCTTCCCGGTGGAGGGCAGCGCGGTCTACTATGTAGGTCCCACCCCGGAGCGGCCCGGGGAGGTGATCGGCTCCGCCGGCCCCACCACCAGCGGCCGGATGGACGCCTATTCCCCCCGGCTGCTGGACCTGGGCCAGCGGGTCATGATCGGCAAGGGGGCCCGAAATCAGGCGGTGAAGGACGCGGTGGTGCGCAACGGGGCGGTGTATCTGGCGGCCCTGGGGGGCGCGGGGGCCCTGGCGGCCCGGAGCGTCAAGGCCCTGAAGATTATCTGTTGGGAGGACCTGGGCTGTGAGGCGGTGCGGGAGCTGGAGGTGGAGAATTTCCCCCTGACGGTGATTCTGGACGCCCACGGGGGGGATCTCTACGAGAGCGGCCCGGCGGACTATCTGGCTCACACCTGACTGCGGTCCCGCAGCCAGCTGGGCAGGGTGTGGGCCTTGATGCTGGAGACGATGCCCATAGCGGCGTACAGGGTGATGACGGAAGAACCCCCGTGGCTGATGAAGGGGAGGGTGAGCCCCATGACGGGCAGTACAAACAGACACATCCCCACGTTGAACACCACCTGGGCCAGCAGCATCCCGGAGACCCCCATGGCCGTGTAGGCGGCGAAGGGGGAACTGGCGTGCCGCCCCACCCAGACGCACCGGAGGATGATGGCGGCCAGAATGGCCAGCAGCAGCACGCAGCCCACCATCCCCAGCTCCTCCCCGCACACGGAGAAAATGAAGTCCGACTGGCGCACGGGCAGGGTCTGGGACTGGGTGCCCTGCATATAGCCCACGCCGGTGAGCTGGCCGGCGCCGATGGCCTGGATGGAGCGGGTCTGCTGAAAGCCGTACCGCTCCGGGGAGAGGGTATGGTCGAAGACCACCCGGAAGCGCATAATCCGGTAATCCTCCCACCATTTGGTATCCGGCAGGAAGAAAATCCAGATTACCGCCGCGGCGAACAGCCCCAGCCCCCCCACGCCGGCAAACCACCGCAGCCGCACCCCGGCGGACCACAGCAGCATCACGAAGATGCACATATAGACCACGCAGGTGCCCATATCGCCGCAGATGGCGGCGATAAGGCCCACCATAAACAGGGTGTGCCCCCCCACCTGGAGCAGGGAGGACAGGGCGCTGATGTCCCGCTCGTCCTTTTGAATCCGGTCGATTTGATAGGCCAGCAGGAGGATGAAGGGGATTTTCACCACCTCGTTGGGCTGGATGTCCAGAGGAAAGCCGGGGATGGACAGCCAGTTCAGGTTGCCCGAGCCGTGGTCGGTGCCCAGAGGGGTGCGCAGCAGCAGGATAAAGCCGATGTCAAAGAGCACCAGAAGCTTCCAGCTCCGGGCGGTGAACAGCTGAAAGTCCACTAAGGTGAGCAGGAAGTAGGCGCCCACGCCGATGCAGACGGCGACGGCCTGGACGGCCACAAAGCGCAGGGAGCCGGAGGCGTGGGCGCGGGTGGCGCTGTAGATCAGTACAAGGCCGTAGCCGCTGGCCAGCAGGCACAAAAACAGCAGCAGCAGGTCGCCTTTTTTTAAAAACTCCCGAATGGGGGCGAAAATTGTCGTCACAAAATGGCCTCTCTTTCGTGGGAAAAATGCTTCTCGCCTATTCTATCATTTTTGTCTGAAAAGGGAAAGAGAAAATATGATAGAATCAGATGAATTTTTTGTGAAATGAGGATACACTGTGGAATATCGAACCGAAACCCTCCAGGAGACGGAAGCTCTGGGGGAAGCCCTGGGCCGGATTCTGCCGCCGGGGTCCGTGGTGGCCTATACCGGCGGCTTGGGCGCGGGCAAAACCGCCTTCACCCGGGGGCTGGCCCGGGGGCTTGGCATTCAGGACCGGATCACCAGTCCCACCTATACCATCGTCAACGAGTACGAGGGGGGGCGCCTGCCCCTGTTCCACTTTGACTGGTACCGTTTGGAGGACGGGGAGGAGCTCTTTGAAATCGGCTGGGAGGACTACCTCAGCCGGGGGGGCGTGTGCGCGGTGGAGTGGAGCGAAAATGCCCCGGAGGTCCTGGAGGACCCCATTCGGGTGGACATCCGCCCGGAGGGGGAGTGCCGGGTCATCTCGGTGGAAGGAATCCAGCTGGAGGATGTTTATTTATGAAAATTTTAGCCCTGGAGACCTCGGCGGTGGCCTGCTCCGCCTGCCTGTGTGAGGACGAGACGGTTTTGGCCCAGACCTATCAGAACAGCGGCCTCACCCACAGCCGGACCCTGCTGCCTATGGTGCAGAATCTGCTGGCGGACAGCGGCCACGGCCTGGAGGAGGTTGACGTGATTGCCGTGGCCGCCGGACCGGGCTCGTTTACCGGGCTGCGTATCGGCGCGGCCACCGCCAAGGGGCTGGCCTGGGGGGGCCGCAAGCGCTGCGCCCCCTGCTCCACCCTGGAGTCCATGGCCTGGCCCCTGGCCCACCTGGAGGGGAGCCTCATCGTGTGCGCTATGGACGCCCGGCGCAGCCAGGTGTACAACGCTTTGTTTCTGGTCCGGGAGGGCGGGCTGGAGCGGCTGTGTCCGGACCGGGCGATTTCCCTGGAGGAACTGTGCGGGGAATTAAAAAATGACCAAAATCCGAAAATCGTGGTTGGAGACGGGGCAGTTCTATGTTATAATAAATTGTTCGAGCAGGGGATCGCCGCCCGACTGGCGCCGGTTCCCCTGCGGATGCAGTCCGCCTGGGGGGTCGCCCGGGCGGCCATGGAGTGCGCCCGGCGGGGGGAGCTGGTGGAGGGCGGCGCGCTGGCGCTGTCCTACTGCCGCCTGTCCCAGGCGGAGCGGGAACGACTGAAGAAAGAAGGGAATTAGTCATGTTTGACGAAAAAGTACACGTTCTGGACCACCCTCTGCTCCAGCATAAGCTGAGTATCCTGCGGGATAAAAACACCGGCGTGAAGGAATTTCGGGAGATCGTCTCGGAGATGGCGGCGCTGGAGTGCTACGAGGCCACCCGGGACCTGCCCCTGGAGGACGTGGAGATCGAGACCCCCATCACCACCGGCAAGTTCAAGAGCATCGCGGGCAAAAAGCTGGCCATTGTTCCCATTCTCCGGGCGGGCCTGGGGATGGTGGACGGCATTTTGAATCTGATCCCCTCCGCCAAGGTGGGCCACATCGGCCTGTACCGGGACCCGGACACCCACGTCCCTGTGGAGTATTACTGCAAAATGCCCAGCGACATCGCCGAGCGGGAGGTCATCGTTCTGGACCCCATGCTGGCCACCGGCGGCTCCGCTGTGGCGGCCATCCAGTTTATGAAGAATTACGGCTGCCAGCACATCAAGCTGATGAACATCCTGGCTGTGCCCGAGGGTATCCAGGCCGTGCGGGAGGCCCACCCGGACGTGGAAATCTACGTGGCGGCGGTGGACCCGGGGCTGAATGACCACGCCTATATCGTTCCCGGCCTGGGCGACGCCGGAGACCGGATTTTCGGCACCAAATAATGAAAATCCAGTGCCATTTCCTCACAAAACGGCGCAATCTCCTCCTGCGGAAAATCGCCGGCATCTGCCGGGAGCTGGGATATGAGCTGGAGATCGACGAGACGGCGCTGCACATCTGGCCCTGCCCCATGACGGAGCTGGCCATCGGCTGGAGGCGCAAGAGCATACTGCTGAGCAGTATGTGGGAGTTCGCCGGAGGGTGCGACACCACCCAGGGTGGTCCGGGGCTGCACCAGGCGGTGGCCGGCCTGCTGGACCGGATCACCCAGGAGGGAGTCAAGGACCTGTCCGTGGAGGACGACACGGGCTACTGGGACCACCGGGACTTCGGGCGGCTGCAAAAGGAGAGCTTTGGGCCCTGGTTCGCCCAGAAGCGGGGCCAGAAGCAGGAGTACCTCTGCTGGGACGAGGACCTGTATCAGCCGGAGTGCATCCCGGATACGGTAGTTACCTCCCTGGGGCGGTTCACCCGGCAGGAGCTGCGCCGGCTGGAGCCCGACCGGTTTTTCCTGTGGCCCGGAGGAGGGAAGGATGCGCTCTATTACCGCAACCGGGCGCTCTATGACCTGTGGACCAACTGCCACTATACCCCCGACGACCCGGTGAACGAGGATATTTTGGAGAATCTGGAAAAAGCCCACTGGGCGGACCCGGACCTTCCCCTGCCGGTGAGCGCCTATCGGGAGGAAGGTCCGGGTCCGCCCAGTGGGCTTTTTCCAGATTCTCCAAAATATCCTC
>ERZ777306.4038-NODE-4038-length-14068-cov-10.007208_pt1 | contig 14068 bp, 8 predicted proteins | sample MGYA00374966_ERZ777306 | MGnify/ENA primary metagenome ERZ777306 (study PRJEB29329, sample SAMN06343882) | mouse gut metagenome | isolation source: Mouse cecum | place: Austria: Vienna | collected 2014-11-15 ...
CAAACGGCGGGAATGAATAGGGCCGAAGATGGGCGAAGGAAAAATAACAGTCATCTTATTCTAATTTTATCATTTACAATTTACATACTTTATCAACCAACCATTTCTAGTCAATACTGCAAAATTAAACTGCTCACTTTGTCTACTAATTTCTCCAATTAGTCGCGCACAAAGATAACCCAAAACTTATAGGTTATTCTATCTGTACGACCATTTTTTCATCACCCCAAACAAATTATGACTCTAACGCCACTCAAGGAACCGCACGGAAATATGGGTCCATTCTTCGCAAAAACAGCATATACATATCACGTACTTCTACTTGGGAGTGCGTTGTGCTAAGCTTCTCCAACCTATCGTACAGACTATGCAATTCGTCCTTCAAACGCTTTACCGTACTGTTATGTTCAGCATTTTTCTGTATAATCTCCAGCCACGCTTCCAAACATATCAGCTGGATATCCATCTGTTCATAACTAACGGCAGATTGCGGATCAAAATCGTTAAACAACCCCTTATAAAGATCCTGGAAAAAATCAATATCGCCATACCCCTTCCCGTCACTTTGCAACGCTTGCAATCGAAGAGCAGAAATTGTCTTTACACTCAACAATTGTTTGAATAACTTCGCCAGCTCCGGATACAGAAGATTGTTTCTTGTTTCCAACAAATTCTCTTTTACATAGGCACATTCCATCTCCTTAACAGGATGAAACAAGCAGTTGTCCAAATCAAGCATTGCCTGACGCTGCGCATTTGCCGGTTGAGAACTACCCACCACCTTTGCCATTTCCATCAGATAACTCCCATACAGACGAATAGCCTTTCTGTATATATCAGTGAGCGAACTCCCTTTGTCGTATTTCTTCCCCTTATACACAATCTTATCCAACCGACTCACTACAGTCTGCAAATCCGATATTTTGACTGCATAATCTTCTGAAAATGAAGAATCAGAATTCTCCTTCCCTGATGGTTGGAATAAACGAATGTGGTCTGGTAAATTATGATCTATCCACTGGCGGAGCTTCTCCCGTTCATCATAACAATTTTTGTCTCCTTTAAAAGGATGATAGCCAAAATAAACAATCCGGCAATCATCATCTCCCACTTTTAAAGTCTTTCCACACGAACTTTTCGATAAACTTCTGCGCAAACCTAAAAGATATCCAGTCTCTTCCGTTATTTCATTTTGCAACAATTCTTTTTCCACTTCTTTAGAATAACGGTCAGCCAGAATACGCGAATCCGAGGCACCGCAACTTAACAGATAGTCGTCTAATTTTCCTTTTAGGAATCCATGTCCGATATTCAGACGACATGAAAGTATCTCTCCGGTACGAGGATGATAGATAAAGTCACTTTTGATCCCCGGTATTCTCAAATCATAAGATATAAAAGCACGTTGTTCTGCCGGAATTATCTTTCGGTCTGCATACCTTACTTGTAAAGCATCATGAATACCTGCTTTATGGAAGGCGGTATTCCATGCTTCCACTCCTTCCTTTACTGCCTGGAAATATTCCTTCGGGAAAAGAGTATCCACATAGAAAGTAAGCGGTTGTGACATATCCCAACGAAGAATCAATGAATCTTCTACCATACAATAAGGATTCTGCGAGTAATCTTTGAAACTCAATGTCCGGTAGGGTATCCTGTAATCTGCCAGGCGGACCTGATCTTTTTTCAGAGGCAGCAAGCGTACTGCACAAGTGACTTCCAAAGGCATACTACCCTCAGGCAATAGAACGGCAGAACTGGACAGCATATATCTTTCCGCCTCAACTCCATGATAGCGTCTGACCGTAAACGACACGCCTTCCTTAAAAGGATGTATTTTCATTATTTCCGACAGTTCCGGAACCAAGGAATGAATAAAACTATCATTATAACTGAACCAGTCATCGCCAGTCGTCAGATACTCTGTTATCCGAATAATGGCTCCCTGTTCTTTTGAATAGGCCACCACCGGATAGCTTTTACCGACAGGTTGCCTGTTCGACAACGAGAAAGATTGCTGATATGTGCTTTTTTCATCTAAAATACGCTCTGTATAAAACGGTTTTTGAAAGCATATTGTAGCTTTATCCGAAGAGATAATACGCACTACTCCCAGTCCGTTAACCGGACGATTCAACAAATCAAACCCTCGGTCTATCTGTCCACTGACTTCAATTTCCCGCCCGATATATTTTTCGGGTATTTCCAAATAGATTTCTTTTTCCGCTACATATACAGGAAACACACCGTCGATCTTATCCATCCCGGCAACAAAAAACTCGTCAAACGGCTTGACGGAATCCTGTGCCTGAAGCAAAGCTGTGACACACAACAATATACCAATCACATATCTTCTTCTCTTCATGAATTTCTTTATTTACTTTTCATCATTAAAACCAAATACTATCTACAAGAAACATTGCCCGTTTTTTGGCAACCGGATCCGTAATTTTATGGCTATAATCAAGACTTTCCTCCTTTATTCTATTCAAAGCCTGCATAATGGAAACCAATAATTTCGACGAGGTTATCTTTTCTGATCTATCCAACAATTTAGCAAGTTTACTCACATAAAGCAGCTGCACTTTATACTTGGCGTCACTTACAGGAATATTGTCAGCCCATTCGGAAAATAATTCTTTATGTATGCTTTCCAAAAACTCATCTACAGACAACATATCCTCACAAACATTCTCCGTTCTTTCCACTTCCCGGAGAGAACGAATCATTTCCGACATCAGCTCTTCATAAAAACGATCGAACTCCCGGCTACCGTCTATTTCTAATTTAGTGGTAAGTTTTTCATCAAACATCCACACAGGCGGTTGTAATATGTAAGCTTGTATAAAGCTCATAACCTTCTTATTGTAATCAGCCTTTTCAGGTATGTAAATATGCTCCTCATCTGGTTCGGCAAGACGCTTTCCGCCTAAATGTGACAGCACATGTTGCACCCACTGTTTGTAATGCTCCAATACCGCTTCATAACGCCCCTGTAATACACGCAAGGACGTTTTATCCGTCACATTCCAGACATCCGGATGTTCACACAAATATTTCAGGTTCTCTATTCCTTGGGTATTCACCGCAACATGATCATTGCCCAGATCTTCTGCCTGAGCCCGTACATCCATTCTGCTTGAAAAATGTAATAAGGGATCTTTCTGTTTTTCCTGATTCCAAAGAGCCCTGTTCTTTTCTCTTTCAGAAGCATCCTTGCCCGGAAATATCCGATAGCCCCATTCGATGGCCCATTTATCATATTCACCGACACGTATCCGCCTGTTTTTCAAATCAACCTTATCTTGAGGCCGCAAAGCATAATTACACCGCACATAATCCATTATGGAACTACCGATACTATATTGGCTTAAAAAGTCATTATCACGTAATTGATCGATGGAGTAATGAGAACTACCCAGAAAATTATGTTCCAACCCTAATGTATGACCCACTTCATGTGTCAGCACTTGTTTTATCTGTTCGAATTGCAAAGAGTCCGGCAGCTCTATATTCCATGCCTGCGGATCATTCGCTCCACATTGAGCGAAATACCATTTCTGTTCCAAATTCAAGACACTGCAAAAAATACCGATGTGGCAAGCTATAATCTCACCGGACCGTGGTTCGCATGGAGTCGGTCCATAAGCGTTATTTTGCCCTGATATCTTCCATGAAATAAACGGATAAGTGCTGTCATAAATACTAAAATCAGGATCTTCCTCGGCAGTGGGAGCCAACCGTGCATCGATGGCATTCTTAAACCCGGCTTTCTCGAAAGCCGGACGCCAGTCGCGCACCGCTTCCATGATACAGTCGATGTACTTTTCCGGTGTATTACGGTCTATATAAAAAATAATAGGTTGTATGGGTTCTACCAGTTCGCCCCTCATGTATCTTTCTTCATCTTCCGCCCTTATTTCCAGCCGCCATCGTTTGACAACAGATTTCCGAATAGCAGGCTGATCTCCTTGAAAACACTCCTTGCCGATCGTAAAATAAGTTCCGGCATTTGCAGTAACTGCCTCCAATGGGTTCTTGGATAATAATTTAATGCAAATACCCGTATCCCAGTCTCCAATATAAGGAGACGAAACAGGCTTGCCAGACATTCTCATTGACGAACTTCGATAAGCTCGTGATGCGTGTATTAACAGACGGTTGTCATATCCTTTAATTTCTTTGATAGAATCTTTCTCTCTTAAACGCGTACCTATTGATAAATCAAAAGATACAATATCGAGAGTAAACAAAGGGAAATCTTTTAATATTTCACCGATCTCTACCAAACTACTTCCTTGAGTCTTTGTGATGATCGGCAATCTCTTGTAAAGTCTGCCATTTCCCCGTTGAACGGCAATCTTGGCATATACTCCTTCAGGGTTTTCTATCACTCTTTCATATTGTGGGTCCATTATCCACAACTCGTCACCCTTTTTTTGAAAACTAAAAAATACCGGACCTATCATGTCACCCGAATATCCAAATTTCTTTTCCATATCCCGGTCCGGACGGGCAGGAGCTGTCAGAATGGTAGTCGTTACTGCAAATTCACGTCCAACCAATGAATCCGGAATTTCCCAATATATATGTTTGTCACTTCGATAGGTAGTAAACATACCGGGAATAATTTCCACAGGGGCTTCCCCCTTTAAGAAAGTAGCAATACTTGGCTGTTGCCCGTACAAAAAAGTACAGGCAACAGCTAGAAATATTGCACTGATCATTCCTTTTAGCATAAGGATTAGTTCATACTATTCGTAATTATAACTAATATCAACAATCTTTCCGATAGGCTGATTGGGATCTTCGTAAACACAAATGCTGTTTTCTCCACGGGATACATCTCCCGCCACTGTCAGCTGTAATTCGACAACTAAACCCTTGTCAGCAGTATTGATACCCAATCCGAGAGACATACCGAGTTCTTCTTCATTTTCAGCATCCTTAAACTTCAAACACGTGATTTGTGCTGACGGGTCTGCTTCATATTGATAAAGTTCGACTACTCTTCCACGGTCTAGATCAATGCGATACAATTTATTACCTGAGGCCATAAATATAAGGTTTGCCGTATACGCATAAGAAGCAGTAAACTTTGCTGTTTCTACATTTACTTCAGATGGTAAAGCAAGCGTATAACGGGCAGCACAAACCGGATCTTCATCACTGAATTTGAACACTGTCAATTCTTGCCCGTTCTGTGGGGCAGCAATCGCATAGGCAAAATCTCCCTGACTTCCTCCTGTGACAATATCACGCATTTCCAAAGACGGATCAATCTTATTCGGATCAAAGGCATCCAACTCGTTGGATGACATAAAATATGTTTGAACAGGTTTCTGATCACTCCATTTAGTTCCATATCTACGTATATTTTGAGTAGCCTGATTTGACATATAAGCCATATAATCCGGAACGGATGCTCTAAGAAAACAATGATTTTCTGAGTCAAAAAACAGGAAGTTTTTTCCATACGAACCATAAGCAGAAATAATAGGAAGTTCACTTTCCTGTACCACTGAAAACGGTACACAAAATCCATCCATCGGAGCGCAATATGCTTTTCCGCTATTTACAAACAGTTCACCATGGGCATTCATTTTATAATATCCGATATTCAACGGCTCACCTTTTTCTACCGGTTCAAAAAGTATCTTATCAGAAGAATATTTCGTTATTAAAGTACTTGGAGTCAACAATGCCAAATCTTGATCGGTTACTAACATCAATGCCGGACTTACTGTAAATCCAAAGAAACCTAACATTTGTTTCAAAGTTGAATTTCCGTAATCTTTTCTTGCACTCACTGCCAAAGGCTTGCCTTCTAAAGGAAAAGACTGGTTCAATTCTGACTGAAATACATCCGGATAAACATAATATCCTTCTGAAGTACCCTCTACCGCTCCTAATACTCCTTTTCCTTCTTTTTCCTGCAATACAAACCAACAAGGATTTAAAGGACGGATAATTGCAATTTCACCTATCTGATACCAAGTAGTTCCATTCTTTTCATCCGAAACAACCAACATCAAACCTATATTATCCGATTCATTAGGCTCAACAGTTATCTTACATTCTTTTCCTACAGAATAATCCGTATAATCAGACAAACGGTCCGAACCCAATGTGGCATTCGGATTGAGACGCTTCCACTGAAATACAAGATTTTCTTCATTCTGTTCCAATGTCTGAGAAATCTGCGGCATGATTGAAACTTCCACCGCTTCTTCCTTCGGCATACGCAACTTGGTTTCAGGTATTACAATTTCCATCATATTCACATCATGATAATCGTAATCTCCCTTGTCATCGTAACAGCCTGTTTGCAATAAAGCCGCTCCGATAAAACTTGCTATATAGATGATATATTTCCTCATAACGTTTTTTCTTTAATCTTATTCATAAACAATTTCATCACCGTCTTCACCTAAAATAGGAGGATTTCCTGCTTCTCTATATTCCTTGTAAGCTTGTTTGACTTTGTCATAATCCTCCTCTTCCAGTTCCTCATACACACACCCACATACATCCATAATGAACATATATTTCTCGTCACTGTAGCTGCCATATTTATATCCGCTCCAACAACCCCATTCATCCGGTTTCAACTCCCACCTTACATTTAAAGATATTTGATGCTGCTCAACCAGCCCTTTGTCAAACTGATGAAGAGGATTGTTCAAATCAAACTCCAAAAAACAGCCATAGACTTTTCTACCTGCCTCTACTGCCGGACGTTTAATTTTATAATAGAATACCTGGCAAACTGTATCCAACTCAGTGTATGTATACTTGCTTTCCAACAATACATCTACCGACTTCTGATAATCACTATTCGGACTAACTTTCACACAGAAATCACGGTTCTCTTTCAAAAGATCCCCCTGTATTTTCACCGTAAAACTGTCTATGGCATAAGGATCATCTTTTTTCACATAGTCTGTATCAACCAATGTGCGGATATGCAGACTTCCATAGAAATTGATACGAGGTGTCTGATCATACAAGTCTATCTCATTCTCGCTGCATCCTGCATAGATGCCACAAACAAGAATAGCTAAAATAAAATATATAATACGTTTCATAAAACTTCATCATTTAGAGTTGTTTCCAAAAATATACTCATCATCCGGCAATGTCATCTGATAATGGGCTTCAGTCATTGTTTCTACCCCACAGCCGTAATAAGTGCTGTAATTATGCGCTTTCAAAAAATAGAAAAGTTGTCCTTCTGCAAAATATTCTTTTCTATATTCTTTCATTATTTCATTGATACGTTTAGTCTGGTTTTTGTCTTCTTCCGAAGTAGTATCAAGGTCATCATATCCGGTAGTCGGTATCTCATCACTGTAAGAAATACCCCGAGCAAAACGTACGGTGTTCAGTGCATCAGCACTTTCCGATGCAGAAGATGCACACTCTGCTACAATATAGTACATTTCAGGTAAACGTATCAACGGAACGGCATTGGCACCGGAATAAGTATATCCGCTATTCAAAGGTTTCTGGTTATATTTTCTACAGAAGACATTTGTCTGGCTTGCTCCGTCAACAACTTCAAACATTTCTGCAATTCTTCTCCAATCCGTATTCCCCGCACTAGCTGTTTCATAGAAAGCATTAAATTTATCTCCATCCAAGTAGAAATGTTGCTGGATGTTAGTATTCTCCATATCCATATAGTTTCCAATAAGCAGATTGGAGAATTCATTGACTGTTATTCCGAATATTTGCTCCGCATAACGTATGGAATTATAACTGGAAGCGGTCTGCGATTTGTACAACGTAAAATACTCTGAAGCAGCAATCACTTGTTTAGCATACTCCACAGCCAATCCTTTGCTTTCCGCATCCCCTTTATAACAATATACACGGGCCAGCATAGCTTTCACCGCATATAGATTCATACGAAATTCACGATTGACAAGAAAAGGATTTATCTCTGTAACATCTTCATCCATCTGATCGGTAAAGAAGTCAAGAGGGTCACTCTCTTTCAGCAATTTTTCAGCAGCATTCAAATCTTTGAGAATGGCATCAACCACTTCGCTGGCCGATAAAACAGGTGTAGCGTCTTTATCAAAAGCTGTACGGTAGGGTATAGCTTTGGATGTAGGATGTTCCTTATAAATAGGACCGAACATACGCAACAAATCAAAATGGAGAAAAGCACGAAGCCCGAGAGCCTCTCCCTTCATGGTTTCATAATAGCGTTCGGTTACTAAGACATCTTTATTTTTATCTACGTACTCCAGGAAGTTGTTAATATTGGCTATGATGTTATACATTGCCGAGTAAATCCCGTTTTTCTTACTCAAAAACATGTTCTCATAATCAAATACGATACTTTGATTGAAAACAGCGTTTGTATTATATCCCGGATAATCGGAATATAATCCTGCCAACTCATCCAAATATGCATAAGTCAAGTCTCCGGCATACAATGTCTTGGTGCCCAACTTCAAATAAATACCCGTAAGAGCATCTTTAAATCCGGATTCCGACTCAAATTGCTTGTCGGTAGGAATAGAAGTCTTCGGAGATACATCCAACCAGTCGCTGCAAGACATAAGTCCCAGCATGGTTGTTGTCAATAATATATATATTAACTGTTTCATACAAATATGTTTTTAATTAGAAAGCAACATTCAAAGCAAATGTAAACTGACGGGAATATGGATAGTATAAACCTCTTTCGCGTTTCACTGTAGACCAATAGAAAAAGTCTTCCATATTAAACGTCACTTTGGCAGAACTCAATCCCCAATGGCTGATAAATTTTGTATTGGTACGATCCATACGATAGTAGACAGACAACGAACTTCCTTGGAATATATTTTCATCCATGATAAACCGGGATGTAGCCTTCGTATCCCAACCGCTAGGATTAAGAGCACGGAATTGTGCTTTGTCACCTGGTTTAGCCCAACGCAACTGGCTCACACGTCGGTCTACATTATATTTCAGATTGGCATTTTCCACCTTATCAATCAAAGTCTGGTTATATACCTGACCGCCATACTGGTATCTGAAACTGACATCTGCTCCCCAACCTTTATATGTAAAGGAAGAATTAATATATCCTTGCCATTTAGGTTCTGTATTACCAATAGGAACTACATCATTCGCATTCCAGTTAACGGCGCTGGTCATTTCTCCGTTACGCTTTAATAATATTTCATTTCCGGAAGCGGGATCGATACCTAATGAACGTACTACCCAAATGCGGGAAAGAGATTCTCCTTCTTCATAACGTGGCAACGGTGTATCTTTCAGATTGGATGCATTCATGTCATTCCTATGTTTCATTGCTTCTGATATCTCCAACAATTTGTCAGTATTGCGAGAACCGTTTACTGTAATTGTCCAGTAAGCCTGTTTGGCAGTATTCTTATAAGGAATAGCCGACAGAGAAATTTCCCAACCTTTATTCTCTATCTTTCCCAGGTTTTCAGGATAACTGCTGAAACCAAGAGAAGGGGCAAGACTTACCGAAGTAACCATATTATCTGTTATTTTCCGGTAATACTCCACACGGGCGGTAAGACGTTGGTCTAAGAAACCGAGTTCCAAGGCAAGATTAGTGCTTTTGGTAGTCTGCCATTTCAAATTTTCATTATGCATGGCGAGGATTTCCGACCCTGTTGCATCCGATGAGTAATAAGGAAGCAGTAGATTAGAATATGTATAATAACCGTGTGCCTGATAAGGGTCAAAACCTTGCGAACCAGTCGTACCGTATGTACCCCTCAAAATGAAATCAGAAATAAAAGATACATTTTTCATGAAGTTCTCTTTTTTCAAATCCCAACGTAATCCGGTTGACCAGAAAGGAGCCCAACGGTTATTTCTTCCAAACTGTGAAGAGCCGTCCAAACGTATATTAAAGTCGAACGAATACTTATATTTATAAGAATAGCCTCCGGCAGCCACCCAACCAATGGAGCGTGTGGTCCTCTCATCTCCCGTCACCTTCTCATTATATTTCTTACCAAACAGCAAGTTATCCATATTATCATTCGGGAAACCGGTCACATAGTTTCCATAAGTTTCCGAATTATTCTCCAATACACTCATACGTGCATTAGCAGTCAGGTAGTGATCTTCCAGTTGCTTATTCCAGCTTCCTGTTAAATCTATGCCCCAATTGACAGCTTCGCTCTGACTTCTGCGATAATCACCTCTTAAGGTAGGATCAGTCACATTATCAAAAAGCGTATGCTGTGCAGGACGGAAAATATCACGATGTCCCACACTCTTGGACAAGTTGAAAGCTCCTTCAAACCGCAATTCATTAGTAGGATTATATTCCACCCTGAAAAGTTCACGTACGGTAAAGTTTTTGCTTTGATCTTTGCTGTTGAATGTTGTATTGTACATCGGATTCAGATAGCTCGACTCACCACCTACTCCTTCAAAATTATCAAGTCGTTTTTGTATTTCTCCGTTCTCTCCATACGGACGCAGATAGGGATTCAAACGGGTATATTCGCTAAAACTTCCCCACGGAGACTCATTAGCTACCGAATTATCCAACGTAATGCTATTCTTTAACAACACTTTTTTCAGACGATACTGAAAATCAAGTGAACCGGTCAATACATCACGCTTACTGTCTTTCATCACACCCGGAGAACTATTATATCCGACATACATCCGATAACGCAAAGCTTCGTCACCACCTTCCAACGTAACCGTATGCCGCTGTTGGAAAGCTGTCTGCAAAGGTTTGTCCAACCAATACGTATTGACTCCCGCCAATACTTCACGCAATTTAGATTGATAGAGCTTCCATTTTTCAACAGTCTCGCCACCGTATGTATAAAGCCCGCTTTGCAACTCTGCGTCTATCTTCTCTCTTGCATTCATCAGGTTATATCCGGTCATGTCCGGAGCTTCAATACGAAGTTCCCCACCATACGTCACCCAAATCCGCCCCGGTTTGGGAGTCTTGCTCTCGATAACAATTACTCCATTTGCCGCACGCGAACCATAGATAGCCGTAGCTGCCGCGTCTTTCAACACAACGATAGAAGCAACACGGTCGGGATCCATATCGGCAAGCGTCTGTATACTGATTTCAAATCCGTCCATGATAAGCAAGGGTTGGTTAGCATAAGTCTCATATTCACCCTGAACTGCCAATACATCATTACTGGTAGAATTAAACTCTACTGCCGACTGCGTAGCCATATCCATATTTGCACCGCCACGCATACGCATATCAGGCAAACCATTCGGATTAGATCCCATATTGATGTTATCCACAATACGAAGTCCGGGAGCAACAGCGGCTATCGCTTTAGCTACATTATTTGTACTATACTTTTTCAGATCTTCTCCTTTAATAGTAACGGCAGAACCGGTGAATCCCTCTTTCTTTCTATTAAACATACCTGTCACCACTACTTCATCCAACGCCTTCGTATCGGCTTTCATCACTACCGACATCTGAGATGAAGGATTCAAGAACTGGGTTTCCAAACCTACATACGATATTTTGACCCGGCTATCTTTCGGAACGTCAGAGAGCTGAAAATTACCATTATTATCTGTAATAGTACGGATATTACTACTAGGATCTTCCACTATAATAGTGGCACCAATCACCGGAAGTCCGTCTTCCTCGGAAAGAACTTTTCCTTTTACTTGTGAGAAAAACTTCTTAGAATCTTTTTTTGTGATATTTATGAATTGTCCGTCAATGTGGTATTTCAACGGATTTTTTCCAATAATCACTTTCAATGCTTCATCGACTGTAGCTTTTTCTACTTTTCCGGTAGAAGTATAAGAACTGATTTCATCGTAGATAAAAAGTACTTTATACCCCGATACCTTTTCAAAACGTTTAAAAATAGAAGGCAACCCTTCATTTTTAAACTCCATTGTTAGTTGCTTTTCCTTACCTGTTTGTGCTTCAACACGCCATGAATAGGCAAAAAGGAAAAACAAGAATAAGACAATGAACTTTTGTGCTTGATTCTTTTTCATAAGCCTGGATAGTTAAATAATATTTCATTCTTTTAATTGTATACGAAGTTTAAAAAAGAATGGTTACCCTTAAAAAGATTTTTTTTCAGAAATATATATTTCTATTCAGATTTATGACTTTTTGCTTGCTTTTTATTCGATAACTAGTTTTCCTGTTTCAAAATAGGCATGAACTCTCTCCATTCGGTTTAATAATTCAATCAAGTGAAAGATGTCTTGATGACGATTTGCAAAGAAATGCATACGAAGATCCATGATTTTGCTACTACGGAACTCAATATCTATATTATACCAACGTCCTATTTCTTTCATCATGTCAACTAGGGCAACATCATCAAAATAGAAAAATCCTTCCTTCCAATACAAAAATGATTCAATATCCACCTCATCCACTACCAATGTTCCGTTAGAAGAAAGTTGTGCACTTTGTCCCGGTCTCATTTCAACACTATGAACCCCACAAGTATCACTAACGGCTACCTTTCCTGTAATGAGCGTAACACGGACATCAGTTGGAGAGTAGCTACGCACATTAAATTCCGTTCCCAATACACGAACCTGCAAATTTCCACTTTTCACAATAAAAGGATGTTCTGTATCTTTAGCAACTTTAAAATAAGCTTCACCTTCCAAAGAAACGACTCTTTCTTTTCCTTTAAAAACTGTAGGATACGCCAAACGACTGTCTGAATTCAGGAAGACTTCAGTCCCCTCGGATAAAACAACTTTGAATGTTTCTCCTCTAGGAATACTTAATCTATGTATCTGTACTTTCTGCTTTCCCACTTCCTTGACTTCTGTCTGAAGAAGAGCATGGCTATAATCTATTTCTTTAGAAGACAACTGTGCGGTAGAGGAAGACGAAAGAGATTCTACTACTTCTTTTAACGGCTTTATTTCCTTCTCATCATTCACTTGTAAAGTGACTTCTTGAGCAATGTGGTCGGCTTGAAACACTTTAATGATTTCCGGTTGTGATGAAATCATCATTGCACGTAAAACCAAAATTATGACAACAGTTGCCGCCACACCTGTGACACTAGCCCACAGTATGCGTGTATACTTTCTCCTATTGTTTTTAGAATGTTTATTACGAAAATCTGCCAGTTCTTTCCGGACATCAACTGCCAGCATATTTTGTTCTTTCTGCATTTCTATCACAACCTCCGCCAAATCAGCACATGCTTGCAAACATTCTTCATCTTCTTTCAAATGATGCAATTGTTCAGCAGTTATATGAGAACGATTCTCCATGATTTCCAGGAGTTCTTCTTCCGACTTACTTATATTTATATTCTTTTCATCCATAAATAATGTATTCAATATATATATTTACGTTTTAAAGTCTGTTCCGGTTACCTTTTTGCCCCAATTCTTCACGAAGAATACGCAAAGCTTTCACTATATTCTTATGAATGGCTGCGACACTTACATTCAGCTCTTCGGCCACTTCTTTATATTTCTTATTATGAATATAGCATGCTTCCAGTATACGGTAATTATAAGGAGTCAACTTCTTCATAGCTTCACGTATACGCAAAACACGAGAATCAGAACATTGTGAATCGCTTTCTATCATTTTATCAGTTACTTGCGAAGTAAACTCTATATATTCTTCATGGATATTTTGCTTGCGCAGATAGTCAATGCAACGTGTACGAACGATTGTATAAAGATAAGTTTTTGCTGTGGATTCTTCTATCTTTTCATAATTACGCCATAAATATTCAAAAGCATCACTTACGATATCTCTGCATACTTCAGCGTCATTAATAAAATAGTATGCAAAATATACAAATTGTGCATACCATTCATTAAACATTTTGTCAAAAGCCGCCCTGTCATCCATTTAATATCGTATTCTTATAATTTTTTTCAGCAGACAAATATACATTAAAACTTAATACGCAGTTGCATTTGTATATCTGCTTTTTTATTCCCATGGATTAAATCATTGCCAGAACCTATTTCATTACGGTCTAAATAGACAGTTTCGCCAAACTTAGCTACTAACAGGAAATGTTTGTTCAGTTCATACCTCAAACGGATGCTACACCGGAACCCGTGACCCTGG
>ERZ777306.4039-NODE-4039-length-14064-cov-8.670854_pt1 | contig 14064 bp, 11 predicted proteins | sample MGYA00374966_ERZ777306 | MGnify/ENA primary metagenome ERZ777306 (study PRJEB29329, sample SAMN06343882) | mouse gut metagenome | isolation source: Mouse cecum | place: Austria: Vienna | collected 2014-11-15 ...
AGAGGTAAATGTAATTATGAAAATAACTTTAATTATTGTTGCCACATTTCTAATCTCTGCTGTAATTTTTATACCAATTGGGGTATTTATAAGAAAAAAAATTGCAGAATCTAAAATTCAAAGTGCAGAAAACGAAGCTAAAAGATTAATTGAGAACATAAAAATAGAAGCTGAAAATCTAAAAAAGGAAGAATTGATTAAGGCTAAAGAAGAAGTTTTACAAATAAGAAATGATTTAGATTTAGAGATTAAAGAAAGAAGAGGCGACATTCAAGCACAAGAAAGAAGATTAATTCAAAAAGAAGAAAACTTAGAAAAAAGAGTTTCTGCTTATGATAGTAAAGAAAAAGAGTTAGAAAGAAAATTAGCAGATAACGAACAAAAAAGACAAGACTTAGAAAAAGTTTATGAAAAGCAAATGGAGGAATTACAAAGAATTTCAGGATTAACTCAAGAGCAAGCAAAACAACAATTATTATCAGATTTAGATAAAGAAATTTCTCAAGAAAAAGCGCAATTAATTAGAGACTTAGAAGCAAAAGCTAAAGAAGACGCTGTTAAAAATGCTAGAGAAATAGTAAGTTTTGCAATCCAAAAGTGTGCTGCTGATCATACTTCAGAAACAACAGTATCAGTTGTTTCACTTCCTAGTGATGAAATGAAAGGAAGAATTATAGGTAGAGAAGGTAGAAATATAAAAACTTTAGAAACACTTACTGGTATTGATTTAATAATTGATGATACTCCAGAAGCAGTTATTATTTCTGGATTTGATCCATTAAGAAGAGAAGTTGCTAGAATTGCTATTGAAAAATTAATTGAAGATGGTAGAATTCATCCAGCCAAAATCGAAGAGATGGTTGAAAAGGCAAAAGAAGAAGTTGCAACTATTATTAAAGAAGAAGGTGAAAGAGCTGCTTTAGAAACAGGTGTTAACAATCTTCATCCAGATATAATAAAATTAATTGGAAAATTAAAGTATAGAACAAGTTATGGACAAAATGTATTAAATCACTCAATAGAAGTTTCTAATTTAGCTAGAATAATGGCAGAAGAATTAGGAATTAATTCTAAAATTGCTAGAAGAGCAGGTTTATTACATGATTTAGGAAAAGCGTTAGACCATGATATGGAAGGAACACATGTTGAATTAGGTGTTGAAGTTCTTAAGAAGTATAAAGAAAATGAAACAATAATCAATGCTGTTGAAGCTCATCATGGAGATGTTGAACCTCTTACTTTAGAAGCTGTTTTAGTACAAGCTGCTGATGCAATTTCTGCTTCAAGACCAGGTGCTAGAAGAGAAACACTAGAATCATATATTAAGAGACTTGAAAAACTTGAAGAAATAGCAGATTCTTTTGAAGGTGTTGAAAAATCATTCGCAATCCAAGCAGGACGTGAAGTTAGATTAATAGTAAAACCAGATAAAGTTTCAGATGCCGATATGGTTATAATGGCTAGAGAAGTTGCTAAAAAAGTAGAAAATGAAATGGAATATCCAGGACAAATAAAAGTAAATGTAATTAGAGAATCTAGGGTAATTGATTATGCAAAATAAAAAAGTAGAGCAATGCTCTACTTTTTTATTTTTAGTATTGACTTTATTAAATAATGCACATATAATAGCTGTACAAAGCATTTTTAGGAGGTCAAATAAAATAAATATGTACACAAACGCATACACTTTTAACAACAAATATGAAAACTTATCAGATGAAGACCTAATTAATAAAATTAGATTAGGTGATGTTAATGCGCAAGATTACTTATTGGAAAAATATAGGAATATAGTTACAATGAAGTCAAATCGTTTTTTTCTAATAGGAGCTGAAAGTGATGATATGATTCAAGAAGGTATGATTGGTCTTTTTAAAGCAATACAATCATTTGATTTAGAAAAAAATATTTCTTTTAAAACTTTTGCAAATTTATGTATTGAAAGACAATTAATTACTGCTATAAAAACTTCTAATAGACAAAAGCATATGCCTCTAAATTCATATTTTTCACTAAATATTACAGCATATAATGAAAATGAAGATACAGAAGTTATAGATATTTTAGATGCTAATATTGTGGAAGATCCTTTAGAAACAATAACTAAAAGAGAATATAGAGAATTTTTAGAAAATAAAATAGATCAAAATTTAAGTTCTTTTGAAAAGAAAGTATTAAATAGATATATTCAAGGAGAAAGTTATATTGATATAGCAAATAAACTAAATTCTCCTGTAAAAGCGATTGATAATGCAATACAGAGAATTAGAAAAAAAGCAATAAAATGTTTAAGTAATGAAGATTAAAACTTTAGAAAAAAATTCTAAAGTTTTATTTTTTTATATTTATAATTAACAGATATAAGTTGACATAATTTTAAAAACAATATATAATATAAAACATAAAAATACAGGAGGTGTACAATATGTACTGGTATTATCGGAAAGAAAAGATAGAAACATATGGTCATTCTAAAGTGCTTATTGTCTGTGAAAAAGGTAATGGTTTAAGAAACTTTAAAATACTGGCACGTAATAATAGTGAAATCAAAGTTGGATTTTCTATTGGACCAGTTTGTGTTTCAGAATATGCCATATATCACAAAAACCACACGCAGTATATAAAACAAGTATATTACATTTTGGATGTTATGACTGGAAAAATACGTAGAGTTCAGCGAATAAGTGCAAATACAACTTTTCCCAGAGCGTTTAACAAATCCGTGGTTTTGTTTGGATCACAGGAAAATGTTAGTTACACAATGTTTTCATCTGAGAAGGAATACTATGTGAAACCATATAATAAGATTACAGTGGAAGATAGTGGAGCATATAGTCTTGACTGGTTTAACATTGAAGAATTGCCAAAAAATGTTTTTGAATTGGATTTCAGAAAAGAAGAAGTACAGAAAGTGCATGTAGTAACATTCCTTAAATAAGGAAGTAAGTAAAGGACGTCATAGTGTTAAGCTGTGGCGTCTTTTGTAATTAATTTAAAAATTAGATGTTGAAAAAAATATATAATAATGTTATACTAGTTCTGTTATATAATATGCCCTCTTAGCTCAGGTGGTAGAGCACTTCCTTGGTAAGGAAGAGGTCGGCGGTTCAAGTCCGCTAGTGGGCTCCAAAACATATTGAGAACATTAACGGACTTGAAAAGGACGAGCCTCATATAATGAGGCAAAAACAGTCTAGTAGACTGTTTTTAGGACGCGGCTCGCCAAGTCCGCTAGTGGGCTCCAAACTTATTTATGGAGGAAAAAATGAAAATAGGAATAGTAGGACTTCCAAATGTTGGAAAAAGCACTTTATTTAATAGTATAACAAAAGCTGGTGCAGAATGTGCAAATTATCCTTTTTGTACAATAGAACCTAATGTAGGTGTTGTTGCAGTTCCAGATGAAAGAATTGATAAATTAGCTGAGATTTATAACCCACAAAAAGTTACAAATGCAGTTGTAGAATTTGTTGATATAGCAGGGCTTGTAAAAGGAGCCAGCAAAGGGGAAGGTTTAGGAAATAAATTTTTATCACATATTCGTGAAGTAGATAGTGTAGTTCAAGTTGTTAGATGTTTTGAAAATTCAAATATAGTTCATGTTGATGGAAGTATAGATCCAATTCGTGATATTGAAACAATAAATCTTGAATTAATTTTTGCTGATTTGGAAACAATAGAAAAAAGATTAGAAAGAGCTAAAAAACTTTTAAAGTCAGATAAAAAATATCAACTTGAAATTGATACTTTAGAAAAAGTTAAAGTAACATTAGAAGAAGGAAAATGTGCAAGAACATTAGAATACTCTGATGAAGAAAGAGATGTTTTAAGAGAAAGCTTTTTATTAACTATGAAACCAACATTGTATGTTGCAAATGTTTCGGAAAATGAATTAGAAAATCCACAAGATAATGAAAATGTAAAAAGAGTTATAGAATATGCAAAACAAGAAGGTGCAGATGTAATTCCTTTATGTGTAAAAATTGAAGAAGAATTAAGCACATTAGAAAAAGAAGATAAAACAGAAATGTTAGAAGCACTTGGCTTAGAAGAATCTGGATTAGATAAATTAATTAAAGCAAGTTATAAATTATTAGGATTGATGTCATTTTTAACTGCTGGAGAACCTGAAGTTAGAGCTTGGACAATAAAAATAGGAACAAAAGCTCCACAAGCTGCTGGAAAAATTCACTCAGATATAGAAAGAGGATTTATAAAGGCAGAAGTTATTTCTTTTGATGATTTAATAAATAAAGCAAATTGCTCAATGGTACAAGCAAAAGAAAAAGGCTTGGTTAGACAAGAAGGCAAAGAATACATAATGCAAGATGGAGACATTGTTTTATTTAGATTTAATGTTTAATATTACATTAGTATTACAAATGAAAAAAATGTAAAAAAAACTTGCATTAAAAATTTTGTATGTGTTATAATATGAACAGATGTTAAGTAATAGGGAGATGGAAAAAAGATGAAATTAAGAAAAGTAAAATTATTAGTTAGTTTAATCATTGTTTTAGTAACAGTATCAGTTGTTTGTAATGTTAATTCATTAGCTACAACACCAGCTGTTACAGTGAAACCAGGAAATTCTAATGCAAATTCAGTTTTAACAAATGAAGCATCAGAAAATACTAAGGCAACAGAGGAACAAGGAGCAACAAGAAACAATTCTACAAATAATACGAGAAATACAAATAGAACTAGTAACAATACTAATACAAACACAAATGGAACAAACACAAATAAAAATGAATCTAATACTAATAGTACAAAGAAAAGCAAATTACCTTATGCTGGAACAAATGGAACAGTAGTATTTATTGTAGTAGCTCTTGCAGCTTCAGCAGTATATGCTTACAAAAAAGTTTCTGATTATAATATTTAATTATAATAAAACTGAAATAATATGGGGCGCACCTTTGTAGTGCGTCTTTTGTTTTGGAAAAGTTTAATATAAATATCTTGAAAGTATTGAAATTATCAAATTTATTTGATATAATTCTAAAGAATATTTTACAAAAGATACAAATGAGTGAGCTCTCTTTGTATCTTTTTTGTTTAGTGAGGAAATATTATGTTGTTTTTAGAAAAATTAGAACAAAAAAAAATATATATTTTTTTAGTTATTTTAATCTGCATGTTAATTGGAATTACATATGCAGTAATTTTCGTACCTAAAACTTTTGTTTCTTCAACATCTGTAATGTTAATAAAGGTTCAGAAAAATGGAGAAGAAACAGAAAATACTGGAAATGTTGAATTAACTAACAATTTAATATCAACATTAGAAGAAGTAATCAAAAGTGATTCCAGCATAGAAGAAGTAAAAGAAAGAATAACTATAAATTCACAAATAAGTAGTAAAAATATTTCAGTAAAAAGAGTGTCTGATTCAGATACTTTTCAAATAAGAGTAAAAACTTTAAATGAAAAAGAATCTTTGGAATCTAATTATGAAATTACTGAATTATTTTCAAATAAAATAAAGTCAATGTATAAAGATACAGAAGTATATATAGTAGATCCATCACATATAGTAAGTTCTAATAAAACTATGGCTATTATATTCTTTGGAATAATATCAATATTAATTGGTGCAATAATTGATTGTATATATATAATAGTTTTAGTTTATTTTGAGAAAAATATAAAAAATAGCAAAGATGTAGAAAGTAATTTATCTTTAAAAAGTTTAGCTTCAATTCCAGAAATAAAAGAATCAAATATAAAAATTATTGAATCTGAAAATCAAAAAACATTAACTAATAAAGCATTTAAGCAATTAAGATCAAACATTCAATTTTTAAATGTAAATAATAAATCTAAAAATATTATTTTAATAACAAGTCCTTTAAGCAAAGAAGGAAAAAGTTATGTATCAGCTAATTTAGCGATAAGTTATGCTAATGTAAACAAGAAGGTTATTTTAATTGATGCTGACTTAATATCAGGAATACAAGCTAATGTTTTTAATATACCAAATGAAATTGGACTTTCTAATTTTTTATCAAATTTAGATTCATCAGGTATAGAAATAAATGAAAGAATAAATAGTTTTATTAAAGAAAGTAATATTAAAAATTTAAATATTATAACATCAGGTACAATACCACCAAATTCATCTGAATTATTAAGTTCACCTAAATTTGCTGAGATGCTTAAAGATTTAAGTGTATTTTATGATGTAATAATATTAGATGGACCACAGATTTTGAATAATGTAGATTCTTTAATTCTTTCAAGACAAGTTAATTCAATAGGAATAGTAACACTTGAAAAGAAAACAAAAAAAGATGATTTGTGGAAAGCCAAAAGAGATATTCAAAATGTTGGTGGAAGAATAATTGGTGTAATTTTAAATAAAGTAAAAACTACAGAAAAAGTGGATTATAAAATATTTAAAAATTTAAAAGAGAAAATAAAAAATTATATATTAAAATTAAGAGAGAATAGAAAACAAAAATTATTAGAAGAATCTAAAATTGAATTTGAAGAAAAAGAAGAAACTGCTACAATGGTAGTTGATATCCTACAAGTAAGTGAAAATGAAGATAATAATACAGATAAAGAAATAACAGAAAAGGCTGAATCTAATCTTGAAATAAAAGAAGAAACAGAGGAATCAATTGAAACTAAAAAGGATATAATAGATGAAAATACAAAAGAAGTTTCTGAAGAACAAGATATTATAGTACTTGAAGAAACAGATTTAAAAGAAATCAAAGAAGAGCCTATAAAAGAAGATATATCAAAAGTAAACAATTTTATGAATAAAGAAACTTTGGCAATAAAAAAAGTAGTAAAAAGGTGTTATAAAAAATGTAAAATAAAGATTGCCAAGATGTATAAAAAAATTAGAAAAACTAATGAAAATGAAGAACAAAAAATACATACAAGTAATAATGCTGAAACAAAAAAAGATTCTGAAAATATAGTATTAGTTATTGTAGATGCAAATAATGAATTATGTAGAGCATTTTCTAAAAATTGTTATACAGAAAAATTGGTAAGAGGACTAGATGCAACAGATGGGTTTATAAAAGCCAATTATGCATCATACTTAGTTAAAAAAAGAATGGAAGCTTTAATGTTAATGTATTCATTAACTAAAAAGCAAGTAAGTAGAATTGACCCTATGATATATGTAACATTAAATGATTATGATGATCATGTGTGGCTTGAAGAAAAGATGCCATCAAATAAAGCTGAATCATATGTATTTTGTATGTCAAAAGATTATCCTAGAAATGAAGGAGAAAGTAGAAAAAATTATATTGAAAGATGTAAAAGATTAAGAAAAGAAGATTTGTATAATGCTGAAATAGAAATTGAATATAATATAGATTTATTATGGAAATCAAGTAAAATGAAGTTTTCAGATAAAATAGCGATGAATAAATATGCTAAAATGTATGGAATAGAAAAAAGGAAAAAAGATTTTGAAGAAGACAATTTTATAACTAATTATTCAGATGAAGATTATATTGGTGAAGATGTAAATAATTTTTCAAAAAGTAAAAAGTATTCAAAAAAATCAAAGGGTATAAATCCAATAAAGAAAATAGAAGTTGAACAAGTAAAAGTTAAAACTGTTGAAGAGATTTCTAAAGAAGTTGAAGAAGAATTAAATGCCAAAAAAAGTGAAACTTTTAATTTGAAATTTCCTGAAATAGATGAATTAAATGATAGTGAACTACAAAAACAAGAAAAAAGAAAAGAAACAGAGGTTTTAAAGAAAATTCAACGAGAAAAAAATGCAAAAAGAAAAAAAGAAGTTAGGGCTAAAAGACAAAAAGAACGTGAAGAAAAAAACAAACAACGTCAGGAAGCAAGAAAAGCAAAAGAAATTGAACGTGAGAAAAAAATGGAAGAGGCTCGAATTGAAGAAGAACTTCTTGTAGATAATTTATATCCCAAAACTAAACATAATAAAGATTTATAAAAAGAAATAATCGTCGAATAAATTTCATTTTCGACGATTTATTTTATCAAAAATATTGAAATTATTGGAAGATATTTATATAATATTATTAATTGTAAAATAGAAAAATTAGGAGGAACAAATGACAGATTTATCTTATGTTGAATTATGTGGGTTAAAAGCAAAAGCTGCAATGAACTTTAGTATGACAGAAATAGGAGTTAGAAGTTTAGATGATTGTGGTGTAGAATTTGAAAAAATGAGAACACTAGCTTGTGAGTTACAGCTTAGAAAAGCAAAAGCTCCTTCAAGTGTAAAATTAAGCATGGAGGAATTAATGGATTCTGATGAATTAAAAAAGGTTTATACTATTCCATTAACTTTAAAAAATGGGCAAGAAGTTATGGCGATTGTAGATAAGAGTGGAAGAAGTATGGCAGTTGAGCTTAAAGATGAAGAAGGTAAATCAGCTAATTTTGTACTATCAGGTAGATTAAAAAACGAAATAATGAAAAATCCAAAAGAGATTCAGAAAATGCTTACTTCAGAGGGATTAGCAAAACATTTAGGGTTAGGAGATATGTTTGTACCCGAAAATATAGATGAATTATCTGAAGGAATAGTAAAGAAAAATTTGGTTCCAACTAAACAAGAAGTTGAAGATAAAGGTGATGTAAAAAAAGAAGACTATGATGCAGAAAAGGTAAAAGGAAAAGATGCTCCTCAAAATGCAAAAGAAGCAGAAGAGGAAGAAGTTGATTTAGAAGAAGTCGCTAAGACTGTTGGAACAAGTAAAGAAGCATTAGAAAAGTTTATGGAAGCAGAAGGAATAACAGATAAAAATAAGATAAAAGGTGTTAAAGCCATGACTGATATAGAAGGTCTAGAAGCATTACTTGGACAAAAATTACCAGAGCAAAATTCAACTGTATTAATTATAAAAGCTGAAGGAGAATTAAATAAAGATGATGGATATATTGTTAATACAGATGGGAGTACATTGTTAAAAAAACAAGATAATGTTAATGAAGTTGCAGAAGAATTAATTCCAGAACACGCATGTTCTGAAACAATAAAAGATGTTAATGATACAAAAACCAAAAGTGATATACAATATATTGAATATACAGATTCAAATAATCAACAAATGAAACAAGAAATGGATCCTCAAAAAGGTAATACAGAGATTGATATGCTTAGATATGCACAAAATAAGGTTGAGTATTTAAAAATGCAAAGAGATTCAGCATTAGAACAACTAAATTCAGGAGAATTTAATAGTCAGGCAGATTATTTAACTAAAATTGCTGAAATACAAGATACTTATAAAATGGAAATTGGAAACCTACAAGCAGAAACAGGTGTTAGTTTAGAGGATATATATCAAGATGCCAAAGGAGAAGCTGAAAGTACTTATGAGAAAGCTGGTGTTGAAGAAGTAAAGGAGGATACAAAAGATGTAATTGGAGTTGCAGGAAAAGCATTAGAAACAGGAGTAGCAATTGCTGGTATTGCAACAGGAGTAAAGAAGATTACAGAAAAAGATGATAGAGATCCAAGAGAGCAACATGGAAACTCTCATGAAGATGGAAGAATTCCATTTTGGATGCAAGAATAATAAAAAGGAAGAGAGTAATATGAAAAGAAACATTTTAATAGGAGGAGCATGGCCATATGCCAATAGCTCATTGCACTTAGGACACATTGCAGGACTAATTTCAGGAGATTTTCTTGCAAGATATTATAGATTAAAAGGTGATAATGTTCTTTATGTATCAGGTTCAGATTGTCATGGAACACCAATTACAGAAAGAGCAAAAAAAGAGAAATGTTCACCCAAAGATATTGCAAGTAAATATGATGAAGAATTTAATAGAATGTTTGAAGGATATCAATTTTCATATGATTTATATTCAAGAACATTTGATGATTATCATAAAGAAAAAGTAAAAGAATTATTTAGAAAGTTATATGATAATGGGTATATTTATGAAAAAATAGAACCACAAGCTTATTGTGAACATTGTAATAAATTTCTATCAGATAGAGAAATTATTTTAGCATGTCCAGAATGTGGAGCTGAAACAAAAGGAGATCAATGTGATAGCTGTCTTCACGTTCCAACAGGTAAAGAACTAATGGATGGTAATTGTATAGATTGCGGATCTAAAGTTGTAGAAAGAGAAAATAAAGTATTATATTTAGCTCTTTCAAAATTTCAAAAACAAATAGAGGATCATACAGAAAAAGTAAAATCAGAATGGAGAATAAATGCTCAAAATGAAACAACTAAATATTTAAAACAAGGATTATTAGATAGAGCAGTAACAAGAGATTTAACATGGGGAGTAGATATTCCTATCGATGGTTATGATGACAAAAAAATGTATGTATGGATAGATGCAGTTTTAGGATATGTCACAAATACAATGAAACTTTGTGAAGAAAGAAAAGATTGTACTTGGGAAGACTTTTGGAAAGAAGGGCATAACAATAAAATATATATGTGTCATGGAAAAGATAATATAATGTTCCATAGTATAATTTTAAATGCACTATTATTAGGTCAAGAAGAAAACTATCACTTAGTAGATACAATAGTTTCAGCAGAATATTTGAATTTCAATGACCAAAAATTTTCTAAGAGCAAAGGAATTGGAATGACAGCTTTAGAAGCATTAGATTTATATAATTCAGATTCACTTCGTTATCATTTATTATCTAATGGACCAGAAAAGAAAGATACAAACTTTACAATTGAAGATTTTGAAAATACACATAATGGTGAAATTTTAAATAAATTTGGAAATCTAGTAAATAGAACATTAAGATTTAAAGGATTAGAAGAAGTTCCAGCAGGTAATTTAGATGAAAAAATAAAAGATTCAATAGAAAAAACTTATGAAGAAGTTGGAGAATTAATTGAAAAATTAGAATTTAGAGAAGCAGTAAAAAGAGTGATGGAACTAGTAGAATTAGGAAATAAATTCTATGACGAAACAGAACCTTGGATTGCAAAAAAAGAAAATATTGAAGAATTTAATAATATTATCTATACATGTACAGTAATAATTGCAAATTTATCAAATTTATTTGAACCAGTAATGCCAACAGCATGTAAAAAAATTAGAAAATATTTGAATTTATCAGAAGGTAGTTGGAGTTTTGTAACAGTAGAAAAAGAATTGAAACTAGAAAATATAGAACCATTATTTAGTAGAATTGAAAAGAAATAGGAAGGTCAAAAAATTATGGGAAAAATATTTGTAATAGATGGAACTGATGGAAGTGGAAAACAAACTCAATTTGATTTACTAAAACAGCATTTAGATAAAGAAGGAATAGAATATAAAACTGTAAGTTTTCCTAATTATGATAGTCCATCATCTTCACTTGTAAAAATGTATTTATCAGGAGAGTTTGGAGAAAATGCACAAGATGTTAGTCCTTATATAGCATCAACCTTTTATGCAGCAGATAGATATGCAACATTTCAGAAAGAATATAAAAAATATTATGATGAAGGTGGAATAATTCTTGCAGATAGATATACAACAGCTAATATGGTACATCAAGCAGGAAAAATTAAAGATGAAAAGGAAAGAGAAAAGTTTTTAAATTGGTTATTTGATTTAGAATTTAATTTATATAGTTTGCCAGTTCCTTCAAAAGTATTTTTCTTAAATATGCCACCAGAAAAAGTAAAAGAACTTATAAAAAATAGGGAAAATAAATTTACTCACACAGCTACAAAAGATATTCATGAAAGAGATCCAAAACATTTAGAAGATGCGTATAATGCTGCATGTAGCTTAGTAGATAAATATAATTGGAATGAAATTAAATGTGTTAGAGATAATATATTAAGAACAAGAGAAGATATTCACAAAGAAATATATGATATAGTATATAAAGAAATACAAAAGAAATAAAACTCATGAGGGTAAAGTATGAGAGGAAAAATCGTTAATTTATGCATAGGTTTCATGAATTTATTTTATGGAATATTAATTGTATTTTTTACAATATATGTTCCACAAGATAAAACGTTACTTACAATTCAGGAAAATTATGTTGTAAAAAATTTAATATTAGCAATATATATAGTAATGGCATCAATAGTATTAATTGATATTATACAAAGCTATAATCACAGAAGTGATACAGTATTTAATACATCTTATATAATTGGTGCTTTTGCAATAAGCTTTTTATTGATAAAAGAACCAAGTATAGGATTGCTTAATATAATATCAGGATTAATTATATTATTTAAAAGTATAAAAGAAAATTTAGTTGAAATAAATAGCACTACTGCAATATCGATTGCAATTGTTGTAATTTCTGTAACATGTATTATAGGAATAGTTTCGTTTAAATATGCAGATATTGGTGAAAACATCAAAAATAAAGAAAATAAGGATGAAACAGCATACAAAGTAGACTATTTTAAATATATAACAGAATTAGATATTACAGATCCATATATAAATATAAAAAAGGATGGAAAATATGGATATGTAAATCAATATGGTGAAAGTGTTGATATTAAGTATAATTTTGAATATGATTATGCAAGTCCATTTATTAAAATAAATGTATATGATAAAGATTTTTATATTGCACTAGTTTGTAAAGATGGAAGTTCATATATAATTTTAAAAAATGGAAGAACAGTAATGTCATATAGAACAGAATCTAATGATGATAATTATGAAGCCAAAATGAAAGAACTAGAGAAAGTTTATAAAGAAACTTTAAGCCAGCCAGGTGATATGCAATTTGAAATTCCAAAGGTAACTGATCATATGGTGAGAGCAGAAGTATATTCAGAAGTTCAGTCAGAATACACATTTAGATATGATTATAGTGATGAATATGATGTAATAGTTACACAATCTAATTTAGGACATAATGATAAATATGAATTTGCTAGAAAGGATGACATAAATATTAGAATTGCATTAGATACAGAAAATTTGGATTATGACTCAAAATATTTATATCTATATTCAAATGGCACAATTCCATTTTTTGAAACAGATAAAAGAACTCAAGGATGGTTTACTAATTATGGTATGAAAAATCCAATGACAGGAAAAGCGCAATTATTAGACTTTTTTGAAGAAAAAGTATTACTTAGAGATTATAATACAAGTACAATATATTTTATGAATTTAGAAAAGCAAGAGAAAGTGTCTGAAGAATATAAAGATATATATATATGTGATGATGGAAGATATATAGTTAGAAAAGATGATGGTTTCTTTAAAGTAATTAATGAAGAGTATAATAAAGTGTTTGAAAAAGAATATGCTTCAATAAATCCAAGATTAATTGAAAGTGATTTATATTTAACAACAGATACATTAGATAATATAAAATTTAATGACTATGGATATGCAGATACAATTAATTGGAGTTTGATTAATAAAAATGGGGATGTTGTTTTAGATGGAATAGAACAAGTATATGATTTATATTATAAGCTTCCAGAAGATAAAGATATTGATGAAGAAAATTATTTAGAGTTTATAGAGAATGTTAAGAATTTAGATTATCATTTTGTTGGAGATAAATTCTATCAAAACTATTAAATAAAAAATAAATAAATGTAAATAATAAAAATAGAGTACAAAACTCTATTTTTATTTTTTTGGAGGTTTATATTATGGATCAAAAAATAAGATGTACAGTAGAAAGCTGTAAGTATAATAATTGCGATAACAGAATGTGTGAGTTAAATCAAATAGAGGTTCAAGCATGTCCAGGATGTTCTAATGGAAGTGCCAAAGATGAATCAATGTGTGGAAGTTATAAATGTAAGTGTCATTAAAATAAGATAATAAAAATTTAGGGATTATTATTAAGAATATCCCTAAATTTTATTTTATAAATATAAATTTAGGAGGAAAAAAATGAAAAGTAATTTGAAAATTAAACTTTATGAATTATTTGATGAATGGCTAAATTACAAAAGAACAAAGGTTAAAGAATCTACTTATTTTAATTATAGTTTTGTAGTAAATGAATGTTTAAAAAAATATTTTAAAAATGTAGATTTAGATGATATTGAAAATTCTAGTTTTTTCTCTTTCTGTTAATACTTCAATTTCTTTATTATAAATTACTGGCATATC
>ERZ777306.4040-NODE-4040-length-14064-cov-4.591762_pt1 | contig 14064 bp, 10 predicted proteins | sample MGYA00374966_ERZ777306 | MGnify/ENA primary metagenome ERZ777306 (study PRJEB29329, sample SAMN06343882) | mouse gut metagenome | isolation source: Mouse cecum | place: Austria: Vienna | collected 2014-11-15 ...
CTACGGCCCGTGGGTCGACTACTTCTACGAAGGAAACTCCTGGACATACACTCTCTTCACGCCCTCTCAGATCGATAGACTGATCAAACTATGCGGAGGTAAAAAAGAAATGCTCCGCCGTCTGCAGTACGGATTCGACAACGGACTCGTCGACATAGCCAACGAACCGGGCTTCCTTGCTCCGTTCATATTCAGCCACTGCGACCGTCCCGACCTGACGGCCGACTACGTCGACGCCATACGCCACCGCAGCTTCTCCATTGAAAAAGGTTATCCAGATAATGAAGACAGCGGAGCCATGGGTTCGTGGTACGTATTCACCTCAATCGGGCTATTCCCCAACGCCGGACAAGACTTCTATTACCTCATTCCGCCTGCATTCTCCCGCGCGGACCTCACCATGGAGAATGGTAAGAAAATCACAGTCACCGCACGGCGCCGTAGCCCCGACGCCCGCTATATAGCTTCAGTCACCCTCAACGGATGCACCCTCAATCGCTCATGGATACGCCACGACGAAATCGCACAAGGCGCGGTGATCGAATACGAACTCTCATCCGACCCCACCGAATGGGCTTTGGCCGAATTCCAAAGCACACGCGAGCGGCGCCATCCTTTCGGCGTCAATCTCGCCGGAGCCGAGTTCTTCCATAAAAAAATGGACGGCGTTGGCCGATTCAACATCGACTACCACTACCCGACCACACGCGAACTCGACTATTGGGCATCAAAAGACATGAAACTTATCCGTCTGCCCTTCAAGTGGGAACGCCTGCAGCGCGAAGTCGAAGGCCCGCTCAGCGCCGACGAACTCGAGTACATACGCTACCTCCTGCGTCAGGCCGACGAACGCGACATGAAGATACTTCTGGACATGCACAACTACGGACGACGCAAATACATGGGACGTAACCGCATCATAGGCGACACCCTGCAGCCCGCCCACTTCGCTCAGGCATGGGCCGCCATAGCACGCGAACTCAAGGACGAACCCGCTCTCTACGGCTACGGACTCTGCAACGAGCCGCACGACATGCTCCCCGAATGCCCTTGGGTGGAAATCGCACAGACTGCCATAGATTCCATACGTGCCGTCGACCGCCGCACGGCCATAGTCGTGGCCGGCAACACATGGAGTTCGGCAGAACGATGGCCCGAAATTAATCAAGGACTCGAATCGCTGCGCGATCCCTCCGACAACCTTATCTACGAAGCACATTGCTACTTCGACAACGACGCTTCGGGAATATACCGCAAAGGCTACGACGAGGAAGAAGCCTATCCGACAATAGGAATCGACCGCGCCCGTCCCTTCGTCGACTGGCTGAAAAAGCATGGCAAACGCGGCATGTTCGGCGAATACGGCGTCCCAGCCGACGATCCCCGATGGCTCGAATGCCTCGAACTTTTCCTCGACTACCTCGCCGAAAACGGGGTCGAAGGCACCTATTGGGCCGCAGGAGCGCGATGGAACAAATACATCCTCGGCGTGCATCCTGAAAACAACTATAGCGTCGACCGCCCGCAAGTTGAAATAATGTCCAAATACTCCCTCACACGATGATGACAGTACATCGCATAATGCTATTGTCGGCAATCGCCGCAGGAGCCATATCCATGTCGGCCGAAAACTTCGACCTTGTGATTGTCGGCGCCACCCCCGGCGGAATCATGACCGCCGTCGAAGCCGCGCGCATGGGCAAATCATCAGTGATTCTCGAGCGCACAGGCCACATAGGCGGCCTGCCCGCAAACGGCCTCGGCGCCACCGACATAGCCACACGCGGCGCCACGACAGGACTGTTCTCCGAGTTTACTGAAGCCATAAAGCAGTACTATATCGACACTTACGGCGAAAACTCTCAACAAGTGAAAGACTGTAGCGACGGCTTCCATTTCGAACCGTCTGTCGCCGAAAAAATATTCGGCGACATGATTGCAGCCGAAGGAGCGTGGATCGACGTACGCATAATGCGGCAGTTCAACTTCTCCACCGGCGACATCACCATGACCGACGGCGGACGCCGCATCAGCTCCATCAGAGTGGTCAACCGCCTCAGCGGCGAGGACGAACACTACGAAGGCCGCATATTCGTCGACGCAACCTACGAAGGCGACCTCGGTGCAGCAGCCCGCGTACCCTTCCGCATAGGACGCGAAGCCGCATGGGAATTCAACGAACCCGGAGCCGGTCGCACCTATGAATACTGGAAATCGGCTCCCGCCGAAGGCAGTACCGGCGAAGCCGACAATGCCGTGCAGGCCTACAACTACCGCCTGTGCCTGACACGCGACACAACACAGCTGATACCGTTCTACAAACCCGAACGCTACGACCGAAGCGAATACGAATCGCTCGTCGAGGACGTATGGACAGGACGCCACACATGGAAAGCCATGCGCGACGTAACACCCGAGATGATGGAACGCAACCGCCGACACCTGCTTGACGGAGGCGAACGCTCCATCACCCCATGGGACAGCTGGGGTATAGAAAAACTCGTCACCGTCAACACCGAGCCAAACGGCAAAACCGACGCAAACAACCAGCACGCCGCATTCATATCCACCGACCTGCCCGAAGAAAACTGGCCATGGCCGACAGCTTCATGGGAATGGCGCGACCGCTTCGCACGACGCCTACGCGACTATACTCTCGGCCTCTTCTGGTTTGCCGCCACCGACACAGCTCTGCCTCCGCAGTTCTGCCGCGAGATACGCCGATGGGGACTCTCGGCGCAGGAGTACAAAGACAACGGCAACTTCCCGCGCCAGGTCTACGTGCGCGAGGGACGCCGCTTCGAAGGCATGTACTTCTTCACGGCCAAAGACGCACTGCCCGTGACAGAAGGCGGCCGCCCTCCTGTACACTCCACAAGCATCACTGCCAGCCACTACGCCCTCGACTCCCACGCCGCACGAAAACGCGAGAGCGGACGTGTGCATCTCGACGGATTCATCAGCTACCCCACCGCGGTTTATACCGTGCCATACGGCGTGATCGTTCCCAAAGAAGTCGAAAACCTCCTGCTGCCCGTACCCGTCAGCGGCTCGCACATCGGATTCTCAACCCTGCGCATGGAACCCTGCTGGATGGCTCTCGGCCAGGCCGCAGGTGCCGCCGCGGCGATAGCCATCGACCGCGGCACGACGGTGCAGGCAGTCCCCGTCGACGCCCTGCAGCAACGTCTGCTCGACGAAAATGCAACCTTGATCTACTTCGACGACATGCGCCCCGGCGACCCCGGATTTGTCTATGCCCAGAAACTCGGTCTACAAGGCAAAATCCCCGGCTGGTCGGCACAAAAAAAGGATTCTGCAAAATCCTTGCATAAAAAATAGCCTCCTTTTACAGAATATTTGCATACTAATGGCAGATTATTCTACATGATATTATTATCCGGTAATTAATTTTGCATAAAACATCCATGAAAATTTTCAACCAATAAATCTATTTATATGAAAAAATTTTTCCTTTTAGCTACGTCGGCGCTGATCGCCACAGGAGCATTCGCTCAAGAAGCCGAAAGCAATTCTCCTTATGTCATAAATGTAAGCTGCACCGAACCGGCAGATCTCGCAGGCTCCTATACGGTAGCGATGAGCGATACAGGTGCAAAAAACGGCGAATTTCCAATCTATTCCGGTACATTCAATCTTGACGAAGTCACAACGACAAAAGCTGCAAAATATTTCTTCTCCATCACGGATCTGAATAATCCTGACGAAACAAAAAATACCATAAAATATAATGCCGGGAATAGCTATCTGATTCAACCCAACACAGGTTCACGCACTATCACATTCAGCCTGTACAGCAATGCAAAAGGGCTTCAGGTGGCATGGAGCATATCGTCTTATGGTCTTTCCGACGCCAACCGCCGTGCGCTTGCATATTTCCCGGGAAGTACAAGCGGTGAATCCTGTTCCGCCTATTTCAACAATGCACTTGATAACGCTCAGTTCAAAGGCATGCAGGGCAACAAGGGTTCAACAATAAACTACATAGTCGGTTCAAACGCTGACATATTCACTTTCACCCCCAATCAGAAATGGCCTGCAGGAATCTACAAAACCACATTAGACTACAAGACTATGAACTTTTTCGTAGAGCCTGCAAGCAACATCGACGTAGAGATCAAAGACTTCTGCACATTTGTGGCTCCTGCCGACGTCAAACTGCCGAACGAAGTTGAAGCATTCACGCTGAAATATAATCCTGAAACGCCTGAAGTACTCGATGCCGTAAAAATCGAGGGACAGATTCTGGCTGCCAACACTCCTGTTGTTCTCAAAGCATCAGTAAACGGTGTCTACACATTGGAAATTACAGGAACCGCATCCTACACACTCGGAACTGAAACCACTCCGACATTTATCAACGACGCAACGACCGAACACAATGTCCTCGTAGGTGTATTCCAGCCCCATAACATTATAGACGGTACCGAAAATAACGGAGTATATCCTTTTGAGAACGGTACATTCAACCTCTGGGACGACAAAGACAGCACCGACGGCAAAGGCAAAGTCACAAAATGGCAAATCGTATACCCATTTACCGCCTACGCAGCCTTGCCTGCCGACGTAACCGAAAGACCTGAAAATCTCAGCGTCAAATTCCCTGACAACACGGAAACAGGCATCGAGAACGTAATCCTCGGCGACGAAGAAGCCGGTCAGGCATACAACCTCTTCGGAATGCCCGTCGACGAAAGCTTCAAAGGTATTGTTGTTCGCAACGGTAAAAAATACATCCAAAGGTAAAAACAGATTAGGTTAGTGAAAATTGATGAGCAAGCCCGGAATCGGCGAACCCGACTGTGACTGCCGGACAATGGTTCCGGGCTTAAACAACAAAATAAACCGACCGCTGCAATACCATGATATAAAAGATATAAAAAACAATTAAACTAATAAATCCAAATATGAAAACTTCTACTCGAATTCTCTCTCTCGCCTCAATGGCTATCATCACTGTCACCGCTGGCGCACAGACTCCCGACACTCCCCCGACAATCAAATGGGATCCGTCCGATGTGGCTGTAATTTACGCCTCTGACCAAGAAAAATTCTTCGAAGTATTCCGTGACTCACAGGGCAATCCCGCAAACGCATGGACACTTCCCGTATGGGGACAGCAGTGCGTCATAAGCGACGACGAATGCGGCGACGGTGCTGCCGTGCGCATCGACAACCTCGACTTCCTGCCTCTGCAATTCCAGGCCACCGTCGACATCAGCGACTATCGTTTCTTCCATTTGGATCTTTGGGCACAGAACGACGACCAGATCTGCATCAAATTCCAGAACTGGTGGCCCGGCGAATCTTTTGTTACTGAAATATTCGACCTCAAAGGCGGAGAATGGAAAAGCATCGACATCGATCTTGACCGCGCTGACTTCACATGGGAAAAGAAAAACGAGATTCCCCAACACTGCATCAACGTACTCCAGTTCGGCGGTGAAGCTCTCCCCAACGACTACCCCCACTCTCCCGTAATCTACCTCACAAACATCATGGCCCACAACGATGCATCCGTGCTCGGTGGTGCGGGCATAGGCAACGTAGCCGTCGACACAGATGCTGACGACACAGTCTACAACCTCTTCGGACAACCCGTCGACAAAAGCTACAAAGGCATTGTCGTAAGCAAAGGCCGCAAATTCATACAGAAATAATCTATTCCAAGTCCTGAAACCCGAAACGCTGTGTCGCGACTGACACAGCGTTTTCTTTTTTCATAACCGCAGTAAACGATAAATAGAACTTATCGATTTCCTATTAATGATTATTAATTTGTTTTATCCATAGTATTAATTACCTTTGCATAGGTAAATCTGTTATATGCAAACATAAGATAACATATATTTTGACTCTTCTAACGAAAGCGACTGGTTATACAATATAGCGATAGCTTATACAAAATACCGGCAGCAATGTTTACGCCTGAATATAATGTTGTCGTTCTCTCCGTCCATAAACCGTCAGACATTGGGACCATTACATTTGGTAACACTGGCATGCCTCATTCATTATCTTGACAGCAAAGGATATATTGTATCTATGGATACGTCCAACACCGATTTATATGAATACATATTTAATGACTTGGACTTTGCAGCATACTGGAGTGGCGGTAAAAATCATGTAAATGCAAATTCATCTGCCAACATTTTCAATTTATGGCGAATAATTGAATCCGAAAAGGATCTATATGCAAAGAATGTTGAAGAATATTTCAAACGTAAATATTTCAAAAATAAAGATCTTAGTGCTATAAGTGTAAGCTTGGTCGAAGCTTTTTATAACGTTTTTGACCACGCGCATGCTAATGGCAACGCTTTCTCCATTATATTTTATAATGAAGAAAAACAAGAATTATCTTATGCTGTCGCAGACTTTGGCATTGGAATACCTACATCCGTAAAACGATTTATACCATCTTTTAAACAAGACACAGACGCAATAATCTGGGCATTAAAAGATAACGCAACCGTTAAATCGACCTCAAGAAATAAAGGTTTCGGGATGAGTAACATTCTTTCTGCCGCATCACAAGCCCGTATAATAAGTAATCATGGGTTAATACATAAGACTGAAAACGGATTAAAACCATATCACATTAATAACTTTTCTTTCCCCGGTACGTTAATATATTTGACTGTTAATATGACAGAATTCGAGGACGAGGAAGTACTCGAATCATTCAATCTTTAAATTTCATATTATGGCAACCATTTTCTTAAACGACATTCTAAAGCAAAATTCCGATCTTACCATAGCCGGAACAATGTTTTATGATATTATAAAAAAAGAGATTTCCAATGGACAAAAGGTTGTGGTTGATATGGAATCGGTTACATCTCTGCCATCCATTTTTCTAAATGTGTCATTTGGTAAAATTATCGATGAATTCGGACTTAATACCATACGCCAACACATTTCATTCATAAAAATCACTAAAATACAGGCTGAACGGCTACAAAAGTACCTTGGAGCTTATTCTGCATAATTGTAGTAAATAGATAATCAGGCAATAGTACTCAACAGCAACATTCCGGCACAAATTTTGTCACGAATGTCATTTGTCATTGATTTTTCTATTTTTATTATTCCTGCTTTTTCTGAAATCGTTCCAATTCCGATCAAAGTTTCGACGAGAGCGGATATTTGTAATTCCTGTCACTTGTTTTAACAAGGACAATGCACGCTGGCCTATATTTTGCTTCCTTACACCACGTCCCATCAGTCTGCGGTCAGGTGTAAAATCCAATCTGACATCGTCATGACTTATCTCATTCACTCGCGCCACAAGATCCATGACCGATGCCTGCAAAGCAGGAGCTTCGGCAGGCTCGATTATATCAAAAGCATCCGTTTCAAACTTCCGTCGCTCCCATTTCTTAGCTTCTTTCACTGTTATATATTCCTTATCAAGAATATATACCTCAGCAAACGTGTTTACAAAAAATGGCTCGTCCTTCTTGTTGAATCTGAACATCTCCCGTCCCCGGCCATTTGATTCTATCGCGAAAGAATATGCTGACAAATCAATGACCGATAACGAATCGCCTCTTATTACATCAGCATAATTATATCGCAATCGAAAATTTTCAAAATCAAGATATTCTTTAAAAAACGAGGACAGGTTACGCACCCATTTCCGACTCGTTGTATCTGCCAGAACATTAATATCAATGCTTATCCTGTCTTCTTTCTTTGTCCAGATCTCGGCAGGACTGTATCTCCCAATTACTGTATCAGTCCCCATCGATACATTTCGCAGCCTTGCGGGCAATCCGGCAGAAGATATGATGCCAATCCAGTCTGACCAGGAAAAATGATGGTTACAGCGGTCGCTTACACTGTCAAGCCCCTGAGAATCTGTAAATCGGTAATATGATTTGCTCTTTAGAACTCTCGGAGCATGCCACCCCTTGAACTTTATTTTTCTATCCGGCACAATCATATAATCGACCATTTTCTCCCTGAACAGAAATACGGTATCCGTATAGGTACTCAACGTGGAATACTCTCTGACATAGGCTAAGATATGGAGAAGCTTATGTTGTCTTGATTCCACCACAATCTCAGGCAACTCGGTTGTAAGTTCTTTTAGAAAAACCGAATCACCCGCTATCGAATCAAGCCTTGTTTCATGAAAGCCCAGATAACGGATGGTAATCGGAAACATGTCCCCGGATATGTACGGGAGCCGGCCTTTGCCATCAGTAATACCTGCCGCTTTTCCATTCCTGTCGAATACTGACGCACACGACAGAGCTTGCCTTGTCAGCGAATCGGCGACAACGACAGGCTGTGTCTGACCATTCGACGACATAATCGCAAAAAAGACCGTCAACAATACTATCATCCGTTGACCGCGAATAATGCAATTCCTTTTCCTGATATCGATAAAGTCTGCCACCTGTTGAAGTCGTTCGACGCACAAAGTTAAAAATTTACGTCTTTGGAGAACTCTGAACGAACAAATATTTTTTGAATTTTAACTGAATCTCGGGTCATTACCGTATTTTATTTGTAACTTTGCCATCGCAAGCCTTTGGCCTGCACAACATTTCGGATAAAAAAGAAACGTTATGCGTATCTTGTAGTTTGTGAACGTAGGAAATTCAGAAAACGATGCAAGAGATAGCATAGTGGTTCTCACGCGCATAGCGTGGGCTGCTATTGTTACATCTGCATCAAAGGTTTCCTACGACCTACAAACTAAGACGTAGCATAGTTGGCTCACGTTTTCTTTTCACAATAATCGCCGGGAGCCACGGCATGAATCTGTATGACAGACAAATTCAATACGTACATTGAAAGCCCGGCAACAGCCTACTGGAGGGCTCTTTGTTTACGTCATGGCACTTTGCGACACTACGAAAAAGACGAGGCCTTTTTTACCGCAGGGCATGTGGCACGATATATCGGTTACATCAAATCCGGCACCCTTAAATATGTCGTCTACGGCGAAGATTGTTCCGAACATGTAATCGGACTGGAATTTACAGGTGAATTCGTAACCGACTTTCCTTTCTCGTTGCGCGGTCAGAAAGCGCGGGCCTCGGTCGTTGCCGAATCGCCATGCGACATCTACTGCCTCTCGACAGCCATGCTGGGCGAACGCCTGAAAACCGACCCCGAATTAAAAGAAATGGTCATGACAAGCACCGAGTCAGTATTCTCCACAGTGTACGACAGATACGTTGACTTACACATCAAAACGCCGCAGCAACGTTACAACGATTTGATTTCGCGACATCCCGACCTTTTTTCACTTTTCCCCCTTAAAGACATAGCATCTTTTCTGAACATTACACAGACACACCTCAGCCGTTTGCGAAAAAAAGTCTAAAGCCAAGTCACTTTTCAACATTTGTTTAAGCCGGATGTAACGAAAGGCAGTACTTTTGCGTCATAGTAATAAACAATTTTCAGCAAAAATGAAAAAGATAATAATACTTATAGCCGTTCTGCTATGCGCTCTTTGCGTTGTGGCGCAGTCCGAACCGGTCGACTCGCTTCCGGCGCAGGAACTTCGGGAAATAGTGATCGAAGCACCTAAGGTGATACGCAAAGCCGACATGGACATATACCATCCGTCAAAAAGTGCCGTCGAGGCTTCAAAAAACGGACTACAGCTGCTCGGCAATCTGATGATTCCTGCGCTTACGGTCAGCGATGCGCTCGGCAGCATTCAGGCTGCCGGACAGTCGGTGCAGCTACGCATCAACGGCCGCGAATCTTCAATCGAGCAGGTAAGGGCGCTTCTTCCCGAAACCATCAGACGCGTGGAATGGATCGACAATCCGGGACTCCGCTACGGAGGCGCAAACTACGTGATCAACTTTATAGTAAGCAATCCGACTGTCGGCGGCTCGCTCATGGCAATGGCACGACCCGCGCTCAATCAGGCTTGGGGCTTCTATATGGCCGACGCAAAGTTCAACACCGGACGCTCGCAATGGGAAATCGGCGCCAACCTCAAACTGACCGACAATATCAAGACCCACCGCGATTATACGGAAACATTCACCTATCCCGACGGAAGCAGCCTCACACGCGACGAAACTTCAAAAGGCGGCTCAATGGACAACACATTCGGTAACCTGTGGGCTTCCTACAGCTACGTGAAGCCGGACACGACTGTTTTCATGGCTGAATTCGGCATGTTCCACAAATTCACCGACAGATTCCTCTACAACGGACTCCTCTCGATCAGCGACGGCTCCGACGACATATTGCTCACCGATTCGCACGGCGACCGGGGAAATACCCCTTCCCTATCACTTTACTGGCAGCAGAACCTCGCCCGCAAACAGATGCTGATTGTAAACTTCAACAGTTCTTTCTATTTCGGACGTTCCTATTCCGACTATCTCGAGCGATTGCCGGATGCCATAGATCCATGGGATTACATAACATCGATAAACACCGAAATCAAAGACTGGAACCAGGCCTATGCCCTCGAAGCCGACTATATAAAAAACTGGGAGAACGGACGGCTTACCGCCGGAGCATCCTACATAGCCAACCGCAACCGCTCCCGCTATGACAATCTCGACGGACGCATATTCCATCAGCGTCAGGACAAAGTCTATTTCTTCGCCGAATATTTCCATCGCTTCGGCAAGTGGACCGCCACAGCCGGCATGGGCATGCAATACACCGACTTCATGTTCAAAGAAACCGGACAGGGCAACCATTCATGGAGTCCGCGTCCGCAAGCCACAGTCACTTACGCCTTGAATCAGAACCATAACTTCCGGCTTAACTTCACAACCTGGCAGTCGACACCATCTCTGGCCGAAACAAATATCGTGCCGCAGCAACTCGACGGCTTCCAGTGGCGCGTCGGCAATCAGAATCTTAAGACAGCAAGTTCATACATGCTGACTTTCCGCTATGGATTTAACCTTCCTCGTGTAAGCGGCTCTTTCGGCGTCCGTGCCTTCACATCCCCGAATGCCATCACTCCCCTCCTCTTCTGGGAAGACAACAAGCTTATCACCACTTATGAGAACAGCCGGGGACTTCAGAACCTCTCGTTCTTCCTCGCACCGCAAATCGAGATCATACCCGGCTGGCTTACGGCAAGCGGATACCTGCAATACCGTATGGAACGTATGCGCGGCACCGGCTACGATATTCACAACAGCGCATGGAGCGGTAACGCGCAACTCCGGCTTATGCACTGGGGCTTTGTACTCAGCGGCCAATACGTGCGCTCGCAACGCAGCTTATGGGGCGAAAAAATCTCATGGGGTGAAGACCTCAACATCATAGAACTGAGCTACAACCTGAAATCCTGGCAGTTCGGAGCCGGCATAATAATGCCCTTCGGAAAGTACGACCAAGGATCGATGTCGCTCAGCCGGTGGAACCGCAATGAGCAGCACATGCGCCTCGACATGCGGATGCCTTACATAACCGTTAACTACAACCTCCAATGGGGCCGTCAGAAACGCGGAGCCGACAAACTTGTCAACATCAGCGCCGACGCCGACCGCTCAACCGCAGGAGGACGATAATATACAGATTTTTCATACAGACAAGGCAAGCCCGACAGTGATGCCGGACTTGCCTTTTTATTGCCTGCATCATAGTCATTTCCATTTATGCACTAAGTTTTTGTTATCAGACCGGCATTTTTCAGTTAAAAAATAAAGTTATATATATCATATTTTATTGTAACTTTGTTGAGTATAGCGTACATCAGTTCATTTTTATAAAAGGGTTTATACCACACAGAATATAGATAGCACTCTGTATCTTAACGGTTTATTAATAGATAAAAACAAGTTTAAATCACTTTATTCCTAAAATTCCAAATTTCACATTTCTCTATATGAAAAAGTATTTACTTTCACTCGGTTTTGCACTCAGCGCTACCGCCCTCGCCTTCGCAGCAAAGGCTGATCCCCGTGGTCAACTCGTTCCAACATTCGCCGAACACTTTGACGCACTCGTCAACGGCACTGAAAATGCACCCGCCACCGACGAACTCAGCACCGGAGGCAAAATCGACCCCAGCCTCACAGGTGGACTCCAGTGGAGCGGCCGAGGACTCCACGAAGCGGGAGGAGCACTCGCCATCATGAAATTCGAGCAATCCGACTGGTTCGGAACCGAAGAAGTACAGGGCTACCTCCGCACGCCATACGCCGACGTACGCATGGACGAAGGCAAGTTCACCGCACGCTTCCGCGCACGCAAACTCACAGCCGACAACGACGCCCTCGCCAAGATACACATCGAACTCTACGATGCCTACACCTCCAATGCCATACAGACCGAGATCATAGAAATCACATCCACATGGGCCACCTACGACGTTGACCTGTACCATCCCGGCTATGGCAACCACCTCGCCTTCATAGAAATAGCCTCCGAAGGCGATGAATGGCTACTCGACGACTTCGAAATCATCCAGGACTACTATGCCCTCCCCGCACCAATCATACACTTCCCACGCAACGTCACCTACGAACACTTCACCGCACGCTGGAACCCCGTGCCTCTCGCGCAAAGCTACCTCGTTTCGGTCTACACACGCGATGAAGCCGACAAGCGCACATACCTCCTAAAAGACACCCCCACCACCGATTGCACCCTTGACGTCGACGGCACAGTCAAAGGCATCGACTACTATTACCGCGTGCGAAGCGTCAACGACCAATACATCTCCGACGAATCCGAAGAACGCAAAGTACACGTCCCCCTCAACGAGCTTGACCGCCCCGTCACACTCCCTGCCGAAAACATCACCCTCGACGGCTTCACCGCACGTTGGCAGCCAACATTCCGTGCCATGGGCTACATAATCAATCTTTCAAAAGAATACATCGCCACCACCGACGTCCTCGTCCCCCTCGTACATGAAGACTTCAACAAAATCACCTCCGGCGACCTCGACTGGCCCGCACCTTTCTACGACAATATCGACGACATCACCACCATCCCCGGATGGCAGTACAACTACTTCGGAGTGCGCGTAGTCGCCGGCATGTTCGGACTCGACAACACCTACAAAGCATACGGCGAAGACATCCACCTCACATCCCCTGCACTCGACCTCTCGGCCGACAAAGGCAATTTCACCGTCCGCCTCAACATCTACGGCGACAAGGACGACATCATCAGTATCACCAGCGGTGACAAAACCCTTACCCACATCCTCGCCGAACAAGGAGCACAAAGCTTAAGCCTTCAGTTCGACAACGGAACACCATCCACCACAATTCGCATAGAATTCGACGGCGACGGAGCATCCAAAATGCTTTTCTTCGACGATATCTATATTGAACAGACCATCCATGCCGGAGGCACAGTCCGAGAAAACATCGGATCTTACAAGACCGAAAACACCGACACCTCCTACACTTTCACAGGACTCGACGCCACCGAAGACGACAACTTTATCTACACCATCACTGCATGGACCCACTCCCTTGACGAAGACGGTGTATGGGGTCCTGACGTAGTCAGCGAAGCATCCGAACCCTGCCGCGTCGTGATAAGTAACACATCCGACATCCACGCCCCCGACGCCGACGATGAAACCGCCATCACCACCGCCGACGGCACCACCATTCTCGTCACTGTCGCCGAGTCGGCCACCGCCGAAATATACACCATCAGCGGCATACTCCTCGCCCGCCACAACGTAGCCCCAGGAGCCAATACCCTCCGCGTACCCACAAGTGGACTTCTCATCATCCGCGTCGGCAACAAAGTCCGCCGCCTACACATCCGCTGACACCTCTCCTCGCAAGGATATCTCTCCGAACACAATCCCAAAAGTGCGTGAACCGCTCCGGTCCCGCACTTTTTCATTTTCCATACTAAAAAAGTTTAAATATTGACAAGCAGAACACTTTCGTGTCTTTGTCTTCTCGCATCAACTGAAGCAGTAACAAATCAGGCGGTCAAGTTTGAAAATTCCAAAACTTAACCGCCTGATTTTTATTTATGGATCCTTATTTCATTCAATCCAAAGCAGCCTGCGCCGCGCTCGAAAAGCACGTAATATCGGATATTTAGAGCGGTCTT